>Ga0302322_100006633_pt1 | contig 10282 bp, 9 predicted proteins | sample Fen_T0_2_FD_203757 | JGI IMG/M metagenome (GOLD analysis project Ga0302322, IMG submission 203757) | Peat permafrost microbial communities from Stordalen Mire near Abisko, Sweden - Fen_T0_2 | ecosystem: Environmental > Terrestrial > Soil > Wetlands > Permafrost | place: Sweden: Abisko... | reverse complement strand
CAAGGCGGAGTGCACCAACGTGACGGTGCTCAGCGACCAGGAGCTGATCTGCGTCCTGGACGGCACCTCGACCGCCAACACCCCGGGCGTCGTGCCGACCGCGGGTGCCTACTCCGTGGTCCTGCTCCGCACCGGTGGTGCGGGCGGCAGCGCCCCGGGCAGCTCGGGTGCCAACCTCGCCCGGCAGACCATCATCACCAGCACCGCCACGTTCACCATCGCGCCCTACTGACGGTGAACCCACCGGCTTGAGCCGGTGACCGCTCCACGAAGGTTCGGCCCGGGCCCACGGCCCGGGCCGAACCGTTTTGCGCATCCCTCAAGGCCGGACGCCGGCCGCCCGATGACGCAGAGGTCGGCGGGTGGAGGCCCGCCCGTCACCCGGCCCGACGACGATGGAGGCGACGGACGTGACCGCGGTCCGCGATCGTGAACAGCAGACCCCCGAGCCCGTGACCGACGTGCCGGAGGCGCGCCGGCGGCGTCCGGCCCGGCGCCTGCTGACGGCCGGTGCGTGGACGGCGGCAGCCGCCGTCGCGGTGACGCTGTCGTTCGCGGCCGGGCGCGGCGGGACGGCCCCGGCGTCCGCCACCTCGCCGTCCTCATCGCCGTCGCCGTCGGCGAGCGCCCCGGACCCCGAGGCGGCGGCCATCGCCGCCAAGCGCGCCGCGCCGATGACGACGACCACCACCACGGCGTCCTTCCGCGGGGTGACCGTCACGGTCGCCACCAGTGGATCCGTGGCCGTGAACTGGCGCTCCCTGAAGGTCGTGAGCGCCCCCACCGACCTGTCGACGTACCGGGAGCTGGCGTGGCGGGCGGACGCCGGCCACCCCGTCGGCGACGCCCGGTGCACCCAGAACTACCGGTTCAACCCCGGCCAGGCGGTCTCGTCGCGCCCGACGATGCTGCTGTGCTGGCGGACCGGTCCCTCGCGCAGCGCGTACATCCTGGCGGTCGACGTCGACCAGCATCCCGTGGAGCGGGACGCCGTCACGGCCCTGGACCGCGGCTGGAACGCGGGCTGACCCACCACCCGCACCCGGACGACGCCGCTGCGCCTTCCGAGTGGTTGCCGGGTCTGACGCATCATCCCGGGCCGACGACGACCGATGAGAACCACGAGGGCCGCGGAGACCCTAGTCATCTCTCACGGAGGAGAACCAGCAGATGAGCATCCGGATTTCAACGGCCTCCAAGGCGGTGCGGGTCTGGGCCGTCGTCGGCCTCGCTTCGGCGTCCCTGGTCGGGATCGCGGCCACCGGTCAGGCGGCCACGGCGACGGAGGCGAAGGCGACCCTGTCGCCGTCCACCGGCCCGGCCCTCACCGCCACGGTCCTGTCCATCACGGGCACGGGCTTCGCGGACTCGGGCGGGACCCCCGTGGCCACCCAGGTGAGCTACGAGACGACCAAGACGTGCCCCGCCTCGCCCGGCGCGAACCTCGACACCGACCCGACGGTGGTCAGCGCGACCCGGATGACGTCCACGGTGCCCGACACCCTGGACCTCAGCGCCCCGGGCAAGGCCACGGTTTACCACGTGTGCGTCTACTCCGCGACCCCCACCGTGCTGGGCGGCGCCGACTTCACGCTCTACCCCGCGCCGACGGTCACCAAGGTGGCCCCGGCCGGCGGCATGACCGCGGGCGGCTACACCGTCACGGTCGTCGGGACGAACTTCACGGCCAAGACCACCGCGACCGTCGGCGGCCTGGCCCTGACGAACCTCAAGGTGGCCAAGGACGGCGCCAGCTTCACCGCGACCGTCCCGAAGTGGACCGGCACGATCGGCACCGCGCAGGACGTCATCGTCAGCAACGAGGGCGGCGACTCCACCGCGATCTCCACCGACCAGTTCACGTTCAGCAACGGCGTCACCATCTCGCCGCAGAACGGCCCGAGCACCGGTGGCACCGTCATCAGCGTCAAGGGCGCCGGCTTCAAGACGCTCGCCTGGCCGGGGGCGACGTCGCCGACCAACGGCAAGGCGTGGGTGGTCTTCACCAGTGGCCAGTACTCGGCCCTGACGGACGGCAGCGGCACCATGCTCAGCCCGGCCGACTTCGCCTGCGCCAAGGTCGTGGTCATCGGCGACACCGAGCTGCTCTGCACCACCCCGACCAGCACGCCGGTGTCGGCCACCTTCGTGAAGGGCCGGGCCTACACCCTCACCGTCATCAGCGACTACGAGGGCACCTGCACGGCGTGGACCGGCTCGAACTGCACCACCAAGCCGGCCTCCGCCGGCTCGAACCCGAGCTTCATCAGCGCGGTGTCCAGCGGTTCGACCTACACCTTCGGCGACTTCTGACCGAGGGGCTCCGCCCTCGGGGCCGATCGACCGCAGCAGGTGGCCCGGATCCCGATCAGGGGTCCGGGCCACCGGCTCGCCCAGGCACGCACCAGTGGCCAGGCACGCAGCAGGCAGGAGCCAGTCATGGACATCGCGCGCGCCGGGGGTACCCCGGCGTGGCACGCGGTGCGGCCCCCAGCCCCGGACGGGTGGGCGGCCCACCCCGGCGCCGGCCGGCGGCACGCTGCCGACCCGGCCGCCGTCGCCGCGCCACGCCGCGCCGCGCGCCTGGACCGCTGGGACGGCCCGGCCGGCGTGGGCACGGACGACGTCGTCCCAGCCACCCTCGGGACCGGCGACCTCGGCGCCGTCGCGGGGCCCGGCGGCCCGGCGGCCGGTGCCCCGGCCCTGCGGTTCACCGTGAACCCGGGTGCCGCGGAGGCGTCCGCCCTGTCGCTGCCCGAGGTCACGGACGCCGTCCACGCCGCGGTCGCCGCCCGGCTGGGGACCGGCACGGACGACGTCGACGCCGCGATCCGCGACGGCCGCTCGCTCGACGACCTCGCCGACGTCACGGGCACGAGCCGCGACGACCTGCTGGCCGCGGTGCAGCAGGCCCTGCCCGGCAGCCTGGGCACCTCCACGGTCGGGCGGGCGCTCGCCCAGCGGATCGCGGGCACCGCGGGCCCGCTCACCGACCGGACGCTCGACCTGCCGGTCACCGCCGGCGGACCCGCGGCCACCCGGACGGTCTCGCTCACCCTCGATGCCACCGCCGCCACCCTCGGCCTGAGCCACCACGACCTGACCGCGCAGTTGGCGGCCGGCACCTCGCTCGACGACCTCGCCGACGCCCGGGGCGTCGACCACGCCGACCTGCGCGCCGCCGTCGGCGCCGACCTGTCCGCCGACGCGCCGGCCGGTCTCCCGGGCTGGAGCGACCCCGAGGCGCTCGTCACCCAGGTGACCGCGGCCCGCTACCCGGCGGCGGACCTCGGCCCGCTGCCGCGCGGCGGCGGCGTCCCGGGGCCGCCCGCGCCGTTCGGCGAGCCGGTGCAGCGGTTCACCGTCAGCCCCGACCTCGCCGAGGTGCCCGGCATCGACCTGCCCGACCTGCAGCGGGCGGTCACGACGGCGGTCGCCGCCCGGCTGGGCACCGGCACCGTCGACCTGGCGTCGGCCGCAGCGTCCGGCTACACGCTGGCCGACATGGCCGACATCACGGGCACGAGCCGCGACGACCTGCTCGCGACCGTCCAGCGGCAGCTGCCCGGCAGCCTCGCCTCCTCGACCGCGGGCCGGGCGATCGCCGAGCGGATCGCCGCGACGGCCGGACCGATCACGCAGCAGACGCTCGACCTCCCGATCACCACCCCCGGCCTCGACACGCGCGCCGTCACGGTGACGCTCTCGGGCACCGCCGGCCTGCTCGGAATGGGGGCCGCCGACCTGACGGCGACGCTCGCCGCGGGCGGGTCGCTGGGCGAGCTGGCCGACGCCCGCGGGATCGGCCGCGACGACCTGCTCGCCGCCGTCCGCGCCGACCTGCCGCCCGACACGCCCGGCTGGACCGACCCCGACGCCCTCGCCGCCCAGCTGGCCGGGACGACGACGTCGAGCACGCTCCGGCAGCCGGTGCAGCAGTTCACCGTCCGGCCCGACCTGGCGCAGGCCGCGGCGCTCGACCTGTCCGACCTGCAGAGCGCGGTCGAGCGGGCCGCTGCCGACCGGCTGGGCACCGGGGTCGCGGACCTCCAGGCGGCGGCCTCGGCCGGCTACACCCTCGACGACCTCGCCGACGTCACCGGCACGAGCCGCGACGACCTGTCGGCCGCCGTCCCGCAGGCGCTGCCCGGCGACCTGCGGACCTCCGCCCTCGGGCACGAGCTCGCCCGGCGCATCACCGCGACGGCGGGCCCGTTCACCCCGCAGCTCCTCGACCTGCCCGCCACGATCCCCGGCACCGACCAGACCGTCACCGTCACCCTGGGCACCACCGCCGACCTGCTCGGCATCGGCCAGCGCGACCTGGCCGCCCAGCTGGCCGCGGGCCGGTCGCTCGACGACCTCGCCGACGCCCGCGGCGTGAGCCACGACGACCTGCGGGCCGCCGTCCGCGCCGACCTGCCGGCCGACGCTGCGGGCTGGGACGACCCCGACGCGCTGGCCGACCGGATCGCCGCCCGGGCCGCGCCCGTGACCGCGCCGGGGTCCGCCCGCGAGCGGGTCGACCGCGCGACGACGGCGTACACCGCCCCCTGGTCCTGATCTCTCTGATCTTGTCAGACCCGGGTCGTAGCGTCCTCCCGACCGATGACGATCGACGGGATGCGGGAGGTACCACCATGGCCGGGGGGCCGATCTACGACAACGCGGTGCGGTTGCTGGCGGCGGGGGAGCTGACGGCTGTGTGCCGTTGGCTGGGGATCGAGACGGACGCGCGGCACCTGCGGCTGTCGGAGGCGTTGCCGGCGGCGACGATGTACGTCGACCTGCTGGCCCGGGTGGGGCCCGACCGCCTGGCGCAGATCGAGTTCACCACGCAGCCGGAGCGCGACATGGCGGCGCGGATGCTGGAGTACCGGGCGCGGATCATGCGCCTGGAGCCCGGAAAGATCCTCACCCAGCACGTGGTGGTCCTGGCCGGGGGCACCGTGCCGCGGGAACTGGTCAACGGCGACGACTTCGCGATGCGCCTGCACGTGGTCAACCTGCGCGACCACGACCCCGGCGAGCTGCTCACCGACCCGGCGCTGGCGACCCTGGCGGTCCTGGCCCGCGCCCCCGACGTCGAGACCCGCACCAAGACGTTGCGGACCGCGCTGGAGCTGATCCATCAGCGGGCGGCTCCGGAGCGGCGCGGCGATCTGCTGAACGTCGCGACCGTCCTGGCGGCGATCCACCTGAACGCGGATACCATCGATGCACTGGCGAGGGAGACCAAGATGCCGATCAGTCTTGAAGGAACCGTCGGAGGCCGCGACCTCGAAGCCCGCGGCGAGGCCCGCGGCGAGGCCCGCGGCCTGACCCGCGGCGAAACCCGCGTCCTGACGTCGCTGCTGCGCCGCCAGTTCGCCGGCCAGGCCACCGACGCCGACCTCCAGGCGCTGGCCGCCCGGCTGGCCGAGCGGCACCACGACGCCGCCGTCGACCTGATCCTGTCCGCCGCCGGCCTCGACGAGCTCCGCCGGAGCAGCTGACCCAGGTCCCGGGGAGGGCGGTCCCGGGCGGCTGATCGTGCCTAGGATCTCGGGCATGACCGTCGGACAGGGACCGCTCGCCGGATACGTCGTCGTCGACCTGACCAGGGCGCTCGCCGGCCCGCACGGCGGCATGATGCTCGGCGACCTGGGCGCCCGCGTCATCAAGGTCGAGACCCCCGGCACCGGGGACGACACCCGCGGCTGGGGGCCGCCGTTCGTCGATCCGGCGCCGGGTCCCGACGGCGCGCCGGGCGAGCGGGAGTCGACGTACTTCCTCTCCTGCAACCGCAACAAGGAGTCGATCACCCTCGACCTCAAGTCGGACGACGGCCGCGAGGTGCTCGCGCGGCTGGTCGAGCGGGCCGACGTCCTGCTGGAGAACTTCCGGCCCGGCGTCCTCGACCGGCTCGGGTTCGACGTCGGCCGGCTGCACGCGCTCAACCCCCGCCTGGTGATCCTCTCGATCACCGGTTTCGGGCACGACGGCCCGGAGGGCGACCGGCCCGGCTACGACCAGATCGCCCAGGGCGAGGCCGGGATCATGTCGCTCACCGGGTCGGGTCCCGACGACCCGCAGCGCGTCGGGGTCCCGATCGGCGACCTGCTCGCCGGCATGTACGGCGTCTACGGCGTGCTCGCCGCGCTGCTGGAACGCGAGCGCACCGGCCGCGGCCAGGTCGTGCGCACCAGCCTGCTCGCCGCGCTGGTCGGGGTGCACGCGTTCCAGGGCACCCGGTACACGGTGGCGGGCGAGGTGGGCCGGTCGATCGGCAACCACCACCCGTCGATCGTGCCGTACGGGCTGTTCCACTGCCGCGACGGCGCCGTCCAGATCGCGGTCGGCAGCGAGAGCCTGTGGCGGCGGCTGTGCGAGGGTTTCGGGCTGGACCCCGCCGCGCCCGGCATGGCCAGCAACCCCGAGCGCGTGGCGAACCGGGCCGCCGTCCTCGCCGCCGTCGAGGCCGCCTTCGCGACCTGGGACGCCGCGGACCTGCTCGCCACCCTGGCTCGGCTCGGCATCCCGTCGGGCAAGGTGCGCACCCTCGACGAGGTCTACACCTGGGACCAGGTGCGCTCGCAGGGCCTGCTCGTCGACGTCGACCACGCGACCCTGGGCCCGGTGACCCTGCCCGGGCCGCCGCTGCGCTTCTTCGCCGACGACCCGGACGCCCCCGACGGCGGCCTGGTCGAGGTGACCCGGCGGGTGCACGACGCGCCGCCCACGCTCGGCGAGGACGGCGCCGCGATCCGCGCGTGGCTCGGCCTGCTCCCGTGAGCGCTACTGGGTGATGTGGAGGCGCTCGGCGAGGCCGCCCAACGCCCGGTCGGTCTCCTGGCGCCGGGCCGCGACCAGCCCTCGGACCGTCTCCCGGGCGATGGCCGATGTCCGGATCCGCTCGGGCGCGACCCGCTCGGCACGCAGGATCGTCCGGATCGCCCGACCGGTGTCCCCGCTGTCGGCGAGGGCCCGGGCCAGGTCGAGGTACAGGGCACCCTGCCGCGAGATCGGTAACGTCCCTCGCTGCAGGCTCCCGACCAGCTCGTCGCTGCGCCCGAGCTCGACGGCGAGGCCGGGGTCACCGGCCTCCACGGCCGCCGAGAGCCGCCACAGGGTGACGTTGGGGACGCCGAACACCAGGCCGTGGGGATCGCCCTCGGCGTCGGTGTCCCCGACGGTGCGGGCGAGCCGGTCCGCCTCCCGGATCAGGGCGTCGCCCTCGTCCTGGTGGCCGAGGCCCCATTCCGCCCACCCGGCAAGCAGGTGCAGCGACCCCGAGACCTGAACGGCCCGCGGGGTGGCTTCGTCGCGGAGCGCGTCGATCCCGGCCAGGGCGACGGCCACACCCCGCGCGTACGCGCCGCACGACGTGGCCGCATGGCCGCGTGACCAGGCCGCCACCCCGATCACGATCGGATCGCCGAGGGCGCGGGCGGCGTCGTGGGACCGCTCGGCGGCGATCCACGCCTGCGAAGAGTGCCCCAGGCACTTGAGGGTCACCATCGCCCACCGGGCCGCCCCGGAGAGGGCGTGCAGCGCGTCGTCCCGGTCCGGTCCATGGACCCGGGCGTGCGCGTGGCGCAGCAGCGGCGCGAGCTGCGCGACGGCGTCCGCGTACCGGCAGGACAGGCACGCCTCCTGGACGGCGAGGACGCCCGCGGCGAGTTGGTCGACGGGCCACGGGTCACGGACCGTCGCGGGCAGGTCGAGGTCGGTGTCGAGGAGGGCTTGCAGCGTCTCGTGCACCTGACCGGCCACCCGGCCCGCCGTGCGGTCCTCGACCGCGGTGGGTTCACCGGTGAGGTCGGCCACGGAACACCGCAGGGCACGGGCGATGTCGGCGAGCATGTGCCGGTTGTCCGCCGAGCGTTCACCACGCTCGATGCGGGACAGGGTGGAGTCGGCGATCCCGGCAAGGCCGGATGCCTGACGGATCGACAGGCCGCGCTGCTGCCGGACCAACCGGATGCGCTGCCCGATCGTCAACTCAGCCATCGTGGCCGCCTTCCGGTTGCTGGCCGTGGCACCCCACGATACGCCGTGACCTGCGGTGATGCCATGTGTCAAAGCTCTGCTGCCAGATGGCAGCGCTGAGGCGCAGGAGCGCACCTACGGTGAGCAACGGGCGAGGGCCACGTCCACCGCACCGTTCACAACCGATCGGAAGGGCGGCCATGGCAGTCATCGACGACCCCTCGGGGCAGCAACTGGACATCGCGCAGGTACCCGTCCCACCACGATGGGCGGCGCACAGCGCCGTCGAGGACGGTGGGGTGACGCACGAGGTGGCGGTCCCGCTGGGACCGGCCGTCCAGTCATGGGCCGCCCACGGCTGGACCCTGCCCCCCACCGACGTACTCATGGCCACACGGGATCTGCTCGTGGGCGGGCGCTGGGTCCGCGACACCCCGACCCTGCACGTCGAGGGCGGCACGTACAGCCTGTCCGGCGCGCGCCACCTGCGGGACGCCCTGGATGCCCTGCTCCGCGCTGCGGGCGAGAACGACGACGGCGAACCCATCCCAGGCCGGTCCGCCCCGCAGACCGCCTGACTTCTGGGAAGATTGACGTATGAGCATCGCCTCCAGCAGGGCCGCAAGCTGGGAGGAGTACGAGCGTCTCGGGGAGGACGTGCGCTGTGAGTACATCGACGGGCGCGTCGTCGTGACGCCGTTCCCCACCGGGCGACACGCTTCGGTGATCCTGGAGCTCCAGGTGGCCTTGAGAGCGATCCTGCCGAAGCCGCTCGCCGTCGTGAGCCACACGGGATGGAAGCCCGGACGGGACGAGTTCGGCCCGGACATCATGATCATTCCTCGGGACGCCCTGGACGCCCCTCGCTTCGAGGGGACCCCGCACCTCGTCGTCGAGGTGCTGTCGACGAACCGGGCCACGGACACGGTCGTGAAGGCGGGCAAGTACGCCCGGGCCGGCGCCCCGCGCTACTGGATCGTCGACGTCCGGGACCGGACGCTGCTGGCGCTGGTGCTGGTGGACGGCCTCTACGAGGTCGCGGCGCAGCTCGACGACGACAACCCGGTGGGTGAGCTGGAGACGGGCGCCGGCGCACTGACCGTCTCCCTGGCCGACCTGCTCGCCTGACCTACCGCCCAGGGATTCCCGGGCGGCAGGTCCGACAGCGATGACAGCTCAGCCCGTGACGGCGTTCAGGCCCGGCAGGTAACCGTTGGCATATCCGGTCGCGTTCGGGTGGTAGGAGTTCTGCACCGGGAGCGTCGGGCCGTTGATCCACGGAGAACTGCCGCAGACGCCGTGCCCGGAGAATGCCCCGCGGACGTCGACGAACGTCGCACCGGCGGCGGCGGCCGACGAGGCGATGACCGAGTCCAGGACGTCCGCGCCCGCGTTGATGCGGATCCGGTTGGCCTGGCTGACGCCGAGGAGCCCGCAGCTGGAGGAACTCGTGTCGAACAGCCGGGGATAGCCGAGGACGACCAGCCGGGCCTGCGGGGCCCGGGCCTTGATGGTCGCGTAGGCGTTCTTCAGGTCGGTCGCGAGGACGGTGCGGGCCAGCGTCTCGGCGATCGACACCGCACCCGAGCAGATCGACGTCGAGGCGAGCGTGCAGGTGCCCACCACCGCGACGAACCCGATGTCGTTGCCCCCGATCGTGAGCGTGACCAGCGTCGTCGACGAGGAGAGGCCGCCGAGCTGGCTCGCCAGCACGTCCGAGGTGTGCGCCCCGGAGCAGGCCGTGAAGGAGAAGCCCGCGGGTGAGTGACCGGACGCCCAGAGGGCGGGGTAGGAGCGCGAGCTGCGGTAGCAGCTCCCGCTGGCGGAATCGTAGGAGTTGGCGCCGTCGCCGGAGGCGTAGGAGTCGCCCAGGGCGGCGTAGACGGCGGAGGAGGCGTGGGCCGGGGATGCCGCGAGGGTGACGGCAGCGACGACGGAAATCGCCGCGAGAATCCTTGTCGGCCGGGTGAAGAACCGATGTCTCATCTCGGAACTCCATGGTCGGGAGGCATGCTTCGCCCGGCCACCCGCAAGCCGGACCTGTCTCGGGCCACTCGGGAACCGCCCGGCGACCGGCCCCGGGGCGTCTGTTACCGGCAGGTAGGGATATTAGGGACCGGAAAGTCCACCGGTGACAAGAGTTTTCGCGGATGATGTTCCTTTGGAACCGGATTCCGGGCTACCTCTGGACGGGCCCGCGCGAACCTCTGACAAGCCGCCACCCGGTCGGCAGGCAGGTTCTGCCACCCCGCGACGCCGTCGGGCCCCGTAGGGTCCTCGGCATGAGGGTGCTGATCGCGCTCGGCGGCAA
>Ga0302322_100006631_pt1 | contig 10283 bp, 9 predicted proteins | sample Fen_T0_2_FD_203757 | JGI IMG/M metagenome (GOLD analysis project Ga0302322, IMG submission 203757) | Peat permafrost microbial communities from Stordalen Mire near Abisko, Sweden - Fen_T0_2 | ecosystem: Environmental > Terrestrial > Soil > Wetlands > Permafrost | place: Sweden: Abisko... | reverse complement strand
CACTGGCCGCGGACGGCCAGGCCTGGTGCTGGGGCAACGGCGCCACGACGGGTAACGGGGGCCTGCCGGACCGGTCACGCGATGTTCCGGTCGCCGTGGCCGGCAACGTGCGCTTCGCGCAGATCGTCTCGGGCCAGCAACGCTCCTGCGGCCTCACCGCGGACGGTAGCGCCTGGTGCTGGGGCGTGGGCTACAACGGCGTCATGGGTGACGGCACATCCGAGCATCGCATGGTGCCGACGGCCGTCGCCGGCGGTCTCAGGTTTCGCGCCCTCCGGGCCGGCGGCGTGTCGACCTGCGGCATCACGCTCGACGGCAGCGCCTGGTGCTGGGGTGGCAACGAGATGGGTGCGGTGGGCACGTCGATCGTGGGCCGCTGAGGGGAGGAGACCTTGCGGCCGCGGGGCCCGCCCTGCGGCGCTACCATGCAAGCCTCAGCCCACCAGGACGACACCGTGCCCAAATCCTCGCCAAGCCTCTACGACTTCTCCGCCGAGTCCATCACCGGCCAACGGGCCGACCTGGCGACGCAGCGCGGCAAGGTGCTGCTGATCGTCAACACCGCCAGCGCCTGCGGCTTCACGCCGCAGTTCGCCGGGCTCGAGCAGTTGTGGAACGACTACCGCGATCGTGGGCTCGTGGTGGTGGGATTCCCGAGCAACCAGTTCGGTGCGCAAGACCCGGGCAGCAACGACGAGATTGCGTCGTTCTGCTCTCTGAACTACGGCGTCAACTTCCCGATGATGGCCAAGGTCGACGTCAACGGCCCGAAGGCGCATCCGCTGTGGAAGTGGCTCACCGCCGAGGCCCCCGGGCTGCTGGGCAGTAAGGCGGTGAAGTGGAATTTCACCAAGTTCCTCGTCGGCCGGGACGGAAAGGTCATCCGGCGCTACGCGCCGACCGACTCGCCGCAGTCGCTGCGCAAGGACATCGAGGCCGCCCTGGGGGAATGACGGCCCCAGACGCCTTCGGCGTCGCCCTCCGAGGGGAGCTCAGCGCTCTCGGGAACGGCCCTTCGAGCGCTGAGACGACGACCCCCAGACGCCTTCGGCGTCGCCCCCCGAGGGGAGCTCAGCGCTCTCGGGAACGGCCCTTCGAGCGCTGAGGTCTGCCGCACCCGTGCCCATGTTCCAGCACATCGAACCCTACGCCGGCGACCCGATCCTGGGCTTGAACGAGGCCTACCAGAAGGACCCGCGGCCGCACAAGATCAACCTTTCGATCGGCATCTATTTCGATGATGCCGGGCGCATTCCCGTACTCGAGTCGGTGCGCCGGGCCGAGACGCAGATCGTCGAGGCCAACGGGCCCAAGCCCTACCAGGCGATCGAAGGCGCGGCCAATTGCCGCAGCGCGGTGCAGCAGCTGATCTTCGGCGCCGGCCACGAGGCCGTGGCGAGCGGGCGCATCGCGACCATCCAGTCGGTGGGCTCGAGCGGCAGCCTGCGCGCGGGCGCCGAGTTCATCCATCGACAGTTCCCGCAGAGCGGCGTCTGGGTGAGTGACCCGACCTGGGACAACCACCGCGCGATGTTCGAAGGCGCCGGCCTGGCCGTGCACACTTACCCGTACTACGACAGCGCTTCCGGCGGCGTTCTCTTCGACGAGATGCTCGCCACGCTTGGCGCTGCCCCCAGGCGCAGCGTCGTGCTGCTGCACGCCTGCTGCCACAACCCGACCGGCGTCGACCTGTCGCGCGCGCAGTGGGCCGCGCTGATCCCGCTGCTGCGCGAGCGCGAACTGCTTCCCTACCTCGACCTCGCCTACCAGGGCTACGGCGACGGCATCGAGGCCGATGCCTGGGTGCCGCGCGCCTTCGCCGACGCGGGCCTGTCGTTCTTCATCGCCAACTCGTTCTCCAAGAGCATGAGCCTCTACGGAGAGCGCTGCGGCGCGCTGAGCGTGGTCTGCCCCGACGCGGCCCAGGCGGCGCTCGTGCTGGGCCAGCTCAAGTTCACCGTGCGCCGAAGCTATTCGAGCCCGCCGATCTTCGGCGGCCAGATCGTGGCCCGCGTGCTCGGCGACCCCGAGTTGCGCCGGATGTGGGAAGGCGAGGTGGCCGCCATGCGCGAGCGCATCCTGGCCATGCGCCGCAAGCTGCACGGCGTGATGGCCGCCAAGCTGCCCGGCCGCAACGTCGACTACTTCCTGACCCAGCACGGCATGTTCAGTTACACCGGGCTGTCCGCGCCGCAGGTGGACCGCTTGCGCGAGGAGTTTGCCGTCTACCTGGTGCGCTCGGGCCGCATCTGCGTCGCCGGGCTCAACAGCGGCAATGTCGAGTCGGCCGCCACGGCGATGGCAGCGGTGATGGCCGGCTGATCGACCCCGATCGGCTTCAGGCCGATTGAACCCTGCCGCCAAGGCGCTTCAACCACGCCGCCGGCGGCCCGGCTTCCAATCCACTCACGCCACGGCCCTTCGACGACGGCCGGGCGCTGCGTCTCGCGCCGCCCGGCGGGAGCCCCCGATTGGAAGCGAGAGTCCCCGATGCAAGCCCTGCTCGACGATCCGATGGTGCAGACCGCGCTCGCCCCCTTCCTGGCGGCCCTGCTCGTCGGCGGCCTGCTGCTGCGAACCCGCCTGGCCTGGTTCGCGGTCGTGGCGGCCCTGGCCGTCGCGGTGAGCCTCGGCACCGGCATCAGCTTCACGCCGCTGTCGGCCTCGCGCAAGGTGCTGCTGCTCGTGCTGCTGGCGCCCTTCGTCGGAGCGGCGCTCGACCGCTGGCCGAACCCGCCGCCCGCCACGGCCCCGGCGCTGGCCGCACTGTGCGCCCTGGCCTCGGTCTGGGTCTTCTGGAGCGTGCTCGCCCAGCGCGAAACGGCGGCCATGCTCGCCGTGGCGATTTGTGTGGCCGTGTTCGTCGGCCTCCTGGTTGCGCTGACGCTGCGCCTGCGAAACGACGGCGCGGCCGGCGGCGGCGCCACGCTCGCCCTGGGCCTGGGTGTGGGCATCGCTGCCGTGCTGTCGGCGTCGATCGGCAACTTCGCCAATGGCGTCGCGATCGCCGCCGGCGGCGGCGCGTTGCTGCTGTTGCAGTTCTCACTCGCCCGCACGCTCGCGCCGGGCTACCTCGGCATGCTCTCTACCGGCCTGGCCGCCGCGCTCTTTGCCGCGGCGACCTTCATGCTCGCGCAACTGCCCTGGTACGCGATGGCGCTGCTGCTTTTGGTGCCGCTCGTGGCCGGCCTCGACTTCGCGACCCGGCGGGGGCCGCGCATGCGGCTGGTCGCCGCCACTCTCGTCCCGCTCGCGGCCGCCTGCGCCACCCTGCTCGCCGCCTGGCTCGCCACACGTGGCGGGCCGGCTTGAGTCACCGCTTCTTGCTGTCCCCGTTTCCCTTTCACCATCCACCAGGATCCCACCCCATGAAAAGACATTTCGCCATCGCCCTCGCCGCCGCGTTTCCGATGTTCGCCTCGGCGGCGCCGGAGAACTTCACGATCGACCCATTCCACACCTACCCGAGCTTTGCCGTCGAGCACTGGGGCCTGTCGTTGATGCGCGGCCAGTTCAACACGACGGCCGGCAAGTTCAGCTTCGACCGGGCGGCCAAGACCGGCTCGGTCGAGCTTGCGATCGCGACCGGGTCGATCACCACCGGTGACGGCGTCAAGGGCGCGCGCCCGCAGTCGCGCGACGACCACCTGCGCTCCGGTGACTTCTTCAACGTCGCCGAATTCCCGACCATGAGCTTCAAGTCGACGAAGACGAACTTCGGCCCGGAGCTCCCCGCGTCGGTCGAAGGCAACCTGACGCTGCTGGGCGTGACCAAGCCGATCACGCTCACCTTCGAGCGCTTCAAGTGCGGCCAGAACGCGTTCTCGAAGAAGGACCGGTGCGGCGGCAACGCGGTCGGCAAATTCAAGCGCTCCGACTTCGGCATGAAGTACGCGATCCCCGCCGTCGGCGACGAGATCACGCTGAACATCGAGTTCGAGGGCGACAAGGACTGAGTGTGAACGACGGCTAGCGCCTGCGCGCTGACCGTCGCCTCACTCAGGACAGCCGGCCTGCAAGCGGGCGGGCTGACAGCGGCCCCAGGGCGCCGGCCGCAGCCAACGTGGACGACCGTCAGCGCCTGCCCGCTGACGGTCGCCTCACGCAGGACCGCCCGCCGGCAAGGGCGCGGGCTGGCAACGGCCGAGGCTCAGACCGCAACCGCCTCGTCAAGCGCCGGGTAGTCGGTGTAGCCCACGGCCCCGCCGCCGTATAGCGTGTCGCGGTTGAGCGATGCCAGCGGCAGGCCTTCGCGCAGCCGGCGAACCAGGTCGGGGTTGCTGATGAAGGGCCGGCCGAAGGCCACCAGGTCGGCCGCGCCGCTGGCCACGGCCGCGAGCGCCATGGGCCGGTCGTAGCCGTTGTTGACCATCCATGCCCCTTGCGGGTTGCCATGGTTGAAGCGGCGGCGCAGAGCCGCGAAGTCGAACGGCGCGATGTCGCGCGCGCCACCGGTCTGGCCTTCGATGACGTGCAGGAACGCGAGCTTGAGCGGCGCGAGCTGCTCGACGACATGCTCGTGCAGGGCCTGCGGATCGCTGTCCTGCCCCGCGCCGTTGCTGGGCGTGACGGGCGACAGGCGCAGCCCGGTGCGCCCGCCCCCGATCTCGGCGACGACGGCGCGCATCACCTCGAGCAACAGCCGCGCCCGGTTCGGGATGGCGCCACCGTAGGCGTCGCTGCGGTCGTTGATGCTGTCGCGCAGGAACTGGTCGAGCAGGTAGCCGTTGGCGCCGTGCACTTCAACGCCGTCGAAGCCCGCCTCTATCGCATAGCGCGCCGCGCGGCCGTAGGCGGCGACGATGCCAGGCAACTCGTCGGTCCGCAGCGCGCGCGGCGTGGACACGTCGACGAAGCCCTCGCGCGTGAACGTCTTGCCCACCGCAGCGCGCCCCGTCGATGACACCGGCGCCACGCCGTTGGGCTGCAGCGACACGTGCGAGATGCGGCCGACGTGCCAGAGCTGGATCACGACGCGCCCGCCCGCCGCGTGCACGGCGTCGGTGACGTGGCGCCAGCCGTCCACTTGGTCGCGGCTGTGAATGCCCGGCGTGTCGAGGTAGCCCTGGCCCTCGGCGCAGACCTGGCTCGCCTCGGTGACGATCAGGCCGGCGCTGGCGCGCTGGCGGTAGTACTCGGCCATCAGCGCCGTGGGCACCTGGCCCGGGCCGGCGCGGTCCCGCGTGAGCGGGGCCATCACGATGCGGTTGGCCAGGTCGATGTCGCCGACGCGCAAAGGATCGAAGAGTGTCGTCATGAAGTGCCTGTGAAACGCAGTGGGAACAAGTACTAGCCTACGCAGTTGCCGCAATCCCGAGTTGCTGTGCATCAAGCCGATTCGTGCTATCGCAGCGGCCGGCGCGCAGCAACACGGTATCGGTGCCCAGGCGTGCCGTCGGGCCACACGCCCGCAGGCCGTACAGTGCGGGCTGCCACCGCTGATCCACCGCTTCCCCGATGCTCGCCTACCGACACGCCTTCCATGCCGGCAACCATGCCGACGTGCTCAAGCACCTGGTGCTGGTGCAGGTGCTGCGCTACATGGCGCTGAAGGACAGGCCCTACACGCTGGTCGACACCCACGCCGGCGCCGGAGGCTACTCGCTCGAAGGCCGCTACGCGCAGACCAAGGCCGAATACGAGCAGGGCATCGCGCGGCTCTGGTCACGCGACGACCTGCCGCCGCCACTGGCCGACCTGGTGGACCTGGTCCGGCGCTTCAACGGCGGCGGCTCGGCCCCCGGTTCGCCGCATGTCGCCTTCGAGCAGTACCCCGGCTCACCCGCCTTCGCCCACATGCTTCTGCGGCCGCAGGACCGACTGCGCCTGTTCGAGTTGCACTCCACCGACCACCGCATCCTCGCCGCCTACCTGGGCACGCAGCCCAACACCCAGGTGACGCAGGGCGACGGCTTTGCCGCGCTCAAGGCCGAGCTACCGCCGCCCTCGCGCCGCGGCGTCGTGCTGATCGACCCGAGCTACGAGATCAAGAGCGACTACGCCAAGGTCGTCGGCGCGCTGCGCGAGGTGCTGACGAGATTCGCCGAAGGCGTGGTCATCATCTGGTACCCGCAACTGGCGACGATCGAGTCGGCGCACCTGCCACAGCGCCTGCAGGCGGTGGCCGATGCCCAGGCCAAGAAAGGCTGGCTGCATGTGCGCCTGACCGTGCGCCAGCCTGACGAACGCGGCTTCGGCCTCATCGGCAGTGGCCTCTTCATCGCCAACCCGCCGCACGTGCTGCACGACGTGCTGGCGCCGCTGATGCAGTTCCTCGTCGACGTGCTGGGCCAGTACGACGGCGCGCACTACCTGCTCGAGCGCCCTGAATGATGAACAGTAACGCCACCGGGCCGGGGAGGGTTCCCGGACCGCTAGCGGGCCTGAAGGTGCTCGAACTCGGGCAGTTGATCGCGGGGCCGTTCGCAGCAAGGATGCTGGCCGACTTCGGTGCCGAAGTCATCAAGATCGAACCCCCCGCGAGCGGCGCAGGCCCTGGGGGCGACCCGCTGCGCCAGTGGCGCCTGCTGCACATGGGCACCAGTGTCTGGTGGCAGGTGCAGAGCCGCGGCAAGCAGAGCGCCGTGCTCGACCTGCGCCAGGCCGACGAGCGCGCGATCGTGCGGCGGCTCATCGACGAGGCAGACATCCTGGTCGAGAATTTCAGGCCCGGCACGATGGAGGGCTGGGGCCTCTCGTACGACGAGTTGTCGCGCACCAATCCTGGCCTCTTGATGCTGCGCATCAGCGGCTACGGCCAGACCGGGCCGTACCGCGACCGTCCGGGCTTCGGCGTGGTCGCCGAGGCGATGGGGGGGCTCCGCCACCTCACGGCCGAACCGGGCCGGGTGCCGGTGCGCGTGGGCGTGAGCATCGGCGACACGCTCGCCGCGCTGCACGGCGTGATCGGCGTGCTGATGGCGTTGCACTACCGCTCGCAGTCGATCTGTGCCGAGGCACCGAAGGGCCGCGGTCAGGTGATCGACGTGGCGCTGTACGAGGCGGTCTTCAACTGCATGGAGAGCCTGCTCCCCGAGTACAGCGCCTTCGGCGTGGTGAGAGAGCCCGCGGGGTCGGCCCTGCCCGGCATCGCGCCAAGCAATGCCTACGCCTGCCGCGACGGGCACGTGCTCGTGGCCGGCAACGGCGACTCGATCTTCAAGCGCCTGATGACGGCGATCGGACGCGACGACCTCGGACAGGACCCGCAGCTCGCCGGCAACACCGGCCGCGTCGCGCGCGTGGCCGAGATCGACGCCGCGATCGGCGCCTACACGGCCCATCGCAGCGTGGCCGAGGTGCTGGACGCGTTGACCGCGGTGCAGGTGCCGGCCGGGCGCATCTACACGGCCAAGGACATTGCCGAAGACGCCCACTACCGCGCGCGCGGCATGATCGAGCGCATCACGACGGCCGACGGCCTGGCGCTCGACGTGCCGGGCGTGGTGCCCGCGCTCAGCCTGACCCCGGGCCGCATCGACCGGCTGGCGCCGGCGCTCGGCGAGCACACGCAGGCCGTGCTCGCATCACTGCGGGCCGCGGCGACCATGACGCGCGGTGCCGGTGGCACGCCGGAAGGCGACGCGTCGCGATAGACCGTGCGCTATTGCACGCATGGCGCCGCGAAGGCGCTGAGTTCGAGGCCGAAGGCGGCATACGCTAGCGCCTTGCCGCACCGGTCTCAGCGCGCGCCCATTGCGCAGGTTCCGGCCTCGATCATTCCGCCCGAAGCGGCGCCGCCGCGTGCGCCCCGACGCACGACCGCGATGAACCTGCATCTCAGCCGTTCCGCCCTGGTGCGCATCGCACCCTTCGTCGCCTTCATGCTGCTGCTGGCGGTGCGCGGCGCGCTGGCCGAGAGCGACGCTTTCGACCCGCGCTGGCTGTACGGCGCGGGTGTGCTGCTCACGGGCGGGATGCTGCTCTGGTTCCGGCACGACTACGGCGAGCTCACGCGGCAGAACTGGCCCACGGCGGGCGAAGCCGCGCTGGCCGTGGCTGTGGGCGCGGTCGTGTGCTGGCTGTGGGTGCTGCTCGACGCCCCATGGATGCAGATCGGCCCGGCGACCGCCGGCTTCACGCCGCTCGACGCCCAGGGCCAGCCGATCTGGCCCTTGATCGCAGTGCGCTGGGTCGGCGCGGCACTGGTGGTGCCGGTGATGGAGGAGCTCTTCTGGCGCTCGTTCCTGATGCGCTGGATCGAGAACGCCACCTTCGAGGGGGTCGATCCGCGGCGCGTGGGGTTCAAGGCGATCGTGCTCTCGACCTTCGTCTTCATACTCGCCCACACGCTGTGGCTGGCCGCCATCGTCGCCGGCCTGGCCTACGCGTGGCTGTACCGGCGCACCGGCAAGCTCTGGGTGCCCGTAATAGCGCACGCGGTCACGAACGGCGCGCTGGGCATCTGGGTCGTGATGACCGGGAACTGGGTGTTCTGGTAGGCGCGACAGCTCAGTCGCCAAAGCCGCGTTGTCGGTCCGCTGCGAACCGGTGCCGGAACTCGGCGAAGCTCCCTTCGTCGAGCGCCGCGCGCACCTCGCCCATCAGGTTCACGTAGTAGTGCAGGTTGTGGATGCTGGCCAGCATCGGGCCGAGCATCTCGCCGCAGCGGTCGAGGTGGTGCAGGTAGGCGCGGCTGAAGCCGCCCGACTCGCCATGCCCGCGGCAGGCGTAGCAGGCGCAGGTCTCGTCCAGCGGCCGCTGGTCCGTCTTGTAGCGCGCGTTGCGGATTTTCAGGTCGCCTAAGCGCGTGAACAGGTGGCCATTGCGCGCGTTGCGCGTGGGCATCACGCAGTCGAACATGTCGACGCCCTGGGCCACGCCCTCGACCAGATCCTCGGGCGTGCCCACGCCCATCAGATAGCGTGGCTTGCCCGCCGGCAGCTGGCGCGGCGTGTGCGCCATGATGCGCCGCATCTGCTCCTTCGGCTCACCCACGCTCACGCCGCCGATGGCGTAGCCCGGCAGGTCGAGTTCGACGAGCGCCGCGGCCGATTCCTCGCGCAAGTGCTCGAACATGCCGCCCTGCACGATGCCGAAGAGCGCATTCGGGTTGGCCAGGCGCTGGAATTCGTCCCGGCTGCGCCGCGCCCAGCGCAGGCTGAGCGCCATCGACGCGCGCGCCTCGGACTCGGTCGTGACCTGCCCGTTGGTCTCGTACGGCGTGCACTCGTCGAGTTGCATCGCGACATCGGAATTCAGCACCGTCTGGATCTGCATGCTGATCTCGGGCGTCAGGAACAGCTTGTCGCCGTTGACGGGCGATGCGAACCGCACGCCCTCCTCGCTGATCTTGCGCGTCTCGCCCAGCGACCAGACCTGGAAGCCGCCGCTGTCGGTCAACATCGGCCGCTGCCAGCCCTCGAAGCGGTGCAGCCCGCCGAATTGCCGCAGCACGTCCAGCCCCGGCCGCAGCCACAGGTGGAAGGTGTTGCCGAGGATCATCTGCGCGCCCATGGCCTCCAGCGAGCGCGGCGTCACGCCCTTCACCGTACCGTAGGTACCGACCGGCATGAAGACCGGCGTCTCGACGACGCCGTGGGTGAGGGTCAGACGGCCGCGGCGGGCGCGGCCTTCGGTGGCGAGAATTTCGAAGTGGAGCATGGCGTGGATTGTCGCCGCGGCGTCGCCCTGCCCAGGCCCTGCCCGCTTGTGGCACGCTTGCGCCGGCCGCGCGCCTGCGGCCATCGACGAAGGACCCCATGCTCGAAGTCGCCGCTGTCTGCCTGGTCATCACCGCGTTGCTGGCCTACCTGAACCACCGCTACATCGGGCTGCCCTCGGCGATCGGGATGATGGCCGCCTCGCTGACGCTCTCGCTGGCGCTGGTCTGGCTCGACACCGCCGGCATCACGCGCGGCTTGCGACAGTACGAGGAGACGTTGCTGCGTTCCATCGATTTCTCCAATGCCCTGATGCAGGGGATGCTGTCGTTCCTCCTCTTTGCCGGCGCACTGCACGTCGACCTCCAGCAATTGAAGATCTATCGCTGGCCGGTGGCGGCACTCGCTGTGCTGGGCACGACACTGTCGACGCTTGCCGTGGGCTACGGGTTGTGGTTCGCGCTGCCGTTGCTGGGCATGCATCTGCCCTTGATCTATTGCCTGCTGTTCGGGGCTCTGATCTCGCCGACCGACCCGATTGCGGTGATGGGCATCCTCAAGTCGGCCCGCGCGCCGAAGGAACTGGAGCTCGTGATCGCCGGCGAGTCGCTCTTCAACGACGGGGTCGGCGTCGTGATCTTCTCGCTGCTGCTGGGCATGCTGGCCAGCGGCGTCGCACCG
>Ga0302322_100006628_pt1 | contig 10287 bp, 11 predicted proteins | sample Fen_T0_2_FD_203757 | JGI IMG/M metagenome (GOLD analysis project Ga0302322, IMG submission 203757) | Peat permafrost microbial communities from Stordalen Mire near Abisko, Sweden - Fen_T0_2 | ecosystem: Environmental > Terrestrial > Soil > Wetlands > Permafrost | place: Sweden: Abisko... | reverse complement strand
TTGCCCTCCTCCTTGGCCGTCTCCTCGGCGATGTGACGCTCGTTGGCCACGACGTCGGCCGGCACCTCGTCACGGGTGAGGAACTGCGGGCGCATCGCGGCGACCTGCATCGCCGCGCCACGAGCAGCAGCCTCGTCGCCCGTGTACGACACGATCACGCCGACCTGCGGAGGCAGGTCGGATGCGCGGTGGTGGAGGTAGATCGACACGGGAGCGGGCAGCACGGCCACACGGCCGAGCTCGAGCTTCTCGCCGATCACGCCGGCCATCTCGCCCAGAGCGCCCTCGACGGTGCGACCGTCGGACAGGATCGCCCCGAGAACGGCCTCACGCGTGGTGAGCTGACCTTCGTTCGCCGCCGCCGCGATGGCGCCGGCGAGGGCGAGGAAGTCGTCGTTCTTGGCCACGAAATCGGTCTCGCAGAGGACCTCGACGAGAGCGTTGCCCTCGGCCGCGACGAGGCCGTTGGAGGCCTCACGCTCGGCACCGCGCTTGGCCGCCTTGGCCGCGCCGGAGATGCGCAGCAGCTCGACGGCCTTGTCGAAGTCGCCGTCGGACTCCTCAAGGGCCTTCTTGCACTCCATCATTCCCGCGGCCGTGAGGTCGCGGAGCTTCTTGACGTCAGCGGCGGAGATAGTCGCCATGGTGATTCGTTGTCCTCCAGGTAGGGCGGTTCAGATGGTGCAGGCGACCGACAGCGTTCGGGGGCAGTACTGCACCCCCGAACGCGACAGTCGGACTACTCGGTCGGTTCGACGACCGTCTCGACGACGGCCTCGGCAACCGGCGCGGCAGCGGCGGCCGGCTCTTCGACGACCTCCACGACCTCGACGACCTCGGCAACTTCGGCAACCGGCTCGGCAGCGGCGGCCGGCTCTTCGACGACCTCCACGACCTCGACGACCTCGGGGGCCTCGGAGCCGGCAAGCAGCTCGCGCTCCCAGTCGGCCAGCGGCTCCTCCGCAGCGGGGCTGTCGGCGACCGCGCCGCCGGCGCGGGCCATGAGGCCGGCTGCGACGGCATCAGCGATGACGCGGGTGAGCAGGGCGACGGAGCGGATCGCGTCGTCGTTGCCCGGGATCGGGAAGTCGACCTCGTCGGGATCGCAGTTGGTGTCGAGCACGGCGATGACGGGGATGTGCAGCTTGCGAGCCTCGCCGACGGCGATGTGCTCCTTCTTGGTGTCGACGATCCAGACGGCGCTGGGAACCTTGGTCATCTCACGGATGCCACCGAGGGTCTTGACCAGCTTGTCCTTCTCGCGGCGAAGGACGAGGAGCTCCTTCTTGGTCAGACCAGAGCCGGCCACATCGTCGTAGTCGATGAGCTCGAGCTCCTTCAGGCGCTGGATCCTCTTGTGGACGGTCTGGAAGTTGGTGAGCATTCCACCGAGCCAGCGCTGGTTGACGTAGGGCATGCCGACGCGCGTCGCCTGCTCGGCGATGGCCTCCTGGCCCTGCTTCTTGGTGCCGATGAACATGACCGTGCCACCGTGGGCGACGGTCTCCTTGACGAACTCGTAGGCCCGGTCGATGAACGACAGGGACTGCTGGAGATCGATGATGTAGATGCCATTGCGCTCGGTGAAGATGAATCGCTTCATCTTGGGGTTCCAGCGGCGGGTCTGATGCCCGAAGTGGACACCGCTTTCGAGCAACTGGCGCATGGTCACAACGGCCATGGATGCACTCCTCTTCAGCGCAGGCTCCGAGGAGCCGACGCAGTCGGTTGACGGCTTCGGACGGGTGTCCGATGCCCCTGGTGACCCCCGGATGCCGAACTCCCGCCGAAGCGGGACCGACCAGCACACGGCCGCAGAACGGGTCTGCGGTGCCGGGTCATGCGAATTCCCTCGCAGCCGTGAGGCCGCTCGGGTGCCCCCATCCTACGGGCTGGCGGTCGGTGCTCTGTCCACAGGGCAGCGCCGCACGGGCACGAGCCCTCAGGTCGGGCTCCCCGGCGGCGTTCGCCGCCTTCGTGGGGGACGGTGGGGTCGTGCCCCTCGCCCTTGCCCTCGTCCTCGCCACTGGCCTGCTCGCCGCTGCCCCCTCCGCCGGGAACGGCGTCTGGCCGGTCACCCCGCCCGACGTCGTGCGCGGGTTCGCGCCGCCCTCCGTCCGGTGGGGCGCCGGTCATCGCGGCATCGACCTGGTCGCCACCACCGGCCAGGAGGTCCGGTCGATGGCGGCGGGCACCGTGAGCTTCGTCGGCGTGGTCGCCGGTGCCCCGGTCATCAGCGTCCGCTATCCGGGGCAGAGATCCCTTCGGTCGACGTACGAGCCGGTGACGGCCGAGGTCCAGGTGGGTCAACGTGTCGATGTCGGCGAGGTGATCGGGACCGTTGCCGACCTCGGCGGCCACTGCGGTGGGGCGATCGGCTGCCTGCATATCGGCCTGCGCACGGACGCCACGTACCTGGACCCCCGGACCCTCGTCGAGCGGCGGCCGGCCGTCTTGAAGCCGCTCCCCTGACGCGATCAGTCGGCTTCCGTGCCCCGGCCGGCTCGGGGGTGCGCCTGGGCAAACGTCGAGCGCAGCCGTTCCACGGACACGTGCGTGTACCGCTGGGTGGTCGCCAACGACGAGTGCCCCAGCAGTTCCTGGACGGTCCGCAGGTCGGCGCCGCCCTCGAGCACGTGGGTCGCCGCCGTATGCCGAAGGGCGTGCGGCGCGATGCTCGGACCACCCGAGTCGGCCGACAGCCGGTGCACGATCCGGCGCACCGCCCTCTGATCGATGCGGCCGCCGCGGGCGCCCACGAACAACGGCGCGTCGGCACCGTGGCGGGTGGCCAGCGCCACCCTCACGTCGAGCCAGGCGGCCAGCGCCCGGTCCGCAGGGTTGCCGAAGGGCACGGTGCGCTCCTTGCCACCCTTGCCGAGCACCCGGATCGTGTGGGCGCGTCGATCCAGGTCGTCGAGGTCGGCGGCGCAGAGCTCAGCGACACGCACCCCCGTGGCGTAGAGCAGCTCGACGATCGCCCGGTCCCGCACGGCGACCGGGTCGCCGTCGCCAGCGAAGTCCGCCGCTCGGTCCATCATCAGGCTGGCCTCGAGCGGGTCGAGCACCACAGGAATGGTGCGCGCCACTCGGGGGCTCGCCAGTCGCTCGCCCGCGTCGCTGTCAGTGAGGCCACGTCGAGCGCACCAGGCGGTGAAGCTGCGAGCGGACGCGGCACGCCGGGCGATTGTCGCGCGGGACCGGCCATGCGCACTGTGCAGCGCCAGCCACGATCGCAGGTCGCCCAGAGTGAGCGCCGCGGGACTGGTGACCCCTCGGCCGGCCACGAACTCGAGGAGATCTCTGATGTCGCCCGCGTATGCGCGGACCGTGTGCCGGCTTCGGCCGCGCTCGTCACGCACGTACGTGATGAAGCCCTCGCGGGCCGATGCGAGGTCCGGTGGCAGCACCCCGGACCCGCGCTCGGTCGCCTCGCTCATCCCGCCATGGTCGCAGGGGCTCGCCGACCGGGCCGTCAGGCACGCCCAGTTCGTGTCGTCCGCGTGCCGGACCTCGCGGCCAGTCGCCAGCCCTGGGCATCCTGCTGAACCCAGCCCGTCGCCTCCAGGCCGCCCAGCGACCCGAGCAGTTCGAGCACCGCGAAGCCCGACGCGACCGCCAGTCGCTCCGTCGTGACGGCTCCCCGCCCCGGCATGGCATCGAGCACGCATCGCTCCTGCGCCGACAGGGCATCACGCTCGTCGCTGCGCTTCGCTGGCGCACCCGCATCGCGACCGAGGTCCAGCAGCCCGAGGACGTCGTCGATGGATGCGGCCAGCACGGCTTCACCGTCGCGCACCATGCGGTGGCAGCCGGTCGACGCCGGGGATGTGACGGGTCCGGGCACTGCCAGCAGGGGTCGGTTCATCGCGACCGCCGCCTGGGCCGTCGCCATCGTGCCCGACCGTTCCGCCGCCTCGACGACCACGGTGGCCCTCGTCAGGGCAGAGATCAGCCGGTTGCGCGACAGGAACCTCTGGCGCCGCACCGCCTCCCCCGGCGGCGACTCGCTGACGACCAGACCCTCGTCCGCGATCCGTGCGATCAGGGCGTCGTGCGCCCGCGGGTAGGGAACGTCGACGCCGCCGGCGAGGATGCAGGCGGTGACGCCGCCCGCCGCCAGAGCGCCACGGTGGGCGGCCGCGTCTATCCCGAAAGCCCCGCCGGACACGACCGTCCAACCCTCAGCCGCCAGCTCGGCCGACCAGGATCGCGCCACCTCCTCGCCGTACATCGAGCAGGCGCGGGCACCCACGATGGCCACGCTGCGCAGTGCGGCGAGTCGAAGGTCGCCGGCACCGGCCACCCATAGGGCGTAGGGGGCCGCAGCGTCGAGGTCGTCGAGCTGCGAGGGCCATTCCCGGTCGACCCGGGTGACCACGCGCGCACCGCAGGCGGTCGCCCGCGACTCAACCTCGCGTGGCTCGACACCGGTCAGCCGAGCGGCGAGGGACTCCTGCTGGCGAAGGCCGCTCGAAGCGTCGACCAGTTTGCGCACGGCTTCGACCGGTCCCCACCTGCGGACCAGCCGGCCCACCTGACGGTCACCCGGCTCGACCATGTGGGCGAGCAGCAGCAGCGCCTGGCGATCCGCGAGATCTCCTGCCGTCGCGGTCATGACGCCCACGCCAGAGCGGCACCGCGCAGCGTGAGGGCCCGGGCGACGTCGTCACGACTGGGCTGGGCGCGACCCGCGAGGTCGGCGATGGTCCACGACATTCGCAGCACCCGGTCGGGGCCGCGAAGGTTGGCCGCCCGGTGCTCGGCCTCCCTCAGGAGGTCGGCGGCGGGACCGGCGAGCGGCCAACGTCGCCGCAGCTCGGCGGCAGGGACGGCCCCGTTGGTCGACCACGGGGTCGCGGAGAGTCGATTGCGGCTCAGGCCGCGGGCGCGAATCACGCGAGCGAGGACCGCACTGCTGGTCTCAGCGGGCTCGTCCGTCGCGAGCTCACGGGGGGTCGGCCGGGACATTGCCAGCCTGATGTCGATGCGGTCGAGCAGTGGCCCGGAGAGCCGTGCGGCGTACCGGCGCAGGGCCACAGGCGGACACGAGCACTCCTGCCCGGCACCCATCCGCAGGCCGCACGGACAGGGATTGGCTGCCACCACCAGCTGGAAGGCGGCCGGTAGCAGGCCGCTCCATCCACTGCGGGCAAGGCGGATCACGCCGGCCTCCAGCGGCTGGCGCATCCCCTCCAACGCGGGTCGGTTGAACTCAGGAGCCTCGTCGAGGAACAGGACGCCGCGGTGAGCGAGTGTCACGGCCCCCGGTGCCACGCGCGCGCCGTGCACCGCGCCGAGCAGTGCGGCGGACGACGCGGTGTGGTGCGGAGCCTGGAAGGGCGGTCGAAGGAAGGACGGACCTGGTCGCGGCGCCCCGGCCACGGCGGCAATTGCCGCGACGTCGACCGCATCGTCCTCGCAGAGATCGGGCAGGATCCCCGGAAGTCGTTCCGCGAGCAGGGTCTTCCCTACGCCCGGCGGGCCGACCATGGCGATGTGGTGACCCCCGGCGGCGGCCACCTCCAAGGCGAAGCGAGCCTGCTCATGGCCGCGCACGTCCCCGAGGTCGGCGCGCTGGTCGTCGCCCGGGGACTCGTCCGCCGGCGGCTCCTCGCCGGGGTCGCGGCCGGCAAGGATCTCGAGCACCTGGGCAAGGTCGCGGGCGAGGTAGACCCCGAGCCCGCTCACCCGCGACACGTCGTGCGCCCCGTCGCGGGGCACGATGATGCGCCCCATGCCGGCAGCCCGGGCAGCGAGCGCGCCGGCCAGCGCTCCACCGGTGCGATGCAGCCTGCCGTCGAGTCCGAGCTCTCCGATGAAGGCGGTCTGGCTCACGTCAACGCCTGGCAACTGCTCGCTGGCCATCAGGACGCCGATGGCAATCGGCAGGTCGAGTCCGGCGCCCAGCTTGCGCACCTCGGCAGGCGAGAGGTTGATCGTCACGCGCTTGTTCGGCCAGCTGGCACCCACCGCCGCGATCGCGGACCGGGCCCGCCATCGTGACTCGTTGACCGACGCATCGGGCAGCCCCACGACTCCGACGCTCGGGAGTCCGGTCGAGACCTCGACCTCGACCCGCACCATCGCGCCGCGCACCCCGGAGATCACTGCCCCGGTGACCTGGGCGAGCGCCACCGCTACTCCACTCCGCGCAGATGCTGAAGGGTCGGTGCCCCGGTCAGCGGCTGGATGATGCCGATCACGTCGAAGCGGATCTCCGGCACGTGCACCTGCTGCTCGTCCAGCCACCGGATCACGAGCTGGCGCATGCGACGAACCTTCCGCGGGCCGACCGCCTGGAAGGGACCCCCGTAGTCGTCGCTACGACGGGTCTTCACCTCGCACACCACCAGGCAGCCGCCATCGCGCGCGATGATGTCGAGCTCGCCGATCGAGCACCGCCAGTTGCGGTCGAGCACGATCAGTCCCTGGGACTGCAGGTATCGAGCGGCCACGTCCTCGCCGTACTTGCCGAGCGCATCCTTGGCTCGCATGGGCCTCACCCCCGGGGAGAGCCTGCCGCGATGGGCCATCATCGAGCAGCCACGGCCTCCGACTGTGGACAACTGCCACGAGACGAGCCGGTTGTGGACGGCACGGCGTCGCACGGCGCGTCTCTGCTACGCGGGGGGTCCCTCGGCGAGCAGCTCGGCGCGCACCTTCGCGAGCTCGGCCGTCGCGGCCGCCTCGAGCACCGGGTACTTCGGATCGAGCGAGATCAGGGTGTGGGCCATGATCGCCGAGACGCATATGCGTGCGAACCACTTGCGGTCCGCCGGCACGACGTACCACGGCGCCCACTCCGTGCTGGTGTTCGACAGCATCTCCGAGTACGCCTTCTGGTAGTCGTCCCAGTAGGTGCGCTCCCTGGCATCCGCCGCGGAGAACTTCCAGTTCTTGTCGGGTACGTCGAGCCGTGCGAGGAACCGCCGCCGCTGCTCGTCCTTGGAGAGATTGAGCAAGATCTTCACGACCACGAAGCCGTTGTCGACCAGGTACCGCTCCCAGTCGTTGATCTCGCGATAGCGCCGCTTCCACACGTCCCGACCGCGTGCCCCCTTGGGCAGCTGCTGATGCTCAAGGATCGCCGGATGCACGCGCACAACGAGCACCTCCTCGTAGTGCGACCGATTGAAGATCGCGATGTCACCGCGCCGCGGCAGGGCGCGGGACGCCCGCCACAGGTAGTCGTGGTCGAGCTCCTCGCCGGACGGCGCCTTGAAGCTGTGCACCGTGACGCCCTGCGGGTTGACGCCGCTCATGACGTGACGAATGGTCCCGTCCTTGCCCGCCGCGTCTAGTGCTTGCAGGCACAGCAGAACGCCGTAGGTGTCCTGGGCAGCCAGTCGCTCCTGGTACTCGGCCATCAATTCGACGCCGCGCTGGAGCAGCTCGACACCGTCCTCCTTCTTGATGAAGTCAGCCTTGTACGAGGGATCGAAGTCCTTCGCGAGCACGACCTTGCTGCCGGGCTGCACCCGGAGCGCCTCGATGAACGACGCCAGCCCCTCGTCACGCTTGCCGACCATGTCAGTCCCCCTCGTCGGTGCCGACCTCCGCCAGCTCCGGCAGTCGCCAGCTTCGCCGGTGCTGCTCGCACGTGCCGCGACGCCGGATCGCTTCGAGGTGCTCGGGCGACGCGTAGCCCTTGTTCTCGTGCCAACGGTAGTGCGGATGATCGACGGAAAGGGCGATCATCAGTGCATCGCGCTCGGTCTTGGCCAGGACGCTCGCTGCGGCCACGGACGCGCAGGTGAGGTCGGCCTTGATCCGTGTGATGACGGGCGCCATCGGCACGGCCGAGACCGGTTCATCGAACAGCGACACCTGCTGTGGCGGGGTGAGCCAGTCGTGGCTGCCGTCGAGCAGGATCACGTCCGGGGCGTGCCCGAGGCTCGCCAGCGCCCGGTGGCCGGCAAGTCGCAGCGCGGCGATGATCCCGAACTCGTCGATCTCGGCGGGCGACGCGTGGCCGACGGCGAAGTCGAGCGCCCAACGGCGGATCCGCGGCACGAGGCTGGCCCTCTTCTCGGCTGTCAGCAGCTTGCTGTCGCGCACACCGGTGGGGGCGCTGCGTACCGACGCGTCGACGATCACCATGCCAACGCTGACGGGCCCGCTCAGCGCACCCCGGCCCACTTCGTCGACCGAGCACAGGAGCCGATGGCCGTCGTGCAGGATCTGGCGCTCGAAGCGCAAGGTCGGGGCTGTCGATCGCGCAGGCACGCGCTACTCCAACGTGCCTTCCGAGGAGCTCGTAGCTCCTGGTGCATTCATCTGGGCGGGCGGCGTCGGGCCGACACCCAGCGGGCCGTCGGTGATCGCAGGGTTGCCGAAGATGTCGGGGATCGGGACGGAGGCGAGGTGACTCAGGGGCCAGAGCACGACGAACACCCTGCCCACGACATCGTCGTCTGGGACCGCGCCGTTGTTGGTATCGAGGTGATACCGGGAGTCGCGCGAGTCCCCGCGGTTGTCGCCCATGACGAAGACGCTGTTCTGAGGAACGACGACGTCGAACTGCACCTGATCGGTCGGCCCCTTGATGTAGTCCTCGATGAGCGGTACGCCGTTCAGCACGATGTGGCCCTGCACGTCACAGCAGGCGACCCGGTCGCCGGAGATGCCGATGGCGCGCTTGACGAGGTCCTGCCCGCTGTCGCTGGGCAGCAGCCCGATGAACGTCAGTGCCGAACGCACGGTGCCACGCACACCGCCAGCGGGCGGCGGCGGCGCATCGAGCCAGCCTCCAGGATCCTTGAACACCACGACCTCACCACGCGAGACCCCGGACATAGTCTTCGTGATCTTCGACGCGATGATCCGATCGCCGATCTGGAGGGTGTCCTCCATGGATGCGCTCGGGACGTAGAAGGCCTGCACCAGGAAGGCCCGCACGAGGGCCGACAGCACCAGCGCGGAGATGACGATGATCGCCGTCTCGCGCAGCCAGCGGCCCGTTCCGCCTCCCGACGGCCGAGGGGACTGCCCCCGGGCGTGCCGACCGTGGCCCACGGGCGCCTCGGGCAGTTGTTCGCGAGGGTCACGTGCGGAAACGGCCACTAGGAGTCCGCTCCGGCCGGGGAGGACTCGGACACGCCTGCGAACGTCGCCGGGATGGGCAAGGCCTGGATGCGGGACAGCGGCCAGAGCACGGACATGGCGCGGCCCACGACCTTCGACTCGGGCACGAATCCGCCGCCTGGCTCACCCAGATGGGAGCGTGAGTCGGCTGAGTTGGATCGGTGGTCGCCCATGACCCACAGCATGCCTTGTGGGACGACCACATCGAAGTCGGTTGCGCTCGGCGCGTCGCCTGGGTAGAGGTACGAGCCCTCGTCGATCGGCGTGCCGTTGACGGTGATGCGCTGCTGCGCGTCGCAGCACTTGACGTGATCCCCGCCGACCCCGATCACCCGCTTGATGAAGTCCGTCGAGTCTGGGGCAACGATGCCGATGGACTGCCCCAGCCAGGTGAACGCTCCGGAGATGGGGTTGCGCTGCGGCACCTGTCCCGCGGGCACGAACGAGTCAGACCCGTCGAAGACCACGATGTCACCACGCTCAACGGCACGCGTGTGAAACACGGCGCGGTTGACGAGAACACGATCCCCGACGAGCAGGGTGTTCTCCATCGACCCCGAGGGGATCGAGAACGGCTTGGCGATGAAGGTGGTGATGACCAGCACGATGCCGATGGCAACGGCAATGGTGACGGGGATGTCCCACCAGGACTGCCGATCCGAATCGGCCAACCGGATCAGCCCTCGGTCTTGACGACGTTCTCGCGGCGCTCGCGGATCTTCGCCTTCTTGCCGCGGAGGTCACGGAGGTAGTACAGCTTGGCGCGACGCACGTCGCCGCGGGTCACGACCTCGAGCTTCTCGATGATCGGCGTGTGCAGCGGGAAGGTGCGCTCGACACCGACGCCGTAGGACACCTTGCGGACGGTGAACGTCTCGCTGACGCCCGACCCCGAGCGGGCGATCACGACGCCCTGGAAGAGCTGGACACGGGTCTTGTTGCCCTCGACGACCTTCACGTGCACCTTGACGGTGTCGCCGGCGCGGAAGTCGGGCCGGTCGGCCTTGAGGGAGGCCGCATCAACGGCATCGAGCGTCTTCATGGGGTATCGCTTCCTGCAGGCGCCACAGGTCGCCCACGTTCGTGGGATGACAGGTACTTCAGGCAGGTGCCGAACCCGAAACCGAACCGCTTCCCCTGTGGCGGGGCGGTACGAGGCCCTCCTGTTGAGGAAGGCCGTTTCTCGAGCCCCCGTAGTCT
>Ga0302322_100006626_pt1 | contig 10290 bp, 6 predicted proteins | sample Fen_T0_2_FD_203757 | JGI IMG/M metagenome (GOLD analysis project Ga0302322, IMG submission 203757) | Peat permafrost microbial communities from Stordalen Mire near Abisko, Sweden - Fen_T0_2 | ecosystem: Environmental > Terrestrial > Soil > Wetlands > Permafrost | place: Sweden: Abisko... | reverse complement strand
GCAGCCAGGCCGCGGCCTGCTGCAGGCCTTGGCGGCCCAGCTCGCGCTGCACGCGCTGCTGCAGGGCCTGGGCAGCGGCCTGGCGGGCCAGGCCCAGGTTGTCCAGCACCTGGGCCTTGCCGGGCAGGCGCCAGGGCCGCTCCAGCGTCAGCTCCCACTCGTGGCCGGCTTCGGGGCTGGGGCTGCTTTGCGCGCGCCGGGCGGCGCTGAGCGCGCCGGTCCAGGCCTGGGCAGCGGCCACCTGCTGGCGCTGCTGGTGCTGCTCGGCCAGCAGGCCCTGGGCCGCAGCCTGCAGCGCCGGGGCCTGCTGCACGGCCTGGCGCAGCAGTGGCAGCACGGCGGGCTCGGCCGGCCCGGCGGCGCTGGCTTGGGCGCCGCAGACGGTCAGCAGCACGGCCAGGCCGTGTGGCCAGGCGGGCGCTGGGCGCGGCGCGGTCACCGGCGTAGCTTCGTGCTGCGCACTGCGGTATGAGCCCTTCGGGCGGCCGGGCGCGCTCATGCCGCCTCCTGCGCCGGCGTGGCCGGGTGGTGCACGGCCAGCTGGCTGACCGGCATCACCCAGTGGCCCCAGCTGACGCTGGCCAGCAGCGGCGCCAGGTCGGCCAGCAGCGGGGCCAGCGCGCTGCTGGGCAGCAGCAGCGTGATCTGGGCGCGCCGGGCGTAGCCCAGCACCTGCTCGTCGCCGCTGCTCAGCGGCACCATCGGGCCGCGGGCCTCGATGCGCTGCACGCTGAACTCGGTGCGGCCGTCGTCGTGGCCCAGCAGCCAGTCGATCACGGTCTGGGCGCTGGCGTCGGGCAGCACCAGGCTCAGGCACTGGTGGGGGATGGGGTCGGAGTTGGGGTCAGTCATGGGGCGTCAAGGCGTGGGGGCCGGCCGGCCCGAAACGGCGGAACAGCAGCGGCAGCAGCAGCAGCGTCAGCAGCGTGGACGAGACCAGGCCGCCGATCACCACCACCGCCAGCGGCTTCTGGATCTCGCTGCCCGGGCCGCTGGCAAACAGCAGCGGCACCAGGCCGCCGGCGGTGATGGCGGCGGTCATCAGCACCGGGCGCAGGCGGCGGCGGGCGCCGTCCACCACCACCTGCGTGATGTCCAGGCCCTGGGCCAGCAGCTGGTTGAAGTGGCCAACCATGACCACGCCGTTGAGCACGGCAATGCCCAGCAGCGCGATGAAGCCCACCGAGGCCGGCACCGACAAATACTGCCCGGCCAGCCACAGCGCCACCACGCCGCCGATCAGCGCCAGCGGCACATTGGCCAGCACCAGCAGCGCCTGCCGCACCGAGCCGAAGGTGGAGAACAGCACAAAGAAGATCAGCAGCAGCGCGCCCGGCACCACCATGGCCAGCCGGCGCGCGGCGCGCTGCTGGTTCTCGAACTGGCCGCCCCAGGCCAGGCGGTAGCCCGGCGGCAGCGGCACCTGGGCGGCCACGGCGCGCTGGGCATCGGCCACAAAGCCCACCAGGTCGCGGCCGCGCACATTGCTTTGCACCACCACGTAGCGCTGGGCCAGCTCGCGGTCCACCTTCACCGGGCCGTCCACGCGCTGCAGCTGGGCCACGGCGCGCAGCGGCACGGCCTGGCCGTCGGGCGTGGTCAGGCGCAGGGCCTCGAAGTCGGCCGGCGCCTCGCGCAGGGCCTGTGGGCCGCGCACCACCAGCGGCGTGCGGCGGCCGTCCTCGTGCACCACGCCCATGGGCTGGCCTTCCACCCAGCGGCGCAGGTCGGCCTGGATGGCCTCGGCATCCAGCCCCAGCCGGCCGGCGGCCTGGCGGTCGATGCGGACCTGCAGGTACTGCACGCCGTCGTTGCGCAGCGTCAGCGTGTCGCTGGCGCCGGGCAGGGCGGCCACGGTGGTTTCGATGCGCGTGGCCAGCTGGTTCAGCGTGGCCAGATCGGGGCCGTAGAGCTTGATGGCCAGGTCGCCACGCACGCCGGTGAGCATTTCCGACACGCGCATGTCGATCGGCTGGGTGAAGGCCGGCGAGACGCCGGGGAAATCGGCCATCACCGCGCGCAGCTGGTCGATCAGCCACTCCTTGTCGGGCTGGCGCCACTGGTCGCGCGGCTTCAGCACCATAAAGCTGTCGGTCTGGTTCAGGCCCATCGGGTCCAGGCCCAGCTCGTCGGCGCCGCTGCGCGCCACCACGGCCTGCACCTCGGGCACGCGCTGCAGAACGGCCTGCTGCACGCGCAGGTCCAGCGCCACGGTGGCTTCCAGGCCGATCGACGGCAGCTTCTCCAGCTGCATGATCACGTCGCCCTCGTCCAGCGTGGGCATGAAGGACTTGCCCACCAGTGCCAGCAGCAGCACCGCGCCGGCCAGGCCCAGGCCGGCACCGGCGTACAGCGCGCGCTCGTGGCCCAGCGCGCGCTGCAGCAGCGCGGCGTACCAGCGGTTGAGCACGCGCATCAGCCACGGCTCGTGGGCCGCGCCCACGCGCAGCAGCAGCGAGGCCAGCACCGGCACCAGCGTCAGCGACAGCAGCAGCGAGACGCTGAGCGCGCAGACGATGGTCAGCGCCACCGGCGCAAACAGCTTGCCCTCCAGCCCCTCCAGGCTCAGCAGCGGCAGGAACACGATGACGATGATGGCGATGCCCGAGGCCACCGGCACCGCCACCTCGCGCGTGGCCCGGTACACCAGATGCAGCAGCGGCAGGCGCCGGGCCTGGGGGGTGCCCAGCGCCGATTCGATGTTCTCCACCACCACCACCGCGCCGTCCACCAACATGCCGATGGCGATGGCCAGGCCGCCCAGGCTCATCAGGTTGGCGCTCAGGCCCAGCCAGCGCATCAGCACAAAGGTGCCCAGGGCCGACAGCGGCAGCATCAGCGCCACCACCAGCGCCGCGCGCAGGTTGCCCAAAAAGGCCAGCAACAGCAGCAGCACCAGCACCACGGCCTCGGCCAGGGCCTTGCCCACGGTGCGCACCGCGCGGTCGACCAGGCTGCTGCGGTCGTAAAAGGTCACCACCTTCAGCCCCGGCGGCAGGCTGGGCGCCAGCTCGGCCAGGCGCTGCTGCACGCCGGCCACCACCTCGCGGGCATTGGCACCGCGCAGCGCCAGCACCAGGCCCTCCACCGCCTCGCCCTGGCCGTTGCGGGTGACGGCGCCGTAGCGGGTGAGCTCACCGTGCTGCACGCGGGCCAGGTCACCCACGCTGACCACCTGGCCCTGCTGGGCGCGCACCACGGTGGCGGCCACATCGGCCAGGCTTTGGATGGCGCCCTCGGCGCGCACGATCAGGGCCTCGTCGCCGCTGCGCAGCCGGCCGGCGCCGTCGTTGTGGTTGGCCGCACTCAGCGCGGCTTCCAGCTGGCCCAGCGTGATGCCGCGGGCCTGCAGCGCCACCGGGTCGGGCACCACCTCATAGGTGCGCACGCGGCCGCCCAGGCTGTTGACATCGGCCACGCCGGGCAGGGTGCGCAGCGCCGGGCGGATCACCCAGTCGAGCACGCGGCGGCGCTCTTCCAGGCTTTGCGGGCCTTCCAGCGTGAACATGAACACCTCGCCCAGCGGCGTGGTGATCGGTGCCAGGCCGCCGCTCACCGTGGCCGGCAGGTCCTTCAGCACACCGGCCAGGCGCTCGCTGACCTGCTGGCGGGCCCAGTACACGTCGGTGCTGTCCTCAAAATCCAGCGTGATGTCGGCCAGCGCGTACTTGCTGGTCGAGCGCAGCATCTTCTGCCGCGGGATGCCCAGCAGCTCTTGCTCGATGGGCACGGTGATGCGCGTCTCCACCTCCTCGGGCGTCATGCCCGGGGCCTTGAGGATCAGCTTGACCTGGGTGCTGGAGACATCGGGAAAGGCATCGATGGGCAGGCCCAGCCAGGCCAGGGCGCCGGCCACGGCCAGCAACACGGTGAGGATCAGCACCAGCAGGCGCTGGCGCAGGGAGAAGGCGATGACGGTGTGCCACATGGGGATGTCTTGCGCCGGGTCTCAGGGCTTGGCCGCGGTGCTGGCCGCTGGCTTGGCCGCTGGGGTGGCCGCTGGTTTGGCCGATGGGGGGGCTGATGGGGTGGCCGATGGCGGCGCCGGCGTGGCGGCCGCGGGCGCCGCCACCAGCGCGGCCTTCAGCGCCGCCATGCCCTGCACCACCACCCGGTTGCCCGGGGCCAGCCCCCGCACCAGGGCCTGGCCGGCCGAGGCCGAGACCAGCGTCACCGGCTGCAGCGTGTAGCGGCCCGGCGCGGCTTCGACAAACACCTGGCGCTGCGCGCCCTCGGCCAGCAGCGCCGCCTCGGGCAGGGCCAGGGCGTCGCTGCCATTCACCTGCCCCTGCACCTGCACCTGCACCTGCCCCTGGGCCTGCACCTGCACCTGCCCCTGGGCCTGCACCTGGGCCTGCAGCAGCTGGCCCACGCGCAGCTGGGGCGGCGGTTGCTTGAGCTCGGCGCGCACCAGCACGTTCTGGCTGCCGGGCTCGACCATGGCCGCGATGGCGATCACCCGGCCGCTGGCGGCCTGGCCGGGCAGGGCCACGGCGTCGCCCCGGCGCAGCTGGGCCGCCGCCTCGGCCGGCACCTGCAGCTCCAGCCACAGCGGGCTCAGCGTGCCCAGGCGCAGCAGCGGCGTGCTGGCGTCCACCCGCTGGCCCACCACGGCTGGGCGCTCCAGCACCACGCCGGCCATCGGCGCGGTGAGCGTGATCGTGCCGTTGGCCGGGGCGCCGCTGGCCGCCAGCGTGCGCCGGCGCTCGTCGGCCAGGGCCTGGGCCTGGCTGGCCTGGGCGCGGCTGGCCTCCAGCCGCGCCAGCGGGATCAGGCCCTCGGCAAACAAGGCCTCGTCGCGCGCCAGGTTGCTGCGCGCCAGGCTGGCCTGGCTGGCGCTGCTGAGCTGGTCACGCTGCAGCTCACCGGCCTGGGCGCTGTGCAGCACGGCCACGACCTGGCCGGCGCGCACGCTGTCGCCCACGCTGACCGGCAGCGCGGTGACCAGCGCCGGCAGCGGCGCGGCCACCAGGCGCTGCTGCGCGGCCGGCAGCACCACGGTGGCCGGGTAGCGGTTGCCACTGCCGGCGGCACTGTCCACCGCCTGGCTGCGCACACCCAGCGCGGCCACCTGGGCCGGGCTCAGCGTGAGGCTGGGTGCGGGCTCGGCGGCGTGGGTGGCCGTGGCCAGCCCGACCAGGCAGGTGAGCAGCGACAGCGCCAGCAGGCGCGGGGTGGTGCGGTGGGTGGGCATGGGAGCGGGTGGCGATGCGCAGTGGGCGACCAGCGGCCGCGATGACCGTCAGCTTGGCGGCCCAGCCTGAAGCGAACATGAACCCCGAGCGACCGGGCCGGTGCTAACTTCCGGGGGCCGCCTGATGCTGCCCCATCCGCTTCCCAACCCGTTCCCCAACCCGCCTTCCAACCCGACCCCACACCGCCACCACACCGCCACCACCCGGCCATGCGACTGCTGCTGCTTGAAGACGACGAGACCCTGGGCGAGGCCCTGCGCGACTACCTGCGCGCCGACGGCCATGTGGTGGAGTGGTGCACCAGCCTGGCCGCCGCCCAGGCGCTGGGCGACGAGCCGTTTGACGCGCTGCTGGTGGACTGGCAGCTGCCCGACGGCTCGGGCCTGGACTGGGTGCGCAGCCTGCGCCGGCGCCAGCAGACGGTGCCGGTGCTGGTGATGACCGCCCGCGATCTGCTGGCCGACCGCGTGCACGGCCTGGACAGCGGTGCCGACGACTACCTGGTCAAGCCCTTCGACCCCGAGGAACTGTCGGCGCGGCTGCGCGCCGTGTGCCGCCGCACGGCGGGCAACGCCGGTGGGCGCCAGGTCCACGGCGATGTCGAGCTGGACTTGGGCGCCCGCTGCGCCTGGCGCCTCGGCGTGCGCGCCGAGCTCACGGCCCGCGAGTGGGCGCTGCTGGAGGCGCTGGCGCTGCGCGCCGGCCGCCTGGTGTCCAAGGCCGACCTGGAGGCCCTGGTGCTGGGCCTGGACGGCGAGGTGGCCAGCAATGCGCTGGAGGTGCACATCTCCAGCCTGCGGCGCAAGCTGGGCCGCGAGCTGATCGAGACCCTGCGCGGCATGGGCTACAGGATCCCGCGATGAGCGACATCACCACTGCCGGCACCACCACTGCCGGCACCACCACCGCCGACACCACCGCCACCACCCCAGCTGCCGCACCGATCGGCAGGCCGGCATCCCCGGCATCCCCGACATCGCCGGCCAGGCGGGCCGGGCCACCGTCCATCGGCCAGCGGCTGTCGGCGGCGCTGTGGGGCGTTGCGGCGGTGGGGGGCCTGGCCGTGTCGCTGGCCGTGGGCCTGGCCGTGCACCGCGAGGTTGACGAGCTGATGGACAACGGTCTGCAGGAAGCCGCCGAGATCCTGTACGGCCTGCTGTCGTTCAACGCCGCCGCGCTGCCGCAGCTGCCCACCGGTGGCTCGCTGCCGGCACCGGCGCACACCGAGCGCCTGGTCTGGCAGGTGGTGAGCCCCGACGGCCAGGTGTTGCTGCGCTCGCACCAGGCCCCGGCGGCACCGCTGATGGGCGCTGCCCTGCGCGGCCCGGCCGACGCCGGCGAGGACTGGCGGGTCTACGGCCTGCCGTTTCCGCTGCCGGCTTCATCACCCGCCGACGGCGCGGGCCGCAGCCTGCTGGTGGCCCAGCCGCGGGCCTTGCGCCGTCAGGCCCATGTGGAAGCCGGCCTGGCCACCGCCGGCGCGGCCTTGCTGGTGGGCGGGCTGTGTGCGCTGTGGCTGCGCCGGCGGGTGCGGGCCGAGCTGCAGCCGATTGACGCGCTGTCCACCGCCGTGGCGGCCTACGACCCGCTGGCGGCCGCGCAGGTGCTGCCGGCGCCGGCCCGGCTGGAACTGTTGCCGCTGCACCAGGCGATCCAGGACCTGGGTGAGCGCCTGGCCGACCGCGTGGCCAGCGAGCGGGCGTTCTCGGCCCACGCGGCGCATGCGCTGCGCACGCCGCTGGCTGGCATGGTGGCCCAGCTGGCCGTGGCCCAGCGCAAGGCGCCGGCCGCGCTGCAGCCGCGCCTGCAGCGCGCCCGCGACGCCGCCGACCGGCTGCGGCGGGTGGTCACGGCGCTGCTGTCGCTGTTTCGCACCGGGGCCGATGTGCAGCGCCGGCCGGTGGACCTGCCCGCGCTGCTGGCCCACCTGCCGGTGGAACCGCTGCAGCTGCACTGCGACGTGCACCAGGCGCTGTGGGCCGATGCCGACCTGCTGGCCGCCGCGCTGGCCAACCTGCTGGACAACGCCGCGCGCCACGGCGCCCGCAGCCTGACGCTGCGGCTGCGCCGCGACGCCCGTGGCCACTGGCTGGAGCTGCACGACGACGGGCGCGGCCTGGCCGGCGCCCAGGCCCTGCAGATGCAGGCCTTGCTGGACGCCCGGCGCTACGAGCGGCCGGTGGGCCTGGGCCTGATGCTGGCCGATCTGGTGGCCCGCGCCCACGGCAGCCGGCTGCAGCTGCTGCCGGTGGCCGCCGGCTTTGGCGTGGCGCTGGGCCTGGGCCAGGCGCCCGAGGACCCGCAGCGGCCGCCAGACGCCGCGGACTGAGCCCGCTCCGCGGGTGGCTGCGGTGCACCGCAGCCGGGGTCGTTCACACCTTCTCTAGCCCACGCGCCGCTGGTCCAGCACCAGCGCGGCCACCAGGGCCGTGCCCACGGCCCACAGCAGCCAGGTGCGGTCGACGGCGTAGGGGTAGAGCATCAGCGCCAGGCCCAGCCAGCGCCGCGTGGGCCGGGCGTGGCGGCGGCCGCTGGTCCAGGCCACCAGGCCGATCAGGCCAAACAGGCCCAGGCCCGCCAGGTAGGCCGGGCTGGGCAGGCTCAGGCCCATGCCCTGCAGCGTGCGCAGTTCATCCATGGCCAGGGGTCACAGGGTGGGGTGCAGGGGGCATGGGGCGGTGCTGAAGGGCGCTTGCGGTGGCCGCGGTGGCCGGGGTTTGTTGGTGCCGGTTCATGCCAGTTTGTGCCAGCGCCGTGTCAAGCGCGGATGTCCGGGGCCGGTCGGCGGCGGGATCTGTACCGCCTTCACCGCATTGTTGCCGCGATGTGGTGCGCCGGTGGCTGGCAGATCGCGCGGTGTAAAGGGCGTGCAAGCTGCCCTGGTTAGCCGGCGCTTATCGCGGGATGAAGCCGGTGGTGGCTGCCTAGACTGACCGTTCCAAGACACCCCCGTGCCCCAGCGGCTGGCGGGCGGGCTCTGTGGTGCCTGCGGGCACCGGCGGGGCGCTGCCGGCCGGCCGTGCATGACGCCATGATCACGATCAGTACCTCCGACGCTGCGGCCATGACACCTGCCCAGGTGGCCGCCCTCGATGCCGCCCACCTGGCGGCGCTGAGCGTGGAGGGCCTGCTGACCTGGCAGAGCGCGCAGTGGTCGGCGCTGTCGTCCAGCCAGCTGGCGCTGCTGAGCGTCACCCAGCTCACCGCACTGACCACCGACCGCATCACCGGTTTGGATGCGGCGGCCATACCCGGTTTGTCGGCACGCCAGCTCACCAGCTTGAGCACCGACCAGATCAACGCCCTGAACACCGACCAGTTGGGCGCTTTGACCAACCGCCAGGTGGCGGCGCTGAGCACCACGCAGGTCAGCCACCTGGCCGGCGACAGCCTGGCCGCGCTGCAGCCCAGCCAGGTGGCGGCGCTGACGGCCGTGCAGACGGCCTCGCTGGGCTCGGCGCAGGTGGCCGTGCTGTCCACCGATCAGCTGGGCGCCATGCCTGCGGCGGCCTTCTCGGGCCTGAACTCGGCCGCGCTGGGCGGGCTGAGCACGCAGGCCGTGGCGGCGCTGACGGTGGCGCAGGTGGCCGCGCTCACCGCCAGCCAGGTGCGGGGGTTGGACCCGGCGCAAGTGGCCGCGCTGCAGCCCGAGCAGGTGCCGGCCATCAGCACCAGCGCCGTGCGCGCCCTGGCCACGGCCCAGCTCAATGCGCTGACCACCGACAGCTTTCAGGCGCTGGCCGCCAAGCAGGTGGCGGCCCTGGTCAGCAGCCAGCTGGCGGCGGTGCCCGTCAGCCAGGTGGCCACGCTGACGGCCCAGCAGGTCACCGCCTTGTCCAGCGCGCAGAGCGCCGCGCTCAGTTCGGCCCAGGTGGCCAGCCTGGCCGGCGACACCGTGGCGGCGCTGAGCACGGCGGCCATCCGGGGCCTGAGCGCGCAAGACCTGCAGGCGCTGGGTGATGACGGCCTGGCCGTGCTCACCTCGCGCCAGGTGGCGGCCTTGTCCAGCGCCCAGCTGGCCGGCATGGACGCCGCCAGCTGGGCGGCCCTGGGTGGCAACCAGCTGGCGGCGCTGACCAGCGCCCAGGTGCAGTTGCTGGGCAGCAGCCAGTTGTCTTCGCTGAGCACCGAGGCGCTGGGCAGCCTGAGCACGGTGGCGTTGCACGCCCTGCGCTCGGCCCAGGTGATGGCGCTGACCCCGGCCCAGCTCAGCAGCCTGGGCAGCCAGGAGCTGGGGGCGTTGGTCAGCAGCGGTGTCGGGGCGCTCAGCGCCGAGCAGTTTGCCGCGCTGCCTGCGGCGGCGCTGGCGGGCCTGGGCGCCGGATCGCTGCGGTCGCTTTCGGCGGCCGAAGTGGCGGCGCTGGCCGGCGGCGGCATGGCGTCACTGAGCAGCACCCAGGTGGCGCTGCTGGGCACGCAGCAGGTGGCGGCGCTGGGTGTGGCCGGCGTGCAGGCCCTGTCCGATGCGCAGGTGGGTGCGCTGACCTCGGCGCAGGCCGCGGCCCTCAGCACCGATGCGCTGTCGGCGCTGGGCGCCAACGTCGCGTCGCTGCGCACCAACGCGCTGCATGCGCTGAGCGCGGCGCAGCTGCATGCGCTGACGGTCGACGAAATGGCGCAGTTGGGCAGTGCCCAGGTGGCCTCGCTGGGCGCCACCCAGGTGGTGGCGCTGGACAGCGCCCAGCTGGCCGCCCTGTCCGACGTGGGCGTGGCCGCGCTCAGCACCGCCGCGCTGCGCGCCCTGGATGCCGACGCGCTGCAGGCCTTGCTGCCCCAGGCGCTGGACCTGATGGGCAGCCGCCAGCTGGCGGCGCTGACCTCCAGCCAGCTGATGCGGCTGTCGGACGAGGCACTGGCCGGGCTGAGCACGGCGCAGGCGGCGGCGCTGACCAGCGCGCAGACCGGCGCGCTGTCGGCCAGCCAGGTGCAGGCCATCGGTGCCGACGCGCTGGGCGCGCTGTCCACCGCGGCGGTTCGCGCGCTGTCCACGGCCGCCATTGCCGCGCTGGACAACATCCACGTGGCCGCGCTCACCTCGCGCGAGCTGCGCGCGCTGCGCAGCGACCAGATCTCTGCACTGGGCGACGAGGGCGTG
>Ga0302322_100006625_pt1 | contig 10291 bp, 9 predicted proteins | sample Fen_T0_2_FD_203757 | JGI IMG/M metagenome (GOLD analysis project Ga0302322, IMG submission 203757) | Peat permafrost microbial communities from Stordalen Mire near Abisko, Sweden - Fen_T0_2 | ecosystem: Environmental > Terrestrial > Soil > Wetlands > Permafrost | place: Sweden: Abisko... | reverse complement strand
GAATGGACGGGAGAACCTCTCCCGGCCGATGTCATCGCCGCGGCTGCGGCCTCCGCAGCTGCGATGGCGTCCGGAGGGACGGCGGGTCGCAGCCCTCGACATCAAGCGGACCTGCCGAAGGATCCCGCGGCCGCTCCCTCGATATGGGCGCGGTTCGACGAGCCGGGCACCACGGGCACGGCTGACTCGCCCGCTCCGGGCCCGGTCCCGGCCGCGGCATCGGCGACCGCCCCGGCCACTGCCCCTGCCCCGGCCCCTGCCCCTGCCCCTGCCGTGGTCGCCCCGGCACCGGCCACCGCCCCGGCCACCGCCGCCGGCTCCGATGTCCATCCCGACGACGAGCCCCTCGTCTATGTACGCAAGCTGGGGTCCACCTCGGTCGGCGGGTCCCGGCCCTGGGCCGTCTCGACGACCGACTGGCCGGACCAGCCCGGCCCCAGGTCTCACCGCCGGCTGATCATGCTGGCGGGCGCGGGCTTCGTCGTCGTGGCCCTCGTCGCCGCTGCGTTCGCCGGGTTCGGCGGAGGCGGCGGAGCGGCCGCTCCCAAGGCCACGCCGTCAGAGGTCGGCCTCGCCACGCCGTCGTTAGGCGCCTCGTCAACCACGGCGGCCTCGGCGGCGACGTCGGCGAGCCCCGATGCGACCCAAACCCCCGCCCCGACCGACACCCCGACAACTGCCCCAACCTCGCCCCCAGGCCCGGTCACGGCGTCAACCACGCTCGCGGCAGACCGGGGCGCGCTCCTGTCAACGGACAACTTCCGCAACCCGAAGTCGGGCTGGTCGACGCCGAGCAAGAACAGCGCGGTGACGACGTACAGCTACGGGTCCGCGGGATACCTGATCGGCTCGCGCACGGGAATGCTCGAGCACATGGTCTACGCCCCGTATCGCACGACCAAGCAGCAACTCAGCATGGCCGTGACGGCATCGCAGGCGGGAGCGCCCAAGAACGCCGGCTTCGGCGTCGCCTGCCGGCGCGGCACGGGCGCGGCGCAAACCTCGTACACCCTCGTTGTCATGAACACGGGCTCGTACTACATCGAGCGCTACGACGGTGTCCCGTCCGGGTCCAGCAGCCCCAAGACGATCAAACGCGGGACCTCGTCGGTCGTGCCGGGTACGACACCGATCACCATCGTGGGCATGTGCGCCACGATGGGCGGTGGATCAACGCGGCTGGCTCTGTTCGTTGAGGGTCAGAAGATCGCGGACGTGACCGACTCGGTTAAGCTGGCCAGCGCAGGCTGGACGGGCGGCATCGACATGCAGAGCGGCAAGACCACGTCCGTCCTTACGGTCACGGGCTGGCAGGAGCGCGACCTCTCGAAGTAGGCGCCGGCGGCACAGGCGAGAGCGCCGTTCTCGACCGGGCCCCCAACTCGTTGACGCTCCCCGGCAGCCCTCCTATACTCATATCCGATAGTTTTGGTCGGAATTGGGCGGCACGCCCCGGAGTTACACCCTGGCAGCTCGTACGTATCACAGCACCGGCGCCGTTTCCTTCTCTACGAAGGGCGAGTACGGCGTGCGCCTGATGGCCCAGCTGGCGCGTCGCTACGGCACGGGGCCGGCCAGCCTGACCGAGATCGCCGAGCAGGAGGATCTGCCGCGGGCATATCTCGAGCAGCTGGTCATCAGCCTCCGCGACGCGGATCTGGTGCAGAGCACCCGCGGCGCCCACGGCGGCTACGAGCTGACCCGGCCGCCCGAACAGGTCGTCATGGGCGAGGTGCTGCGAGCCCTCGAAGGGCCGATCGCGCCGATGATCTGCGCCTCGGACGACCCCAACCATATGACCTGCTCGCGGAGCGGGCACTGCACAGTCAACTTCATGTGGGTTCGGGTCCGCGACGCCATATCCGGGGCGCTCGATTCGATGACCCTGGCCGACCTAGTTCCGGCGGCGGCGCGCGCAAGTGCGCTGTCGGCGCTCGGACTACCGGCCGTCCGCGTAAGTCCCCTGACGCTCGACTGAGCGTCCCCCGCCACTCCAAGGAGCCTCCAGCAACCGTGAGCGATCAAGACCTCGTCATCCGAGACCTCCATGTGGCCCCGGCCGCGAAGCCCGATCACGAGATCCTCAAGGGGATCGATCTGACGGTCCGCAAGGGCGAAGTCCACGCCATCATGGGCCCCAACGGCTCGGGCAAGACGACGCTCGCCTACGCCCTGATGGGCCACCCGGCGTACCTGATCAAGTCGGGCGAGGTCATGTGGCAGGGCCACGACCTGCTCAAGCTGTCGGCCGACAAGCGGGCCCGGCTGGGCATGTTCCTCGCCTTCCAATACCCGATGGCGATCCCGGGACTGTCCGTGGCGAGCTTCCTGCGATCGGCCATCAACGCCCGCCGCTCCGGCCTCAATCCGGACCCGGCAGTCGATCCGACCGACGCCTTCCGGGGCGGCATCCCGATGGGCGAGTTCCGCAAGCTCGTCAAAGAGAAGATGGCGCTGCTCAAGATGGACGAGTCGATCGCGGCCCGATACGTCAATGAGGGTTTCTCGGGCGGCGAGAAGAAGCGCCTCGAGATGCTCCAGATGGCCGTCCTGCAGCCCGAGATGGCGATCCTCGACGAAACCGACTCGGGGCTGGACATCGATGCGCTGCGGATCGTCGCCGAGGGCGTCAACGCCATGCTCAACCCGAACATGGGCGTGCTGCTGATCACCCACTACCAGCGCCTGCTGGACTACATCACTCCGGACACCGTCCACGTTCTGGCGGCCGGCCGGATCATCCTGAGCGGCGGCAAGGACCTGGCCCTGCAGCTCGAGTCGGAAGGCTACGCGCCGATCCTGGCCGCGGCCGGGCTCGAAGGTGTCACGGACGCCGCTCCGGCGAGCGAGGCCGAGCCGACTCTGGAGGCCGCCCACTAGGGCGGGCAACGAATGGCACAAATCGCCGCCAAGCCCGCGCCCGCCGCGACGCCCGCCGCGACGCCCGCCGGGACGCCGGCCGGGCTGGATCCGTACCGACTCCGAACTGATTTCCCAATCCTCGGTACGGTCAATCGATTCGGCAAGCCGCTCATCTATCTCGACAGCGCCGCCACCAGCTTGAAGCCGCTCGCCGTCATCGAGGCCGTGGACGGCTACAACCGCGAGTATTCCTCGAACATCCATCGGGGCATCTACGAGCTCGCCGAACGGGCCACAGGCGCATACGAGGCGGCTCGCGTCTCGACCGCGAGGCTGATCAACGCCCCCGAAGCCGCCGAGATCGTCTTCGTCCGCAACGCTACCGAGGCGCTCAATCTGGTCGCGTATTCGTGGGGCCGGCGCAACATCGGCCGCGGCGACACGATCGTGCTCACCGAGATGGAACACCACGCCAATCTCGTGCCGTGGCAGATCCTGGTCCAGGAGAAGGACGGCGACCTGGAGTTCATCCCGATCACCGACGACGGGCTGCTCCGGCTCGAGGTCTACGAGGCGCTGCTTCATCTGCGGCCAAAGCTCGTGGCCTTCAGCCACGTTTCGAACATGCTCGGCACAATCAATCCCGTCAAGCAGCTGACCGAGATGGCCCACGCCGCCGGCGCGCTGGTGCTGATCGACGGCGCCCAGGCCGTGCCGCACATCCCCGTGGACGTCCAGGAGATCGGGGCCGACTTCTACGTCTTCTCCGGCCACAAGATGCTTGGGCCCACCGGCTCCGGCGCGTTGTGGGCTCGCCGCGAACTGCTCGAGGCGATGCCGCCCTTCATGGCCGGCGGCGACATGATCCGCGAGGTCCACCTCCGCCGCTCGGACTTCAACGACATTCCATACAAGTTCGAAGCCGGTACGCCGGCGATTGCCGAAGAGATCGGCATGGGCGCCGCCGCCGAATACCTGATGGGCCTGGGCATGGACAACATCCGGGTCCACGAGCAGCAGCTGGCCGCCTACGCCATGGAGACGCTGCGCCGCGAAGTCCCCGGCATCGAGATTTACGGGCCGGAAGCGCCCTACCGAGGCGGCGTCGTGGCCTTCAACCTGCCGGGCATCCACCCCCACGACGTGGCCCAAATACTCGATCGTGCGGGGATCTGCGTCCGCGCCGGCCACCACTGCACCATGCCGCTCCACGAGCGCTTCGATCTGGCGGCGACGGCCCGGGCAAGCTTCAACGTCTACACGATCCCCGAGGAGATCGACGCGCTTGCCGTGGGGCTCCGCGAGGTCGGGCGAATCTTCGACCGCGAGCCCGGCAGGCCGGTATAGGGGTATTCTCGACTCGATGGACGACCTCTACCGCGACTACATCCTCGAACACTACCGGCGCCCCCACAACTTCGGCGTGCTGGACAACCCGACGACGAGCTACGAAGGCGCCAATCCGCTCTGCGGCGACCGCATCACGATGATGCTGGGCATCGCCGACGGAATCGTGCGCGAGGTGGCGTTCACCGGTCGCGGCTGCGCCATCAGCCAGGCCAGCGCCTCATTGCTGACCGACGAGATCAAGGGCAAGACCGTCGCCGAGGTCGAGAAGATGACCCCCGACATGCTGCTCGACCTCATCGGCATCGACATCAGCCCGGCCCGGCTCAAGTGCGCCTTGCTCTCCCTCGACACCGTCGCCCACGCCCTGGCCGACGAAGCGTCTGCGGACGAGGCGTCTGCGGACGAGGCGTCTGCGGACGAGGCTTCTGCGGACTTGGCTTCTGCGGCCCAAGAGGAAGCCGGCGCGCAGGGATAGCCCGAGTGGGACCATCGAGGTGCTGCGCCGACTGCCCGCGGCGAAGTACCCTTCGGACTGTCGGTATTCGACCTGGAAGGCTGGCTAAACCGGTGCAACTGGCGAGGGGCGGTTTTGCGTCCCGAGAGCGCCGATGAGCGGATACGTCTCGTCGAGCACCTCACGCGCGACCCGAATGTGGCGGGAGATCGCCGACAAGGTGTACGTGCGCCGCTATATCGACTTCGATGTGACGGTGGGCCTGGTCGTCGGAGACAGCGCCGCGCTGGTCGTTGACACGCGCGGCTCGGAGCGGCAGGGACGCGAGCTGGCCGGCGAGATCCGCTGGATCACCCAGAACAACCTGATCGTCGCCAACACCCACCACCACTATGACCACACCTTCGGCAACTACGCCTTCCTGCCCTCGGAGCAGTGGGCCCACGAGCAGTGCGCGGCGCGGATGCGCTCGGACAGCCGGACGACGCAGTACGCCCTTGCCGCGGCCATGCCCGAGTTTGCATACGAGTACACCGACACCCACGTCACGGCGCCGGCCAAGACGTTCCGCGAGGGCGTCCAGCTCGAGCTCGGGAACCGCAAGGTGGATCTCACCCACTTCGGCCGGGGCCACACCGACAACGACGTCGTGGTCGTGGTGCCCGATGTCCACGTGGTATTCGCCGGCGATCTCGTCGAGCAGGGTGGGCCGCCGTCCTTCGAGGACTCCTATCCGATGGACTGGCCCGGTACGCTGAGCCGGGTGCTGGAGGCGGCGCAAGGGCCGGTCGTGCCCGGCCACGGCGAGACCGTGACCCGGTCGTTCATCGAAGGCCAGCTGGCCGATCTTTCGGCCCTGGCATCCCTGGCACGCCGGGTCAGGTTCGAGGGCGGAACGGCCAACGACGCGCTGCCGCTGTCGCCCTTTCCCGCCCGAGCGGCGCGCGTGGCGCTGATGCGGGCATTCGCCCAGCTGGCCGGCGAACTGTAGTCCGGGCGGCTCGAGCCGGTCCGGCCGGATCAGACGAGGCGGGCCGCCTCGCGGGCCACGATCAAGTCCTCGCGGGCGACGATGCGGAGAACCGCCGGCGACGCGGCGGCCGCCGACCCGCCCGCCGACCCGCCCGCCGACCCGCCCGCCGGAGCGGCGTCCCGTGCGGCCAGGACCCCATCTTGTGCGACCGCCGCATCCGAGATCGGGGCCACGCCCAGCGATCCGAGACGGGCGACGATGCGGGACCGCAGCCCCGCCGCGTTTTCACCGATCCCGCCGGTGAACACCAACGCGTCGAGCGCGGGTAGAGCCGTGGCGACAGCACCGATGCATTCGGCCGCGCGCCGCACGAACAGCGCCAGCGCCATGGTTGCCGCCTCGTCGCCGGCCGCCTCGAGGGCCAGCAGCTCGCGGACGTCGGAGGTCCGGCCCGAGACGCCCAGCAAGCCCGAGTCGTGGTCCATCTCATCGGCCAGTGCCGCAAAGTCGAGGCGGCCGGTCCGGATCAGGTAGAACATGATTCCGGGGTCGATCGAGCCGGCCCGCGTGCCCATCATCAGCCCCTCTAGCGGGGTGAGACCCATCGACGTCGCCACCGATCGCCCGCCCTCGACGGCAGTGACCGAGCAGCCGCTGCCGAGATGCGCGACCACCGTCCGGAGCTCCCCGATCGGCCGGGCCAGCAAGGCCGCGGCACGCTCGGCCGACCACGCCACCGACAGGCCGTGGAAACCGTAGCGACGGACGCCCCACTCCTCGAACCAGCGCGCGGGAACCGGGTAGCGGTAGGCGTCCTCCGGCAATGTGGCGTGGAACGCGGTGTCGAAGACCGCGACGTGCGGCAGATCCGGGGCCGCCTGCAGACCGGCCGCCATCGTGGCGGCAGCGACGCCGTTGTGGAGGGGCGCGAGATCACGCAGGGCGATGACCTCGGCGATGACCTCGGGAGTGACGATCACCGGGCTTCGGAACCGTGTCCCACCGTGAACCACGCGATATCCGACGGCGCCGAGCGAGGCCTGCGGTATGCCGGCCGATTCGTAGCGAGCGAGCAGGCCGCGGATGTCGTCGGCTGGATCCGCGCCGGCCGAGGCGTCGGTGCCCCAGTCGATGTCGATCGAGCACAGCGGCGCGGGGGCCGCCCCGCCTTCACTCGCCGGAGCCGCACCTGCCGGCGCGTCTACGACGCTCGACTTGAGCGAGCTGGAACCCGGGTTCAGTACGAGGACACGCATGGAACGTAGGCTACCCGTTCCGGGGCGTGCGGGCGTCGGTGACCGCACGCGGCGCCACGCGCGCCGGTGCGAGCGCAGCCACGAGCGACGCCTCCGTGGGCGTGTCGCCCAGCCCCAGCCGCGCCCCCACAACTGCCGGCAGCGGCGGCTCCAGATATGTGGCCCTCAGTTCGGGCCAGGACGCCTCGCCGAAGACCACCTCCGGCGGCCCGTCCAGCACCACCCGGCCGTCCCGCATGACGAGGATCCGCGAAAAACATTCCGCCGCGAAACGCATGTCGTGGCTGACCGCAATCACGGTCCGGCCCTCCGCCGCGGCGCCGGCCACGACCGCCCGAACGGCAGCCACTCCCCGCGAGTCCTGGCCGGTCGTGGGCTCGTCGAGAATCAGAATGGGCGTGCCCATGGCCAGGACGGAGGCGATCGCGAGTAGTTTCCGGCGCGAGTAGCCCAGATCGTAGGGGTGGCTTTCGGCCTCTGCGGCCAGCCCTACGGCCTCCAACGCGGCCCGGACATGCCCCGCCAGTTCGGCTCCGCGCATGCCCAGATTACGCGGCCCGAATGCCATCTCGGCGGAAACTCGGCCGGCGAATAGCTGGCGGTCCGGGTCCTGGAATGCAAGCCCGACGCGGCCGGCCAGCTTCGCGACGTGGACTTCGGCGATGTCGGCGCCGTCGAGGAGGACGCGCCCTTCGCTCGGCCGAAGCAGGCCATTGAGATGCTTCACGAGCGTGGACTTGCCCGAACCGTTCTGGCCGACGATCGCCACCGTCTGGCCGGGCTCGATCCGTCGGGTGACGCCGTCAAGGGCGCGCGTCTCATCGGGGTAGGTGAAGGAGACGCCGTCGAATTCGATCGTGGGCGCCGTCATGCCAGCGCCTCGCGCAAAGCCGGCGAAAGCTCGATCGAAGCCGCTCGAAGGTCACGCTCGAGCCTGACGCGGACCGGCGGCTCGACTCCCAGGTCGGGCAGGCGCGGGTCCGACAGGACGTCGGCCGTCGGACCCGCCAGGACGACCGATCCGCCGTCCAGCAGCACCATCTGGTCGGCGATGCGGGCCAGCACCTCCGTCTTGTGCTCGACCAGCAGGATCCCCGCGCCCGTCTCGCGGGCCGTCCGGACGAGAGCGTCCGCCACAAGCGCCGTCCCCGCCGGATCGAGCTCGGTTGTGGGCTCGTCGAGGATCAAGTATTTGGGCCGCAGCGCCAGGACCGCCGCCAGCGCCACGAGCTGCCCTTGCCCGCCCGACAGCTTCGCCGGGTCGCGGGGCGCCAGCCCTTCGATACCCACGGCCCGAAGCGCCCACCAGACCCGCTCGACGACTTCGCCGGCCGCCAGTCCCAGGTTGCACGGCCCGAACGCGACCTCCTCGAAGACCGTCGCGGTGGTGTGGGTCAGCTGCGTAGACGCGTTCTGGAGCAGCAGGCCGCAGCGCTGTGCCAGCTCGTACGGAGCGAGTCCGGCCGCGTCAACGCCATCGATGCTGACCGATCCCTCGAGCCGTCCACCGACGACGGCCGGGGCCATCCCCGAGGCCACGAGGCAGAGTGTCGTCTTGCCCGCGTCGTTGGCGCCGGCCACACCGAGAACGCGGCCCGGTTCGATGGTCAGGTCCACGTCCCGCAATACCGGCCGGCCGGTGCGGGAGTAGCGGTAGGTCGCCCCGATCACGGCAAGTCCGGACTTCACGGCACTGTCACCGCGCCGGTCACCGAGATTGCCGCGGCCGCCAATGACAGCCCCAGCAACGTCCACCGGCTGAGCTTCTGCAGCCGCGAATCGGGCAGGGCGCGAAGCTGGGTCCGCGGGCCCGGCGCCGTGAAGCCCCTCGCTTCGAGCGCCATCGTGCGCTGCTCGACTTCGCTCAGGGCGCCGAAGACGACCGGGCCCACCACGGGCAGGATGCCGCCGATCCGGCGGCGAATGCTGCCCTGCGTATCGAGCCCGCGCGCCCGCTGCGCCTCGGCCACTTCGCGGGCCCGGCCGACGGTCCGGGGCACGGCCTCCAGCGCCGATCCCACCACGTACGAGCCACGCCGTCCAAGCCCGCGCCGCTCGAGATCCACGAGGAGATCGTTCGTGGGAGTGGTCAGGGCGAAGACCGCAGCGGAGAGCCCGAACGACACCACCCGCAGCGTCGCCTGCAGCGCGGCGGTGGCGCCGGTCCAGGTCGGCGCCAGCGGCCCGAATCTACCGATTTCGTCGTGCGCGTTCGGGTATAGGAACGTATTGACCAGGAGTATCGACGCCACGAGCGGCAGGGCGGCCAGCGCGAACGGCACGATGCGACGCAGGACGCTGGCCACGGCCGCGCTCGCCAGCACGCACGCCAGGACCACGAGTGGACCCGTCCAGCCACGCACGCCGAACGCGACCACGGCTTCGGCGGCGGCAATGGTCAGCTTCGTGAGCGGGCTGAGACTGCGATAGAGGCCCGAAGGCAGCCGGCGGACGTAGTCGGGAAGTTCGAGGGCGGACGTCTCCGCCCCCGGCATGGCGGCAGTGTGCGTCAGTTCGACCCCTTGCCGTCCGGCTCGGCCTCATCGGCATCCCCGGTATCAGCCCGAACCAGGCGCTCACCGAGCGGGAAACGGCTGATGAACCTCGTCGAGACGCCGGACAGGATTACGAAGACGACGAAACAGGTGATCGTTTTGTCGATCGGGTCGCTGAACAACCCTTGTCCGAGGGACGCGTTGTAGACGTCGGCTCCACCCTGCCTCAGCGCCGCGACGATGACATCGGTGCCGCCGCCCGTGACGCCGCCGTAGACGTAGGCGGCGATCGGGGCCGAGATGAGGGCCGCCACGAGGCCGGTCACCGCACCCGCCACGGCCACCCAGGCGCCACCGGCGTCGCGCCGCAGATAGACGAAGGCCGCGACCGCACCGGCGGCGAGGAGACCGATGACGAGAATCGCCGGGTACACCCAGGCCGGGTAGTTGCCGACGTTCGGATCCGTGTATTGGGGAATCGTGTACATACGAATGGCGAGCAGGCCGATGATCGCGATCGCCACGACCGTGGGAACAACGAGCCGGAGACCGGACGCCGGCCGGGAGCGGAATATCCCGAGGTACCCCCAGATGCCGGAGATGAAGCCGATGGCACCGGCGGTCACCGCGAAGGGACCGATATTCGCCCCGCCGATGCCGGGCGCGTACTGCCAGATTAGGTTCGACAGGACGCCGGTGAGCAGTCCGGGAATGGGACCGGCCAGGCAGCCCACGAGAATCGTGCCGATCGAGTCCATGTAGATGGGCAGCTTCAGGACCGTCTGGGTCGTGTACCCGAGGGCGATGTTGAAGGCGATCGCGATGGGCATCATCACGATCACTCGAGTGGTGAACTGGCGGGCCACCCAGCGTCGAATCAGGCCGGGGCCGGCGGATGGGC
>Ga0302322_100006624_pt1 | contig 10291 bp, 7 predicted proteins | sample Fen_T0_2_FD_203757 | JGI IMG/M metagenome (GOLD analysis project Ga0302322, IMG submission 203757) | Peat permafrost microbial communities from Stordalen Mire near Abisko, Sweden - Fen_T0_2 | ecosystem: Environmental > Terrestrial > Soil > Wetlands > Permafrost | place: Sweden: Abisko... | reverse complement strand
GGTGTGCTCGATGGCGATCTCGACCGGTTTATCTATGCGTGGTTGCGCGCGGGTTGCCCGCGTCATCGCAACAAGGATATCAAGATGGAAGATTGAGACAGTCCAGGAGCTAGGGTCGCGATGGAGCGCAACTCACACCAAAAGAGGTAAAGGTAGGGACGACCCGCCGGGTCGTCCGCAGACGTCGCCAATGAGTGGCTCGCGCCCAACCGGACGGACCGGCGGGCCATCCCTACCATCTCGAGCGTTTCAAAAAATGGTAGCCGCGTCCATTCAGACGCGGGTTTACGCGCTCCCGCGAGTCACCGCTGCTTAATGGCAGCGGCTACGGCCACTGATTTATTCAAAATACGCTAACCGTGGCTTTACTGCGGGACGGCGACGGGCGTGGTCACGCCGGATTTTGGCGTCTTGGGGGTGGGAGGAACCTCCATCGATTTAGGTGTGACGGATTTCTCGGTTGCGAGATCCTTTACGATGTGAGGTGTCACAAAAAAGATTAACTCGGTGCTGTCCGAGGAATCATAAGTGCCAGAAAAGGCCCGGCCGATCAGAGGGATGTCGCCGAGAAACGGAACCTTGCGCTTGGTTTTGGTGGAACTGTTCTGCACCAAACCACCCATGATGACGGTCGCGCCATCGCGCACGCGGACGATCGAGGAAGCTTGGCGGATGTCGATGATCGGGGCGTCGGTCAGACCGGTGGCGGAGGTTTTGGTTCCGGCCAGGCGGCTCACCGCGGGAGTGATGTCGAGCGTGATGAGTCCGTCGTCGGAAACCTGAGGCGTGATCGAAAGGACGGTGCCAACGGTGATGGTTTGGGTGGTTTCGGTGGTTGTGACCACGGGAGGCGTGCCGGGTGAAACAATGGTCTGCTTGCCAAAAACCGGGACGTCCTGGCCGACGCGCACGACGGAAGGTTGATTGTTTAATGTGCGCAGACGCGGTCTGGAGATAACCTTCAGTTCGCCTTGTTGGGAAAGGGCGTCGATGATGGCCTGGGTATTGTTGCGCTGGAGTGTGACCTTGACCCCGGGGTCGCCGGGCGCCGAACCGAAGAGCGGAGTTTGCACGATCAAGCCGCCAGCTCCGCCGAGACCGAGAGTACCGGGGATTGTGTTGAACGTTGTATCCATGCCCGCCTCGATGCGCTGCCAGTTGACGCCGAGCTGGTTGTTTTTCCCAAGGGAAACTTCGTAAATCTCCACCTCGAGATCGACCTGCCGGACGATGTTTTGCGTCACGGTTGCGATGAACGAGGCGATCGTCTCGACATTGCGATGACTGTCGTTGACGAGGACGGTGCCTGAAAGGCTGTTGATGGTGAAACTGCCTTTGGCCGATAGCATCGACTTGAGCTGGTCACCGAGTTCGCCCCAGAAATTTATAGTGGAGTTGTTGGTTACGGTCATCGTCGAGCCTTCACTGCCGGAGCCGCCGCTTGCGCCGCCACCCGAAGAGGCGCCCCCACCGCCGGAGCCGCCGCCACCCGAGCTGATCTGCACGGCGCTGGAACCCTGGCCAGTGCGTGTGCTGTGGATGTAGTCGATGTGGAAGAGGCGCGCTTCGTGGTTGCGCACGCGCAACAGCCGGCCCTCGCGAGCAAAGTAATAACCATTTGCCTCCAACAAAGCCCCCATCGCGAGATCGAGTGGGAGTTCGCGGAAATCCACGGTCACGTCGCCTTCAATGTCGAGGTCCGGCACAATGTTCAGGTTGTTGGCGCGCGCGAAGAGTGTGAGCGCCTGCTTCATCGGCACGCCCTCGGCGCTGAAGCTGAACAACGCCGTGGGCTCGGCCACGCCTACACCCGCGAGAGTATTGGCGACGGTCGTCGGTGGGGCGTCTTCACCGCGCGTCGCGGGGCTCAAGGCCAGGAGGCTGGTCGCCAGAAAAAGTTTCGTGAGGGGTATGCGTGCGTTCATTGTATTCACGGGGTGGATGCCTGGACCGGCTGGTTGGCTGGAGTTTTCAGGACAAAGGTTTTGCCGACGGCGAGGAAATCGCGGCCTTTCCAATGGGTGAGCCAGATGCCATTTTGAGTGGCTGACTCGATCGTAAGACGACCGAAGGTGTCGCCGACCTTGCTCATGCGGTCATTGACGAGCAGCAGCGTCGCGCCGTTTTGGCTCCAGACGGCAGACAGGTGGGCGGTATCGACTGAGTCGGGTAACTCAACAGTATCAACAACGGCGGCGGTCTGAACGGCGCGAGTGGCGAAAGGATCGCGGGACGTTTTGGGTGCAACGAGCTGTTTCAAAGCCTCGTCAGGCGAGACGCTGGCGGGCGCGGCGCCGTCGGGTAGCGGTTGTTCGATAGAGGTAGCAATCGGTTCTGAAAAACTGGCCGCAGTCTGATGCCGACCGCTGCTGGCCGGTCGCAGGGACGACCAGGCGAGGCCGATGGCGAGCACGGACATCGCGGTGACGAACCAGGGATTATTAAGCCATTTTCTCATTCGGGTATCCGGCAGCCCACGCGGAGTGAGACCTCGGCGGTTTGCCTGCCTTGTTCATCGGCACGAACGGCCAGCCGCGTTAGGTCAACCGACCGGTTTGGCGGCGAAAACTGGGCGAGGAAGGCAAGGAGCGAAGAGAACGCGTGGGTATTGCCTGCGGACGGCACGAGTTTGCCGCGGGCGGTGAGGAAATACAGCGGCGTGTCGGCAGCGTGGCTGGCGGCGGGTGCGGGCAGTGCCTGGAACGTCGCCTCCCAGCCACCGGCAAGAGCGGTGCGGGTCAACTCGTTGAGAACGGTGACGATTTGCTTTGGTTCTGGCAGTAGCATCCGGCCGGCTTCGGCAGCACGCGATGCAGCTTCAGCCGCTTTGTCGTCGCTGCCCGCGAGCCGCAGATCGGCGACTTCCTGCTCCAGCGCCAGCAACGGCTGGTAGGCTGTCCTCACCGATTGGATACGCGGATGGGTCCACGCTTGATTCCACAAGAAAAGAAGAATCATCGCCGCCACCGGCACGACGATCGGAAGAAGGCGTCGCAGTCGGAGCTGGCGAGGCGCGTCGGGCCAGCCCGGCACTTCGGTGAGAATTTGCCAGCAGGCGAGGCCTAGATTGCGCAGTTTATTTTTCAAAGAGAACGCCCTCCAGGCTGAATCGTTGCACTTCGGGCGCACCGGGGGTGACGAGCGGAGCGACCATGAGGACGCGCCCGTTTTCGTTGAAACGGACCCGCAAGGGGCTTTTCGCGAGTTCGTCCTGCAGGCTCGCGATGAGAGTTCGCGCTGTTTCGTCGTCGGCCTCAATCGAGCCGTTAAATTGGAAAGACCACGTTCCGGCCTCGGCGTCCCAGCGCACATTGAACTCCACCAACCGCGCGCCTTCCGGCAGCAGCTTGGCGACAAAACCGAGGAGGCTGGCTGGCACTGGTGGCAACCTGTCGGTGGTGACATGGTTGGCAAAAGCGAGGTCGCGCTCAGTGGCGCGGTTGCGTTGCTCAAGCCGGTCGCGATCGGCGCGCAGCGCGGTTTCGCGATCGTGCAGGCTGGTCAGCTGGGCGCGCTCGTTGCGCCAGGCGTTGGCGGCGTGGAAATAGCCAGAGATCATCAAGGCCAGTCCAAGCCAGGCGATGATCAGAACGCCGCCGCGAATGAATTGAGTGCGGCGCTTCGCTTTTAGGTAACGCGAAAGCAGATTGATCGGCTGCTGGGGCGAGAGTTTTGCCGCCGACTGCAACCAGTCGACAGGTGTCGAAGGCAGTGCGACGACTTTCTTGCCGGCACCGCATTTGGCTTGAAGCTCGGCCGCCGCCGAGACGCCGTTTTGGGCCATGAGCCAGACTGAGGAGGCCGCGCTTTCGAAATGCTGTTTCGTATAGAGCAACGACCGGTTGACCTCAACGCCGACACGGCTGGGCTCGCGATTCAGATCGGCGAGAATCGTGCGGGAAAACAATAGTGGTCCGCCGACGCGGCCCGCGACGACGGCGGTGCTGGTGCCGATTTCAGCGGCGACGATCACCGTCGTGTTTTTTCCTGCTGGGATACGGTTAAGCTCATATTGCAACGGCACGATGAGCGGCAGGATGCGGGTCAGATCAAGGTGGCGCTTGAGCAGCACGTGGTGGAGTTCGACGTAGAAGCTTTTGGGCAGGAAATGCAGCAGGATCGACTGCTTCTGGTGCATCGTGATCAACGGTTGCATCACCCACAGCACTGGCCCGTTTTCTTTTTCGTGGCGCTGGATTCGACTCTTGAGGTAGGTGCGTTGGGCGCTTTCGGCGAAGACGGGGATGTCATCGGCCTGATGCGCAAAAACCTCGTTTTCGAGGACGAGGAAGGTGTCGGTGCCGGCAAATTCAACGCTGGCCAACGCATCGTCGATCACCGCCTCGAGCTCGGCGACGGTGCGAACGGAAGTCGGGCAGGACCAGCTGTGGGTCATTTTTTGCCGACGGAACGCAGCGGCGTGGAGCGAACCATTCAGCCAGGCCAAACCAAGGACGTCGCTGTTGCGCCCGCCGGTTCGTGGAGGCAGTTTGCGGATGGTTGCAGGTGCTGGAGTCTCCTCGGCGTCGCTACTTGTATCCGTAGTTGCGGAAGCTAAGCCGACAGGCGTATCCGAGGATTGGTTACGGCTAGGCGCAGCTTCCGTCTGAGCGGCAGCCTCGGCAAGCAGACGTGAAATTTCGTCCTGGTCGCTCATGGTTGAGGAACCCAGTTGGTTCCGGTATTGAAATCAAAGGTCCGACCGCTCGAGGTCGTCGTTACGACGTAACTGTAGTCAAAGGTCGCCCCACCTGCAGCGCGGTAGAGATTGATCTGGTATCCTGGGAAGCAAGGTATTGTTACGCTCGTATTGGTTGCGGGTGGCACCGGAGCAAGAATGTTGACCGGTACCTGGCCGACGATGTTATAGCTTACTGTAGTCGCGCTTCGGTTATTGAGTACGACCGTCAGGTAGAGCGGAACGAGATTCACTCGTTCGATCACAGGATAGTCGCCAACGGCCCCGTTGTTAAAAGTTGCGCGCCAGGCAGCCCAACCAGTCCAACTCGTTCCCGTCGGAGGCACGGCGCCGTCCGCTGTGTTCCATACGTTGTCGAACAAAGCCAATGTGTTGAGATTTGCCGTCAAAGGTAGCGTCAATCCGGTGGCCGTGCTCATGCTTGAGATGACGAGCACACGTTTGGGTAAAGCCGTAGGCTCATAAATGTATGAGCGCGTATTTTGGCGCTTATTGGTGAGAATATCCACCGGACTTATGTCCGCAAAGGTTCCAAGATCTTGATTCCACGAAAGGCGGCTTGCGACCACGGGATTCAGGCCCGGTGCCCAACCTTTAGTTTGGAGGAACAATTTCACCTGCTCTCCCAGCTTATGGACTGTATTTATTTCGGTCTGCAGGTCGTTGTTGGAAGTCGGCGCGAGGTTGACTCGTTCGATCACCGGATAGTCGCCAGCAGCTCCGTTGTTAAAAGTTGCACGCCAGGCAGCCCAACCGGTCCAACTCGTTCCCGTCGGAGGCACTGTGCTGTCTGCTGTGTCCCACACATTATTAAACAAGGCTAGTGTATTTAGATTTGCCGCCAAGGGTAGCGTCAATCCGGTGACCGTGCTCATGCTTGAGAGGATGAGCACGCGCTTGGGTGAGGCGGTCGGCTCGTAGATAAACGAGCGCGTATTTTGTCGCTTGTTGATGAGAATGTCCGCCGAGCTTATGTCAGCAAAGGCTCCGAGATCCTTGTCCCAGGAAAGACGGTTTGCGACGACGGGATTCAAGCCCGGTGCCCAACCTTTAGCTTGGAGGAAGAGCTTCACCTGTTCGCCCAGTTTTTGGACTGTGTTTATCTCGGTTTGCAGATCGGCATTGGAAGTTGGTGCGAGGTTAACTCTCTCGATCACGAGGTAGTCGCCAGCAGTTCCGTTGAGGGTATTTCGCCAAGCGGTCCAGCCTGCCCAGCTTGTTCCGGCCGGAGGCACCGCCCCGTCCGCCGTGTCCCATATATTGTCGAACAAGGGAACCGCGTTTATATTTGCGGCTAAGGGCAGAGCGAGCCCGGTGCGCATACTTGAGATAATGAGCACGCGTCTAGGTGAAGCGGTGGGCTCATAAATATATGAACGAGCCATTTGTCGCTTGTTCGTGAGTATTTCCGCCGGACTGATATCCGCAAAAGTCGCAAGATCCTGATCCCACGAAAGCCGATTCGCGGCTATTGGGTTCAATCCCGGAGCCCAACCTTTTGCTTTAAGGAATAGTTTCGCCTGTTCACCGAGGTTGTGAAGCGTCTCAGCTTCCGCTCTGACGGCTGCGCGATCAAGCGTTCGCAGGGCGTTGGGCGTGATCACCGCAGCGAGGATCGCCATGATCGCGAGCACGCCGATCATTTCGATAAGGGTAAAACCCTGTTGCCGAACTAGGGACTGTGGGGCTGCGGATTTCATCGGGTGTTCCACAGTTGCAGGATGGGGAGAACCACAGCCATCGCCACGAAGCCGACCACGGCGATCAACGAAAGCATGATCACCGGATCGAAGATCGCGAAGACCACTTTGATCCGGCGCGGGATGGTTTTGTTGTAGAAGTCGGCCACGCTTTGCAGGGCGATATCAAGCGTGCCTGAGGTCTCACCCGTTGAAATCATGGTGACGACGGTGGGCGGAAAAATATCATGTCTCGCGAGACAGCGGCTGAAGGGAATGCCCTCCGAAACCGCGGTGCGCACCTCGTCGATGGCTTGTTCGAGCGCCTGATTGCCGACCAGTTTTTTGCAGATCTCCAGGCCGCGCAGCAGCGGGATGCCGCTGCGATAAAGCATCGCGAGGTTTTGCGTGAACCGCGACAGGGCGAACATCGCGATGAGCTGGCCGAAGATCGGCAGCTTCATCAGCGCCCGATCAAATGCACAGGCATAACGCGGATTTTTCAGCGCGATTTTATATCCCATCCAGATCGCGAAGCCGCCGCCGATAATGAAGGGCCAGCCGTGGAGCAGAGTATTGCTGATCGAGATGGTGATGCGGGTGACCAGCGGCACGCCGAGCGAAAGATCGGTCAGCAAACTGACGAAGCGCGGCACGATGAAGGTGAAAAGCAGGATAACGAGAGAGAATGCCGCGCCGGTCACCATGAGCGGATAGATGAGGGCCTGTCGGATTTCGCTGATCAACCGATCCAGCCATTCGTAGTAACTGCTTAATCCCTCGAAAGATTCCGGCAGGTGGCCGCTGACTTCGCCGGCATGGACGATGGCGACGACCTGCGGTGGAAAACTGCGCGGAAACAGGGCGAGCGATTGGTGCAACTGCACGCCGAGCGTGAGCTGTTCGCGGACGGTGGCCAAAACGGTGCCTAACCGCGTGCCATCGGCATCATCGGCGAGCCGGGCGATGGCATTGGGAATGGGAATGCCCGCGCGCAGCAGGAGCGTCATCTGAACGAAGAACCCGATGAGTTCACCGCGTTTAACCGCTAAGCCGTGCGTTTCACCGGTCTCGATCGCCGCGCCTTCACGAGCGTCAAGCAACCAGATGCCAGAAGCGCGCAACCGGTTTTCGGCCACGCTGATGCTGTCTGCCTCGATGGCGCCCTGGACGACCTGGCCGGTCGCGTTGTATGCGCGGTATCGATACATGCTCATCGTCGTCAGTGGGAGAAGGCCACGCGGAGGACTTCCTCCAGAGACGTGTCGCCGGCGAAGGCCCGGCGCAATCCGTCGTCGAAGAGGCGTGCCATTCCTTTTTCGCGAGCGAGCGCCTGGATTTTTTCCACGTTTCCGCCGGTGAGCAACGGATGATAATCTTCGTCGACGTCGAAAATCTCGAAGATGGCGACGCGGCCCTTGTAGCCCTGTTGACGGCATTCGGGACAGCCGCGCGGGCGCCAGAGTTTGGGCTCTTGATCGGTTGGAATCGGAAGATTAAACGTGCGCAGATGTTCGCACGGATCGACCAAGAGCTCGCGACAGGTCGGGCAGAGACGACGAACCAGACGCTGCGCGATAATGAGTCGTAGCGTGGCTGGGAGAAGAAAAGGTTCGACGCCCAAATCGATCAGACGCGGAACGGCGCTGATCGAGTCGTTGGTGTGCAGAGAGCTGAAGACCAGATGGCCGGTGAGGGCGGCGCGCACCATGAGTTGGGCGGTCTCGGTATCGCGCGTTTCGCCCACGAGGATGACGTCGGGATCTTGGCGCAAAAGTGTGCGCAGGCCGTTGCCGAAGGTGAGGCCGATCTTTTCGTTGATCATGGTCTGCCGGATTTGTGGCAGGCGATACTCGATCGGATCTTCGAGGGTGAAGACGGAGCGCTCGGTGCGGTTCACGCCGTTGAGTGCGGTGTAGAGGGTAGTGGTTTTTCCACTACCGGTCGGGCCGGTGACGAGGACGATGCCGTGGGGCATGTTGACGGCCTTGCCCAGGCTTTCCTCTTCTTTGGGGCGCAAGCCGAGGGAGCGGATGCTGCGCAGGAGATTGCCGCTGTCGAGAATGCGCAGCACGACGCTCTCGCCATAACTCGTCGGCAGACACGAAACGCGGAGGTTCAGCTCGCGTCGGCCCAGCGTGAAGCTGAAACGGCCATCCTGCGGCAGCCGCGTCTCCGAGACGTCGAGGTTGGCCATGACCTTGATGCGAGCGAGAAATGGGTCCTGCAGATCCTTGGGCACGAGCATGGAGGACTGCATGATGCCGTCGGTGCGCATGCGGATGCGCAGGGATTTTTCGTCAGGTTCGAAATGGATGTCGCTCGCGGATTTTCGCACGGCGGCGGCGATGATCTGCTCAATGGCGCGGATGATGGGCGCGGTCGTGTCGTCACCGTGCTTGCGCTCGTTGATTTTCATCAACTCGTCGATCGTTTCGTCGAGCGAGCCCTCGCGTTCGTGACAGGACGCGAGTTTTTCGAGGATGTTGGGCTTGGGCGCGGTCAGGACGTCGACCTTGAGTCGGGTCAGCTGTTCGACGCGATCGATGGCGACCACATCGAACGGGTCAGCCATGATCAAGGTGAGCGTGTCGTGCGTGTGCCGATAGGGAATGATTGCGGCTTCCTTGCAGAATTCGTAGGGCACGAGCGCGATCGTTTCTGCCACAGTCTCGATCTTGGAAACGTCAATCGTGGGCGTCTGCGAGTCCTGCGCGAGGAACAGCGCGATGTCCTCTTCGGTCGCCAGTCCGAGCTTCTGAATGACGGCGCCCATCAACAGCCCGGAGCGCTTCTGCTCGCGCACGGCGAGTTCGAGCTGCTGGGGAGTGATCAGGCCGGCTTCGACGAGCCGGTCGCCTAGACGTTTGGTCGAGGACTTTTCGAAAAACAGGCCAAACTGCAGCCGTGCCAGATCCACTGGCTTATCTCCATCTTGATTGATGATTTTTGCGGTGGCCATGAGATGACACGCGATCAGGGTCGGCGCTTATGGCCGACCCCGTCGTGAGGGGGGAACGAGTCCTGAAAGGGAGGAAACGGGGTGGCTTACTGGGCAGCGACGTAGATGTAGACGGTGGTTACGCCATTGGCGGGTGCTGCATAGACAACTCTGCCAACGCCATCGGCCAGGAGCGCATTGTTAACTGTTGTGCTGCCGGCATCGCCGTCGATCCGAAGGCTTAGTTCGCGAGCTTCCCCGATGGTGGCATTCACGATGACTGCCGAGATAACGCGGGAGCCTGCGGGGATGTTAGTGTTGCCGGTCAGTTGAAAGTTGGCGCCGTTCGCCGCCGCCGGAGCAACTGCGGTGGCCGTCTGGCAAATGATACGGGACTGGCCGGTTTGCACAACGCCGCCCGCCCATACTCCGTTTGCGCGATTGTAGGTAGCGACATTGCTCGCCACGACGGGTGCGCCGATTTTCACTATGAACCGTCCGTCGAGCAAACCCTCGCTGAATAGAAGGTCATCGACGCGAGCATTGGCATTGGTGGTGGTCAGCGGTATCGTTCCATACCGTCCAGCGTATTCAGCCACGGCTGATTTCATTGCACCGATCGAGCCCACGGCATTGGTAATGCGAGATGAGGCGATGGTGGAGAACACCTTGGGGACGATGATAACGGCGAGCACGGCGATGATCGCCAGCACACCGATCATTTCAATAAGACTAAAACCAGCTTGACGACGAGTGGACATCATTTGACGTGGGGTGATATTCATGGAGTTGAGGAACTTGGAGGGTAGGGCGTATATCGACTCGGGCTGGGCTGGCTTTAGCCCGGAAATGAGCGAATTTCCTCCCGATTTTTGGGCGTAGCTCAGCGTTAGGCCCATGGAGCAGCAGTACTTTGGCGAAGGTTGCGGCCGGTCTGTCTTATGATTTCGGATACCGACGAATTTCGGGTAT
>Ga0302322_100006623_pt1 | contig 10292 bp, 5 predicted proteins | sample Fen_T0_2_FD_203757 | JGI IMG/M metagenome (GOLD analysis project Ga0302322, IMG submission 203757) | Peat permafrost microbial communities from Stordalen Mire near Abisko, Sweden - Fen_T0_2 | ecosystem: Environmental > Terrestrial > Soil > Wetlands > Permafrost | place: Sweden: Abisko... | reverse complement strand
GGTGCTCGCGATTGTGGTCGAGGTGCAGCTGGCGGTGGATGAGCGCAAGCTCTACACCTGGCCGGTCTACGTAGTGGGGCTACGAGCCCGATTCGAGTGCCCCGCCGCGGTGCTCGTGGTCACGTCAGACCAAGCAATAACTCGCTGGGCCAATCGCCCAATTGCTGTTGGTCCCGGAGCGACGCTTGTTCCGTGGGTCATCGGACCCGACGCCGTGCCAGTGGTGACTGACCCCGAGCGCACCGCCCGCGACCCAGAATTGGGCGTGCTTTCAGCGATGGCACACGGTCAGGAAGAGGTCGAAACCGCGGTGAAAGTGGCCCAAGCCGCCCTCGAGGGGATAGGCCACCTCAGCGACCGGGACCAAATCGTGATATATGGTGACATGATTCTTGCGGCGCTCAGCGATGCCGCCAGAAAGGCCCTGCAGATGATTCCTGAAGGTTACCAATTCAAGAGCCCGCTCATCCGTGAGTCGATCGAAAAGGGATTGGCGCAGGGGCGAGTTGAAGGGCGAGTCGAGGGGCGAGTCGAGGGGCAAGCCCTGAGCGTGCTCGAGGTGTTCGAGGCGCGGGCAATGCAGGTCACCGAGGAGCAGCGCCGGCAGATTTTCGCATGCACCGACCTCGATCAGCTGTCGCAGTGGCTGAAGCGTGCGGTGACCGTCAGCGCGGTCAGCGAGCTATTCACGCACTGACGCGCACCACGGACTTGCCGTTTGGCGAGAATAAGCTAACGACTCCGCAACCTTGTCGCCGTTGCTGGGCCAGAAGTCGTCAATGACGTGGCGCTGCCCCGCTCGACTGCTGCCGCTTGGAAGAAGCGCGGACAGCTCGCTGTGGTTTCGTCGGAATGCTTCGAGCGCAGCGACGCCGAACTCAGAGCCAAGTTGGCGCAGTTGGAGCGGCTGATAGGGACTCTGCGGTCGCTCTTGTGTCTGCTGTTGGTGTTGATTCGAGTGCGCGGAGCTCGACTGACGGACGACAGGTTGCCCGAGGGGAACGACAAGACTCGAATTCTGGCCGTCATCGATCGAACCGTGAAGGCCGTGCCCCGTTGGTTGGCCCTGGCCGCGGTCGGTCTGAATGTGACGCGATGGCGGCGTTGGAAACAGGGAGCCACCCTGTGCATCCTCGACGATCGAAGCCCTTGCCCGAAGCAGCAGCCCTCGCGCCTGACCTTCGCCGAAGAACAGACCATGCGGGACCTCGTCGAGTCGCACGACCTGAAGCACTTCTCGATTCGGGCGGTGGCAACGCACGCTCGCAGAATTGGGGCATTGTTTGCACCAGAGACCACCTGATGGCGGAACAATCGCGACAAAGATTGGATACGACCAAAGCAGCGGGTGCACCCCAAGACCGCGGTCGCCGAGTTGCGGAAGGTTGGCGCTTGCGGCACGAAGCTGGTGGCCGATTCCGGCATCGAGAACGTCAACGACGCCGTCGACGCGGCACTCGAGGAAACCGGTGTCGGGCGTATCCTCGCTCGGGTAGAGGTGAGCTGGTCGAATTCTCTGATTGAGGTATTTTGGCGGCAAATCAAGAATTATTGGCTCTATTTGAACCACCTCTACAGCTTCGGCGCCGTTCAACGCTTGGTTGCCTTCTATATCGATCAACATAACCGCGTGATTCCACACTCAGCCTTGAAGGGACACACGCCGGACGAGGTCTTCAGAGAAGAGGCCAGCGACTTGCCGGAACGATTGCGCGAAGCACATCGAGTCGCGATTCAAGAACGTGTCGCCAATAGCAGACAACTCAACTGCGAGAACTGTCAGGCGACGAGGGCGAACGCGGGCAGCTCAGAGGTAGCAGAGGGACTCCGAAAAGTGGAATGATATTCCGTATGTCGCAATTGCGAACAGAACTTGTACGGCGGTGGTGAGACGGAGCACCGCTCGCATCAAACATGTAGGACGATTAACAGTGGCGTTCAAGCCACGTAGATTGCGCTATTGTCCGAGGACTTCTCGGTACACTTCGAGATTCTTTGCGGCAAATATTTTCCAGCTCAGCTCCTTGGCTCGCCGCAGGCCACGTTGGCGCATGCTGTCGGCCAACTCGGAGTCCTGTGCGACAGTGCGCAACGCTCGGGCAATATCGTCCACGCTTTCGGGATTGACCAGTAGCGCTGCGTCCCCCGATACCTCCGGCATGGACGAGCAGTTTGATGTCACCACGGGACAACCACAGGCCATGGCCTCTGCAGGCGGGTTTCCAAAGCCCTCGTACAGCGAAGGGTGGCAGAGTGCGGTTGCCCCGTTGATGAGAGCAATCAAGTCGTCAAAGGGTACACCGCTCAGAAAGTGGACCCGCTCAGAAATGCCCAGTTCACGCGCAATCGGACGAAGCGTCTTGGCACCGGGCCCCAGCCGTTGAATCAAGGCAAGGTGAACGTCCCGTTGCTCCGGGAATGCTTGTGCAAAAGCCCGCACTACTCGCTCGTGATTCTTATACCCGGAGAACTGCCCAATCGTCAGTATGTAGCGCGACGCGGACTTGAGCCAACGCACACGCGCACTTTCGATAAGAGCTCTTCCAGCATCACTTTCCAAGGCTCGGAATTCGGGAGCAATCCCCTCAAGCGCCACACGGGTACGGCCCTCAGCGGCTCGATCTAGGGTGCCAATCTCGCGTTTGGTTTCCTCACTGATTGCCATGATCCGCGTGGCATTGGCCAGCGCACTACGGATCCCGTGTTGGTAGAAGGCGGTCTCGACGAATCCCCATAGTCCGGGTTGGCGGGCCCAGTACGGATGCTTGAGCCACATCACGTCGCACAGTGTGACGACCGTTGGCATCTTCAAGCCAGCGGGAAGGATGTTGTACGTCGCATGAAATAGGTCGACGTCACTCAAGTCAACAACACGCGGCAAATACATAAGCGTAGCCAGGCCGTTCGCTTCCTGCTTGACGATGCGTTCCTCGACGTTCGGTTCGATGGAAAGTCGCCCTGGCGCTTTGGGGTGTTTTAAGAACAGGAACCGGTAGTCGGGCGCCATCGCGGGGAGGTAGTCGACGAGCGCCTGCACAAGGGTGGAAATCCCGCTCGGGCGCTCGCGAATGTATCGACAGTCAACGCAGATCTTCACCACGAACTTCCACCTTGTATGGGTAACGTCGAATTGGGGCAGTCACCTAGACAGAGACTGAGGTATCACCGACGAATTTGGTCAAATGCAGTTGCGATTGACAGGTGCGCCTTTCCCGGACGTCGTTCAGGACTTCTGACACGATACTCGCTATCATGGCGACGTCAGCGTCGGTGAGCGCGCAACTACTTGGTAGATTGAGCCCCCGAGCAGAAAGACGCTTCGATACTGAACATTCTCCGCCGTCCGGTCCGACGCACCGGTATCTCGCAAGGTGCGGCAACGAACTCATCGGCTCAAAGAAGGGTCGAGTATCGACACCGCGCAGTTCCAACATCATCGCGATGTCATCGCGAGCCGAAGACCAGCTGCGACCGAGCAACAAGCTGGACATCCAGAGGCTATTATGGACACCCGGGGTCACTGGGTTCAACTCCACATCGACGGCACGAATACCCGAAGCGTAGCCCCGGCTGATCTTCTCCTTGCGCGACAAGAACCTACCCAATTGGGTGAGTTGGGCGACGCCAAGTGCAGCCTGAATGTTGGTCATTCGGTAGTTGAACGCGAGCTCACTGTGATAGTAGCGCCGCTTTGGCGACATACCATGGTCTTTCAAGAAACGGATCTTCGTGGCGAGCGTCCGATTGTTGGTCGTCACCATCCCGCCTTCGCCAGTGGTAATAGTCTTGTTGCCATAGAACGAGAACGTTCCGACATCGCCGAGTGCACCAGCCTGCACGCCATCAATCGAGGCTCCAAGGCCTTCCGCGGCATCTTCAATCAGAGCAACTCCCCTCGGCCGGCAAAGGTCGCTTAGTGCCCGCATGTCCGCCGGATGTCCATACAAATGCACCGCAATGACGGCCTTGGTTCGCTTAGTAATTGCCCTAGCTACCAGCTCGGGTGACAGGCACCACGTGCGCGGATCAACGTCGACCAGTACCGGCGTAGCTCCAGTCATCAACACCGCGTGCGCGGTTGCGACGAAGGTGAGGTCCGGCAGAATGACCTCGTCGCCCCGCCCAATCCCGAGAGCGTGCAGTGCCACATGCAGCGCAACAGTTCCATTGGCCACCGCAATGGCGTCCGAAACACCGATCGTGTTCGCAAACTGTGTCTCAAATTCGTCGATGAAGGGACCAATGCTGGAAACCCAGCCAGACGCAACTGCACGGGCGACCAACTCGGATTCGAGATCACCAATCACCGGCGCTGCAACTGGGTAGCGAATGGTCGTCGGTGCAGAAGGGTCGACTGTTTCTAGGCGATTCGATTCCATTACCCTGCATGCCCCCAATCAAAGTTTTGACGACGTCAATGCCATCGAAGACGCAAGAAGGCAACCCCGTCTCGCAGACCGCAAACTGCCGGCACCAAGCAGTTGCCGAATTCGCACCTAGGCGCAATCGAGGCGCCGCGCATTCACAAGCTTCGAGATGTGCCGTGCCACTGCTGCAGTTCCGTGTGAAGCATTGTTCATGCGACGAGGTCCTTTAGAACCGGCATCCGAGCACCCATTGTGGCGGACGCGGCTCCTTCGCGCATCACGCTGCCTCACCGAAAGCTTGTTTTTGGCCTCTCGACGTGCCCGAAGTCGCTCTCTTCATACTCTACACGACTCGAGTAGTTGCGCCAGCAATCACGTAGGTTTGTTCGAGGGTATTGATCTCGACGGGCATCGAAGAGGCGTTCGCATTATTGACCAGTGCATCGTGATAACCTCCGTTTGGTCAGCGCCTCGATACGCTGACCGCGCGCTCGCTGGCTTTCCGAATCTCGTGGACGGCGTCGCGTCACGCCTCGACGTTATTGGCGCGGTGCCCCCAGAACCTTCACTTGCTCCGAGAGAATCCCCCGAATTTAGGCCAGTGAGCCCGATTCAAGGATCAAATCCGTACTACGCGCCAAGACGCCTTGCGCAAGGATCCCTCCGGCGGTTGTCTGGTTGCTACCACCGACTGTGACGTCATTGACAATCACGAACGCGACAGTTGAAGCCGGGGGCGGCCCTATTTAGCGTGCCACGCGCTCCACTTCGACATTGCGAAATCCAAATGGGAACTTCCGCAGAACGTCTTGGGCTGCGAGTCGAGCCTCGCTTTGGCGCGATTCTCTCAACAACGTCAGAGTCCTAAGGTAAGCGGTATCCTCCTCGGAGTCGACATTCGTGTTTACGGATCCTCGCGAAGGCGGCGTCGACGATTGGCTGCTCGGCACAACTCGCGATGCCGTCGTTGCGTTTCGCGGCGCGTGGTCACATGAGTCCAGCGTCAGCATGTTCAAGGAGGTCTTGGCGCATTCGTCGCAGTGAACGCGCGTCAAGCGGCGCGGGACTCGCTTCGCGCAACGCTCGACCAATGTCTCGAGCCGCTCAGCCACTATCCACGGCGGCACCTCGAACCACAGCGAAAAGGCTGGGGCGGCAACGACTCGCCCCTATTGCAAAGCGGGGCGCCTCTGGAGCCGACGGAGCAGCTTCAAGCACCGCCGCTCAAACGATTCGTCACCTCACGTCCGAGTGAACGGCGCTCGATCGCATGTCGCTAGATTAGACCAAGAATTTAGGCATTCCTAGCCTCGCGTTGTAGGTGCGCGACTGAGGCGTCAAAGTCTCCATCACCGGTAACTCAACCAACTCAACACACTTCCAACACTCAGTCGCTGGAACCTAAAGGAAGGGTGGCAAGGTGACCAGATCCAGGGCGCGTGACTGGGGCTTTCGAGCGGCTCGAGTGTCATGGCATTGGGCCGCTCCGACTTCTAACACCGCGCGTCGGATCCTAAAAAGTGCGCGTTCGTCCACATGGGTCGCCATTCGTCCCGGTTGCACGTGCCGAGATACGAAGATCAGGAGGCAAATGCCCCCAAATATCGCTTGCGGGGTCTTTTACCCTCACTGTACCATCCGATGTGATTAGCACTTTGGGTGTCGCCGTCAGACGCGATGGCTGGACCTCAACACCCCAAGTGCGCGCACATGAGGGATCGTGGGAATGACTCAATCGAGAATACGCCACCGCTTTGCACATGTTTTGTTCCTAACCACAGCGCTTGCGCCATGGCTCGTGGCTTGCGGCGACAGCGACAGCCCCAAAGGCGTCGATCCCGTGTCAACCGGAAAGGTCGTAACTCCTGAGCCCAAGACGCTCGCGCTTGCAGCTGGCAGCGGCTGCACGATCGATAGCGAGTGCGCTGAAGGGCGCTTCTGCTTTCAGAACGAATGCGCCCAAGAGTGTGCGGCAACAGCAGATTGCGGCGCAGGCGAAAGCTGCACGTCGCGAGGTCGGTGTATTACCTCGAGCGAAAGCCCGTCCATCCCCGAAGTGGTGACGTCGGTCACCACGGCAAGTTCACCGGAAACCGCCTTCGCAGTCTTCCCGGGACAGCGTCAGGTCATGCTTAGGCTCAGTCTCACGGCACCCCCACCAGGGGGCGCAATCAGCTACACGGTATCTAGGTCGGATGAAGCAACGTCGACCGGGCTCGTCCAGCGCGCTGCAGTCTCGCCCGAAAAAGTCGTCGAGATTCCGGTCGATGTGGGCAAGAGTTCACCGGAACTTGGCGTCAATTCGACGCCTGTTCAGGTGCTGGTGAAAACGAATATCGGCGCCTACCGGCTGGCGCTAGTCCCACAAAGACCCATTTCGGCCGCGTACGGCGGCTCAGTCAAGATGGACGTGTTTGGTCCAGCAGGTTTGCCGTTGACCTTCGAAATCGTGACCGATCCACCGGAGGCAGCGCTGGCCCAAGCGAACTCCGCTTGGCTGGTCCTGCCTGTCGGGGCCAACGTGTTGTTCTCTCCCATCAATGCCTATCTGGGTGCACCAACTGCGCTGGCGGCATTGCTCACCTTCGACACTTGGCTCGCGCGCTGGGTCGCAGTGTTCGACTATCCCTATGCGCTGGATGCTGGAATATTCAACGCGCCTTCGAAACAGACGAATCGAATACTGCGCTTCGAAATCGAGTCACTCGACGCAACGCATGTCGTGGGCAGAATGGTCGATCGCTGGGAAGGCTTATACGACGAACGGTCGACACTTGGCGTAACACAACCTAGTGACCTGGTACTCGCCGGCGACCTCTCCATGGAACAACTTGGCCCGGCACGAAGCCCAGCCGAGCTGCCGTCGGCGCTCAAGATCGCACCGAACGTACCAACCGTTTGGCCTTTGCCCTCACTCAATTCATGCGGTTCGGCGGCAGTATTCCCGGCGACGCCAATGCTCATTGGAACCGAGATGCTTTCCTGCGGGACCATCGGATCGGCTGCCGCATTCGCCGCCGCAACGCCGGCTGAGCAAGCTGCTTGTGCGATCGCGTCGGTTGAGTCGGCACTCGCCGGAGCAACAACGACCTCAGCGCTTCGCTCATTTCTCGATCAGAGCTCCTCCAACCAGAGCGGCCTGTCGTTTGCGGAGTTCATCGAGAACTGCGCACGCGGCACGAATGGAACCTGCGTACCAAGTGCTGCCGTGCTCTGTTCACGTCAGCTTGTTGCCTACGCCTACCGAAGTCAGCCCGATGGCGCCACGATTTCCCCAAAGCTGATTGACGCATTTCTTTCGTCCACCCAAGAGGCGTATTTGGGTCGTCAGCTCGCAGCCTTCAAGACCGACGCCGACACGCGCCTCACCTGGCTCAAGACAACGGACTACCCCGCCATTGTCACAAGCGCAGTCCGTAGCCTCAACGAAAAGCTGATGGCGGACTGGGAATCCGGTGTGCTTGACGTGCACATGGGCGTGATGAAGGGTTACTTCGACCCTGCTGGCATGGCCGTGTTGTCGCAAGCGACTAGTGACGCTACCGCGGGCGATTCGCGCTCGGCACTGCTCGCCCAAATGGTTCAAGGTTGGCGCGCAACGATGGACTCGCTCACTGTTGGTGCACAGCGTTGGAATGAATTGTACGATCGTTCAGCAGATCGCGCGACCAAGGCAGCCAACACGCAAGAACGCGTTCGCGACCTCTACCTAGCAGCCGCGGCCATGGTGCGATTCTCGCGCGATTCGTCAAGTGGTTATCAGGCGACGGCATTCGGCGCGGGGTTCTCAAATCTGATGCGCGCCCTGAACAAGCTGTCACTCTCCTTCGACGACTTGATGTTTAGCCGCGACGCCGAAGTGGTGGTCTCTTCCTCGTTGGATCCCACGAGCACGAACAATACACTGCTGTCGGAGCGTGCCGCCGCCGCCGTCGCCGCAACCAAAGCCGCTTCAACATCGGTTCAGACGGTGCTCGATGCTGTGCAAGCAGAGGCCCTGAACGAAACCCAACTGCGTAACCGTCTCGACAACGAGATTAACTCGCTGCGCGACGACCTCGTGGATCTTTGCGGCCTTCCAGCGGGGTGCACCGCAGCGGAATTCAGAACGAACGCCGAGTGCCGAGTGCTCGTAAAACCTGGCTTGTGCGGGTTCTCCGTTGAACGAGCCACGGACAACTACCTTGCCCTCGACGCCGGCTCACAAAATGTGTCAGAAGCCGGCCGTACCGTCTTGGCCATCGTTGGCGCCTACGACGAACAACGAATTGCGCAAGAGTCGCTGCGGGCACATAAGGCGCAGCTCGATCTCGAACTGCGCGATCTCGACGCCTTCGCGAACGATGTGCAAACGTGGAACAATTCTCGATTGGCGGGGCTCGATGGTCTAAATCAGCTGTTCGAGGATTTGGGCAGCGTGGACGATGCGGCGATTTCAAAGCTCATGTCAGCAATGTCGGACAAAGCTACCAAGCGCGCAGCAAAGGTTCAGCTGATGAAGGACGCGCTAGCTGCGTGGAGTGCGGGGGCAAAAGCCGGGGCCGACACCAGCTTATGGAAGGAGCTGGCAGTTATTGGCGCGGAAAAGACCTCGGAACTGCTGGGGGCAAAAGCTGACTTCCTGGAGGCCAAGGCCGATGCAGCCGCTGATGGGTTGCCAAAATCCGTCGGCACGTCGACTGACCCTAGCAGTGCGGTTCGAGTTTCGCCGTGTACGCCCTGAAGGGACTAAAGGCCGCCGCGGACTACGGCAAGTCGAAACTCGAGGCGTCGCTCAAGAATGAAGAAGAGCTCCACAGCATCGAGCTGACAGAAATCAACGAACAAGCCGAAATTGACACGGCAATTAGCGACAACGAGCTCGAAAGCCTAAACGATCAGATTCAAGCAAGTGCGTCAGTCTCAGAAAAGCAGAGAAGCACCTTGCGTAACGCCTACGACCATGGACGCGAGCAGCGCGCCGCTGAGCTTGCCTACTCGCGGGATGCCGCAGAGCTTCGCTCGCGCCGCAATCGCTACCTGCAACGATTGCAGGAAGGCGCCGAATTGGACTTGCGCGTCCAGCGTGCACAATTGGGGACAGAACAGAAGATCGCGGAGTATCTCGGAGTAGTGCAGCGCGCCGAGTTGCAGAATGCTCGGCTGAGCGATCTCGATGCTCAGCGAGGAAATGTTCTCCAGATAGTGGGGAGTCCAGCGGCATTCTTTGCAAAGACCAATCGCGTCGCCCAAGCCGAAGACCGACTCACGCGTGCGAAGGATGCGATGATGGATTGGTTGGTGGCACTTGAGTACTTCGCTGTGCGCCCCTTCATCGACCAGCGCCTACAGATCCTCCTGGCGCGAAATCCCTTCCAGCTGGAGCAGATTGCGACCCAACTCGTGCGCCTACAGGGCGCGTGCGGTGGGGCGGTAAACCACGGCTCAACGGTATTGTCGGTGCGCAAGGACTTGTTGGGACTGACTCGACCGATCGAGGACTCCGACACTCAGAAGTCGGTCGCTCCCGATGAGCGATTCCGTATGCTGCTCGAGTCTGGAAACATCCCGGTTGACAAGCGCCTGCGCTACACCACCGACGCAAGTATCGGCGATCTGATGCGCAGCGAGCGCCGCGTTATGGCAGCAACATTCGACATTAGCCTGGACAATTTTGCCAATCTTGCCGCCTCGTGCAATGCAAAGATCGAGGGCCTCATGGTACAGTTCGTCGGTGATGTCGGCTCCGCCCGTCCGACGGCAACGGTCCTGTACGACGGTACGAGTCGCGTGCGTTCGTGCCAACCCAAGCTGGCGGAATATGTCGAACTAATCGGCCGCGATCGCACCAACTTCGCTCCGATTACCAGCTTTCGCACAGCAGGACGCGCAGCATCACCTGTTGCAGGTATCAACAAGTGGCCTGCTGACACTCAGCTCAACAAG
>Ga0302322_100006621_pt1 | contig 10294 bp, 7 predicted proteins | sample Fen_T0_2_FD_203757 | JGI IMG/M metagenome (GOLD analysis project Ga0302322, IMG submission 203757) | Peat permafrost microbial communities from Stordalen Mire near Abisko, Sweden - Fen_T0_2 | ecosystem: Environmental > Terrestrial > Soil > Wetlands > Permafrost | place: Sweden: Abisko... | reverse complement strand
GGCAGCATGGCGAGCGGGACGGGCGCCCACCAGACGCCGAGGATCCCCCGCCAGATGCCCAGGCCCACCAGGACGGCCCCCAGCAGCACCGCGAGCGCCGCCGCCCGCACGATCTGCACACTCAAGGCGCGGGCGGGCAGATCCGTGAGGACGGGCAGCCGCTCGCCGAACGCGATCAGCTCGTCGGTCGCCGTCACGAGGCCGTCCACCGCCGCCAGCAGGCGCTCGTCGACCTCCGCGGCGACGCCGGCGTCGCCGACGTCCAGGTCGGTCACCAGGGGCACCGCGCGGGTGTCGCTCAGGCCGCCGCCGCCCTTCGACCCCTCGCGCGACCCCTCGCGCGACCCCTCGCGCGGTCCGGGCACCACGCCGGTGGGGCCGGTCAGGCCGGAGATGCCCGCCGGGTCCGTGGGATCGCTCGGGTCGCTCCCGTGCGCCGAGCCCCCCGCGGTGATCGGGCCGGTCTCGTCGGCCGGGTCGGTCCAGGGCTCGTCCAGCGCCACGGCCGCCGCGTGGAGGCGCAGCACCCGCGCACGCAGCTCGCGGTAGCGGCGCTCCGGGTCGTCCGGGGCGGGCTCCGGCACGACCGGCCCCCGCGCGATCGGCCCCGGCCCGGTCGGTCCCGGCGCGATCGGTTCCGGCGCGGTCACGCCTCGCCCTCCAGCAGTTCCTCGGCGACGTCCGCGGCGGCCGGGAGGGTGACGCGTCGGCCGGGCCCCGCCTCCACGGCGTCCACCGCCTCGCCGACGCTGGTGACCCAGACGGCGGACGCCGCCGCCGCGGGCCGCACGAACCCCTGCGCCACCAGCTTGTCGACCAGGGCGGCAAGCCCGCTGAACACGCCCGTGGGATCGAGGACGACCACGGGCTTGTCGTGCATCCCCAGCGAGGCGGCGACCCACACCTCCAGCAGTTCCTCCAGGGTCCCGAGACCGCCCGGCAGGGCCAGGAACGCGTCGGCCGCGGCGTCCATCCGGCCCTTGCGCTCGCGCATGTCGGCGACGATCTGCAGGTCGTCCGCGTCGTCGTCCGCGACCTCCAGGCCGACGAGCGCCTGCGGGATCACCCCCAGCGTGTGCCGCCCGCCCGCGCGTGCGGCCCGCGCGACCGCACCCATCATCGACACGCGGCCGCCACCGGACACCAGGTCGTGCCCGCGCCTGGCCAGTTCCTCGCCGACCTCGCGGGCCAGCTCCAGGTGGGCCGGGTGGATCCGCTCCGACGAGGAACAGAAGACGCAGACACGGGACATCCGCCCAGCGTAGCCAGCCGGCGCCCGGAGATCCCGCGACGGATCCCGCGTCGGCGCCGCGCGGCGGAGGGCCCGGTCAGCCGGCCTGGGGCAGGCCGCGGTCGTCGACGGCGTCCAGCTCCGCGCCCAGCAGGGCGAGGACGTCGGCGAGCCGGCGGACGTCGTCCCCCGTGAGCCGCACGGTCGCCAGGCACGTGCCGTCCTGCCACACGCTGAGGACGACGCGGCCCCGGCCCGGGTGGGCGCTCACCCGCAGGGCGCGCCCGGAGGTGTCCCGGCCGGAGAGGACCTCACCGAGCCGCGGGACCGGGGTGGGGGACATGCTTCATGATGCCTCCGGGCCCCCGGCCCCGCCAAGGGGTCGGACGGCCGCCCTCAGCCCTCGTGGACGCCGTCCGCCCACGCCTTGATGAACTCGACCGCCTCGACCGGGTCGTCGGTCAGGGTGATCAGGTCGAGGTCTGCCTCGTTGATCATCCCGCGCTTCAGCAGGACCTCGCGCAACCAGTCGACGAGACCGGACCAGAACGACGTCCCCATCATGACGATGGGGAACGCGGTCATCTTCTCGGTCTGCACCAGCACGAGCGCCTCGAAGAGCTCGTCGAGCGTGCCGAATCCGCCCGGCAGGACGACGAATCCCTGCGCGTACTTGAGGAACATCGTCTTTCGCGCGAAGAAGTAGCGGAAATGGACGCCCAGGTCCACCCACTCGTTCATGCCCTGTTCGTGGGGCAGCTCGATGCCCAGCCCGACCGAGACGCCGCCCGCCTCCAGGGCTCCCTTGTTGGCCCCCTCCATCGCCCCCGGACCGCCCCCGGTGATGACGGCGTACCCCGCCTGCGCGAGCAGCCCGCCGACGCTGACGGCGAGGGCGTACTCCTCGCTGTCGCGCGGGAGCCGGGCCGACCCGAACACGCTGATCGCCGGCCCCAGCTCGGCCAGCGCGCCGAACCCCTCGACGAACTCGCTCTGGATGCGCAGCACCCGCCAGGGGTCCTGGTGCAGCCAGTTCGACGGGCCGCGCTCGTCGAGAAGCCGCTGGTCAGTGGTCTTCGCGGGCACCTGTCCGCGGCGCAGGGTGACCGGGCCGCGCCGGTACTCCTCGCCCGCGGGTGCCTCCCCGCTCTCGGCCCGGCCCCCGGCCCGGCCCCCTGCCCGGCCCTCGGCGTCCACCCGGTCCGACCGCTGTCCTGTCACGTCGCGCTCCTGCCCTCGACCGATCACCCCACCGCCGGCCCGGGACGCCGACGTCCGGATCATCACGGTCGGCCGCGCCCCCGACCCGACCGGCCGGTGCGCATTCCCGGGTGACGGTAGGACCGGCGGGCCGCGACAGGCCAGTCGACCTGCTCACCGGCGCTCGTCCGGTCGAGCGGGCCCGTACGGGCGATCCCCGCTGAGTCACTCGCGGTGAGCGATCCGGTCGGGTGACCCCGGGGAGTGACATTGTCCGGCTCCCCTGACCGGCGACGGCGGGGCCGATATGGTTTCCGGGTGCATGGCTGGGACGACGATGCGGACCCGATCCCGTCGCGCCCCGACCTGCTGGACTTCGTGGCCCAGGGCTGCTACGACGACCCGGCCGCCGCGCTCGCCCGGGTCGACCTGCTGGTCCCCGAACTGGAGCGCGCCGACGACCCGGAGCTGCTGCTCGTGGCCCGGTGGGGGCAGGCGGTGCTGCAGCGCGGGACGGGCGTGCCCCCCGAGACGGGCGAGGCGACCTGCGACCTGCTGGAGCAGGCCGCCCTCGACCGTGGCGGCCCGGTGTGGTCGGCGCTGGCGTCGGCGCTCCGCGCGACCTTCCGGCTGGACGCCGGGGACGTCGGCGCGGCGGTCGGCCACCTGGCCCGGGTCGACCTCGACCAGCTCGCCGACGACCTGCCCGGCCTCGGCGGCGCGCAGCTCCTCGACACCCTGGCGATGGCCTACAGCCGCCTGCGCCTGCACGACCGGGTCGACGCCGTCCGCGAGCGGGCCGTCCAGTTCCTGCCCGACCGTCCCCCGCTCGACCGCGCCGTCCACTGGGCGCACTCGGCGACCGAGCTCGCCGTCCGGGGGATGGAACTGCTCGCCTCCGGCAGCGACGAGCCCGACCTGGACCTGCTCGCCGAGGCCGCCGACGTCGCCACCCGGCTCTCGACCGTGCCGCCCGACCTGGTGCCCGACCGGCTGCGGCGCGGCGCGGACGGCGTCCGGGCGCTCGCGGCCGCCTACCGCGACCGGCCCGACGAGGCCCTGCGCCTGCTCGGCGAGGACGCCTTCGACCAGCCCGACGACCTGCCCTGGCCGGAACGGCAGCTCACCACCCTCGCCGCGATCCACGCGCACGTGCTGGGCGGCGGCGTCGCGATCGCGCGGGCCCTCGACGACGGCGCCGGCTCGCCGCCCGTCGCGCTGACCCACCTCGTGCTCGAGGTCTGCCGGGCCCGCGAGCGCCTCGCACTGGAGTCGCGGGCGGGCGGGGACGCCGTCCAGGTGATCACCCGGCTGAGCGGGCTGCTCACCCAGCTCGCCTGGCAGGGCATGGGCCTGATGGCGGGCGCGGCCCGGCAGGCGCTGGAGCACCAGGCGCTGCACGCGGAGAGCCGCACCGACCCGCTGACGGGCGTGGGCAACCGGCGGGCCCTCGACGAGGACCTGCGCAACATGCTGCGGTTCAGCCCGATGCCGCTGTCGCTCGTGCTGGTCGACATCGACCACTTCAAGGACGTCAACGACCGGTTCACGCACGTCGTCGGCGACGAGGTGCTGCAGCAGGTGGCGGGCGCGCTCGGGCAGGAACTGCGGACGGGCGACCGGCTGGTGCGGTTCGGCGGCGACGAGTTCGTCGTCCTGCTGCCCCTGACCAGCGACACCGAGGCCGAGGCGGTCGCCGGGCGGATGGCCCAGGCGGTCCGCGCGACAGCCTGGTCCGACGTCGCGGAGGGCCTCGACGTCGGCGTGACCACGGGCTGCTCCACGCTGTGGGCGCTGTCGCACCGGCGCCCGGACGGCGACGCCGAGCAGTTGTTCCGGCACGCCGACGAGCAGTTGCTCGAGGCCAAGCGGCATCGCTCCCCGACGAGCACCCCGGCCGCCGGACCGCCCGCCCCCCCGGCTCCGGCTCCGGCTCCGGCTCCGGCCGCCGCCCCGCCGCCGGCCCCGGCGCCCGTGCCGGCCGCTGCCGCCCCCGCACCTGTGCCGGCCGCCGTCCCTGCGGTCCAGACCCCGCCCACGGACGCCGTCGCCTCCGACGTCTTCGACGCCCCGGACGCGGACGAGGCGGGCTCCCTCGCCGACTCGACCGGACCGATCGACGTCCCGGTCACCCCCCGCGGACGGCGTGCCGCCCCCGCCCGGCCGAAGCCCGCCGACCCGCCGGACGCCGCCTCCCGCCCGAAGCCCGCCGACCCGCCGGACGCCGCCTCCCGCCCGAAGCCCGCCGTCCGGCCACCGCAGCCCACCGCGGCCGAGATCCGGGCCGCCGCCACGGCGTCGCCGCTGCACTCGCCGACGCTCCCCGTCCGCCCGGCCCGGCCTGCCGCCGTCCGCCCGGCCGCCGTCCGCCCGGCCCGCCCCGCCGGTGAACCGGCGACGCTGCCCGCAGCGAAACCCCCGGCGGCGACAGCCCCGCGAGTGACACCCCCGGCAGTGACACCCCCGGCAGTGACACCAGCCGCCACGGCACCGGCAGCCTCGGCCTCCCGGACCGCGGCGGCTCCCGCCTCGCCGGCCCCCGCCCCGGCGGCACCCGCGGCGCCCGTACCGCTCTCGCCTGCGCCGCGATCCGCGCCGCCACCCCGCCCCGCCCCGGTACCACCCCCCGAGCCGCCCGCGCCCCCGGACCCACTCAGCGACCCGCTCCCCGAGCCGCTGCAGGCCCCGCTCTCACCGGCGTTCGGCCTGCCGCTCTACCGGGCGCTCCTGCAGAACCCGCCCCGGGTCGATCCCTACCTCGGCGCGCTGCCGCCGGCCGACCCCCGGGAGCACCAGCTCACCCCGCTCGGCCTGGTGCTGCCCGCGGTCGACCGGTCGCGCCCACCTGCCGCTGCCCCGGCCGCCGCTCCCCCGCCGTCGAGTCCCCCGGCCGCAGAGGCCGGTAACGCACCGGTCCGCGGACGCCGGGGAGCGGGCCGCCGCGAGCAGGCCGACGGGCACGGCCACGGACCCGACGACCCGGAGCCCAAGGAATCCCAGGCGCCGGTGCACAACGGGCACGGCGGCCACCGGCACAACGGGCACGACCTGAACGGGCGGGCACACGCAGGGGCCGACCGACCCGCCCCACGCCCCGACGGGGCGAACGGGCATTCGGTCGACGACGGCCCGGCGAGCGCCGGCAAGGGAACGAACGGGTCCGCGTACCCGGGCCCCCGCCCGGCCCGGGAGGCCGCGCGCCGTCCGGAACCGATCAGCCACCGCGCCGCCGACCGGGCCTTCGACCCCCTCGACCCGGACGACGACGTCGACGACGAGCCGCAGCCGCGCCCGGCGCGACCGCGCCGCCGTCCCACGATCATCGACCTGACCCGCGAGGACGACCGCCGCAGCCCCTTCGGCTGACCCGCCCGCCACCAGCAGCCCACCCCGCGGTGAGCCCCGCCCCCTCCTCACCGTGATCATGCAATCCGAGGACCGGGGCGTTTTCGCGGACTATTCGGGGTTGCCCTGGCCCCCGCCGGCATGGTCGGTGCGCGTCCAGGGGACGGCGGGCCCGTTCCCGGACTGCATGATCGTCCTGGATTGCATGATCACGGCGGGGAGGGGAGGGTCAGGGGGTCAGCCACGCGTGCAGGGCCTGCTCGCAGCGCGCGATGTCGGCCGCCGGGCAGCGCTCGTCGTCCGCGTGGGCGAGCAGGGCGTCGCCCGGCCCGTAGTTGACCGCCGGGACGCCGAGCGCGCTGAACCGGGCGACGTCCGTCCAGCCGTACTTGGGCTTCGGCTCGCCCCCGACCGCGGCGACGAACGCGGCGGCGGCCGGGTGGTCCAGCCCCGGGCGCGCGCCCGCCGACCCGTCGACCACGGCCACCTCGAACCCGTCGAGGACCTCCCGCACGTGCGCCTCGGCCTGCGCGAGCGACCGGTCGGGGGCGAACCGGTAGTTGACCGCGACGACGCAGCGGTCGGGGATCACGTTGTTCGCGATCCCGCCGTGGATCGTGACGGCGTTCAGGCCCTCCCGGTAGACGAGCCCGTCGACGTCGACCTGGCGCGCCGCGTACGCCTCCAGGCGCGCGAGCACCCGGCCCGCGTCGTGGATCGCGTTGTGCCCGCGCCACGCCCGGGCCGAGTGCGCGGCCACCCCGCGCGTCGTCACCTCGACCCGCAGGGTGCCGTTGCACCCGCCCTCGACGACGGCGGACGTCGGCTCCAGCAGCACCGCGAAGTCGGCGGCGATCCAGTCGGGGTGCGCGCGGGCGAGGCGGCCGAGGCCGTTGCTCGCGGCGTCGACCTCCTCGTGGTCGTAGAACACGAACGTGACGTCGCGGGTCGGCTCGGGCACGGTGGCCGCGATCCGCAACTGCACCGCGACGCCGCCCTTCATGTCGACGGTCCCGCGGCCGTGCAGGACGCCGTCCACGAGCCGGGTCGGCAGGTTGTCCGCGATCGGGACGGTGTCCAGGTGCCCGGCCAGGACGACGCGCTCCGGGCGCCCGAGGCGGGTGCGGGCGACGACCGCGTCGCCGTCCCGCAGCACCTCCAGGTGACCGAGCCCGCGCAGCGCCGCCTCCACCGCGTCGGCCAGCGGGCCCTCGTCACCGCTCACCGAGGGGACGTCGCAGAGCGCGGCCGTGAGGGTCACGCCGTCCGCGGCCAGGTCGAGGGTGGGCGCGTCCGGGGGGCTCGTCGTCACGACGGCGAGGCTACCGGCCGACGCCGTACCGGGCAGGCGGGCGCCGTACCGGGCAGCCGGGGCGCCCGGACCGGGCAGGCCGCCCGACGCGGACGCCGTGGTGCGCCTAGGCTCTGGTCATGACCGACGCCGCCCCCGCGACGCGGGTGCACAGCGCGCCCCGGACGGCGTGGGGGGTGGGTCTCGCCACCGTGACCGAGGCGGGTGCCGTCCTCGACGTCTGGTACCCGAGCCCGCACGCGGGCGACGCGCCGGACGACCTGGGCCCGCACGCCGTCCCCGCCGACCTGTCCTCCCTGCAGGACACCGACCCGCACCGCCGGGTGCGCCAGACCGTCGTCCGCACGGTGATCGACCTGGCCGCCCCGCCCGCGGACACGGCGGACGCCTACCTGCGCCTGCACCTGCTCTCCCACCGGCTGGTCGCCCCCCACGGCCTGGACCTGACCGGGCTGTTCGGGGTGCTGCCCAACGTCGTCTGGACGAACCTCGGCCCCTGCGCCGTGGAGGACTTCGAGGCGACGCGGCTGCGGCTGCGGGCGGCGAAGGGGCGGGTCGAGGTGTTCGGGGTGGACAAGTTCCCGCGGATGACCGACTACGTGGTGCCCTCGGGCGTCCGGATCGCCGACGCCGCCCGGGTGCGGCTGGGCGCCCACCTGGCCCCGGGGACCACGGTCATGCACGAGGGGTTCGTGAACTTCAACGCGGGCACGCTGGGCGCCTCCATGGTGGAGGGGCGCATCTCGGCCGGGGTGGTCGTGGGTGACGGCTCCGACATCGGCGGGGGCGCCTCGATCATGGGCACGCTGTCCGGCGGCGGCTCGCACGTCATCTCGATCGGACGGCGCAGCCTGCTCGGCGCGAACGCGGGGGTCGGGATCAGCCTGGGCGACGACTGCGTCGTCGAGGCGGGCTGCTACATCACCGCCGGGACCAAGGCGACCCTCCTGCCGGAGGGCCGGGTCGTGAAGGCCCGCGAGCTGTCGGGCGCGCACGGGTTGCTCTGGCGGCGCAACTCGCAGACGGGGGCGGTCGAGGTGCTGCCGCGGGCGGGAAGGACGTTCTCCCTCAATGACGCCCTCCACGCGAACGACTGAGTCGGCCTCCCCGACCCCGCGCCGTCGCCGGCGGCGCGGGCGCATCGCACTGACCCTCGCCCTGCTGGTGTTCCTGTCCGGCGCCGCCGTCTCGGGCTGGGCCTGGTGGCACGGCTCCATCGCCGGGGTGGCGCTGCGCCCGCACTGCACCGCCACGGCGTCCGGCTCCACCGCGGAACTCGATCCCGAGCAGGCCGCCAACGCGGCCGTCATCGCGGGGATCGCCCTGCGGCGCGGGCTGCCCGGCCGGGCCGCGACCATCGGGATCGCCGTGGCCATGCAGGAGTCCAAGCTCAGGAACCTGGACGGCGGCGACCTGGACTCCAGCGGCCTGTTCCAGCAGCGCCCGTCGCAGGGCTGGGGGACGGTCGAGCAGGTGCGCGACCCGGTGCACGCCACGAACGCCTTCTACGACGTCCTGGTGAAGATCGACGGCTACCAGAACCTGTCCGTCACCGCGGTCGCGCAGCAGGTGCAGCGCTCGGCCTTCCCGACGGCGTACGCCGACCACGAGCCGCAGGCGCGCATCTGGGCCTCGACGCTCACCGGCTACTCGCCCGCCGCGCTGTCGTGCGTGCTCGCCGCCGTCCCCGAGGCGCCCGCCCAGGCGCCCGGCAAGGGCGGGCTGACGCCGCGGGCCCAGGCCCTGGTCACCGCCGCGACGACGACGACGGGACGCGCGGGGACGGCCCTGGCCGGCGGCGACGGGCACGCCGTCCGCTGGGCGCCCGCCGCCAAGGAGCCGACCCGCACCGCGTGGGCGCTCGCCCAGTGGGCGGTCGCGAGCGCCGACGCGCTCGGCGTGGTCGCCGTCGAGGTGGACGGGAAGCACTGGCAGCGCTCCGAGAGCACCAAGGGCTGGACGCCGCTGGCCGGCGCCGGGCCCGGCGCCGGCGCCGTCGTCGTCCGGGTGACGCCCTGAGGCCCCGGGTGAGACCCGCTACCGCTTCTCGATGTCCACGTAGTCCCGCTGGACGGCGCCGATGTACACCTGGCGCGGCCGGCCGATCTTCGTCTGCCGGTCCTCGATCATCTCCCGCCACTGGGCGATCCAGCCGGGGAGACGGCCGAGCGCGAACAGCACGGTGAACATCGTCGTCGGGAAGCCCATCGCCTTGTAGATGAGGCCGGTGTAGAAGTCGACGTTGGGGTAGAGCCGCCGGTCCACGAAGTACGGGTCGGACAGCGCGATCTCCTCCAGGCGCACGGCCATGTCGAGCAGCTCGTCGGCCTTGCCCAGGCGGGAGAGCACCTCGTGGGCCGACTGCTTCACGATCGCGGCGCGCGGGTCGTAGTTCTTGTAGACGCGGTGCCCGAAGCCCATCAGGCGCACGCCCTTCTCCTTGTTCTTCACCCGCCGCACGAAGGTGTCGACGTCGTCGTCGCTGCGGCGGATGCCCTCGAGCATCTCCAGCACGGCCTGGTTCGCGCCGCCGTGCAGCGGCCCGGACAGCGCGCTGATGCCCGCCGAGACCGAGGCGAACAGGTTGGCGTGGGAGGAGCCGACGAGGCGCACGGTCGAGGTGGAGCAGTTCTGCTCGTGGTCGGCGTGCAGGACGAAGAGCAGGTCCAGCGCCTTGGACAGCACCGGGTCGACGACGTACGGCTCCGCCGGGAAGCCGAAGGTGAGCCGCAGGAAGTTGTCGACCAGGCCGTCGTTGTTGTCCGGGTAGAGCAGCGGCTGGCCGACCGACCGCTTGTACGTGTAGGCCGCGAGCACGGGCAGCTTGGCGAGCAGCCGGATGGTGGAGATCTCCACCTGCTGCGGGTCGAAGGGGTCGAGGCTGTCCTGGTAGAACGTCGAGAGCGCGCTCACCGCGCTGGACAGCACCGCCATCGGGTGGGCGTCGCGGGGGAACCCGTCGAAGAAACGCTTCAGGTCCTCGTGGAGCAGCGTGTGGTGGCGGATCTGGTCGTCCAGCCGGGCGAGCTCGTCCGACGTCGGCAGCTCCCCGTAGATCAGCAGGTGGGCGACCTCGAGGAAGGTGCTGTGCCCGGCGAGCTGCTCGATCGGGTAGCCGCGGTAGCGCAGGATCCCGACGTCGCCGTCGATGTAGGTGATCGCCGACCGGCACGCCGCGGTGTTGACGAACCCGGGGTCGAGGGCGA
>Ga0302322_100006619_pt1 | contig 10294 bp, 9 predicted proteins | sample Fen_T0_2_FD_203757 | JGI IMG/M metagenome (GOLD analysis project Ga0302322, IMG submission 203757) | Peat permafrost microbial communities from Stordalen Mire near Abisko, Sweden - Fen_T0_2 | ecosystem: Environmental > Terrestrial > Soil > Wetlands > Permafrost | place: Sweden: Abisko... | reverse complement strand
CCTCGATGCACAGCATGCGCTTTTCCCCGCCGGGTTCGAGATCAGCCAGCGACGCGGCGGCGTGTCCGGGATTCCAAACGACGGTGTCCGGAAATCCCGTAGCCGCGATAGCCATCGAACGCGCGGGCTCGCGGACCTCCAGATCGTCCGGCGCCGCGCAATAGATGCGATCGACTTCGCCATCGATGCGCAAGTCGAGTGCACTTTGGCGGCAATCGCGCAGGCCCCGGACCTTGTCGTGGTAGCGCGCGCCGCCAAGACCATGCACCGTCGTGGCCGCGACGTCCTCGACACGCAGGTACGTGTGCAGCGCCGCGGTGAAGGAGAATCGATCGGTGCCGGTGTTGGTCACGAAGAGGCTGACGTCGAGCCATGGGCCGGACAACGTGACGGCCATCTCCAGCGCGAACGCATGCGGCCACGATAGCCGGGTCGCGGCCGAATCGGCGAGGCGAAGGAGGGCGCAAGCGCTGCCGTCCTTGGCCTGGCCGGCCGACGCGAGGTCCCACAGTGTCACGCGCGCAAAGCCGTGATTGGGCAGCGGACCCTGCGCCGAGAATTGCGGAAAGCACACCGGAATGCCGCCACGAATGGCCGCATTCTCGTCGAAGCGGGAGCGGGCGCTCAGGAACAGTCTGTCGGCGGCCGTCCCGGCGGGTGTCCACGACGTCAGATGGGCGCCGTGCAGGTAGATCTCCGCGCGGGCGCCGTCGCGCGCGACCAGGACTACCTTGGGCAGGTTTCCGGTGCCGGAAACGGTAGCGAAAGTCATGAGGTGAATGCGGGGCCGCGGTTCGGAACGAGTGGGACGGTCGGCGGTGCCTGGACATCGCGCACAAGGCATTGCTTCGCCCCATTGTAGTAGTAGAGTATTCCCCGCACGGTCGCGAACAGGGATAATCCGCTGATTGCCGCCTTATGCATGACCTGCCCCACCCTTTTTGTCACCCACGCTCGAGGAAACTGCCATGTCCACCGAATCTTCCGCCAGCCGCCGCCGGTTCTTCAAGATCACCGCCGTCGGCCTCGCAGCCGCACCCTTCGCCACGGCCCTGATGAGTGGCGCCGCGCACGCCGCCGTTCCGGTCAAGGAAACCGATCCGACCGCAGCGGCGTTGGGCTATGTCGCCGACGCGACCAAGTCCACCAAGCGCACCGACAAGGCGGCGATGTGCAGTACGTGCAGCTTGTTTTCAGGCAAGGCCGGCGCGGCCGATGGCCCGTGCACGATCTTCCAGGGCAACCTGGTCAACGCCAAGGGCTGGTGCACCGCCTGGGTGAAGAAGGCCTGATCGGTCGCCGGCGCTCGCGCCGGACGATTCGATGAGCGAGACTCTTCCGGTCGCCTGGCTCGTTCGCCATGGCGAGACGGAATGGAGCCTGACGGGCCGGCACACGGGCCTGACTGACCTGCCGCTCACCGCGCGCGGTGAAGAGACCGCGCGCGACCTCGCGGGACGCCTGAGCGGAATCGGTCCAGCCACGGTCTACGCGAGTCCGTTGCAGCGCGCGGCGCGAACCTGCGCGCTGGCGGGTTTCGGCGCTGGGGCCGTGACCGATCCCGACCTCGTCGAGTGGGATTACGGCGAGTACGAAGGGCTGACGTCGCGCGAGATTCGCGCGCGCCAGCCGGGCTGGGCGCTGTTCCGCGATGGCTGCCCCGGCGGTGAAGCGCTGGCCGGCGTTGGCGCCAGGGCCGATCGCGTCGTGCAACGCCTGCGTGGCCGCGACGGCAATGCGCTGGTGTTTTCGTCGGGCCATTTCCTGCGCGTGCTGGCGGCCCGCTGGCTGGGCGAGGATCCATCGGCCGGCCGCCACTTTGTCCTCGGTACCGCGGCGCTTTGCGCGCTGGGTTACGACCACGATCGCGCCGAGCCGGTGATCCGGCTCTGGAACCAGTTGCCGCAGCCGGCATCCTGACGGCAGCGCGAATCTTCCCGTGGGCTTTGCGCGGGCATGCGCGCGCAGGAGTGCTAGAGTAGGGTTTGCCCTGTTGGCCGTGCCTGGCGCATCCTCCGTGCCAACCATTCCCTGAGGTGACACGATGACACCGACCCGGAAACTTCACGACCTGGGCCAGAGTCTCTGGCTCGACAACATCACCCGCGACCTGCTCGAAAGCGGCACGCTGCTGCGCTACATCGGCGAGCTCGACGTGACCGGCCTCACGTCGAATCCGACGATCTTCAACAACGCGATCAAGAACAGCAGCGACTACGACTCCGCGATACGCAGCAAGTTGAAGGCGGGCAAATCCGGTGAAGCCCTGTTCTTCGAGCTGGCGCTGGACGACGTCACGCGCGCCGCCGATCTTTTCCGCCCCGTGCATGACCGTACCCGCGGCGTCGACGGCTGGGTTTCGCTCGAGGTCTCGCCGCTGCTCGCGCACGACACGGCGACGACACTGAAGGTGGCCAAGGATCTCCACGCGCGCGCGGGCCGCGCGAACCTGTTCATCAAGATTCCCGGCACGAAGGAGGGCCTGCCCGCGATCGAGGAAGCGATCTTCGCCGGCGTGCCGATCAACGTGACGCTGCTTTTCTCGCGTGAGCACTACATCGCGGCAGCGGAAGCCTACTTGCGCGGCATCGAGCGACGCATCGCCGCCGGCCTGGACCTGGACGTCGCGTCCGTTGCCTCCGTGTTCATCAGCCGCTGGGACGCTGCGGTGGCGGGCAAGGTGCCGCCCGCGCTGACCAACACGCTCGGCATCGCCATCGGCCAGCGCACGTACAAGGCGTACTGCGACCTCGTCGCCTCGCCGCGCTACCGGCGCGTGATGAATGCGGGCGGGCGCCCGCAGCGTCTGCTGATGGCCAGCACCGGCACCAAGGATCCCAAGGCGTCCGATACGCTCTACGTGAAGGCGCTCGCCGCGCCGTTCACCGTCGACACGATTCCGGAGGCCACGCTGATGGCGTTCGCCGACCACGGCGACGTCGGCGCGGCAACGCCGGCCGATGGCGGCAACTGCGAGGCCGTGCTGGCCGACTTCGCGAAAGCCGGCGTGGATATCGACGCGCTGGCCGCCCGGTTGCAGGACGAAGGCGCCGAGTCGTTCGTCAAGTCGTGGAACGAACTGATGGGCGTGATCGCGACGAAGAGTGCGTCGCTCGGCAAGGCCGCCTGATGCCGGTCGTGGCCGCCGATTCTGCACGACGACTCGCGAAGGGACGAACGATGAAGGTGCTGGTGGTCGATATCGGCGGCACGAGTGTCAAGATCGCGGCGCCGGGCCAGGGTGAGCCGCGCAAATTCGAATCGGGGCCGGCGATGACGGTGCGGCAGATGGTCGACGGCGTGCGCAAGCTCGCAACAGGGTGGCAGTACGACCGAGTCGCGATCGGCTACCCGGGCGTCGTCAAGCGCAACCAGCCGGTGACCGAGCCGCACAATCTCGCGCCGGGCTGGGTGAAATTCGACTACGCCGCGGCATTCGGCTGTCCGGTAAGGATCATAAACGACGCCGCGCTGCAGGCGCTGGGCAGCTACAAAGGTGGCACGATGTTGTTCCTGGGGCTGGGCACAGGCCTGGGTTCGACGCTGGTGGTCGATGGTGTCGTCGTGCCGATGGAACTGGCGCACCTGTCGTATCGCAAGGCGACGTACGAAGACTACGTCGGCGTGCGGGCGCGGGAGCGGCTCGGGAAGAAGAAGTGGCGCAAGCAGGTCGCGACGGTGATCGAACATCTTTCCGCGGCGTTTTGCCCGGACGACGTTGTCCTGGGCGGCGGCAACAGCAAGCAATTGACCGAGCTGCCCCCGGGCTGCCGGCTGGGCGACAACGACAACGCCTTCACGGGTGGGGTTCGCCTGTGGGAGCATTCGCCGCCGACGGTGCGTCGGGCCAAGGCCACGCGCAAGCCGGCGCGCACCGCGGCCAAGCGCTCGCGCTAGTCCGCGCGCGCGAAAGGCTCGCATGACCACCGCCAGGCCATCTGCCATGACGCCGCTCACGTCGCGTCCCGCGTGGAAGGCGCTCGTCGCGCATCATGCCGCGATCAAGGATGTCACGTTGCGGCAGCTCTTCGCCGACGACCCCGGCCGCGGCGAGCGGCTGGCGATCGACAGCACCGGCGTCTACCTCGACTACTCCAAGAACCGCGTCACCGACCAGACGCTCGCGCTGCTCGTGCAGCTGGCGGTCGAATCCGGACTGCGCGAGCACATCGACGCGATGTTCCGCGGTGATCGGATCAACAATTCCGAGGGCCGGTCGGTGCTGCACGTGGCGCTGCGCGCGCCGCGCGGCGCGTCCATCGTCGTCGACGGAGAGAACGTCGTGCCCGGCGTCCACGCGGTGCTGGACCGGATGGCCGAATTCGCGGATCGCGTGCGCAGCGGCGCGTGGAAAGGCCATACCGGCAAGCGCATCCGCAACGTGATCAACGTGGGCATCGGCGGCTCGGACCTGGGGCCTGTGATGGCCTACGAGGCGCTGAAGCATTACAGCGACCGCGCGATGACGTTCCGCTTCGTTTCCAACGTTGACGGTACCGACTTCGCCGAGGCGGTCGAAGGCCTCGACGCCGCGGAGACGCTGTTCATCATCTCGTCGAAGACGTTCACGACCCTGGAGACGATGACCAACGCGAACTCCGCGCGCGACTGGGCGCTGGTCGGATTGGGCGGTGACGCGGCCGCCGTGGCGCGGCACTTCGTCGCCGTATCGACGAACGCGGAAAAGGTGTCGGCGTTCGGCATCGACACCGCCAACATGTTCGGGTTCTGGGATTGGGTCGGTGGCCGCTATTCGATGGACTCCGCCATCGGCCTGTCGACGATGCTCGCCGTGGGTCCGGATAATTTCCGCGCGTTGCTCGCGGGGTTCCAAGCGATGGACGAGCATTTCCGCACCGCGCCTTTCGAGCGCAACCTGCCGGTGCTGATGGGCCTGATCGGCCTCTGGTACGCCGACTTCTTCGGCGCGCAGACGGTCGCGGTGCTGCCGTACGAGCAATACTTGAAGCGCTTCCCCGCGTACCTGCAGCAGCTGACGATGGAGAGCAACGGCAAGCACGTCACGCAGGACGGCGCGAAGGTCGACTATGCAACCGGCCCCGTCTACTGGGGCGAGCCCGGCACCAACGGGCAGCATTCGTTCTACCAACTGATCCACCAGGGCACGCATCTCATTCCGTGCGACTTCATCGCGTTCGCGAAAGCGCTGAACCCGCTGGGGCGACACCACGACATCCTGCTGGCCAACGTCTTCGCGCAGGCCGAGGCGCTGGCGTTCGGCAAGACCGCCGCCGAAGTGAAAGCGGAGGGCACGCCGGACTGGCTTATCCCGCATCGCGTCTTCGAAGGCAACCGGCCGTCGAACACGCTGCTGCTCGACGAGCTCACGCCGGGCGCGCTGGGCAGTCTCGTCGCAATGTACGAGCACAGCGTGTTCACGCAGGGCGCGATCTGGCACATCGATTCGTTCGACCAGTGGGGCGTGGAACTCGGCAAGGTCCTGGCGCAGCGGATCGTCGCGGAACTCGAAGGCAAGACGGCGCCGGACCTGGCGCACGACAGCTCCACCAACGCGCTGATCCGCCGCTATCGACAGGAAAAGCGAAAGTGAGCGCCGCTGGGCCGCCCCAAGGCGCTCGCCCCCCTGGGGGGGAGCGGCGCGCAGCGCCGTTCGGGGGGGGAGACATGACCGTGCGCGGCTACGAGCATCCGCTGTACATCCTGCCGTTCGACCATCGCGGCTCGTTCGAGACGAAGATGTTCGGCTGGACGGGCGCGCTCGATCCCGCTCAGACCGCACAGATCGCCGCGGCCAAGCAAATGATCTACGACGGTTTGAAATCTGCCGTCGCCGCGGGCGTGGACAAGTCCTGTGCGGGCATCCTGGTCGACGAGCAGTTCGGCGCGGCAATCCTGCGCGACGCGACGGCGCAGGGCTACGTCACCGCCTGTCCCGCGGAAAAGAGCGGGCAGGATGAATTCGATTTCGAATATGGCGACGACTTCGCCGCTCACATCGAGGCGTTTCGTCCCACGTTCTGCAAGGTGCTCGTCCGCTACAACCCGGGCGGCGACGCCGAACTCAACCGCCGCCAGGTCGCGCGGTTGAAGCGCCTCTCCGATTACCTGCAAGGCGCCGGCCGCAGCCGCTTCATGTTCGAGCTGCTGGTCCCACCGGAGCGCTCGCAGCTCGACGTGCTCAATGGCGACACGAAGGCCTACGACCTCACGCTGCGGCCGCAGCTGATGGTGCAGGCGATCGAGGCATTGCAGAATGCAGGCGTCGAGCCGGACGTCTGGAAGATCGAGGGCCTAGACCGGGCCGACGATTGCGAGCGCGTCGTGGCGGCGGCGCGACGTGGTGGTCGCGCGTGCGTCGGCTGCATCATCCTCGGTCGCGGCGAGGACGATCGCAAGGTCCGCGAGTGGCTGGCGACCGCCGCGAGCGTGCCGGGCTTCATCGGCTTCGCCGTCGGCCGCACCGATTTCTGGGAGCCGCTGGTTGCCTTGCGCGCGGGCACGATGACGCGCGAGGCCGCAGTCGCGGAGATGTCCCGCAGGTATCGCGAATTCGTCGGCATTTTCGAAAGGGGAAAGTCATCATGCGGATAACGAAAGGAAAATCATGCAACTGGGAATGATCGGACTCGGCCGGATGGGCGCGAACATGGTGCGCCGGCTGCTCAAGCACGGGCATCAATGCGTGGTCTTCAACAGGACACCCAAGGCGGTGCAGGAATTGGTCGGTGAAGGCGCGACAGGATCGTCGACGCTTGCCGACTTCGTCGCCAAGCTGGCCAAGCCGAGGGCAGTCTGGCTGATGGTGCCTGCCGCGGTTGTCGACACGACGATCGCCGATCTCGTTGCGCTGCTCGAACCGGGCGACATCCTCATCGACGGCGGCAACTCGTACTACGTCGACGACATCCGGCGCGCCAAGGAGCTGGCGCCGAAGGGGATTCACTACGTCGACGTGGGGACAAGCGGCGGCGTATGGGGTCTGGAGCGCGGCTACTGCATGATGATCGGCGGCGAGCCCGGTGTGGTCAAACACCTCGACCCGATTTTCGCGACGCTGGCGCCCGGCATCGGCAACATCGATCGCACGCCGGGACGCGCCGCGGGCAAGGGTACGGCGGAGCAGGGCTACCTGCACTGCGGACCGAACGGCGCCGGCCACTTCGTCAAGATGGTCCACAACGGCATCGAATATGGCTTGATGGCCGCGTACGCCGAGGGGATGAACATCCTGCGCGCTGCCAATATCGGCAAGGGCACGCATGAGATCGATGCGGAGACCACGCCGCTGCGCGAGCCGGAGCATTATCAATACGACCTCAACCTCCCGGACATTGCGGAATTGTGGCGGCGCGGCAGCGTCGTTTCGTCGTGGCTGCTCGACCTGACGGCATCCGCGTTGAACAAGGACCCGACGCTTGCCAACTTCGGGGGACGGGTATCGGACTCGGGCGAGGGCCGCTGGACGATCAAGGCCGCGATCGACGAGGCCGTGCCCACGCCCGTGCTCACCACGGCACTCTACGAACGCTTCAGTTCGCGCGGCGAAGCGATGTTCCAGGACAAGCTGCTCTCGGCCATGCGTTTCGAATTCGGCGGGCATGTCGAGAAGAAGGAAGGTAAGTGAGTGGAAAATGAGTGGTCGATGAGGCGGCGATGACGGCCGGCGCGAAGGCGAGCGCCAATGCGGGCGCGCATTCCGATGCGCTGGTCTTCTTCGGCGCCACCGGCGACCTGGCCTACAAGAAGATCTTCCCGTCGCTGCAGGCGATGATCAGGCGTGGCCACCTCGACATCCCGGTAATCGGCGTCGCGAAAGCCGGCTGGAACCTGGAACAGTTCCGCGCCCGCGCGCGCGACAGCCTGGAAAAACACGGCGGAATCGACGAGGTGGCCTTCGCCAGGCTCATCGGCCTGCTGCGCTACATCGACGGCGACTATGGCGACCCGGCGACATTCGCAGCGTTGCGCAAGGAGCTGGGCAACGCGCAGCGCCCCGCGCATTACCTGGCGATTCCGCCCAGCCTCTTCGAGGCGGTGGTCCAGCAGCTCGCGAAGGCCGGGTGCACGGCCGGCGCACGCGTCATCGTCGAGAAGCCGTTCGGCCACGACCTCGACTCGGCGCGCGAGCTGAACCGCATCCTATACGGCAACTTCGACGAGGCGCACATCTTTCGCATCGACCACTACCTGGGCAAGGCGCCGGTGCACAACATGCTGCATTTCCGCTTCGCCAACGGTTTCCTCGAGCCGTTCTGGAACCGCAACCACGTCGAGAGCTTCCAGATCACGATGGCCGAGGACTTCGGCGTCCAGGGCCGCGGCGCGTTCTACGACCAGACCGGGACGACGCGCGACGTCGTCCAGAACCACCTGTTCCAGGTGCTGGCGAACCTCGCGATGGAACCGCCGGTGCGCACGGACAGCGAGTCGATCCGCGAGGAGAAGGTCAAAGTGCTGAAGGCCGTGGCCACGCTCGCACCGAAGGACATCGTGCGCGGGCAGTTCCACGGCTACCAGTCGGAGCCGGGTGTCGCCGCAGGCTCGACGGTGGAAACGTTTGCCGCGATGCGCCTCTCGATCAATTCGTGGCGCTGGCAGGGCGTGCCGTTCTACATTCGCGCGGGCAAGTGCCTGCCGGTCACGGCCACCGAGGTCTTCGTCCGCTTGCGGCAGCCGCCGTCCGTCTACGCGATGCCGAACCAGCTGCCGAACCACGTGCGGCTGCGCATCAGTCCCGAGGTGACGATCGCGCTGGGCGCCAACGTGCTCTCGCCTGAAGACGAAAGCGTTGGGTTGCAGGCGGAAATGATCGCGAGCCATCGACCGGGCGCCGGCGAAATGGACGCTTATGAACGGGTCCTGGGCGATGCGATGCGCGGCGACGCGACGCTGTTCGCGCGCGAGGACTACGTCGAGGAAGCATGGCGCATCGTCGACCCGGTGCTGCGCGCCCGGACACCGGTGCACGAATACTTGCCGGGCACGTGGGGACCGCCCGAGGTTCAGACGGTTTCGCCCGAAGGCGGCTGGCACAACCCGGTCGTCGCCACCTGATGCGGTTCGCGACGCCGCACCTTGCGGCGCGCCGGACAACCTGAGCAGCAACTTGAGCATGAAGATCGACGTCCTGCCCGATGCCGATGCCGTCGCGCAGCGCGCGGCGGAAATCATCGCGGAGACTGCGCGTGAGGCCGTTGCGAGCCGCGGGCAGTTCACGTTCGCGGTGAGCGGCGGACGCACGCCGTGGCAGATGCTGTGCGCACTCGCTGCGCTGGCGATGCCGTGGGAGAAGACGCATCTCTATCAGGTCGACGAACGCGTGGCGCCGCACGGGGACCCTGACCGCAACATGACGCACATTGCCGAAAGTCTGTTGGCACACGTGCCGCTATCGCCCAGCTACGTGCATGTGATGCCCGTAGAGACACCGGACCTGGCCGCAAGCGCGCGGCGCTATGCGCAGGAATTGGCCGCGGTCGCCGGAACGCCGCCGGTCCTCGATCTCGTGCACCTGGGTCTGGGGCCGGATGGCCATACGGCATCGCTCGTCCCCGGCGATCCGGTGCTCGCGGTCGCCGACGTGGCGGTTGCATTGACGGAACCCTATCTGGGCCACCGGCGAATGACGCTCACGTTTCCGGTACTCGATCGCGCGCGGTGCGTGCTGTGGGTGGTGACTGGCGCCGAGAAGGTGCCGATGCTGGCGCGCCTGGTTCGCGGAGATCGCGCCATTCCTGCCGGGCGCGTCGTCGCCGAACGCGCGGTGATCCTGGCCGATGCCGCTGCCGCGGCAGGATTGCGCTGAACCGTCATCCAGGGAGGCACCATGTCTGCAACGCCAGACCTCGACACGCTCTGCATCAACACGATTCGCACGCTTTCGATCGACGCGGTGCAGGCCGCCAACTCCGGCCATCCAGGCACGCCGATGGCGCTTGCGCCGCTGGTGTACACGCTGTGGAACCGCGTGATGCGCTTCGACCCGAAGGATCCGATCTGGCCCAATCGCGATCGCTTTGTGCTTTCCAACGGGCACGCTTCGATGTTGCTGTGGTCCGTGCTGCACCTGACCGGCACGCAGGCGGTCAACGCCGATTACGAGCAGGTCGGCAAACCTGCCGTCACGCTCGACGACATACGCCGCTTCCGGCAGCTGGACAGCAAGGCGCCGGGCCACCCCGAGTACCACTTGGTCTCCGGTGTGGAGGCTACCACCGGGCCGCTCGGACAAGGCATCGCGATGAGCGTGGGCATGGCCATCGGCGAGCGCTGGCTGGCGGCGAACTACAACCGCCCGGGGTTCGACGTCTTC
>Ga0302322_100006618_pt1 | contig 10294 bp, 6 predicted proteins | sample Fen_T0_2_FD_203757 | JGI IMG/M metagenome (GOLD analysis project Ga0302322, IMG submission 203757) | Peat permafrost microbial communities from Stordalen Mire near Abisko, Sweden - Fen_T0_2 | ecosystem: Environmental > Terrestrial > Soil > Wetlands > Permafrost | place: Sweden: Abisko... | reverse complement strand
GGAGGCGTGGATCCCCGGCGAGAGCGAGCTGCCGTGCGCGGTGCGCGGCTCGTAGAAGCGCAGGTTCGCGTCGAGCGACTCCGCGACCATCTCGTCGGGCACGAGGTGATACGCCATCAACACGTCGGCCTGCTTCACGACCTGCGCGCCGTGCACCAGGTCACGGCCGAGCACCTGGTCCGCGTTCACGGGGCGCGAGGGGACGACGTCCTCGATGACGACGGGCTCGAGTCGGTGGAAGCCGGCGAACTGTTCGTAGATCCCCGAGTCGGGGTCGTAGCCGTCGACGACCGCGTCGGCCAGCGCCAGCCACCCGCGCGCCTCCTCGACCTCGTGATCGTCGGGCGCGTGCTCGAGCAACGCGCGGGCACCTCGTCGGAGATTCCAGCGGGCCATGACGTTGGTGAAGGAATTGTCGTCGACCGGCTCGTGGTACTCGTCGGGTCCGATCACGCCGTACACGTGCGCGGTGCCGTCGCCCAGGACGCGAATGCGCGTGGCCCAGTAGCGCGCGGTCTCGACGAACAACGCGCGTCCGGGTCCGCGTGCGAACTCGTCGTCGCCGGTCCAGTCGACATAGCTCGACGCGGCCCACGCGACGTCGGCACAGATGTGATCCTCGAGTTGTCCGGTGCGGATCGGGACGAGCACGTTCTCGCGGTCGCGTACCGACGTGGGGGTCACATCGTCACCACGGTGCGCCGATTCCCACGGGAAGCGCGTGCCGTCGTATCCCGTCGCGCGTGCTGCAGCACGCGCTTCGGGAAGCCGACGGATCCGGTACTCGAGCATCGCGCGCGCCGCGCTCGGGCGGGTCGCGGCGAGGAACGGGAGCACGAACACGTCGGCGTCCCAGAACACGTGACCGCGGTACCCCGTGCCGGTGAGGTTACGGGCGCCGACCGCCGCCTCGTCGGCGTCGCCCGCCGCGCCGTTGAGGTGGAACAACGCGAAGCGCACCGCCTGCTGGGTCTCGTCGTCGCCCTCGATCCCGATGTCACAGTCGGCCCATCGCCGCGCGGCAGCGGCGCGCTGCTCCACGAGCAACGCCTCGAACCCGCGACTGAGCACATGGTCGAGGTGGGCGAGCGCCGGAGCGAGCGCCGGCGCGCGGTCGGGATCACCGACGTACGCGGCCATCCGTTCGAGATGCATGGTGCCGTCATCCGCGTGCACGCACCGTTCACTCGCGGCCGCGACGATCCCGCCCGCGGTGCCGGTGACGCTCATCCAGCTCCGGTCGTGATCCCCGCCCACCGCGACGGATCCGGGGCCCGCCGGCGGCGCGAGGGCGTCGGGCGACGAGAGGTCGCCGCGATAGGCCGCGCGCAGCACCGCCGTGCCGGGGGCCCCCGCCGGCGCGAAGCGCAGGCTGTGCACCGCGGCGTCGTCGAGGACGTGCTCGCACAGGGCGCCCGTGCGCAGATCGAGCGTTCGGCGCACCGGGGTGCTCGGCGCCGTCGCCCCCGTGAGGACGTGCCAGTTCGGGCCCGCGAGCAGGGTCGTCTCCGACCCCTCGCCGCTGTAGACGCCACCCATCAACGTCCGCGGTTGGGCATCCGCGCCGGCGACCAGCGTCGCGCCGCTCGTGGCCAGGCAACCATCCGAGATGGTGAGCAGCGCGTCCTCGGCCCGGGGGTGTTCGGCGCCGCCCCCGTCGATCACGACGGACCAGGTCGACTGCACGTCGATCCCCGGTGGCTCGAGCGCGTCGCGCCGGTTGCACTGGTCGCGGAGCAGCGCCACAAACGCCGCCGGACCGCCGGGCAGTCGCTGGACGCCCGCGGGCAGACCCTCCGGCTCGACCCCGACCGTCACGACCGTGGATCCGCGCGACCCGTCGACCAGCAGGAACGAATCGCTCCCTTCCAGCCCGCCGAGGCTCCCGAACTCGTCGCCCGCCACGAGCACGAGTTGGGGGCCGACGCCTCTCGCCCACAGGTCGTCGAACACCCACTGCCCCGAGTGCGACTTGTCGGTGAGCCCGATCTCCACGTGCTTCACGTCGGTGGTGACGCGTGCGTCGTCGAGCCCGACCTCGGCCGCCGCGTCGAGCGCGATCTGTACGACGTGACCGAGCCCGTGCAGGCCGACGCCGAACAGTCGCTCCCCCACCGCGTCGAGCAGCTCGCCGATGCGCGCCTTGGGCGCGTCGATCCATTCCGGTGTCGGGATGACGTCGATCTTCCGGCGGTTGAGCCGCTCGGACACGATTGCGGTCTCGAGCCCGAAGTCGGCGAGCCGGCGGACGGTGAGTGCTGCGGCGCGGTCGAGCTTGGCGTCCTCGTCGGGTGTCGCGTCGCGCCGCCACACGAGCCGCGGTCCCGATTCGTCGACCTCGAACACCTCGGACCCGCGGTTGAGCGCGAACAGCAACCGACCCGGCCCAGACGGACGTGCGCACAGTTGACCGTCGATGTTGCCGACGTGCGTGCCGCTCACGATGGCGACCGTCGCGCCGGTCGCGCAGAGTCGCTCCACGAGCGCCCGCACTTCGGACGCGTCGGCGTCGCGGTCGGTTACGGCCGTGCCGTCCCAGTCGAAGACGAACGCATCGAAGCGCCGGTCGAGGGGATTGCCGAGTGGTGAGGGGACTTCTGTCATGGCGTACGACGCTCCAGAGCCCCCTCGGGTGGGCGAAGCCGCCCAGACCCCCCATCGTCCCACAGTTGCGCCGGAATGCTCTCCGTCAGGGCGCTGCAATCTGGGAGTGCCCTCGGCCTCCACCACTGACAGCGTTGTGGAGCATCGGTTGGAGGTGGTGACGGGAATCGAACCCGTGTCCAGGGTCCTGCAGACCGCCACCGACCATGACGCCATGACGCACCGTTCGCAGTCGTGACGTCCAGTGCATCTCACCTGCGGTTTCGCGGCTTGCACCGAGCCCCACGTGACGACCCGTTCGCAGTCATAACGCGCGGTGCGTTAGCACGCCGTGAGCAGGGATGGGCCCATCGCACGCCCGTACGAGTGAGTCAGATACGCCCGAGCAGTTCTTCGCGCCTGGCCTCGAAATGCTCAGTGGTGATGAGGCGTCTCGCAGTTCGCCGAGCTTCCGCAGCTGTTCGATCGGATCCGCGGGGTCGCTCTCGGACAATGGCGGCGGTGGCGGCAGGTCCGAGGCTCTCGTTGCGTTCGGGGGGGGTCCAAGCTTGGGAGTCAGTGTGCGCGACCGAGTATCCAAGCTTCGCCAGGGCGCGCCTCACCGCTTCGTATTGCCCTTCTTCGCGTTCGACGGCCGCCTCGGCGTGCCGGGCGCCGCCGATTGGTACCACCACTGTCTGCGATCGCCATGCGTCCCCGTTCCGAGCATCCGGCACTCACCGGTGCACCGTGAGTTCCTCCGACACTGCCACGGCTTCGACGTCAAGGCGACGCAAGACACCGGGCGCGAGACGTCGCTCGAGGGTCCCGCCGACGAGCGGAACGTTGACGTGGAGGTCGCCGTCGATGCGTCGCCGGGTGTGCCCACTGCCCTCGATCGGGAAGATCGCGACCGCGGCCGTGCCGTGAAGCCGATGCGCGTCCTCCTCGGCCGAGAACGACAAGGTCCCCGTGTACGTCGCCGTATCGAGTCGTAGCTCCTGGATCCAGGTGAGCCTTCGCCCGCCCACGATCTTGCGAGCGATCGGGTCGAGTTGCCCGATGTACTCGTAGCGGAGGCGAAGCGACCGAGTCGTGCCGTCCACCGAGTGTGCGACGACATCAGGCTGGCTCAGGTCGGGAAGATCGAGCTGGGCATGAAACGCCGGGCTGCACCACACGTCGGCGACCTTCGCACAGGACGCAAGAAAGTCGTGGTCGACCGCAAAGTGCACTCCGCGAGTCTCCCAGACCGCTTCGCTCCGCGCTCGTACGGTCACGTGGCCGGATCGACGGTGGACGCGGGGTCGTGAACCCGGTCGTCGCGCCGCTGCTGCGCGGCCCTTCGGACAACTCTCACGCGTGCGCGAGCAGTTGCACCTTGCAACGCCATCCGGCGACGCCGACCCGGGACGCGATCGGCTGTGCACGTCGGCCGTCGTCGTTTGCGTCGACCTGCGAACCTGACCCTGGCGGGCCCTGGCTCGAACACGCGCGACGAGTCAGCCGATGATCGGGAATCGACGTGTGGCCGCGAGCCGATCGAGCACTGCCTGCATCGCTTCCGTGACCTCCCGGTAGCAGGCCCGCACGATGGCGTCGTCCTCGGCCGCCTCAGGACCGTACCGAGACGACCAGTCGATCGGCTCGCACAGTTCCACCGTGATCTTCGCGGGCAGCGGCAGCGTCGGAATCCCTCCCGGGACGATGCCGAACGGGAAGCCGAACACGAGCGGGAACACCTTGACCCGGAACATCCGGTCCAGCCTGAGGGTCTTCGCGAGGCGTTCACCGCGAGCGAGCACGACGATGGTCTCGTGGGCACCGACGGACACGGCGGGAACGATCGGGACCTGGGTCCGCAACGCGAGCCGTACAAAGCCGAGACGACCTCCGAAATCGATGCGGTTCCGTTCCCCCCACGGCCGGAACACCTCGTGATCACCGCCGGGGTAGACGATGAGGATCGCGCCGCCGTCGAGGATGGCTTCCGCGTCGGCCGGCCCGGCCTCGATCGCGCCGGCCCGCGCCATCATCGGGCCCATGCCGGGAAGGCCGAGGAAGAAGGAGTGGAACAGCGCGTAGACCGGTTCCTCCTCTCCCCGCTCCCGCCACCAGGCGGTCAACAACACGGGAAGATCGGGCGGGGTCTGACCGCCCGAGTGGTTGCCCACCACGAGGAAGGGCCCTCGGTCGGGGAGCCGCTCGAATCCCCGGACCTCGGGCCGGAAGTACGACGCGAACCGCTCGAGCATCGGTCGAACCGCTCGGAGGAACGCCGGGTCGCGGACGGACCCGACGCCGGCGTCGGAGGTGTCGTGCTCGTCCATCAAGCGATGGCCGCGATCCGGCCGTGTCGTCGTTCGGCGACGCCCGCCACCACCAGCGACTCCGCGACGAAGTCGTGCACCGAGCGTGCCGTCAGAAAGCCCATGTGGCCACCCGAGTACCAGCACACGTCGGGATCTCCCCAACGTTCGATCAGCCGGGCCACTTGTGGCGGGCGGACGAGCCGGTCGGCCCGGCCCGCCCAGATCCGCTTCGTCAACGAGTCGGCCGGAGGTGGAAGCCCGATCGCGGAGGTGACCGGATCGAGCGTTGCGGCCGTCGCGCAGAACTCCTCGAACGCCGCGTGCCGGGTCAAGCGCGGAGGTGCGTGGGTACGCACCAACTCCGCGATGTCGACCACCGGCACGCCCACGATCACGCCGGCGAGCGTCGGGACGAGCGCGGCAACGGCTGCCGCGACATACGCGCCGAGCGAGATGCCGAAGATGACCGCGCGCTCGCCGCGCGAGTCGATGGAGGCGAGCAGTGCGCGGACGTCTGCGATGGCCTGCGCGGCGGCATGGAAGTTCTTCGTCGGGTCCTCACTCGGGAACGCGACCTCGAAGCGCCCGGCACCGCGCGGCCCGTGGTGGGGCAACACGGGAATCGCGACGTTGAAGCCGCTGCGGTGCAGCCACGCCGCCCGGAACGCGAACATGTCAGCGAGTGGGTCGCCCATGCCCGCACCGTGGAGACAGACGACCCACGGCGCGGGCGCGGCCTGGCGGAGCAGCCAGGCGTGTACCACGTGGTTGTCGGTCTCCGTATCGAAGCGCAGCGCACCGGGCACTTCCGGATCCGGTCGGTACGGGCTCGCGTACGTCGCGTGCCCGAACCGCGTGCGACCGACCCGACGTGCTACTTCCTCGATGACCGCGTCGTGCGGAGCTCGGTGGTAAGTCTCGGGTGCAGCGAGGACACCGTGCCGCTCGAGGTAACCGACGAGCGCAGCGGCTTCGGCGAGCGGCGCCGCGAACGACTGCTCGGTGCTGGGTGCGCGCAACTGACGGAACGTCGTGAGCAGGAGCCCGTCCAGCGCGGCCGCGGCGACAAGTCCCACCTGGCGCACCGTGCCGCCGGCTTGCGGATCATCGTGCAGGCGGCGAGCGAAGCCCACGGTGCTGCCGGCGGTATCGGCGAGATCCTCCCCGATCGCCCGTCCCCGATACGCCCACGCCGAGAGTTCTGCCACGCGTCGACAGTCGCCGCGCGGTGCAGGGTTGTCAACCGGCAAAGGTCCCGTCCCCACCTGTCATCCCGACCCCGTGTACGGACGAGGGCGAGTGTGGCACCATCGACGGGTGTCCGTGACCTGCCGAGTGGAATCGTGACGGTCAGCCGGTGGTAGCGCCGTTGCGGGTCCTGGTCACGGGTGGCTCCGGCTTCATCGGCGCGCACAGCGCGCATGCACTGGTCGAGGCCGGCCACTCCGTTCGGTTTCTCGTGCGGAGCCCGGAGCGACTCGCTCGGGCAGTCGCCCCGCTCGGGGTGACGGCCGACGACACCGTGGTCGGTGACGTCACCGACGAGGCCGTCGTACGTCGCGCACTCGAAGGTTCCGACGCCGTGTTGCATGCCGCCGCGGTCGTCGCGACCGGGAGTCAGCATGCCGCGGAGATGGCCGCGACAAACCTCGGCGGCACCCGTGTCGTGCTCGGTGCGGCGGCCGAGTTGGGCCTCGACCCGATCGTCCACGTGTCGAGCGGCAGCGCGCTCTACCCCACCACTGAGCCCGTGGTCGGCCCCGACAGCGCCGTCGTCGAGGGACTCGGGGCCTACGGCGAGTCGAAGGCCCGCGCCGAGCGGTTCGCTCGGCATTTGCAAGCACAGGGGGCGCCGGTCGTGTGCACCTATCCCATGATGGTGCTGGGGCCGCCGGCCGGCGACCGTTGCGGCGAGTCGGCCAGCGCGTTCCCGCTGTTCCTCCGTCTCCGCGTCGTCACCGACGTGGGTCACTGGGTCTGCTCGGACGTGCGCGACGTCGCGGCGGTCCACGCCGCGGTGATGACGCAGGGGCTCGGCCCGCGGCGCTACACGTGCGGCGGGCATTTCCTCTCGACCGGCGAGGCGATCGCCTTGCTGGCGCAGGTCACCGGGCACACCTTCCACCGCGTCCCCGTCCCCGAGCGCGCGATCGTCGCCCTAGGCGGGATCAGCGAGCTCATGGGCCGGGTTGCGCATCGGTCGACGCCGTTCACCCGCGACGGGATGGTCTACCTGACCCACGCCGTTCGCTTCGACGACCGGCGCACCGTCGAGGAACTCGGTGTCGTGTTCCGGGACCCGCTCGAGACCATCCGAGCCACCGTGCGCGGGCTGGTCAAAACGGGAACGGTCACCGCCGAGCAGGGCGGGCACGCGGCGTCCTGAGCGGGCGCGGTGCTCGCCGGGCTTCAGCCGACCCCGCGCGCAGCCTCGACGAGCCGTCGCAACTCGGTCTCGGTGTGCTTCACGAGCTCCCACGGATCGGGAACGGATTCGGGCGTCGCGAGGAACCCGATGTTGAGCTCGTCGCGGTGTGAGAGTGCAGTGATGTTGAGCGCGGCGCCGAGGAGGAGCGGGCCGAACGGGTAGATCGACTCGACCCGCGCTCCGCACACGTACAGGTCGACGGGCGAGCCGCGGACATCGGACACAATCGCGTTGTACAGCGGAGGGATGTGACGCTCGAGGCCGAGGCGCGTGAACGCGTGCGCGATGACGCCGAGCACGACGGGTGGCATCAGATCAGGCATCGCGACCGCGCGGTCGGCGAAGATCGCGTGTTGGTACGCCTTGGCGCGGAGGGTGACCGAGTGGACGACCTCGAGCCGCTCCGCCGCGTCGGCGACGTTGGTGGCGAGCGTCGTGAACATGTTCACCACCTGCGTGCCTGGCTCCGACATCGTCTGCTCGGTCCGTACCGACACCGGCACCTGCGCCACGAGCGACGCGTCCGGGAGCTCGCCACGCGCCCCGAGGTACTCACGGAGGGCGCCGCCGCAGATGGTCAGGACGACGTCGTTCACCGAGACGCCGAAGGCCGACTTCACCGTGAGGATGTCGGGCATCGACAGCGCCGACACCGCGAGGCACCGCTCGGCACCGATACTGCGGTTGAAACGGGAGCGCGGTGCGGCGAACATGCCGGGCGGCGACTCGGGGCGGAACATGTGACGGCCGAAGGTGGCGCTCTGACGGCCCAGTTGATGAGCGAACCGCGCCGAGCGCCAAGGGAGCGCGGCGAGGGTCCCCAGTGCCGCCAACCCGAGCCGTGCGCTGGATGGGCTCGTCTCCCGCGCGGCCGACAGCGCCGGTTCGGCGTGGGGGCCGGGGTTCGGCTCGAGGTCCATGATCAGCCCGGACAGGTTCACGCCGGAGACGCCGTCGATGAGCGCGTGGTGGATCTTGACGACCACCGCGACCCGTCCGTCTTCGAGCCCGTCGATCCACCAGGCTTCCCAGAGCGGCCGACTTCGGTCGAGCTTCCGCGAGATCAACGTGGCAACGACGTCGGCGAGTTCTCGCCGGGTCCCGGGCGCCGGGACCACGGTGCGGTGGAAGTGGGCGTCGAGGTCGAAGTCCGGATCGTCGACGAGCACCGGCCGGTCGAGGCCCAGGGGTGCATCGACCAGACGGCAACGCAGGGCCGGCGCGGTGCCCAGTCGGCGCCCGTAGCCCTCTTTGAGAGTCTCGAAGGAGAACCCGGGAGCGTCGGTGGGGTCGAGGATCATGAGCGCCGAGACGTGCATGTGCCAGCCCGGTGTCTCGCCGTAGAGGAACCCCGCACCGGCGCTGTCGACCCGACGCATGCTGGCGACCATAGAGACGTTCGGCGCCGGGCACCAGAGCCGTCGGTCCCGCCCGACGACGATTGACACCGCTTATGCAGCATGGAGGAGAATGCGACGTGACCGTTCACAGGCTCGGACCCGTCGTGACTCGTACCGACGGAACCGCGAGGTAGAGGTCGCATGCGACAACTCTCCGGCACCGACGACCACCACGTCTCGTCCGAAACCCCGGTGCAGCCCCAGCACACCCTCAAGTGCATGATCCTCGACCCGGCCCGCACCCGTGAGCCGCTCACCTTCGAGCGACTCCGCGCCTGGGCGGCCGAGACGCTCCCGCACGTCGCGCCGTTCCGGTGGACGCTCGCGCCGGTGCCGATGGGCCTCGGCCACCCATTCTGGCTGGATCGTCCCGACCTCGACCTCGACTACCACGTACGAACCACGCGCGTCGCCGCACCGGGAGGCCGGACGGAACTCGCGGCGGTGCTCGGACGCATGCTGGGCACGGAGCTGCTCGACCGATCCCGGCCCCTCTGGCAGCTCTGGCTCGTCGAGGGCCTCGAGCACGACCGCGTCGCGCTCGTGTGGAAGCTGCACCATTCCCTGGCCGACGGCGTGGCGTGCGTGCGCATGTTCCACGAGGTCTTCGAGCGCGACGCCGACGCTCGCCCGCTCCCAAACAGCACCACGTTGCCGAACGACCCCACCGTGACGGGTCGGCGCCTCCTCGGTCGCTCCGCGGTGGCACTCGGCGCCGCGACCGCGCGTCTCCCTGGACTGGTCGGTCGGTCGCTGCGTGCCGACCGCATCGGTCGGACTCGGAAGCGCGAGGGGCTCGCGACCGCCGCCAAGGCCTTCGAATCGCCATCCACCCGCTTCAATCGGGCCTTCACGCAGCACCGCTCGTGTGCCTGGGCGTCACTGCCGATGGCCGACCTGGGGACCGTACGACACGCGTTCGACTGCACGGTCAACGACGTCCTGATCGCGGTGTGCAGCGGCGCGATCCGCTCCTACCTCCGGAGCCACGGTGAGCTGCCGGACTCGTCGCTGAGCGCGAGCATCCCCGTCTCCCTCCGGACCGACGACGAGCTCGACGCCTACGGCAACCACCTGACGACCTGGTTCGTGACGCTCGCGACCCACGTCGACGATCCTGTGGATCGGCTGGCCGCGATCCGCGCCGCCACCCGAGCCGCGCGGGAATCGCACGTCGCCCGACACTCCGAGACGCTGGTCGAGGAGTGGATGAACTACCGGTTGCTCTGGCAGCGATGGGTCGCATTCGGCAACCTGGCCGCGGGCGTGGCCCGCCGTCCGACGTTCAACGTGATCGTGTCGAACGTCCGGGGCCCGGACCCGCTCTTCTTCGACGGCGCGCCGATCCAAGAGATCATCTCGCTCGGTGAGCTCACGATGGGTCTGGGGCTCAACCTGACCGGCTGGAGCTACGGCGACAGGATGGTCGTCGGTGGCGTCGCCTGTCCCGAGCACGTCCCCGACCTCTGGCACCTCACCGACGGCCTCCCCGGCGCGCTCGCCTCGCTCGTCGCGGCTGCACGCGGAATCACGAGCGAAGACTCGACCGACTGACGCCTCGCGCGCAGGTG
>Ga0302322_100006616_pt1 | contig 10295 bp, 9 predicted proteins | sample Fen_T0_2_FD_203757 | JGI IMG/M metagenome (GOLD analysis project Ga0302322, IMG submission 203757) | Peat permafrost microbial communities from Stordalen Mire near Abisko, Sweden - Fen_T0_2 | ecosystem: Environmental > Terrestrial > Soil > Wetlands > Permafrost | place: Sweden: Abisko... | reverse complement strand
ATGTCCTGAATCGAGGCGTTCTGCTCATCGAGTGCCTGTCTGGTCTTGAAGGCCTGTTCCTGCATTTGCTGGTCGCGGAGCTGCATTCCCAACTGATGACCTTGCAACAGCCCTTCGACGAGTCCTTGAAGTGGATTGACGACCATGATGTTCTCCTTTAACCTTTGCCGAAGCCAGCGCCGTTGAACGTGACCCCGCCGCCTGATCCAGTGCCACCGGAAACAACACCACTGGTACCGCCGCCGGTGTAAGAGACGCCGCCACCGCTCCCGTAGCCGCCGCCACCAGATCCACCCGAAACTACGCCACTCGTGCCGCCCCCCGTGTAATCGACGCCGCCGCCTCCGTAATCACCGCCGCCATTTTTCAACACCTTCTGCAGCATGAGCAAAGTAGACAGATTACTCAGCGCATTTCCGCCGCTCATCAGCGCGTCGCTGGCGCCACTGCCTGGGCCTGTCGTAGAGGAACCGCGCCCCGATGCAAGTAGGGATTCACCGAGGCTTGCTCCCTGCTGTTGGCGTCCCAGAATCATCTGGTTCATCTGCGCCTGAAAGCTGGACATATCGTTCAGCCGCGCGTTGCCCACGTCATACAACGATTTGCCCAGCTTGCCCGACTTACCGAAGCCGCGCCCCGCCAGTTGTTGAGTGACCTGTTGCGGCAATTGCTGGTACTGCTGGTTGATCTGATTCGTGCCCTGGAGCTGCATGGGCATCGTACCGGCCGCCGGGTCGTTCATCAGCTTTTTGCTGTAGTTCAGCAGGGAGTCCTGGAGCGCCTGCAGGCCTGGCGATAGCGTCGGGGTCGTGGTGGTTGTATGCCCCGCCATCGCTCCGCCCGCGATGCTCGATATTCCTCCGATGATTGCTGGAATTGCTGCTGCCCATGGCATTTTCGTTCTCCTCAAACTGCAACTTCGTTAATCCGTACACCCACATATCCGTGGGCTTCCCATTGCAGAGCGTATGCTCCACGAGCGTCCCTTCCCGTTTCGCGCCCAGCTTGATCAGGACGGAGCCAATTGCGAAGTTTCCGGCCAGGGGATAGAAGGCCAGCTTCTGCACCTCGGTAAACATCTCGGCAATTGCGATGCGGGAAGCGATCACCGCCATGCCTTTTCCCTGAAACTCCGGCTTAAATATCCAGTGCGCCGTGCCCAGCCATGCGTTGGCGCGCTCGAAGACAATCAACCCGCCCAGTTCCCCATCCGCATACACAGCCCACGTTTTCTGCTGTTCCCACTTCTTCATGGCAAACGCGACAAACTCCTGCTGGTTCCGAGGGCTGAAATCGTCCGAGAGCTTGCCCCAGAAGCCAGTGCACCAGCGCCAGATGCGAGGTAGCGCTTCGAAAGGGAACGGGCTCGTGACTACGATATTCACGTCGTCACGTCTCCCGAGGCCTGCACGGTCACATTGAGGCCCAATGCGGAGATGAAGTCGCCCGCCTCTAGGACGTGGCCCTCCGCTTCATAGCATTCGCGGGTCTCCCCGGCCGCCAGTATCTTTGCGGACCAGACGGCATTCGTCACTCCGGCAGTGCCAGCGTTCGGCACCAAATACACCGTCACAGCTACGGAGCCGGCAGTCGTATTGCAGAAAACAAGCTTCCGCAGGCGTACTTTGCTAAGCACGGGAGCCGTGTAGTATGTGGCGGCCGCGCCCGTCAGCTGCGCACCTTCGATGAGTCGTTTTGGATCTACCATAAACGTCCTTTTACTGCCACTCAATCCAGTTGTTGATTCCCGACACGGCCACCACCTTGTAATAGTTGAGCGGCAGCACCCAAAACGAAAACGACTGATTCCATGTGGCAGCCGTGTTATTCGTTCCCTGCGCTGCCACGAGCGTGGGCGGAGTCGCGGGATCGGTAAAGACCAGTAATCCGTTGCCGATGGTAAGGGTTGCTGAAATCGTCACAAACCGGGCATTCGATCCCGTGTTGCGATAGACCACTCCGCTGGCTCTCGAAGCAGTCACGTCAGTCTGGGTGGTGATCGCCGCCACCACGGTCGCCGCTACCGCTTGCGGAGAGGGAGCAACGTCTAGCGCCGAAATCAGCCGCCGGAGGTCTTCAATCTCCGCTTCATATCGTCGTGGCACGTCCGGGGTTTCCAGCCCATCGCCTTGGGCCCCTGGTAATAGTTGGATCCAGTCCGTTCCGGTCCACCAATACCAAACCAGTTGATCGATCGCATAGAACTGCAGCCCACTGTCCCCAGCACTCAGCGCCGGCCGGTCGCCCGATAAACCAAAAATCGTGCCTGAAACGTAGTTCCATCGCGCGCCATCCCAGCGCCACAGAATACCGAGGTTGACCGCCTGGAACAGGAAGCCGGCATCGTAGAGAGCCAGGTCCGACGGACGCGCGGCCAGCGGCGCCGCAAACATTCCAGACTCGTAAGCCCAGGTACGCGAACTGCCCACCGAGCGCACGATATACGTTGAGAGCCTGTCTGTTTCCCAATACTCTTGACCAGCCGCCAGGGTCTCGGCTCTTGCTCCTGCCCGCTGCGCGTGCGTTCCTTGCAGGACTGCGCCGGCAATTCCCTGTTGCTGACTCGCTGTTCCGACTGAGCCGCCTCCGCTCGTAGCAGGCACAATGGACGGCAGAGATTCCGAGATACGTAGGAATCGCTCATTGATCGCGCGCAGTACGTCGGCCGGAAGGTCAAGGCCCGATGGCAATTCGAGATTGAGTATCTTACCCATTTGGTTAGTTGATAGAATATCGGTCCTGATGCGAACGACAAGTCTTTCCGAAGACACCCTCCAAGCTGCAATCCAAGCGTTTGAGAGCCAGATAAAAGTCCTGCATGCCCGAGTTGCTGAACTCAAGGCCCTGCTGCCTCTGGCTCATGCTGTAATCGATGAGCCGCCCTCGATCAACAATCAGCCTCAGAGCAAGAAACGAGTCATCAGTGCCGCCGGCCGCAAGCGCATGGCGGCCGCCCAAAAGAAGCGCTGGGACGCCTACAACGCTAAGAAGAACCTCAAGACTAAAGCCGCAACTGCGTAAGATCGTCATGTGATTGGCAACGGCACCCATGAAAATCCCGGCGGAGTCGCCGGCACTGGCACGTCCAGCCACTCCCATGCGCCAGGCTCGCCCAATACTTTAGTTCGAATCTGGATGGCATAGAGCCTACAAATCGCGTTTGCCGTCAATTCGACCCGGCAGACCTTGCCCCTTGTGTTCATGGGGAAATTGGTCCGCTGCCAGCCGCGCGCCGGCGTTTCGTTCAGCCGGAGCCCCTGTCTTTCCGCCAGCGCGTAGGGTGTATCGCTGAAAAAACTCCCAGGAATCGAACCGTCCGGATCGCAATCTACCCGGATCTGTTGGAACAGCTTCATTCGTGGGCTACCCATCGTCAGATCGCCTGAGCGGAACATATCGCCCACGCCGGCCAGATAGCACCCAAAAGGCTGTAAATGGAGTCGAGCCCCATGGCAGCGGAAGTTAGAACCCGAAAGCAACAGGCGCACCCAGCGCGCCTCTGTGCCGTTCGGCAGAGCAACAGTGAACGTCTTCAAACCATAGGGCAGCGTCCCGGTAACCAGGTCGGTGAGGCCCCGGATCCCAGTCTCGAACGTGTAGTTCACCTCGCCGGAGAGAATCTCCAGATCGATTTCCAGCGCGCCGATCAGGCTGACCTTTTCCAGCGGGACCTTACCACTGTCATAGGTCCGCGCGTTGCGTTCCAGCGGCAGGTAATGGGCCGCCAGCGTGTAAATCTCAGCGACGGCGTTCCCGACCGCGCACTCTAGCCGTACCGCAATATTGCGGTATTCCGTGGTGTCCAGAATGAAGGTCGTTTGGGCGCGAGCAACCGATTGGAAGGTTCCCAGGTTGATCTTCGCCGCCCCATTGTCGAGGTAGGCGTACGCGGTGAACACTCGCCCGCCGCTGTTGTGCTCGATCAGAATGTCGGAGTAGCGCTTCTGATTCTCGGGCGCGCCCTGGTCCTCAAATCTCGATTGGTAGATGAGCGGGATATCGGCTTCGGCCGAACCCGATTCCAACTCGTAGACAGCTCCTCCGTAAGCTCCCAGGAAACTGCCGTTCTGGCCTTCGTAGTAAAGCGCCGAGAACTTGCGGTGATCCGTGAACCAGCGGCCAGCTTCTGAAACCAGGGTGAAACTCGAACACGAGAAGTAAAGACGGCCATTGCGGTAAGCCATGCACGCTGCCGCGCGGTCGCCAGCGATCGGAGCCGAGGGGATCGCGCCGGCCGTCGTCACGCCATCCAACTTGAAAATGGGATCCAGGGAAAGGCTGATCTTTTCCGCCGTGTCTCCGTTGAAAGAGACGAGACCCTCGGACGCCTGCCCGAAGACCGCCGCTCCCGCAATTGCGACCGCTCGAATACCGATCTGCCCCACTTCGGCATTGGTTCGCTCGATGTCACTGCCCCAATCGTCGGGATCGCCCACCATGCGCCAGTAGCCCGAAGATTTCAGAATCACTACACGTCGCGGGAAGATTGCGAGCGCAATGACCTCTTCGCCCTCTTCGCCCAGGTCTACCCAGTTCCCATCTTGTTCGGAATTGGAGCCCGGAAAATACGATGGTTGATCCGCCGGCGTCCACCAGACGCGATTTGGATGGAGCGCCGAATTGAATGCCAGCAGCTTGCCCATGTAGGGACCAGCCAAGCCGCGCGCTGGGGGAGCGGGAGTGTGATCGGTTGCCAGCAACAGGCCGAGCTGCACGATGCCAAGATCGGATTGATTCGGACCCGCATATGCCCTGTTGTCTTTGCCGGTGTCTAGGTAGGTCAGAGTCGCGAGTGGCAGAATCTCCGCATTCACGCGATACGGCTGCAGGGGGAAAGAGCCGCCGGTGCGGTAGAGATTCCAGCCGGTAATCTGAGGGTCTACAAACGCCGGCCTGGTGACGATGATGCTGTCGGTTCCCAGAGCGATCGCCAGGGCTGGTGAGGGGTCGGTCTCTTCGCCGATGTCGGTGGCGCCGGTAACGTAGTACTTATAATCGCCTTGCAGCGCAAACGTCAGGATGTTGTGGACCGTGCCGAGATATTCATAGTCCTGGTTGTCGCCGCCGGTTCCCGTGAGGTCCTGCGCCTTGTCCAGATAGGTGGAAGCGATTGGTATCGGGGCCACATTGACGCGATAGGGAACCTGATCCAGACCATACGGAGTGCCGGCGGAAGTCTGCCCAGGTGCAACCATCGTGCGCGTCCCGCTGTACGGAGGGATGCGGTACAGATTCCATTGCGTGACACCCGGATATGCGAATGCCGGGGCTGAAATAGTGGCGGAATTGTTGTCGCCCCATCCCAGCCAAATAGATCCTCCGGATACCGGATCGACAGGCACCAGACTTCCCCAGGGGAGCGCGGTCGCACCGCTCAAACTTGCCACGGTCATCGGCGCACTTCGGCAGACTTCACCTACTTCCGGAACGATGCCAGTCACGTAGTAGACCACCGGCCCGCGCAGCTTACCTGTTCCTCCCCCACCGCTGACGTAAGTAGGAGCGGCCTCAGTCGTAGGTGTGATATAGGTCGGCGGAGCGGTTGGCGCCGTCGGCGTCCAGTTTCGCCAGTCCGTTCCATCGTGCTTCATCTGCTTCGAACGGTTCATCACCCAAAGCTGATTCTGGAAGCTGACCACGCCGAGGGGGGAGCCGTCGAAACCCGAGTCCAGGAGAGTGGCCCCGGCATAGAGCTTGTCGTCTGCGCCGTAATAGCGCATGTTGCCCGACGTCCGCAGGACTGATTTGATGGTGTGGACGTTGCCGCCTGGGGTGGCCACCGCCGCGGTGTTCGATTTCCGGGAACGGAGTACTCCAGCCTGATCGCTTCTCCAGTTCTGCGCAGCGATACATTGCCCTTCCGGGATCTGATCGCCGGCCGGGAGCAGATTCAAGCCGCCGCTGAGGAACTTGGTGATTTGAGGCTTCATGTCTAAGAGCCTTTCCCGTAGTAGGCTTCAAAACACTGCTCATAGATCCCGCCCAACGCTTCGAACGTGGCCGCCACGTCCAGCATCTGCGCGTCCCCTTGCCGCTGTCGTGCCTGCTGCAGGGTCTTCATCGCCATGTAATCGCCCAGAACTGCCGGCATTTTCAAATCGTTCGTTTCCCCGATCTCTGGAACGGGAAGGTCGGGCGGGTGCTGGTGATAGACCAACGTCAGGATTCCTTCGACGCCGGGAGCCGGGTAGATACGTATCAGCTTCAATCCGAGCGAGTCTCCGATCCACCTGGTGGGCGTCCCGCTGGCCGCTTCTTCCCAGTTGTCATTCAGCATTTCCATTTCGTTGCTGGTGGAAGGTTTCAGTGTCACGCCATCCGCGGCCGCGTAGATCGTCGCGATGTGTAAAACGGCTAGTTCGTACGCTCCTTGATTCGCAATCAATGCTGTCGAGTCATCCACCACAACGAAGAGAAGCAGCCGGCCGCCCACGTCGTGGAGCGCTTCTTCGGAGTACTGGTAGAGTTCGGTCTCCGTCCAGTTCTGAAGCTCCGTGAGATTAGGCGCGTTCAGCGAAGTGCAGAGCCACGGAATAAGAGTGGAGTAATCCATTACAGTGAATTCCTATGGACAGCTATATCTGTGAAGCCTGCGGAGGATCCTTCTTTCAGGAATGGTCTGACGCCGATGCCCTCATGGAGTACCAAAACAGGTTCAGTGAAGCAGAACGCGCCATCGATCCCGAACCACCGGCCCGCGTCTGCGATACCTGCTACCGCGGCTTGATGAAGCTCATTGAAGAGACGCGGCATTAGGGTTGCCTCATCGGGTTCTGGCGTTTCTCCGGCCGCAGTTCGACGGGCAGATGATCGTAACCTTGCGCCAAGCTGCGGGCGCGCACCTGGTCCGCCCGGGTCTTCGCGTTCGCCAGGAAGCTTTTCAGCTTGGGCAGCGCCGTCTTCAGTTCTTGCCCGCCTTCGTTCGCCCTGAGTCGAAACTCGCCGTAGTCCATCAGTACTTCGTGATCGGCGTCGTGGATCTCCGGTTCGTCTTCGTCATCCACCAGCGGTACCGGCGATCGCGCGTAGGTGATCAGCAACTTCTGGCCGGTGGCTAATGGCTTCGCATCCAGGAACAGCAGATCCATGCCGATGTAGCCGTATCGCGTGGGGCTTCCCGTCGCGTTCAGCCAGGCGGAATCGAGCGCTGCCATCTGGTACATCGTGGCCGGCCTCAACTTGGGTTTCGTGGTGGTCACCAGCCCGGAGTAAGGCTGCTCACCGAACATCGCGTCATCGCCGCGGATCGTGTCGAACATCGAAGCGGTACCTGCAGCCGTATCATTCGAGAGGCGCACTCGCAGAGGGATGATCCAGTCGTTCCAGCCTTCGTTGAGCATGTGATAGAAGTTCACGCCCGGCGTCAGGACGAATTCGCGGTAAGTCTCCTGGCAAAGCGTCAGGAAAGCGAACAGACGCAGGCCCTCATTGATGGCGAGGCCGGCCGCGACTTTCCACGCGGCATCTGCCGCATCCACTTCGATCCGGGTCAGCACGCGCGTTCTAATGTCGGCGAAGGTCATGAGATTAGGGGCAATTCGTCGCGATCAGGATCCCGCTGGAAAACTGCATCACGCAGTTCAGACCATCGCTGCCTTTGACTACCTTGCTGATCGAAAGCCCCGGGTTTCCATTCGCCGCAATCGAGCCTACCCGAATACCGGGGGCGTCCACTTCGCCGGAAAAATACGCCTTGCCGTCAGAGCGTTGAATCTTTAGGGGGTTCTGAAGATACGTGCCGGTGTTGTCGTAGCTCCAGAGCAAAAGGTCCGCTCCTGCATTACCGGCCGCTTCGGCTCCCGCCAAGCCCCACGCAAAGCGCACGTGCGCATCGTCAGTGGCGCCGTTGTCGATTCGCCAGTGAGGCGCACCCGAAAGGTTAGCGGGACTCAGGCCGCGCGTACTGATAGCGCCGGAATCCGAGACAACTGCTGTCGCCTTGAGTGTGTCGCTGTTCTCCGTCCGGGAAGCAACGAGGTTTACGCCGAATACATCATTGATTTGGAGATTGACGTTGCCCGCGATATGGAACTTGCGGCCCGCTGGCGCATTCAAATCGATGACTCCTGGCAGAGTCGAGTCCCCTACGTTGTCTAAAATCGAGATTTCATCGCCAGAGCGGTCGAGGATCGGCGCATAGTTGGTGCCGGGATACTGACAAGGGAAACCGGACCATCCACAACCAGAGATGTTATTGCCCACAATCGTAACGTGGGAAGCCCCATAGCCAGTTTCTACACCGATGCCGCGCGGGTTGATGGTGTGAATGAGGTTGTTAGCTACGGTGACGTAAGATGCCATCTGCCCAGGCATGGCGGTGTTCAGTGTGTCGCCGACTTCGATCTCGGAGTCGTTGCCAAAGCCGATGTAAATGTTGTTGTCGCGGCAGACGTTCCCGCTCACGTTGACGAATCGCGATGGTTGATCGGTCGGGCCGTGGCCATAGGGCCCGTTGCTCTTGTCCACCAGAATGCACCAGCCTTGGTTATTAGAGACCGTGTTGCCCGTGACCGCTATGTTTTCGGCCGCTGTCACGTCGATGCCAGAGCCGTTTATGTTCGAATCGGCGATGTTGCCGGAAATCACCATGTTCGACACGATGCTATCGGCGCTGGTGCCCCCATTGACCGCGTAGTGAGCATCATAGGCGTTTCGGGACACATTGTTGCTGATCGTGCCCCAGCGCGAGCCGTTGGCTAAGGCGAAGCCTTGGCCGCCAGTCGCGTAGTTGTGGTCAACCAACATGCCATACTGCAACTCGCCGAAGACTGGCCACCCGTTCAGTTGCAGAAACTTCGTATCAGTGACTGAGTTCCCCTCTGCGTTCGCCGAGCCTGGCGGCTTAATGAACCGCGCTCCGGTGGCCCAAAAGTGTCCAGCCGAATGATCGTTGCCCGCCTGCCCCATGCCATTTGAGTCGATCGTCAAATCGGTGAGCTTGCAATAAGAGGCGGCAAACTGAAAATAGACCCAGTACCAAGTGTGATTCGCGGTCATGCCGAATTCGCCCCTGTAGTTGTGCCCTGGTGCGAGTTTGATCGTGGCGCCGGGTCCGGTCACCGTCGTATGGTCGGTGGCGATCTGAACGAGGTAGCCGCCCGCGTCTCCCCCTCCCGCGCCGGATGCCGGCGAGTTAGTCGTCGCCAATGGGTTCACCAGGTAGCAACCCTGCGGGAAGAACAGCGTGGCCGGCTTGCCTGAAGCATTCAAGGCCGTGACGGCATTTCGGATGTTGCCAGTGTCGTCATGCGAGCAGTCCCCCTTGGCGCCGTAGTGCATCACGTTGAATACTTGCGTGTCCAGTTCGGTGGCGATAGCAATGATTTCGGCCGCCGCCTGGTTCTGGTTCCACGCGACGATTCTCCCCTGTACTTTGGCGTTCGCTAGGTGAGAAGCTGCCGCGCCGCCAAAGTTCGCGGTATCCGTGCCGCGCCCGTCAACGTTGGGACAGGCAGAGATGCCCACTCGGAGATGAGTCCCATCTGGAATGGCGCAAACGTGCAGAATCTCGTTGTCGATCGTCGCGAACGCGCCCGCCTTGAACCCACTCGAAGACGCGACAGGGATGCTGGTTGCACTGGCGTTGATCCCGGTAGTAAGCGCGGTTTCCGCACGATTCGAGGCCACACCCAAGTTAACGGCGGTCGGAACCTTCGTTGGGTACTGGGCGGTGTTCTGCGCCAACGCGATCGCGCAGACGAAAAGCAGGGGATAAAGCCGTTTCATCGGTTGCCTCTTTGCCGTCGATAGGACGTGTATTGAGAAGATAGCTGCATCTTGGCGGGAGCCATTCCTTGGGCCTCGGCGCCGCGCATCACCTTAAGTGCTGCCTTGGCCAGAATGCCGTGAAGCTGGGCCCCAGCGTAATCCTTCACCGATGGCAGGCCGCAGAGCTTCGCCATGACGCCTTCGACCAGCGCGGAAGTCTGGACCCACGGCAGCATGGTGATCGAAGTCCCGGAGAGTGCCGGAGCTTCGGCGACGTAGGTGAAAGGAATTGATAGAACGGAATCCGGGACCGGGTACAGCTCCACCTGTATGCGCGGCGGCGTCGAGTTGTCGTCCATATACGACGCCCAGAGCATTGGCGTCCCGTACGTGATCCGATTCGGTGAGGTCGCATTGAGCTGGTTCCGAGCCATGCGGTCGAGCGGTCCGAATGTGAAGCCGGAAAACGCAGTATTCTCAAGCATTCTGCAATCCGCCGGCATCACGTAAACATGCTGGGAGAGCTTGAACGCGCTGCCGGCGGCCGACGCTCCCTCATACGCTCGATCCAGCGTTCCCGCAGTCGG
>Ga0302322_100006615_pt1 | contig 10295 bp, 8 predicted proteins | sample Fen_T0_2_FD_203757 | JGI IMG/M metagenome (GOLD analysis project Ga0302322, IMG submission 203757) | Peat permafrost microbial communities from Stordalen Mire near Abisko, Sweden - Fen_T0_2 | ecosystem: Environmental > Terrestrial > Soil > Wetlands > Permafrost | place: Sweden: Abisko... | reverse complement strand
TCGCGCCATCACCATCCCCTCCAACCGGGAGGTGCTGCACGTCCTGCCACGCGACTTCTCCGTCGACGGCCAGGAGGGGGTCAAGGATCCCATCGGCATGAGCGCGGTCAGGCTGGAGGTCGAGACGCACATCGTGCATGGTTCCGCGACCGCGCTCCAGAACCTGACCAAGTGTGTCCGCCAGGCAGGCGTCCGGGTCGACGAGCTGGTCATCGCCTCGCTCGCATCGGGTGAGGCGGTGCTGTCCGAGACCGAGCGGGAGCTCGGTGTGGCGGTAGCCGACATGGGTGCTGGCACGACCGACCTGGCGCTGTACATGGAGGGCTCGCCGTTCCACACGTCGGTGCTGCCCCTGGGCGGTATCAACGTCACCAACGACGTGGCCATCGGGCTCAAGACCAACCTCGTGGCGGCGGAGCAGCTCAAGCTGCGCTTCGGGACCGCCGATCCGAGCTCCGTCATCCCCGACGAGGAGATCTCGCTCGACCTGATGGGCGAAGAAGGGGACCGGACGGCGCTCCGGCTGGACGTCGCCGAGATCATCGAGGCACGCATGCGCGAGCTGTTCGAGAAGCTGGGCGAGCAGATGGCCAAGGGCTCGCATGGCCACCGGCTGCCGGCCGGCCTGGTGCTGACCGGCGGCGCCTCGTTACTGGCCGGATCAGCGACGCTCGGACGAGAGGTCCTGGGGATGCCCGTGCGGGTCGCCACGCCGACTGGCGTCGATGGACTCACCGACGGGCTGCTCTCGCCTGCCTACGCGACCTCGATGGGCCTCCTGCTCTGGGCGGCGCGCGTGGTGACGGCCCACGAGCCGCAGCGCTACGAGTCGGCGCCCCAGGGTGGCTCGCTGGGCAAGGCACGGGAGTGGCTCCGAACCCTGTTCCCGTGAGGCGCCCGACGCTGTGAAGCGGCTGGCGCTCATCGTCCGGACCGGCAAGGTCCGGGGACTGACGGATCTCACCGTCGCCTGTGCCCGGTTCGTGGCCGATGCGGGGGACGGCCTGCTGTCCGTATTCGTGCCCCATGCCACGGCCGGCGTCGTCATCGTGGAGCTGGGCGCCGGGAGTGACGAGGACCTGATGGCGGCGCTCGACCGGCTCCTGCCACGCGACGACCGCTACGGGCATCGCCACGGGTCCGCTGGTCACGGCGCGGATCACGTGCTGCCGCTGCTCGTGTCGCCATCGCTGACCGTGCCGGTCCACGAGGGTCGGCTGGGTCTCGGCACGTGGCAATCCATCGCGCTCCTGGACCCCAATCCGGACAACGACGAACGCACGGTGTATCTGGGCTTCATCCCCGGGTAGGGTCGGTGGGTCGCCGCAGGCCTCGGCTCGACACCGTGCGGCGGCTGCCCGGAGGGTGCGGCGGCTGCCCGGAGGGTGCGGTCGTCCCTTGGCTCACCCCGTGAGTCGTCCTCCCCAGTACCCAGATCCGGCTGTCCGCCGAGCCGGTCCCCGGGCTATACTCCCCGCCACGCGCATCACGCGGACCGGGCGCCCCGCCCCATGGGCCCGGCCCATGCCATGCTGCAGGAGAGCCCGTTGGGCTCGCGGAGCCCAACCATGGAGCCGGAGGGAAACCCACGATGCCGCTGCGATCCGACTCGGAGAATTTCGCGCTGATCCGGGTCATCGGTGTGGGTGGCGGTGGCAGCAACGCCGTGAACCGGATGATCCGCGCCGAGATGATGGGCGTCGAGTTCATCGCCGTGAACACGGACGCGCAGGCCCTCCTCCAGTCGGACGCGCCCCACAAGATCCGCATCGGCGACAAGATCACCCGGGGCCTCGGCGCGGGCGGCGACCCTGGCATCGGGCAGCGCGCCGCGGAAGAGGACACCGAGAAGATCGCCGAGGCGCTCAAGGACTCGGACATGGTGTTCATCACCGCAGGCATGGGCGGTGGGACCGGCTCGGGGGCAGCGCCAGTCATCGCGGAGATCGCGCGGGACCTGGGTGCGCTGACCATCGGCGTCGTGACCAAGCCGTTCGGCTTCGAGGGCGCCCGTCGGCGGATGAACGCCGAGAAGGCCAGCGCGGAGCTGAAGGACAAGGTCGACACCCTCATCACCATCCCCAACGACCGCCTCAAGGACGTGGTCGCGCGTGAGACCTCCATCGTGGATGCCTTCCGGGTGGTGGATGACGTGCTGCGCCAGGGCGTCCAGGGCATCAGCGACCTCATCACGGTGCCTGGGCTCATCAACCTCGACTTCGCGGATGTCCGCGCGATCATGAAGGAGGCCGGCTCCGCCCTCATGGGCATCGGCCGAGCGGCCGGTGCCGATCGAGCGGCGGAAGCCGCCCGTATCGCGACGTCCAGCCCGCTGCTGGAGGCGAACATCGCGGGTGCCCAGGGCGTGCTGTTCAGCATCACCGGCGGCCCCGGTCTCAGCCTGTTCGAGGTCGAGGAGGCCGCGAGCATCATCAAGGAGACGGCGGACCCCGAGGCCAACATCATCTTCGGCACCATCATCGACGAGCGGATGGGCGACGAGGTCTCGATCACCGTCATCGCCACCGGGTTCGATTCATCCCGCAAGATCCACCGGCCGTCCGTCTCCGGGCCGACCGCCGTTGACAGCTCGACGCGTGTCGGCCGGGACTACATCCGCGACCTGCATGATGAGCGTGCGGCCGCCGTACCCGTGCCCGTCATGGTCGATGCATCCAGTAATGGCGCCGCGAGTGCCACCGCCGTACCCATGCCGGCCGCCGTGCCCGTCAACCCGATGCCCGCCGAGGCGTGGACGCCACCCGCCGGCACCAGCACCGGGATGCCGCCGGCCCCGGCCCAGAAGAGCAGCGTGCCCGAGATCGAGGACCTGGACATCCCGGCATTCCTCCGACGCAACCGGGACCACTGATCCCGGACGCGGCTCCGGCTGACCCGTCAGCGGGAGCGCTATCCCCGGCGACCGCCGACGAGTTCCGTGTCGCGCACCGGGTGATCCTGGCGCGCATCGCGGCTGCGGCTGCCAGGAGTGGTCGTGACGCGACCGCCGTCCAGCTCGTGGGCATCTCCAAGACCGTGCCGCTCGATCGTGTGGCCGCGGCCGCCGCGGCAGGCCTGACATCGATGGGCGAGAACCGAGTGCAGGAGGCTGCGCCCAAGGTCGCGGCGCTGCCCGGGGTCGAGTGGCATCTCGTCGGTCAGCTCCAGGGCAACAAAGCCGGGCGTGCCATCGAGCTCTTCGATGTCATCCAGTCGGTCGATTCGGTCGCGCTCGCGGAACGGCTCTCGCGGCTCGCCGGGGAACGGACGGTGCGCATCCTGCTCCAGGTGAACATCGATTCGGACCCCGCTAAGTCGGGCTTCCCGGCGTCCGATCTGGACGTGGACCTCGATAGGGTGCTGGGGCTGCCCGGGTTGCGGGTGGAGGGCCTCATGACCGTCGGCCGACTCGTGGAGCGCCCGGAGGACGCACGCTCGACCTTCATCGGTCTACGACGGCTTTCGGAGGATCTCCGGTCCGGCCACGGAGGGCTGGGCGCGGGCCTGTCGATGGGCATGAGCGACGACTTCGAGATCGCGGTGGAAGAGGGCGCCACGATCGTGCGGGTCGGCCGGGCGCTGTTCGGTGATCGCCCGCCCATCACATGAGCGTACGATTCGCCCTGCGGCTCACGCCACGGGCAGGGCGGGACGCCGTCGATGGCGTCGATGCCGAGGGCCGGTTGCGGGTCCGGGTCGCCGCACCGCCAGTCGATGGGGCCGCCAATGAGTCGCTCATCCGGCTGCTCGCGAGAGAGCTGGGGCTCGCTCCCTCGGCCGTGCGCCTGGAGTCAGGGGCAGGGTCGCGGCAGAAGCTCGTGAGCGTGGAGTTGCCGCAGCCCACGGTCGAGACGCGCTGGCCGGGCCTCAAGACGACACTCGACCCGGGTTGAGGGATGTTCGATAGTGAGACGAGCGGTGCAGGAGGGTGAACGGTGGCAGAGTCGATGACGGTCGTGTCGGCGGGGGCTGGCCTGGACTACGACTGGGCGAATGACCACCTCTTCGTGAAGGCCCCGATGGACCTGACCGACGGGCGCGTCACGCTCGTCGAGGACATCCTGAAGCCGGGCTTCGACCTTGCCCGGCACCACCATCGGACGATGGTCGAGATCTTCTACATCCTTGAGGGCGCGGTGACGTTCGAACTCGATGACCGGTCCGTCCTCGCGACACCGGGCATGACGGTCACCGTGCCGCCAGGTGCGTGGCATCACGTCACGTGCCCGGCCGGCGGCCGGCTCCTGACGATCTTCAGCCCCGGTGGATTCGAGCAGTACCTGGCCCTGCTGGCCGTGATGTCGCCGGCCGATCTGGCGGACGCAACGATGATGGAGCGACTCAGCCAGCGCTACGACATCTGGACCGAGTAGGGCGCTTCCTGTCTGCCCACTGCCGGCGGAGCGAGCTGCTCACTGAGAGCGCGTGCCTGAGCGGCTATACTTCGCCGCTCGGGCGATTGGCTCAGTCGGTTAGAGCGCACGGTTCACATCCGTGAGGTCACTGGTTCGAATCCAGTATCGCCCACCATAGTGACCTCGATCGAGGCGGGGAGTGCGAGGACGAGACCTCGCCTCTCCGCCTCGTCCGTCAATTCGACGCTGACGACGCGGTGCGAACCACGGCCGTGTGGGGCAGCGACGCGAAGTGCGCGACGATGGCGGTCGCAAGTTGACGACGGCCTTCGTCGGTGGTCACTCTCCACAGCTTGCCCAGCGACGCGAGCCATGCAACGGCAACTTCCGGGTCGAGCGACCCGCGTCGACGGGTTGCGCCACCAGCAGGGAGCGCTCCGCCGTCGTGGCCTACAGATCAGCGAGGATGCGGGCCGTGCTCGGAGAGTCGCCGGCGGTCACTGTGACGGTCACGGCTGCTGTCGCGGGGCCATACCAGGACCATCCCCAGCCCTTCTCCCGCTCGGCCTCCAAGCAGCACCAGCGGCGCGGGTGCGTACCTTGCTGCTCGCGAGGGAGGGGTCGTGCAGGCTCCGCGGGTCACGGACGATCGACCCATCGCACCCGACGCTCTCATCCGTCCGGCCGATGGCCGTACCGGCGTCAGTGCTACCGCTCACGGCGCGATTGACAGGATCCCGCTCACGTCCCAGGTGTTCGTTTCGGTCCCCCCGTTGGCCGGCAGTGTTTCGGTGTAGTTGCAACTGACATCGGCGGAGGTCCCATCATCCGACAGCTTGCCGCTGACGGCGTCAGTGTCAGACCCACACGACACGGGCATGAACAGGACCTGGCTGTAGTCGCTCTCGTGGTGCTCGCAGTCGCTGGCGACGCCCCCGTCAAGACCTTCGTACCCGGAGTGGTGTCCGTGCATGAGCGCTGCGATCTCGGTCTGGACCCAGGGACTCCCGTCCTCGTCCAGCCCGACCGATATGCCGCTGTCCTGCTCACCGGGGGGGTGCGGGAACGTGCCGGAGCTCGACCAGCTGCGCGTGTCGACGTCGGACCCACCACCGCACTGTGGGTCGGACGTCTGGCGCTCGCGGCCCACACGCATGAAGGACGAGCCCATGTCAACCCATTCGCCATCGCGGAAGGCGAACTGGACGCTCAGGGAGATCTGGTCGTCGATGACGTCATGCGTGTTCCAGGTCGGATCGGCTACGTCGGAGTGGTAGCTCATGCTGATCGTGCCGTTGATGCCGGAGCATGGCTCCGCGAGGGCGCTGAGCAGCACGTCGCCCCTGACCGGCGGGGCATCGTCGAGGAACGCATGGTTCGTGAGCACGACGTAGAGCTCCGAGACGTCATCGGCCGGCCTGCAGAACGTCGTTACCCCGTGACCGAGCTTCCTGCGCTCCCAGCGGCCCTTGGCCTTGACAAGGGCATCGACGTCGAGGTCGCCTGATGGCGTGAGCGCCGAGGCATCGAGTCGGACCTGCCGGACATCCTTGGTGAACGACCAGTGGCCGTAGACCGAGCCGGCCCTGCCGATGTCGACGGGCACGGGCTCGGCCTGTGGCCTCGGCGCCATGTCCTGCTCGAACGGGGCGAACGCGCCGACCGCGGGTAGCTCGGTGTCCATCTTCGGATACCGGGGGTCCAGCAGGTCGTTCGGATCGAGCTTCCGGTTGAGGTTGCGCACCGCGAAGTCCCGCAGATGTGCGGCAAAGGGATACTGGGCGTCCAGGGCGGTATCCCAGGCACGCTTCCCGGACTTGCCCTCGACGGCCTGCCACTCCGCGGCGATGGCGCTCGGCCCCTTTGCCTCCATCTGCCGGAAGAGATGCCACACCCAGGCGGCGTAGGTGAAGTTGCCCGTGCTCGGGGAGGGCGTATCGAGCGGCGTGCTCGTCAGGACGTCCCCCGGGCCGGCCTTCGCCGTCGATGACATGAACACGTCGAAGAAGCTGTGCTCATGCGATCGCACGCTCGTGAAGTACCAGCCGGCCCACTCCGCGCTCGACTCCACCAGCCAGTCATTGGTCGCCGGAGACCCGTCCCACATGCCGGTGTAGTTGTGGGCGAACCCGAGGACGTGGAAGAACTCGTGGGCGATGGTGCCGATGAGGTCGGGATTCGTCCGGGCCTCGGGCAGCGAGATGAGCATGTAGCCGCTGGCGCGCTGGGCGCCGGGGGCTCCCGCGAACGGTCCGGTGCCCACCGCGACGCCGAGGGCCGAGTCGATGCTCGTCACGTTCCCGTCCGCGTCCCTGACCTGGTACATGGTGTCGGTGCAGCGCCCGTCGCGCTCGATGCACATGTAGTGATCGATGAGGTACACGTCCATGGCCGTATCCCCGCCCGCCTCCGGCCCGCCTGCATCAGGCAGCGGCTTCCCCATCAGCGCGGTCTCCGGGCCCCACAGCTGGTCGAGCAGCCCGTAGACCGTGCGGATGGGCGCACTGTATGCGCCATAGCACCGCGCCCAGACCTTGAAGCCCTTCGGGCTCTCCATGGAGGCCCAGCCGTAGGGCTGGTCGCAGGGGACGGCGGCATCCTGGGCCTGCGCGACCCCGATGTCGCTGGTCGCCGCCATCGGGTCGGCGGCCAGCGCGAGCGGCTGCGGCGCATCGGCGGTGATCGGTGCCGAATGGATGCTCCGTGGATCGGTCGGCCGGACCGTGTAGGGGATGAGCGCGGTGGCGACGTCCGGGGGCAGCGACCCCGCGGCGCGCTCGATCTCCGGGAACAGCAGCGTGTCCTCGACCATGGCGCCCGCGTACGCCGCCGGGAGCTTCGGATCGCCGAACATCGCGTAGGCCCGATAGAGCAAGGAGGTGGGATAGTCGATGCGTCCGCCAGTCAGGGCGTCGGCGATGAGGCCCTGGGTCGTCTGCACGGAGGGCGACGGTGGCTGGCCCGAAGCGTCGGGGGGCAACGAAGCGACGGGGGCACCCGTCGGCGCCATCGACGGAGCAGGTGCCTGGCCGGCGACGCTCACGGTCATCACGAGCAGGATGACCGCCGCGAGGGGGGCGGCCAGCTTCAGGCTCCCTCGGCGGACGCGCTCAGCGGTGGAGCGAGGGCGATCATCGCTAGCGGCACGGGTTCGGCGTGGCATCCGGTTCCTCGGGGCGGGATTGCTACAAACCGGCGGACCGTATCAGGTCCCGCGGAAACACTCACGGCAGCGGCACCTTCCGAACTCGTCGGTCGGTTGACACGCTGACCAGGGACTGGCGCACCACAGACGAGGCCGATGTTTGGTCCAGGGTCTCAGCGCCAGTACCGCTCGATCGTCGTCGGGTCGGTCGTGGCAATCCGCCTGCCAGCCCTTGAACATGGGGCGCTTCTCACTGACCACGACAGGGAACACGCGCCAACCCCGGACTGCGTAGACCCGCGCCAATCGCTGGGTCTCTGCGGAGCTCATGCGGAGCTGGCCTCGGCTGCGGCCAGCCACTCAGCGCGACGGACGATCCTCACGGGCCACGAGGTCACTATGGTGGGCAAGTGCCACCAGGCTGATGCCGGCCCCGATGACGATCATGCCCAGCAGGTCGGTGAGCGGGACTGACTCGCCCAGGATCAGCGCTCCGCCAAGGACCCCGACGACCGGCACGCCCAGGTACGTGATGCTGGCAACGACGGGGCCGACGGTGAGCGTCGCTGACTGGCTCGCCCAGTAGGCGAACGCGGTCGCGAGGACGCCGCTGTAGAGCAGGATGGCCACTGTCCGGAGGTCCCACGACACCGAGGTGGGCTGCTCCAGGATGAAGGCCAGCACGGTCAGCGGCACCAGCGCCACGAGCAGCTGCCACATCTGGACATCGAACGGGGTGCCATGCCAGTGATGGACCCGCACGTGCACCAGAGCGATAGCGCTCAGCACGGCCCCAGTCAGGAGCATCGCGGCCGCGACCAGGGCATCCGGCGACGACCAGTCCATCGCGAGCGGGTTGAGCAGCAGCATCAGGCCGCCCAGGCCCAACGCCAGGCCGACGATCTCGCGCCGGGTCGGCAGCGACCGGGTCGCCCAGGCCATGATCGGCACCACCCAGAGGGGCAGGGTATAGGTCAGGATCGAGGAACGGCCGGCCGGCGCAGACAGCAGGGCGACCGTCATGAGCGCGGTCGCCGCGGCGATGGCCAGCAGACCATAGGAGAGGATGACGGGCAGGTCGCGACGGTCGGGGAGGGCCAGGCGTCGTCGACGACGCATGAGCAGCGCCAGGACGATCGCACCCACCAGGACACGCAGCATCGCGTAGGTCATCGGCGGGATCGACTCCAGGCCCACCTTGGTCACGGTCCAGTGGAGCCCCCAGACCACGATCACGCCGCTCAGCAGCAGCCACGCGCGGTGTGTCGTCGTGGTTCCTTCGATCACGACCTGATGGTCACGGGCACGCCCGGCCCGGCCAAGTGCCGGATGGCCCTGTCTGGTGACCCACTGGCCCGGGATGGGCGACCACGGCAGACGTCGTTGATCAGTGACCGGCGGCCGTCCCTGATGCCGCGTACGATGAACCGCCCGGGAAGGATGGTGCGCGTGGATCGAGGACCTCGACTGCTCCTCCTGACGACTGCACTCGGCATCGTGCTCGCGCTCGTCAGCGGTTGCTCGCTCGTGGATACGGGCCTGCGATCGGTGCCGCTCCCGCTGCGGCTCGCGCTCGTGTCGGCTGTCGGCTCTGCCGCGCCGAGCCTGCCACCCAGCCCATCCCGGACGCCCCATCGGACACCGCGGCCTGCCACCGTGCGACCGCTCCCAGCGGGGTACACCTACCGCGGCCCCAGCACGCACAAGTGGATCGTGCTCACGTTCGACGAGGACGTCCGGCCGGGGATGTATGCCGTCCGGGACAAGATCCGCTGGTATGACCCGCGCATCATCGACCTGCTGGAGAGCACCGGGACGCCCGCCACGATCTTCCTCAACGGGCTCTTTGCCAAGGCCTACCCGGACGTCCTGCGACGCCTGGCCGCGGATCCGAACCTCGAGCTCGCCAACCACAGCTGGGATCACCAGGGCTGGACCGCGAACTGTGGGCCCAACGATCCACTCATCGTGCCGCCGATGACCAAGCGCACGGAGGTCACCGACACCGCGCGCATCGTGAAGCGCCTGACGGGCATCAAGCTGCGCTACTTCCGCTTCCCGAACGGCTGTCACACGACCGCCGATGTGCGCCTGGTCCGCTCACTCGGCGAGGCTTCCATCGGCTGGTCCTGCGCCTTCGGCGACGGGCTGGGCCTCTCCGCTGCCCGCCAGGTCCGGAACGTCCAGCAGACCTGCGGTCGAGGGATGATCGTGGTCACCCATCTCGACGGACCGCCGTATCACCAGGGGGTGTACGAGGCGCTCAAGCAGCTCATCCCATGGTGGAAGCAGCACGGCTGGCGCGTCGTGACGGTGAGCACCATGCTGCGCGCACGGGCCGGCCGATGAGTGGCTGGCGACGTTTCGCACGACGGTCCGGTCGCGGGGTGGCGACCTCCCGACAGACCACGCGCGCCCCGCGAGCCATCGCCGCGACGCTGCTCCTGCTCTGCGTCGCGGTAGGTGTCCCGGCCGCCCCGGCTGTGGCGGCCACGCCCCGGTTCCTCACCCTGCCGATCGCCAGCACGCACGGCATGAACATCCAGCAGGCTTGGCTCTGGTCCGGTGGGTCCCGGGACGGCACGGCGGGACATGACGGGATCGACTACATCGATGCCAAGGTCGACTCGGCGCCCGTGACATGGAAGAGCTTCCAGGTCGTCGCGGCGGCGCCCGGACGGGCGTGCGCGAGCAGGAATGGGCAGAGCGCGTGCGGCTTCGCCTCAGCCGGGAACTGGGTGGTCATGCGTCACAGCGTCGATGGCCGCACCTGGTACACGTTCTACGGTCACCTG
>Ga0302322_100006614_pt1 | contig 10296 bp, 9 predicted proteins | sample Fen_T0_2_FD_203757 | JGI IMG/M metagenome (GOLD analysis project Ga0302322, IMG submission 203757) | Peat permafrost microbial communities from Stordalen Mire near Abisko, Sweden - Fen_T0_2 | ecosystem: Environmental > Terrestrial > Soil > Wetlands > Permafrost | place: Sweden: Abisko... | reverse complement strand
ACCCACGACCTGAGCGGCACGACCGAGCTCGGCAGCTACAGCAGGGTCCAGATGCCCACCTGGACCTACGCGGGGACCTGGCCCGCCCTGAGCGCCACGCTCAACGGCGCCTACGTCATCGACCCGATGCCCTCGTGCACGATCACCGGCTGGGGGCTGTTCAGCGACGACACCGCGGGCACGCTGATGTACTTCGAGCTCCTGGACTCGCCCACGAGCTTCACCAGCGGGGACCGCTACGTCATCCCCACGGGCTCGATCATCATCGACCTCAACACCTAGGAGCGCGCCGTGACCGTCGTGCTCACCGTCACCGGCACGTCACCCACCTCGAGCCCGTCCGTCCAGGACGAGGGCTACCTGCTCTACGTGGGCGGCGTGGGCGACGGCGGCAGCGGTGGTGGTGGAGGCGGCGGGACGGACGTCGGGGGAGGCGCCTCCTCCTACGACACCGCGGTGATGACCGACACCCCGCTGATCTACCTCAAGCTCGACGAGACCTCGGGGACCACGGCCAGCGACTCCTCGGGCAACGCCCACCACTTCACCTACGGCTCGGGCGTCACGCTCAACGCCGGCACCAACCTGCTGGGCAAGATGGTCGCGGGCTCGGGCAGCGACTACATCGCCAGCCTGCTCTCGATGCCCGGCACGTTCGCGGGCACGGGGGACTGGGCGATCGAGGCCTGGGTCAAGCTGCCCGACTACAGCCAGAGCGGCCCCTTCGTCAAGATCGGTGGCTACGGGGACGGCTTCTCCCTGGGCGTGGGGGACACCACCCAGGACGACTCGGGCAACCACCTCATCGGCCTGGGCGAGTTCGCCGGCTGGCACAACGGCTACCACTCGATCGGGCTGACCGACCACTACGTGGTGCTCGACCACCACAGCTCGACCTGGGACTTCTACGTCGACGGCACGCTGGCCTGGTCGGACACGGCATCGGCGTACGACGCCACCGTCCGCATCGACATCGGCGGGGACATCGAGAGCAGCCGCCTGCTCACTGGCGGGACGCTGATCAGCCACGTCGCTATCTACGACGCAGCGCTGGGCGCGACCAGGGTGGCGGTCCACTTCGCCGCGGCGCTGGGCATGTCCGCCCCGATGGCCCTGTTCGGGGTCTCGACGCTCTCGGCGGCAGCGCACAGCCCCACCACGCTGCACCTCCCCACCACGGGCGCGATCGAGATCGACTACCACCCTGCGCCGGCGGGGATCGTGCGCCAGCCCGTGCTCATCAGCAACACCCCGATGAGCGTGCAGGTCGTGCTCACCGGCATGGGCAAGGTCATCGCCGCACCCGAGATCATCCCCAGCGGGATGGACCTGCGGGTGGCAGCAGGGGTGACCGTCACGCCCACCGTGCCGGCGTTCGTGCGGGGCAAGCCCCTGATCCCGGACCTGTGGGTGGCGACCAGCTCGAGCGTGACGGACTCGGGCATCACCGTGGTGCCCGATCCCGACCCGATCATCGCCGGCAACCCGCACCCGGGCGGCGTCACGCCCACCCACGCCTGGCACGTGAGCGACCTGAGCCTGGGCCACCTCACCGACTGGGCGCCGCACGGCGGCAGCGGGCCGCACTGGACGACCAGCGACGGCTTCTCCCCGCGGGTGATCCAGACCGTGGTCTACGGCACTGCGGACCGTTACCACACCTACACCAAGGGTGTGCACTTCGACGGCGCCGACGTCCACCACATGAACCTGGACTGGGGCAGCAGCCTGGCCCAGCCCTTCACGGTGATCCTCTGCGGGATCATCCACTACTACCCGACCACGACGTACGGGCACTTCCTGCTCGACGCGGGGCGCCCGGTCAGCGACTCGCTGGCGGACGGGCGCGACCATGTCGTCTCGGACGGGCTGAGCTACCGCAGCCTGATGCTCTACCGGCGCAACACCGCGGTGCTGGCCACCCACACCGGGGCAGACCCCGTGCGCAGCGGCAAGCACGTGACCGCTCGAGCGGACTTCTACCCCCGGCCCAGGATGTTCTTCGGCATCTTCAACGGCGCGAGCAGCTACATCGGGGCCTGGGACAACCGCAACCAGTACATCAAGAAGGGCACGGTCGACAGCCACACCCACCGCTACTTCGTGACCGGGCGCCGGCAGAACCACGTCAGCGACGAGCAGGCCAGCCACATGACCCTGTTCGAGATCCGGATGTACGACACCGCGCTGACCCGTGTCACGCTCAAGGAGATCTACAAGCAGCTCGCGGCCACCTGGAAGTTCAACAAGTACCACGTCTAGGAGACGCTGTGCCCACACCCTGGGGCTTCACCTCCACCACCACCCCTGCGGGTCGGTGGAAGCTGGCGATCAACGGGGTGGACGTGACCAACCTGCGCGGCGTCCCGGTCAAGATCAGCGACTACTCCTTCACCGACCCCTTCGCCGACAGCCTGGCCAACCTGGTCTTCCCCCAGATCACCGGCTTCGACGACCTCGAGAGCCCGGAGTTCGCGTCCTGGCTGGTGGACGAGGCCAACGTCGACATCTTCTGGATCCCCACGGTGGCCGGCTCCACGGTGATCAACCCCGTGACGGGCAACAAGGACCTCGCGCTGGGCACGCCCGCGCCCGTGTGGGAGGGCTTCCTGGCCTCCTTCGACATCGAGGAGTCCGAGAACGGCTCCTACCTGGCCGCGCAGTGCCAGGGCGCGCTGCTGCAGCTGGACCGGCACAAGGCCAAGCCGTCCTACCCCGCGCGCCCGCTGAGCTACGAGTCGATGATCCGCGACCAGTTCGACCTGGCCAAGCGGCCCAACCTGCGCACCCAGCCGATGGGGAGCCCGCAGTGGCCGACCGGCTGGACCAAGGTGATGCCCACCGGGCACGTCACGGTCTACACGCCCATCGGCAAGCCCGGGGACAAGATCACCGGCTACTCGGGGCGCGACACAGGTGCGTGGGACGCGAGCCTGACGGGCTTCATCGCCAGCCTGCTCGCGGTGATGTTCACCCAGGACGACTGCGGCGTCACCCCGGGCAACCAGTGGACCGTGCTCAAGGACCCGGGGCGCCAGCCCGTGCTGCAGGTGCGCGACCGCTACCGCACGCCCGACTTCGAGGTCTGGTACGGCCAGGTCGGGGTCAAGTGCCCGCGCATGACCAGGGACGGCACCCAGCGGGTCAACGTCATCTACGGCGAGGGCACCAGCCTGGACGGCACGACCTGGCGCAACGCGGTGATCAGCCCGGACGGCACGAGCACCGACTACGCCCCGCTGGCCTACGTGCCCGAGGTCTACCCGCCCACGTCCAACCCGATCTACGACCAGTCCCAGATGGTGCTCGAGGGCTACACCCGCTTCCCCTCGGGCTTCGACCAGCTGCCGGCCACCGACTCGAGCAAGAAGATCCTCCAGCGCGACCGCGACCCCGGCTGGGTCGGGGAGATGACCCTGAGCATCGACCCCAGCGACACCCTGAGCCGCTTCCAGGTGCGCGCGGGCATGACGGTCAGGCTCAAGGGCTTCATGGGCACGGGCAGCACGGGCATGAACTTCCACGTGGCCGAGGCGATCGTGCACCCCGAGGAGGGCAGCGTCACGCTCAAGCTCGACACCAAGTACCGCGACCTGCTCACCCTCGAGGAGGTCGTGGCCCGCACGCGCGACCCGCTGACCCCGACCAAGATGCTGCAGGTCAACCGCCGCACCGTGCTCATCGAGGACATCGTCGCGCCCTGGGACTACTCGGCCGGCTCGGGCTACATGCCCCAGGCCGCGCGCAAGATGCTGTCCAACGCCGATCGGTCGGTGGCCTTCCCCTGGAAGTCGATCACCAACGCCTTCCCGCCCAAGTACCACCCGGAGTACTACATCAAGGTCAAGGGCAAGAACTCCTCGAGCAACGGGCGCTGGACGTTCTTCCCGATCCTGATGAGCCAGCGCGGCAGCATCCGGCGCCTGGAGATGCAGGCCTTCGACTCCAACGGCGACCCGCTGGCCGCGGCCTTCCACCTGAGCCTGTACTACGCCAACGTCACGGTGACCGCGATGCCGATGAGCAACGGCATCCACAGCCCGTTCTTCGTTGGCGCGTTCGAGAGCACCCAGCCCAACGGCCTGCCCTGGCCCACCGGCAACTTCTTCGCCCCCGACGACTCGATCATCATCGGCTGGGGCAACCACGACCAGCCTGCGGGTTACAGTCCAGGGTCCAAGGCCAACGGCAACCCGATCACCGGCACGCTGGTCGACGAGTCGTCCTTCAGCTTCGACTGCATGTCCAACCCCAACTTCGACAAGAACGCGCGGGTCGGGCAGAAGATCCCGAGCTCGGCCATCACCATCCACGGCGCGCTCTACACCGACTACCCGGCCAACGTGTTCTTCCTGGGACGCATGTTCCGCCAGGAGCCCGGCGCATGAGGCCCATCGAGACCGAGACCCACTGGCGCATCGCGCCGGCGGGTGGCTTCTCCGAGGGCGGCAGCAACGTCTTCCTGAGCACGACGGCCAGCCAGGACGCGCTCAACTTCACCTTCGACATCGCCCCCTTCGCCGCAGGGGTCGACGGCCTGGTCATGCGCTACTTCGACGGGACGAGCTACGGCCCGGTCATGTCGAGCTCGGAGCGGGCCAGCATCGTCTTCGACTCGATCGCCCTGGTGGTGGAGACCTTCGACCTCTCCCCGGGATCGGGCTTCCTGCCCTTCTTCTTCGACGCCCGCATCACCATGGGGGTCTACTCCGCCACCGACGCGGTCACCGACTGGACCTTCGGCGCGGACTTCACCGGCGCGGCCTACTGGCACCCGGTCGATCCGTACCCCAGGCCGTCCTACGACTCGGGGTACAACCTGCTCGAGGCGACCCAGGTCAACTTCCTCACCCTGCGCGGCTACCTGCCGGCTCCGGTGATGGGCGACTTCTCGTCGGACTACGGCAGCACCTTCTTCGCGCGCGGGGAGGGATCCAGCTGGTACCACGACGATGGCGGCAACTACTTCCCGCTGGGCACCGACGCCGAGTTCTGGACGATGCTTACCGGCGGCCAGGTCGCGGTCGACGAGATCTACCTCTACGGCTCGGGCAACTCGATCGAGCCCCCGCTGCGCCTGTTCCAGCGCGACGACGCCGTGGGCCTGATCAAGTCGCCCCGGGTCGCTGGTCACGCTCCGTTACCTAACCTGCCGGGCAGCCAGCAGGCCAACCCCGCGACCCGCCTGCGCCAGGGCGGGAACACCTACGTCTGAGGAGCACCGATGACCAGCGTGATGACCAACTACCTCGGGGGAGCGACGCTGCAGCACTACCTCATCGACAGCCCGTCGTGGATCGCGCTGCTCACCGCCGACCCCACCGTGACGGGCAGTCTGGTCAACGAGGTGGTGGGCGGCTCCTACGCGCGACTTCCCGCGGTGTGGAGCACGCCCGGGTCCAAGAGCACGGGACTGGGCCCGCTGCGCTTCCTGAACCTGCCGGCGTGCACCGTGACCTACATCGCGGTGGCCGATGCGCTGGCGGGCGGGCACCTGCTGATCGTGCACCAGCTGGCCGCGCCTGCGGTCATCCCCGACTCGGGCGAACTGCGCTTCCCGGACAACGCCGTGGTCGTCACGCTGTGAGCGTGGACGTCTTGGAGAGGATGTGTGTATGAACGCCAACACGCTGCAGCTGCTGGCTGTGCTGAACATGGTCGCGTCCCTGCTGCTGCCGCTGCTGCACAGCGTCGTGACCAACATCAACGCCTCCGAGCCGGTGAAGACGGTCATCACCGCGCTCCTCGCCGCCGTGACGGGCTTCTTCACGCCGTTCCTGGCAGGCACCCAGTCCTGGGCGACCTTCGACTGGCAGCTCGCGCTGATCTCGATCGGCACCGTCTTCTTCGGCACCGTGCTCAGTCACTACGGCCTGTGGAAGCCCCTGACGGTCACCGGCACGGACGGCTCGATCCAGGCCGCGATCCCCGGTGGTATCGGAGGCTCGAGCAACGGCGACCACTCACCAGCCGTTGTTGCCGCCTTCCCGGCGCCCGCCGGCTCCGACTCCGGCCCCTCCTACTCCGACGTCCAGGCCGCAGTCACCACCCAGGACCCGCTCCCCGCGCCCGACGCGCCCGCGGGCGGAGCAGCCTGATGCTCACCCTCGACCGGCACATCGCGACCTGCGAGGACTGGCTGGTCCATCCGCAGCACGCGCCCAGCGTCAACGGGAAGAACATCATCACCCACGGCGGCTGGTGCATCGGCGTCACCCGCGAGAGCTGGGAGCTTCCCAGCCTGGGCGACTCGGCGCTGATCGCCTACGAGAGCACCCCGCGCGCGGAGATCCACGTCTCCGACCCGCTCGACGTCCCGCTGGGCGCGATCTGCTACGGCCTGCACGGCGACTTCGGCCAGCCCAAGAGCCCGTTCGGGCACGCCTGGACCGCTGCGCACAACACCGGGTGCTACACCACCGACTACGGCGGCGTGGGCCGGCTCTGGTACGAGCCGATGAGCCTCCCGCGCTGGACGAGGGTCGGCACGGTCTCGTGGACCGCCTGGACGAAGTACGGCCGGCTCCCGGTGGGGCGCACCCACCGTCAGGTGCTCGCCGCGGCCAAGAAGCTCTCCAAGCACCAGCTGCACGTCATCCACCTGGTCAACATCGGCAAGGCCAGCGACCACCAGCGACACGTCGTGCACGTCTGGCGCACGACCGGCGTCTGGGACGAGTAGACCGACAATGCGGGGGTCTAGGAGGTGGCGTTGTGGCCACCGTTCAGCACCACAGGACAGGAAGGTCCGTCATGCCGCCGTTGAACCTGCACTGGAGGGTGCTGGGCCGACCGGTCAAGCCGGTCTCCTTCGGCATCGCCTTCGCGATGCTGGCGATCTTCGCGGCCAACGTCGATGACCTGGGCATCCTGGACGGGTCGCAGTGGGGCGACTTCCTCGGCGGCATGGCCATCGCGGTCGCGATCCTGTTCATCACCGGCTGGGGGCTCAACAGCCAGCACCTCACGGAGTGGGCGCTGATCGGCGCCTTCTGGGTCTTCAGCGTCCGCTTCTGGCTGATCCTCTTCATCGCCAAGGACCACGGGATCGGTGAGCCCGCATGGCTCGACCTCGCGTTCATGATGATCGCAGGGGGTTCCTACCTGCTCGAGAAGCTGGACTCCCTGGGCGTGACGCCAGAGAGGGGGGGTAGGTGGACGCGGCAGTAGAGTTCGCCGTCGCCTCCGCCCTGTCCACCTTCACCGCGGTCGCCATGATGTACGCGGCGTACCACTGGCCCGTGGGTCACAACAAGGCCGACGACGAGGCCAAGATCGAGAAGGCCAGGCACTCGATCGAGAACGTCGAGGTCCGTCGTCGCAAGGAGTACGACCGCGACGAGCGGCTCAGCGACAAGGCCGAGGTCCGCCGCCGGCACGACTACGACGACCCGGACGAGGACTGATGGCCAGGTTCAGGCTCCCCCGAGCGCCTCAGACCGACGAGGAGCTCTACTGGGCCGTCCAGGCGCTGTGGGGCGTGGTGATCCCCCGTACGCCGGTCTGCCCGGACCATGTGACCCCCTTCCAGGTCTTCGCGGACGCCTTCTTCAACCGGGACGGCTCGATCGCCTTCTGGCACGGCTCCCGAGGCCTGAGCGGCAAGTCCTTCACGCTGGCCACCCTGGGGCTGACCAAGGCGGTGTTCCGGGGCGCGAACTGCAACATCCTGGGCGGCTCGATGGCCCAGTCGACCAACGTCCACGAGGCCATGCGCTCGGCCCTGGACTTCGAGGACGCCCCGCGCGAGATGATCGTGCACGAGGGCCTGCAGGAGATCCGGCTCACGAACAAGGCCAAGATCCGCCCGCTGACCGCGTCCCAGAAGACGGTGCGAGGGCCTCACCCGCCGTTCCTGCTGCTGGACGAGATCGACGAGATGGAGCTCGCGATCCTCGACGCGGCCCTGGGCCAGCCACTCCCGCAGAAGAACAACCACGGCGAGACCATCCCGCCCTACACCGTGATGTGCTCGACCTGGCAGAACCCCGAGGGCACCTTCACCGCGATCAAGCGCCGGTTCGAGGAGCGCGGGCTGCCGACCAAGGCCTGGTGCTACCGGGAGAGCGCCAACCCCGTGGACGGGTGGCTGACCCAGGAGACGATCGACGCCAAGAAGCTCGAGATCCCCGCCGAGATGTGGCGCGTGGAGTACGAGCTCGGTGAGCCCTCGATCGGCAACCGCGCCTTCGACTCCGACGCGGTGGAGAACACCTTCAGCCTGCCGGCCGCGGCGCCGATCTTCTCCGAGGTGCTCAAGGACTACGAGACCTACACCTTCGCCAAGCCGGTCGCGCGCGGCTCCTACGTGGTCAGCGCGGACTGGGCCAAGGATCATGACTACACGGTCATCGCGGTCACCCGCGTCGACGTCGCCCCGATCGAGCTCGTGCACTGGGTGCGGGTCAACCGCCGGCCCTACCCCTTCATGATCGGGCTCTACAACAAGGCCATCGGGGAGTACAACCCGGTGGCGGCCATCCACGACGGCACGGGCGTGGGAAACGCGGTCAACGACTACCTCGACGTGCGGGCCCGCGGCTTCATCATGAGCGGCGCCCAGCGCTCCAACATGCTCACCGAGTACGTCAACGCCGTCGAGCGCGGCCGCTTCCGCTTCCCCAAGATCCAGACCGCCTACCTCGCGCACAAGTACGCCCAGGTGGGCGACCTCTACCAGACCGGCCAGCAGTTCCACCTCCCCGACGAGGTGTGCGCGCTGGCGCTGGGCTGGCGCGCCGCGCGGCAGTTCGGGGGCATCGTCGACATCACCCCGGGCTTCACCCCGCGCGAGGAGGAGCCCACCAAGGACGAGATCCTGTTCGCCAACCCGCGCAAGGAGCTCGACGCCCTGGACACCCCGACGCCGCACGACGGAGCGGTGTACGCCGTGGATGAGCCCGACCTGGTCTCCTTCCTCGCCTAGATGGACACTCACGGGAGGATGGACGCATGGACCCGCAGGACCTGAACGGCCTCGACACAGGCCTGCCGACCGACGAGATCCCCGAGTACGGGGCCTTCGACGAGGCGGGCCTGACAGGTCTGCGCCGTGCCGCTGGGTACGTCGACGAGGAGTTCCTGCCCCAGCTGCGCGGGCGCAAGTCCGTCCAGGTGTTCCGCGAGATGGCCGACAACGAGCCCGTGGTGGGCGCGCTGCTGTTCGCGATCGACCGGCTGCTGCGCAACCTGGACTGGCGCGTGGAGGCCGGCGAGGGGGCCGACGCCGAGGAGGCCGCGGACTTCCTCGAGGGCTGCATGAACGACATGAGCCACACCTGGGACGACTTCATCTCCGAGGTGCTGACCATGCTGCCCTACGGCTGGTCGTGGCACGAGATCGTCTACAAGCGCTCCCAGGGGCCCTGGCAGACCGACCCCAGCCTGCGCAGCCGGTACGACGACGGCAGGATCCGCTGGCGCAAGATCCCGATCCGCGCGCAGGAGACGCTGTTCCGCTGGGTGTTCGACGACCGCGGCGGCATCCAGGGCATGATCCAGCTCGCCCCGCCGACCTACACCAGTGTCACCATTCCCATCGAGAAGTCGCTGCTGTTCCGGGTCAACTCCATCAAGGGGAACCCGGAGGGTCGCAGCCTGCTGCGCAACGCCTACCGCCCGTGGTTCTACAAGAAGCGGATGGAGGAGATCGAGGGCATCGGCGCAGAGCGCGACCTGGCCGGTATGCCGATCGCGCGCGTCCCCATGCGGATGCTCACCGCCAAGTCCAACACCACCGACTACGCCGCGATGCAGGCCATGCGCAAGCTCGTGCGCGCGGTGCGCCGCGACGCCCAGGACGGCGTGATCTTCCCGCGGGAGATCGACCCCGAGACCAAGCAGGACCTCTACGACTTCTCCCTGATGACCTCCGGGGGCAGCCGCCAGTTCGACACCAACGGGATCATCCAGCGCTACGAGCAGCGCATCCTGATGACCGTGCTCGCGGACTTCATCCTGGTCGGGCACGAGAACGTCGGCTCCTACGCGCTGCACACCGACAAGTCCGGCCTGTTCCGCTCCGCGATCAACTCGATCGCCCAGTCCATCGCGGACACCATCAACCGCTACGCGATCCCCCGGCTGTTCGAGCTCAACGACTGGAAGCTCGACGATCTGCCCAAGATCGTGCCGGCCGACGTCGACCCGCCGGACCTGGTCCAGCTGGGGCAGTTCATGTCCTCGATGCAGCAGGCCGGCGTGCAGTGGTTCCCGGACCCGACGCTGGAGAAGTTCCTGCGTCAGGCCGCCCGGCTGCCCGAGATGGACGAGGACCAGATCGCGGTGCTCGAGATC
>Ga0302322_100006613_pt1 | contig 10296 bp, 12 predicted proteins | sample Fen_T0_2_FD_203757 | JGI IMG/M metagenome (GOLD analysis project Ga0302322, IMG submission 203757) | Peat permafrost microbial communities from Stordalen Mire near Abisko, Sweden - Fen_T0_2 | ecosystem: Environmental > Terrestrial > Soil > Wetlands > Permafrost | place: Sweden: Abisko... | reverse complement strand
CGCCACCGCCCCGAGGCGTGGGCCCACATGACCACCCGCGGCGCGGTGCCGGAGGAGGGCCAGGCCCTCGATGCCCTCCCCGACCCCGGCATCGCGGCGGCCGCGGCCCACGCACTCGAACACGGCGACGGCATGGTCGAGGAGTACGTGGCGTGGGCGCGCCCGTGGGGCTTCGCACTCGGAGCCGTCGCGGTGCCGGTCACGATCCATCAGGGCACGGACGACGACCTCGTGCCCCCGGCGTGGGCGCAGACCCTCGCCGACGGCATCCCCGATGCTCACCTGGAATCGCACGAGGGCGCCGGACACTTCCTCACCTACGTCGATCCCGCCCGCGTGCTGCCGGGCCTGCGCGCCGGTGGCTGACCGCTACCTCCGCCGGGTCTCGCTCGCGGCGAGCGGGTACGCCGCGTGCGGCGCGCTGGAGGACGACATCCACCACGTGCGGGTGACCGTGCGGCACGACGGCACACGGATCACCGAGGTCGTGGGCGAGGCGGTGCGCCTTCCGTGGTCGACGTGCCCGGGCTCCGAGGCGGGCGTCGCCTCACTCGTGGGCACCGAGCTCGCGGCCGCGACCCGCGGGCTGAAGTCCCGGTACCGCGCTGACCTCCACTGCACCCACATGTTCGACCTCGCGCAGCTCGTCGCCGCGCAAGCGGCCCGCGGCGACGGCGCGGTCGACTACCTCGCCACCATCGACGTGCGCGACGAAGACGACGACGAGGGCCTCATGCACGCCGAGATCGCACGCGACGGCGTGACCGTGATCACCTGGGACGTCGCGCGCTACACGCAACCCGAGATGCCCGCCGACCCCTCGATCGCGGAAGCCGCGTTCGTGCTGCGCCGCGCGGTGTGGCTCGCGCCGATCAGCAGCATGCGCTTCGACGAGTACGAGACCGTCGGGCCGACCGGGCTCCCGCCGGGCACGTGTTGGACGGCCCAGCCCGAGCGCATCGAGGTGGCGTTCCGCCACCGCGGCAGTCAACGGCACTACGGCGCCGCGCCCGACGGAGAAGGCGGCCCCGACGCGATGCTCGCGGGGTTCCCCGAGTACCGCGCCACGGCGCTCGGTGAGCGGCTCGGCTAGAGCCAGCTCACCCGCACGCTCGGACCGAGGTCGGCGCGGCCATCGACAAGGGGCGCAGTCGCCAACTCGCCGGCGTGCACACGGTCGAGGAGGCGTTGCACCGTCGCGGTGATCTCCGGCACTGCGGCGCGCAACTGCTCGGCGTCGTCGGGGCCCACAGCCGACTCGTCGAGCCCCGCACCCTCGAGCAACGCGGCGAGGTCGGCGAGTTGTTCACCGACGAAGCCCACCGGATCCGCGCTCATCGCCGGCTCGAACACACGCGGGCACGGTTCCCACCCTTTGAAGCGCGGGTGGTGGTGCGTGCGGTCGAAGCTGCCCATCGGGCCCGCGACCGACTCGAGCAGGTCGGCCCGCCACACCGGGCGATCGGCCACGATCGTCTGCGACGAGTAGATCGAACCGGTGAGCGGCGGCCGTTCCATCAGTCGCACCTCGAGCCGCACCCCGCGCTCGGCCCCCTCCTGGCCTGATTCGGGCTGCGGATCCACGAAGAAGAGGTCGCCCACGGCGACACCGACACGGTCGAACGCGAACACGTAGAGCATCCCGTCAGGGTACCCAGCGGCCCGCGGGACCACTTTTCGCGACCATGTGACAGTTGAGTGCCGTATATCCAGGTCAACTGTCACTTGCTCGGCGTTCTGGTGACGCACCCTTCAGGTGGAGCTCGGGTCTGGCGCCGTGGACGTCGAGCGGACACACTTGCGGCTCGGATGCGGCGAGGTCGGGTGGCGCGAATGGCTGACGTGCAGTGGATCGAAGCGATGGTTGCGGCATGGAACGCGCACGACGGCGACAGAGTTGCGGAGTCCTTCGCGCCTGACGGCTCTTGGGAGGACGTGTCGTTCGGATTCCGCCACGAGGGGCGCGCTCGGATCGCCGAGATGTGGTCGGTCGAATCACCGGGGTTCTCGTCCGATGCGCAATTCGATCTGGTGAGCGTGGTCGTCGACGACTCGGGTTACGGCATCCAGTGGCGGTGGTCGGGTACCCACAACGACAGCGGGCGCCCGTTCGACATTCGGGGCGCTTCGATCGGTCTCCTCCACGACGGCTTGGTGGTGGAGCACTTCGACTACTGGAACCCCGCGCACGTGAGCGAACAGCTCGGGATGATCGTCGAGTAGATCTCCGCGCATCGGGCCGGCCGACGCGTCGGCGCTTGGTACCGTCAGCGGGTGGCCGCGAGGCGTGAACCGGTTCCTTTCGAGGTGTACGAGCCTGGCGTGTTCTTGCACGGCACGAAGGCGAACCTCGCCGTTGGCGAGCTCCTGCACTCCGGCCGCAACTCGAACTTCGAACCGGGGCGGGTGATGAACTTCGTCTACTTCACCGCGACGCTCGACGCCGCGACGTGGGGTGCCGAGCTCGCCGCCGGCACCGGCCGCGGGCGCATCTACCTCGTCGAGCCGATCGGCGAGTTCGAGGACGACCCCAACCTCACCGACAAGAAGTTCCCCGGGAACCCGACGCGATCGTTCCGCAGCCGCGAACCGCTGCGCGTCGTCGGTGAGATCGTCGACTGGGTTGGTCACCCGCCCGAGAAGCTGGAGGCGATGCGCAGAGCCGCACAGGAGCAAGAAACGGGGCGCATCGAAGACTGAGCCGCGGTCCTCCAGGTTGCGTCAGGAAACCCGGTCCTGCCCGGTTCTGGTGACGCAACCTCCGAGGAGAACTGCGGTCCAGCGGCGATACTGGGTGGATGACCGAACGCAACGTACTCGGCGGCGAACTCGAGGAGTGCGGCACCGACCCGCTCACCGGCTTCTACCGCGACGGCTGCTGCTCCACCGGGCCGGAAGACCTGGGCAGCCATACGATCTGCGCGGTCGTGACCACCGACTTCCTCCGGCACCAGCAGTCGATCGGCAACGACTTGATCACGCCGATGCCCGCCTACCGCTTCCCCGGCCTGCGTCCGGGCGATCGTTGGTGCGTCACCGCGGTGAACTGGCTGCGCGCCTTCCACGACGGTGTTGCCGCGCCCGTGGTGCTCGCGTCCACCCACGAGGGCGCGCTCGACGTCGTGCCGCTCGACGCGCTCCAGGCGTGCGCGGTCGACGTGCCCGCCGACCCCAGCGGCATCGCCGACTGACGACGGCGAGGAGATCGCACGATGGGACTGCAGCAGGCCCTCGACTACTCCGTGAAACCGGCCAACGTCGCGCAGCGCGCGTTCCAGCACGTGGCGTCGTCACGCCCGGGCGCGTGGGCTTTCGCGCACACCGCGCACCATCTCGACAAACTGCTGCTGCGCACCACGAAGGGTCGCACGACGCTCGCCGGGCTCTCCGCGGGCATCCCGATCCTCACGATCACCACCACGGGTCGCCGCAGCGGGCTGCCCCGCACGATGCCGCTGCTCGGCGTGCCGATCGGCGACGACCTCGCGCTCGTCGGCACCAACTTCGGTCGAGAACACGAGCCCGCGTGGGTGGGCAACCTGCGCGCCGACCCGCGTGCCGCGGTGGAGTACCGCGGCACGCGCATCGACGTGACCGCGCGCGACGCCACACCTGAGGAGCACGCGGCCGTACTGCGCGAGGCGGCGCACATCTACCCCGGGTACGCCGCGTACCAGGAGCGCATCTCGGCGCGCGAGATCCCGGTGCTCGTGCTCACGCCGCGCTGACGGTCAACCCGCTTCCAGGATCGCGTCGATCTGGCCGGCGGCCAGGCGGATGCCTTCCTCCATGCCCATCTCGAGCAGCTGGGCCATTGCCTCGGCGGAGGCGTAGGTGCTGGTGACCGTCATCCGGGTGCCGCCACCCGAGCGGTCGGCCAGCCGCACCCGCATCGTGGTGAGCGGCATCCCGTTGTCGCTGCCCGGCTCGTCGCCGAAGCCGTCCTCCACCTCGAAACCGTGCGGCGGCTCCACCGACACGACCCGCCACCAGCCGTGCGGCGTGTCGCCGTCGGGCCCGGTCATGAAGTACGTGCAGAACGCGCCCGGCGTGAGGTCGTGCGCGACGAACGTCGCCGGGTACACCGGCGGGCCCCACCAACGCTCGAGTTGGCGCGGGTCGGACCAGAGCTGCCAGCAGCGCTCGACCGGCGCGTCGTATTCGCAGACGATGGTCATGCTGCAGGTCGCGGGGTCCTTGGTGATGTCGATGACGGGCACGGGGGCTCCTTGTCGGGATCGGATCAGTCGGGATCGGTCAGTGGTCGATGAGGTCGTCGAGCGCGGTCGCGAAACGGTCGAGCCGCTCGCGCCAGAGCTGCTCCAGGTCGTCGAGGAGCCGGGCCGCGGCCTGCACCGCCTCGACGTCGGCGCGGACGCGTTGCTCGCGCCCGTGGCGCTCCTTGTGCACGAGGCCGGCTCGTTCGAGCACCGCGACGTGCTTCTGCACCGCGGTGACGCTCATCGGATAGCTGCGGGCCAGGGCCGAGACCGAGAGCTCTCCCGCTACCGAACGGCGCACGATGTCGCGTCGGGTGGCGTCGGCCAGCGCGTTGAAGACGAGGTCGGCGCGGGCGTCGTCGGCGAGGAGATCTACAACCATTCGGTTGCAGGTTAGCGCGGAGCGAGCTCCACTGCAACCTCCGCGCCGAGGCGGGCACCGCCGGCGAGCTCGAGCGAGTCCCCGCTCCAGAACCGTCCCGGGTCGAACCAGTTGGCGGGCGCGCCGGTGTCGAGCAGCCCCATCCGCTGGTAGGTGATCGCGAGCAGCTCGGCGCAGTAGATCGCCTGCTCCGACGCCTCCCGCTTCAACCGGCCGGCGAGCCACTTCCCCACCAGGTGCCGGGTACGCGGGAACGGCCGCCCCTCGTACTCGTTGACCACCCGCAACAGGCGGTCCTCCATCTGCCGGGTGACGTCACCGTGGAAGTGCCGCACGAAGGCGCGCTGGCGGTACTTCGTCGTCCACACCGTGAGCGCCTCGTCGAGCCGGTTGAGCTGCGCGCCCCGGTGCCGGTCGCCGCTCCACACGCTCTCGAGGCTCTGGCCGAGTTCGGTGTGCCACAGCAGCGGCGGCAGGTCGTCGAGCGCCACCACCATCGCCACGTGGTTGACCGGAGAATTGGTGAACAGGCGGATCGCCTTGTCAGCGCCCGACGGCCCGCGGAACAGCCAGACGTCGCCGGTGGTCGCGGTCTCGAGCACGTCGTGCATCGCCATCGGGTTCGGGCCGGGGGTCGCGGAGGGTTTGGTCATCGCCGGTTAGCGTACGGACCCTTGCAGGCACGCACGTGGAAGTGGCTCGGGCTCGGCGCACTCGCCGCCATCGCGGTGGGCTCGGCCATCGCGGTCGAACGCCGGCGCCGCCACTGGCGTCACTACGACACCGACGAGATCCGTGCCGCACTCCACGAGCGTTTCGCCGCCGCCGGCGACTGACCCGCGCGCCTGACCCGCGGCCCGTGAGAAGCGCGTGAGCGTGGCCACACGCCACATTTCGCGAAACACCCGACCTGGATGTTGCATCAGCAACGTTCGCGACCCATACTCCGCGGGTTGTGCCAGGTATCCGTGCGGGAACGAACAGGGGCGTGTGTGATGGGTGAGTCGAACGAGCTGGTCTGGGAGCCGATCGGTCCGGGGCCGTGGGGCAACGACCCGGTGCACTTCCCCCGCCCGGTCACGCGCTACTGGACCGAGACCCACCCCGCGGCGTTCAACGCCGGCACGAGCTACTTCTGTTCGTACTACGGCCTGCTCCTCGAGGGGCTCTTCACCTCGTACGTCAACGGCTTCTGTTACAACCAGCCGCGCCCCGTCGCCGACGAGCAGGTGCCCGCGCGCTTCGCCCGCGCCGAGGAAGCGCTCGCCGGGAAGCTCTGGCGCGAGCAGCTGCGCGAGTGGGACGAGGAGAAGAAGCCGGCCGCGATCGCGAAGCACCGCGAGATCCAGGCCGTCGACCCCGCGTCGTTGAGTGACGACGAGCTCGTCGCGTACCTGCACCGCTGCAACGACCACCACGCGGCGATGATCACGCAACACATGAGCTTCACTGCGGGTGCGGTCATCCCCACGGGCGACTTCGTCGCCCACGTCGGCGAGTGGACGGGCATCTCCCCCGCTGAGTTGCTGGGCCTCATGCGCGGCGCGGCCGACGTGTCGGCCGGAGGTTCCGCCGAGATGGAGGCCCTCAAGGGCATCGCCGACGACCCGGCCGCGGTGGCGCTGCTCGAGTCGGATGGCGACCCGGCCACGATCCTCGACGAGTTGCGCGCACTGCCCGGCGCGTCGGGTGCCGCGGTCGCGGGCTACCTCGACCTGATCGGCAACCGTCTCCTCGACGGCTTCGACATCTCCGAGCCGCGTGCCATCGAGCTGCCCGACGCGCTGCTCAAGGCCATCCGCATCACGATCGGCGGACGCGACACCGGCGGTGAGAGCCACGAGGACCTCGCCGCCGGCGTGCGGTCACGCGTGCCCGAGGAGCACCGCGAGTTCTTCGACGAGCTGCTCGGCGAGGCGCGCGTGATGTACCGCCTCCGCGACGAGCGCGGCGTCTACAGCGACATCTGGGCGTCGGGTCTCATGCGCCGCGCCGCGCTCGAAGCCGGCGCCCGCGCCGCACAACGCGGTCGGCTGACCGACGCGACCCTGATCGTCGACGCCGGCGTCGACGAGATGTGCGCGCTGGTCACCGCCGACGACACGAATTTCGCTGGCCCCACGAGCGACGAGCTCGCCGCGCGTGCGGAGTACCGCCGCACCCACACGTCGAAGGACGCGCCGCCGTTCATCGGCGACGCGCCGCACCCGCCGCCCGACCCCTCGGGCCTGCCGCCCGCACCGCGGCGCATGATGACCGCGATGGGCGTTGCCCTCGGCATGCTGTTCGGTAGCTCCGAGGCCGAGCACGAGGTCGACACGCTGCGCGGCCTCGCCGCCAGCCCCGGTGTGTACGAAGGCCCCGCGCGGCTCATCGCGGGCCCCGCCGAGTTCGGGCGCATCCAGCAGGGCGACGTGCTGCTCACCCCGTCGACCACCGAGGCGTTCAACATCCTGCTGCCGTTGCTGGGTGCGATCGTCACCGACAACGGCGGGCTGCTGTCGCACTCGGCGATCGTGGCGCGCGAGTACGGCATCCCCGGCGTGGTCGGCACCCGTGAGGGCACGGAGCGGATCGCCGACGGCACGATGGTGCGGGTCGACGGCACCGCGGGTGAGGTCACGGTGCTCGGGTGAGCGACCTGTTGCCGCTCGCCGAAGCGAGCGACACCTCGTTGTTCGGATCGAAAGCAGTCGGTCTCGGCGACGCGATCCGCGACGGGCTCCCGGTGCCGCCGGGTTACGCGCTCGCCGGCGCCGTGGTGGAGGCCGCGGCGTCCGACGACGCGGCAACGCTCGCACGCATCGCGACCGCGATCGCCGAGTTGCCCACGCCGCTCGCGGTGCGGTCGTCGGCGGTCGACGAAGACGGCAAGGACGCAAGCTTCGCGGGGCAGCACCTCACGCTGCTCAACGTCGCGACTGTCGACGACGTGCCTGCGGCTCTGCGCGAGATCTGGTGGTCGGCCAACTCCGACTCCGCGATCACCTACCGCCAACGCGTCGGCTTGTTCACCCGCCCGAGCGTGGGTGTCGTGGTGCAGTCGCTGCTCGACCCCGTCGCCGCCGGCGTGATGTTCACCGAGAACCCGGTGACCGGTGCCGACGAGCGGGTGATCGAGGCCAGCTGGGGCCTCGGCGAGGCCGTGGTCGCGGGGTTGGTGATCCCCGACACCTTCCGCATCGCGGGCGACGGCACCGTGCTCGAGCGCGCGCCGGGGCTCAAGCGCGTTGCGATCCGCACGCTGCCCGACGGCGGCACGTTCGAGGAGCAGGTGCCGAAGGACCGCACCGAGGTGCTCTGTCTCACCGACGCGCACCTCGCGCAACTCCACGCGCTCGCGTCCCGCTGCGAGACGGTGTACGGCAAGGCGCGTGACATCGAGTGGGCCCTCGCCGACGACACGATCTACCTGTTGCAGTGCCGCGCGGTCACCACCTCCACGCAGGAGAAGTCGGCGATCGATCCGACGCTGGTGGTCGCGGAGAACGACCCCACCGAGCTGGTGCCCGAGGTGCCGTTGTTCGCGGGGCTCAGCAACACCGAGGCAGCAGAGATCGCCGCGTTGTTCAAGACGCGGAAGTTCGCCGCGGGCGACGTCGTCATCCGCGAAGGCTCCGGCGGTGCCGCGTTCTACCTGATCGACGCGGGCGAGGCCACGGTCACGATCCGCGGCGAGCAGGTCGGCACGCTCGGGCGTGGCGACCACTTCGGCGAGATCGCGCTGATCGACGAGGGCGTGCGCGCCGCGACCGTCACCGCGACGAGTGAACTGGTGTGCCACGGCCTCACGTTCTGGGAGTTCCGACCGCTCGTGGAGCAGAACGGCGCGATCGGATGGAAGCTCCTGCAGTCGATGGCGAAGATGCTGCGCGACGCGCAGGCGCAGGCGCACGCACAACCGGCGCACTCCTGACGAGATCGGCCGCGGTGGGCGAACCGCGTTCCCGCGTTCAGCTCGTCACGAGGTCCAACTTCCTGGAGATCACGTTCTTGGGCGAACACGAGTAGGTGCCGGGCTTCGTCGGGTTGACCCGCACGAAGGCGCCGTTCTTCACCTGCAGCGTCACGTCACATGCCGTGACCTTGCGACCGGCGAGATCGATCGAACCGATCAAGCCCTCGGCGTCGAACGCGTGCAGCTTGGCGAGCTCGGCAAGGATCGACGTGCGGGTGATGCCATTGACACCGTCACGCTTGACCACGGCGTTCACCGCGTCGCGGAAGGCGATGCCGGCCGCCCAGGTGTACGCGCCGAAGCTCGCGGCGTTCTTGGGTCCCGTGTACTTCACGAAGGCCGCCGCCATCTTGTTGGCCTTCTGGTCGGCCTTGCTGAGGAACGGCAGGAACGTGGTATCGACGTACTGGCCCTCGACGTCCTGGCCACCCGACGCGAGGAACTGCTGGTCGTAGCACGAGCTTCCGCAGTCCCAGACCTTGACCCCGGTCAGGCCCTGGAGGGCGGCTTCCTTGCGCAGAAGCACGGTGCACGGGAACGACGACGTGCATTGGCCGTAGTTCGAGCCGGCGGTCTTCATCGCCTGCACGATCTCCGTGTACTCGCTCTGCGTCGCGCGCGCCGAGCGGTCGAAGTCGCCGTCCGACTTGATGCCGATGTCACGCAGCGCCGCGACCGAGGCGAAGGTGGCGTCGCGCGCGGCCTGTGAGTCGTTGCCGAACACGTAGATCCCGTGGAGGTCGTTGCCGTACTTCTTCTGGTAGTACCGGCCGCGACCGACGTTGGCCTGGTACGTCTGCGGGTGCTCGGCCTTCGTGGAGCAGATCAGCGCCGAGGGCGCGATCGGGAACGACTCGCTCGAGCACTGGTGGTCGAGCGACCCGGTGTAGAAGGGGATGTCGGGAAGTCCCGTCGCTGCGCCGGCGGCGTCCTTGCAGTCACGCATCTCTGCGACCGTGTTCAGCAGCGCGGCGGACGTCCCGACCATCGCGACATCGTTCTGGCAAGCCTTGATCTCCGCGTCGCGGGTCTGGTTCGGGTTCACGTGTGAGTCGTAGAAGTCCACGACCAACTTCCGCCCGGCGATGCCGCCCGTCGCGTTGATGTACTTGGCGACGCCGTTCACACCGTCGACCGAGGCCTTGAACAAGCCCGGCGCGAACGAGTTGTCGACGTCGGCGATCACGGCGATGTGGATCTCCGTTGCCGTGATCCCGACCTCGGTTGCCTTGGGCTTCTCCTTGGCGGTCGATTGCGCGACCGCAACCGCTGACGTAGCCGTCAGCGCCACGACGACCGCAGCGCAGAGCGCCACCATTCGAACCTTGCTCATTGCGGTTCCCCCCTCTGGAAACTCTCGGACCCGGCCGAACCGGCAGTGCCTCAACCGTCGTGCAGCCGCGCGACGCCGTCGGTGATGAGACCGACATGGAGCTCGAACAACTCGTCCGCTTCCTCGGGCGTCACCCCTTCGGGATTGCTCCCGGACAAGCGGCCGCGCCGGGCGCGTGCCGCGTGCAGGCTCGACGCCTGCTCCATCGCCACGAATCCGACGGTCGCCCACATGAGCAGTCGGCATGCCTGCACCGCGGCGTCCGTGGAGAGACCGTCGTTACGCATCGCGCCGATCAGCGGACGCGACGCCTCGACGTACGCCTCTCGACCCGCCCCGAGGAAGAGCCGGCTGTCCGGTGTCAGCTTGAGTCGGCTCCGCAGCTCCTGGCACCAGCGCTTGG
>Ga0302322_100006611_pt1 | contig 10297 bp, 9 predicted proteins | sample Fen_T0_2_FD_203757 | JGI IMG/M metagenome (GOLD analysis project Ga0302322, IMG submission 203757) | Peat permafrost microbial communities from Stordalen Mire near Abisko, Sweden - Fen_T0_2 | ecosystem: Environmental > Terrestrial > Soil > Wetlands > Permafrost | place: Sweden: Abisko... | reverse complement strand
CACCTACGATTGGTGATCCGGCCGATGATCCGCGGTTCTCTACCGGGTATTCGACCGGCCCCGCCCTCGTAGCTCAGGGGATAGAGCATCGGTTTCCTAATCGTCTACGGGCGTTTCCGTGACCTGCGCCGAATGCGCCGAAAGTGCCCCTGACCAGGGATTCCGCGTCCCGGACGATCACGCTCGTTCACGCCCGATCCCGACCTCTCGCGGCCTGCTCGCGGCCTACCCATAAGATATGAAAGATAGGTCGACCGCCATCCATAGCGACTCTCTCATATCTGGGGTAGAATCATCCCATGGATGGCGCAGAGGTCGTCGAGCTGTCGGCAGAGGACGCGGATCGCCTTCGCAAGCGGTACCCCCACCTACGTGACCGGCGACGGGTCGTCGCCGTCGGCGTCGATGACGACCCGGCTGCCGATGTCATCGCGGCCATCGAGGCCGGGGCGATGACCGCAGTACGCAAGCCGGCGTCTTGGGAGCAGGCCCGCCGAAACCTCGCGATGCGACGCAGGATCCTCGACGAGTTCGGCGGGCTCAGCGCCGCGGAGCTCGGGGAATGGGCAACCCCGGAAGCGTCCAACCCTCACCAATACGCCAGCCGGCTTCGGAAGGCGAACCGCGTGTTTGCCGTGCCCTTCGAAGGGCGGATGCTGTTCTTGGGCTTCCAGTTCGACGAGCAAGGTCGGCCAGTTCCCGGGTTGGCCGACGCGCTCCCTTCACTGCGGACACGTTTCGGTAACTCCGACTGGGCGATCGCCAGCTGGTTCACGTCCCCGAACCCGCACCTTCCCATGAAGGCGCGTCCGGCGGATCTGCTCGGCGACGATCCCGAGGCTGTTGCCGCCGCCGCAAGGCGCGGCACACGTCGGATCGCCAGCTGACATCTGCTCGAGCCCCAGGTGCCCGTTCCCGTCCCGCCCGACGAGCCCATACTCGACGTGTGCCTCTGGGAGACTGGCCAACCACTCTTGCGCGTTGCGGACGACCAGTTCGGAGCGACCGAGTTCAACCCGTGCCAGGGGGAACCGACGCGGTTCGCGCCCCTCACAATCGACGGGCAGTGCATACCGACGCTGTACGCCGCCGAGACGCTCGACGCCGTCTTGATGGAATCGGTATTCCACGACGTCGTCCTCGACCGTCCTGACGGCGCGCCGCCTGAGGTCTACCTCGCCGATCTCGCGACCGTCCGCCGTTCCACGATCGCGTCACAGCGCGACCTTCGCCTCGGCCGCCTCGACGACGACGCACTCGCGACTCTCGGCCTGGAACGGACCGAACTGATCGACAGCGACGCCGACACGTATCCGGAGACCGTCCGATGGGCCCAACACGCGCACCGACACGGTGCCGCCGACCGCGGGCCCCTCGACGGACTCATCTGGCACTCCCGGCGCGCTGCGCAAGGCCTCGCGAGCCGCGAGCTCGTCGTCGTGCTCTTCGGCGACCGGGTCGCCCGCCGCGACCTCGACAGCCGCGGAACGCCCGTTCCCCTCGTCGTCAGCACCGGTCTCGACGAACTCGACTCAATCGCCAACCGACTCGGCGTCACTCTCGTGCGCTGACTCAGCATTGACGGTCGTCCAAACCGTTGCTCATCGGCAGCGAATGACCTCCTGACATGCCCAAAATCGTCGAAGACGGTTTCGTAGGCCGCGACCAGGCCGCGGGCCTACCATGACCAACCGTGAAGTCCAGCGAGGTCCGACGGCCACCGCAATGCCGCTGACCAGGACTTTCGCGAGCAAGTCCTCGTAGCTCAGGGGATAGAGCGTCGGTTTCCTAATTGTCTGCAGGCACTTCCGTGACCTGCGGCGACGCGCGGAAACGGCCTCTGAACTGCGCATTCGTATCACGGACGATCACGCTCGTTCACGCCCGTTCCCGACCTCTCGCGGCCTATGGACCTGCGGCCACGTCGATCGGGATGCGCTTGCGGCCGACGGGAAGGGATGCCCGGGAACATTGGCAGTCGGCGGCGCGCGCGCCTTCCTAGGGGATCGGACTCGGTGGAGGCTCGAGCCATTGCACGAGTGCGTCGATCAACCCGGGCGATATTGGATCGCCCTCGAAGGGTGAATCCCCGGGGCGGGGACCGCGGGTTCGCGTTGGGGCAGCTACAACGCGTTGCCTCTTGTGTCGCATGGGAGCTTCGTTCCACGTTGGGCAGGAGTGAGCTCCTGGTCGATGATCAAGAGCGTTCGCCGCATCGCGTCGGGACGGAGGCCGCCGACGCCTGCGTGGAACGGATTGTCGAGGACCTGGAGAAGCAGGAGGAGCGACACAACCACGGCGATAACCGTGCCCATCATCATCCCTTGTACGAGCGCCCGCTCGCCACTGTCGGCGAAGAACAGCATGTAGACGAAGATCAACGCCGAAGTGAAGAAGAGCACGTACCACAGAGGAGTGGGGATCACGCCGATCGCGCCGTGAATACGGTCGCTGCGCGCTTCTTCGCGTGCTGACCGCTCGTCGAGCCACTTGCTGTACGCCGCCTGTTCGGTAGCCGTCTGCGGATCGGCATCTTTGAGCGTGCGAAAGAGCCGCACCCCCCACGGGTTGAGGTCTTCGCCGAGCGTCCCTGACTCCATTCGGTCCCATTGCACGCCGGCGACGGAGCGTGCATAGCAGACCAATTGCTGCGTGAGGCGGTCGCGAACGTTCGCCGGCATCAGCTGCGCGGTCTCGACCTGCTGGGCCACGATCCGCGCTTCGGACTCCGCGCCGCTCCGAGCAGCGTCATAGCTCGTGAACGCAAGGAAGACCACGAAACCGACAACCACGGCAAAGCCGGTGGCGAGCAAGCCGAAGACGCCGGCGGCGCGGTCACCATCGTGGAAGTAGCTGCCATCAGGCGCCTTCCGCCGCACGAGCAGCATCGCGACGACCGCGAGGGCGGTCGACACTGCGACGACAAGGATCGCAAGACCCAGGTTCATCGAGTCGCCCTGCTGCCGAGCCGCCCTCGCTGGTGGACTACTCCTGCATCGTCACCACGTCGATCGTCGGCGGCCGCGTGACCAGGTAGCTGAACACGCCGATGAACGGAACGAACACGATGAACAGGAACCACATCGCCTTCGCGAAACCATGGTGGTCGTGGCGGCGGAAGTTGTCGATGAAGCACCAGATCACGATGAAGATCCACATCAAGAAGAACGAGAAGATCAAGATCGACCAGAAGACGCCGAGCAACGGATAGTCGTATGCGAGCATGGTGTGCCTCCTCGCCCGCACTGAGCGGGACGGTGTTGACGGTCACGAGTTATGAACGCGCTGAGCGCTGAAGTCGGCGGAATCGCGCCTTTCGATCCGGATCTCAGATCCGGCGCCGTCGCCCCGGCGTGACGGCCGCCGCGACCACGGCCGTCTTCGCCACTGGTGAGGGCCCTGGGCTCACGGCCTTGGCGACTACCGCGGTCTTCGCGACCGGTGCGCCGATGACGCCCACTCTTCCAACTCGTGCTGGTCTGATCGGCACGTCATGCTCCTTCGGTTGCGGATGCGTCGTCGGCCTCGATCGAGGCGATGATCGCTTGGATCGGGATTCGTCCGGTGGCGATGAGCTGACCACCCGAGCGCCGCGCAGCCGACGCGAACGGCGCGGCCCACAGGTTCTCCCAGATGATCACGCCTGCGGTGCTGCCCGGATCCATCGCAGCCGCAAGGTGCTCGACATCGTCCTCGGCCAAGAGCTCCGCCAACTCGGCCTCGATCGCCGTGAGCTCACCGAGCTCGGCGACGTCGGACAGTTCCATCGCCTCGACGGAGCCGTCGGCGTCCTTGACCAGGATGAGCACGTCGATCACCCGGATGATCCCGCGATCGACCAACCCGACGAGCTCGGTCGCCATCTCGCCCGTGAAGTTGCTCGCGCCCACCGGGAACTCGACGATCAGGTAGTCAACGGGGCCCAGCTCGTCCAGCGCGGTATCCGTCATCAGTGCTCCATTCGTTCGTTGATTCGGGCTCGCGACCCCTGCGGGTCTACGAGGTCCCTTCGGCCATCTTGGTCTGAGCGTCGGCGAGTGCGCTCTTGAGCGCCTTCACGTGCTTGCCTCCCGCTTCGCCGACGACCTTTTGGATCGCGCGGGTCACGGCGGGTTCGACCGTCTCCGCGGCCGAACGCGGGTAGGCCACGATCAGGCCGGCCCCGCCGATCGGGATCGTGTCGCCGGCCTTCTCGCCGATGCCCTTCTCGAGCTTCTTGTGCAGCGCCTCGCCACCGGCCGCACCGATCACGGCGCCGATCGCAGTGGCCGCGAGCAACGGCGGCGCGAACAGGCCCACCACGAAGCCCACCGACGCGAGGCCGGCGGCACCTTCTTCGACGGCGTGGTCGGACTCCTCGACCGTGAGGTTGCCCTCGAGGTCCTTGCTCACGACGACCGCCCCCCAGAGGCGTGCCCCGCAGTGCAGGACGGACTCGTAGTCCTCGTCGGCGGCGGCCTTGGACAGGTAGCCGCCGATCATGACGTCGGTCGTCTCGTCGTCGATCTTCATCGGACTCCCCTCCGTCGCCGATTCCTCGTCATGCCGAGAGCCCGTGTGCGACCTGGCCCTGGTGGGCGGACGCGTGCAGGTCGAGCTCGTCCTGGGCCGAGGTGTGTAGGTTGAGGTCGAACACGACCTTCTTCACGGTGCCCGTGAACGCGAATGGCTTCTTGTCCTCGTACGCGCGGTCCACGACGCCGCCGTTGTCGCGGCCGATGTCCATCCCGGCGTAGCCGGAGAATCGGACGGGCACCGTGTGGTCCATCCGCCCCTTGCCGACCGGCCGGTCGTCGATGAACAGTGTGACCTCACCACCGGTCGCCGGGGTCGCCCCGTCGGCGGCGAACTCCATGCGTACGGTCACGTCACCGCTGGGAAGGTCCTCCTCGGCGACCTGCTGGAAGATGAACACACCCATCATCGAGTACGTGTGGGTGAGCTTTCCGTCCTTGACGTAGAGGGTGAAGCCACCGAGGTGGTCCGCTTCCGCGACGATCACGCCTTCGGCCCCGCCGTCCGGGATGACGAGGTCGGCGGTGATCGAGTACGAGCGGTTGTAGACGCGCGGGATCATCCCCGACATCACGTTCTGCACGTCGCCCCGGAACTCGAACTTGGTGTCTTCCGGGATCGGCGGGAGCATGCCGAAGAACGTCGACATCGTCGCCAGCAGCGGCAGCACCTTGTAACGCTCCGCCTCTTCCCAGAACAGCGCCGTGAGCTCTTCCACCTTCTCGGGGTGCTGCGCCGCGAGATCGTTCGCCTGCGTGAAGTCGTCCGGCAGGTAGTAGAGCTCCACAGGGTCCCTGTCGGGGTCCCAAACCCCAGGTGCGTAGGGCTGGATCGCCGCCGGCGTCAACACCCACGGGATCCGCTCCGTCTTGACCGCGAGCCACCAGCCGTCCTTGTACATCGCACGGTTGCCAACGGTCTCGAAGTACTGCTGTGTGCGGTGCTCGGGTGCCGCCCCGTCGGTCAGCGATGCGGTGAACGTGGTGCCGTGCATGGGCTCCTGATCGATCCCGTCGACGGTCTCGGGGTGCGGGATGCCGGCGATGTCGAGGATCGTGGGCGCGACGTCGATGACGTGGGTGAACTGGGAGCGCTGGGACCCGGCTTCGGTGACACGGTCCGGCCAGTGCACGACGAGGGGGTTGCGGGTCCCACCGAGGTGCGAACCGACCTGCTTGCCCCACTGGAACGGCGTGTTCCCGGCCCACGCCCATGCCGCCGAGTAATGCGGGTCCATGATCGCGGCACCCCACGCGTCGAGCCCGCCGTAGCGCTCGGACAGCTGCAGCTGCATCTCGTCGGTGAGGGGGATGCCGTTCTGCATCGTCAGCTCGTTGAACGACCCGGTGATCGTCCCCTCCATGCTGGCGCCGTTGTCACCCCAGACCCACAGGATCACCGTGTTGTCGAGCTCGCCGAGCTCCTCGATCGCATCGATCACCCGTCCGACGTTGTGGTCGGCGTTCTCCGAGAAGCCGGCGTAGACCTCCATCTGGCGGGCGTAGAACGCCTTGAGCTCATCGCTGAGGCTGTCCCACGCCGGGAAGGCATCGTCGCGCGCCGTCAACACGGCGTCGGCGGGCACGACGCCCAGCTCCTTCTGGCGGGCGAAGGTCTCCTCGCGGAGCGCGTCCCAGCCCTGGTCGAACTTCCCCTTGTACTTGTCCGCCCAGTCCGCCCCCACGTGGTGCGGCGCGTGGCTGCAGCCCGTCGAGAAGTACACGAAGAACGGCTTGTGCGCGTCCTGCGCCCGGATGTCGTGCACCCACTCGATGGTCTTGTCGGCCATCGCGTCCGGGAGGTAATACGGGTTCTCGTCGTCGTAGAACTCGGCGGGTGTACCGATGATCTTCTGGTTCTCGGCCAGGCACGGGTCCCACTGGCTCGAGCCGCCCCCGAGGATCCCGTAGAAGTAGTCGAAGCCCCAGCCGTTGGGCCACCGGTCGAACGGGCCGGCCGGTCCCTGCTGGCCGTCCGGGGTCAGGTGCCACTTCCCGAACGCCGCCGTGCTGTAACCGTTGTCGCTCAAGATCCGCGGTAGCGGCGCACAGTCCCTCGGCAGGGTGGCCGAGTAACCCGGGAACCCACCCGCGAACTCGCCGACCGACCCGAAGCCCACAGCGTGGCTGTTCCGACCGGTCAGCAATGCCGCGCGCGTCGGAGAGCACAGCGCGGTGACGTGGAACCGGTTGAACTTCACCCCGCCATCGGCGATCCGCGTGTAGTTCGGCGTGTCGATGGGGCCACCGAATGTGCTCGCATTGCCGAAGCCGGCATCGTCGATGAGCACCAGCAGGACGTTCGGAGCGCCTTCGGGAGGCGTCGGATGCCCGATCAGGTTCCAGTCGGGTTGCGACCCGTCGAGCGTACGGTTCGCCGTCCCGGCGAACGCCGGGCGTCGGATCGGCAGATGGCTACGGTCCACTCCACCCACGGTCCGTCCTTTGCTCGCTCGGAAGCAACACCACCTGCGACTGTGACCACCGGGCGGGGCTGGCTCGTCATCCTCTCGGGGTGAAAGCCGGCTGCTGAGCCTCCGGAGCGGCCCCAGAAGCCGATGTGCGAGACGGCGTATGCTTCGACGATGGCCGTGACTGCGGGGGCGGGCCACACGGCGACGCCCGGGCGGGTTGCCTGGTTCCTCCCGAAGCTGACACGCCCGACGATCCGCGCCGGCACCGTCGATCGGCACCGGCTCGTGGATCGCCTCTGCTCGGCCGAGGCGACTCAGGTGGTCATCGCCGCACCGGGCGGCTACGGGAAGTCGACCCTCGCCGCGCTCTGGGCCGACCGCGACGACCGGTCGTTCTGCTGGATCACGCTCGACGATGCCGACAACGATCCTGTCGTCTTCCTCACGTACGTCGTCCTGGCGTTGGACTCGATCTCCCCGCTCGATTCGGCGCTGGTCGAGCAGCTCACGACGACGTCGACGCCCTGGCCGCACATGCTGCCGCGGGTGCTCGACGCGGTGACGTCGATCGCCGACCCGTTCGTGCTCGTGGTGGACGACGCCCACCGCCTCAGAAGTTCCAGCGCCACCGAGGTGCTCGCGGCACTGGCGGGTCGGATCCCACCTGGCTCCACACTGGCGTGCTTGACGCGGGGCACGATGCCCTACCCGACCAGCCGAGGGCTCCTCTCGGGACATGTTCTCCGCCTGGGGGTGAGCGACCTGGCCATGGACGCGACGGAAGCAACGGCACTGCTGGTCGCGGCGGGGATCGAGCCCGACCCGCTGGAATCCGACGCGCTCTTGGACCAGACCGAGGGCTGGCCGGCGGGCCTGTACATGTCCGCGCTCGCGTTGGGCAATGCCGATGGGTCGGAGCCGGCGGTGCGGCGGTTCACCGGCGGTGACCCGCTCGTCACCGACTACTTCACCGAAGAGATCCTGCACGAGGCATCGGCCGACGACGTCGACTTCCTGCTCTCGACCGCGATCCTCGGCCGCCTCTCCGGAGCGCTGTGCGACCACGCGCTGGGCGCGTTGGGCAGCGGCACCACGCTGGCCCGGCTCGCGCGCGAGAACCACTTCGTGATCCCGCTCGACCATGAAGGCGAGTGGTACCGGTATCACCACCTCTTCGCCGAGATGCTGCGCACGGAGGCGCGTGCGCGCCGGCCGGATGCCGTTCGCGACGTCGCACGAAGAGCGAGCGACTGGTTCGACGCGCGAGCGGAGCCCGAACCTGCGGTCGAGCACGCACTCGCGGCGGACGACGACCTGGCCCCCGCATTGATCTGGCGGTACAGCTCCACGATGCTCGCCACGAGCCGCGTCGACACCGTGGCCCAGTGGATCGGTTGGTACACGAGAGAAGACGTCGAGCGGGTCCCGGCGCTCGCCTTGACCTCGGCGTGGCAGGCACTGGTGGTCGGTGACATGGGCACGGTCCACCGGTTGTGCGCGGCACTCGAGGCCAAGCGCGACGATTTGCTGCCGACCGGCACTCCGGTATCGGCGTTCCTCGCGATCCTCCACGCGCTGACACGAACGGATGGGCTCACGCGGATGCGTGACAACGCGGCCCAGGCCTATGCGGAGCTCCCACCCGACAGTCCGTACCGCGCCATTGCGTGCTTCCTCGAGGGCACCGCTTCGACCTACCTCGGTGACCTCGCGTCCGCAAGAGCCCGGCTCCATGAAGCCATACGTCTCGGCCGGGCCGCGCTCCCCGCACAACACGCACAAGCACTGTCACAGCTGGCCCGAGTGGAGCTCGCAGAGGGGAACACCCACCTCGCCAACCGTCTCGTCGACGAGGCCGTTCGTGTCACCGACGCCAATCAGATCGCGGACCGTCCGCCCGCGTGCGTGTGCTTCGCGATCGCGTCGGTCGTCCACCTCCGGCGAGGGGAGTGGGATCTGGGGAACCGCGAGCGGGCGTTGGGGATGGACCTGCTCGAGCGCGCCGAAGATCTCAGCCCGTACCAGCTCTTGGCCAGTCGACTGGACTTCGCCCACGCGGCAGTGCTCGCCCACGACCACGGCGTCGCTCGCGACATGCTCGACGACGCCGACCGGCGACTGGCCTGGATGCCCGAGACCGGCACGCTGGGCGCCGCCGCCGGCGAGATCCGCGCACTCCTGGATGCCGCGTCCTCGACCACGGATCGGCTCGTCGAGCCACTGAGCCGAGCCGAGCTGCGTGTCGCGGCCTACCTCCCCACCCACTTGAGCTTCGCGGAGATCGGCGAGGTCTTGTGCGTTTCGCGCAACACCGTGAAGAGCCACGCCATGGCGATCTACCGGAAGCTCGGGGTGACTTCGCGCAGCGACGCCGTCGTCGAAGCTCGGCGCTTCGGCTTGATCGGCGACGACCCTGCAACAGTCGGCCCCTAGTCCGACCAGACCGGCCTCTGCGTCCCCGTTCCGCTGGACATCACCCGGATGGGGTGACGATCGGGTCGAAAGGCGTGCGTACGGTGGCCGAACGGCCGCGGACGCGGTGGGAAGGGGGCGAGAGGTGTCGGCTGCCTCGCACCATCGCGACCTCATCGTGCGCAGCATCCACGCGAGTCTGGTCGGGGACAGCAGCATCGTCGAGGGCCTGTTCTCGCCCGAGGTCCAGGCCTGGCTGCCCATTCACGCACCTTCGGCAGTAGCGGTCGCGGTCGAGATCGAGGACGGATGCGGCGCTTTCGTCGACGTCAGCGTCGGCACGCTCCAGTCGGGGACGATCGGGCCCTGCACGTGGGTCGAATGGTTCGCGTCGGCAACCCACGTCGGCGAGATCGTGATCGAGGACACGGTCTTCAGCCCCACCGGAAGGCGCACCGTCTTGCACGGCGTCACGTTCGCCGAGTACGACGGCGACCAGATCGTCGCCTACCGCCAGTCCTGGGAGAGCGCAGAGCTCGGCCTTCCGTAGGCGCGCTGCCCGGTACGTCACCGATCCGGACATCACCCCAACGGGATGAAGGCGCTGCGCCTCGTGCACGGGACGATGCAGTCACCTGAGAAAGGGGGCTCACGTGAGCGGACACAGAAGGGGCGGGGGCTGGATCGCCTTCGCCGGCATCGTGCTGATCCTGAGCGGGATCAACACGTTCATCAACGGCCTTTGGGCGCTGGGAGCATCCAGTCAGGTCGAGGCGACGTTCAAGAACACATTGCTGTTCAGCGACACGAACCTCGACACCTGGGGCTGGATCTACATCATCGTCGGAGTGATCGTCGCGCTCGCCGGCGTCGCGCTCTTCGGCCGAGCGACGTGGGCCCGCTGGGTCGGCATCATCGCCGCCAGCATCGGGGCGATCAGCGCGTTCTTCTGGTTGT
>Ga0302322_100006610_pt1 | contig 10299 bp, 6 predicted proteins | sample Fen_T0_2_FD_203757 | JGI IMG/M metagenome (GOLD analysis project Ga0302322, IMG submission 203757) | Peat permafrost microbial communities from Stordalen Mire near Abisko, Sweden - Fen_T0_2 | ecosystem: Environmental > Terrestrial > Soil > Wetlands > Permafrost | place: Sweden: Abisko... | reverse complement strand
CGGGTGCCGATCGGTGGTCCGAACCGGTGCGACCGATCGCACCCAAGGCCGGGCCCGGGATCACCGGCCGGGTCGTGGTACCCGGACCACCCGACCGGGATCAGGTCCGCGGCGCGCGGAACCTGGCGCTCGACCGCAGCGTCCCCGGTTCGTCGTGCCAGCCGACGCCGCCGGCGTCCGGTGTCCGACCGGATCGTCGCCCAGTTCCTGGCAGCAGCAAGCCGACCGGCCGGTGCGGATCGGATTCCCGGACGTGCCGCGGATCGGCGTGGTGCAGCCGCCCGGGACCCCGTCAACGATCGGCTGGGCGTCGGCCTCGACCCGCCCCGCACCGGCTCGCCGGGGCGGCCGGAACGCCGGGAGGGTGTTCTCCGTGGCGAGACGACGCCCGGCGATGGGTGACGACGACCGCGTGCTCGACGCTCCGGCGCTGTGGTCCCGTCCCGGGTTGTTCGCTTCCCGCGGCCCGCATCGGGGCGCGGGCCACCGCTGAACCCGAATGCGTCCCGCGCGTCATGAAATCGTGGCGGCGACACGGCCGACCGGGCGGTAACGTCGAGGCACGGGATCGCGCCGTGGTCGCGAGGCACCGTTGCGCCGACCCCAACGGGAATGCGCGCTGCTGTGACGTCGGTGAACGATCGGGAGGACATGTGGCGGAGCGCTCCTCCCCGACGCGGCTCGCGCGGATCACCTCGCCTGCGGACCTGACGTCGCTGTCGAGCACCGAACTGCGCGCGCTCGCCGAGGAAATCCGCGAGTTCCTGGTCGAGCAGGTGTCCAAACGCGGCGGTCACCTCGGGCCGAATCTCGGCGTCGTGGAACTCACGCTGGCGCTGCACCGGGTGTTCGACTCACCCGCCGATCCCATCGTCTTCGACACCGGGCACCAGGCGTACGTCCACAAGATCGTCACCGGCCGGGCCGAGCTGTTCGACCGGCTGCGCACCCGGGGCGGGTTGTCCGGGTACCCCAACCGGTCCGAATCGCCGCACGACTGGGTCGAGAACTCCCATGCGTCGACCGCGCTGTCCTATGCGGACGGCCTGGCCAAGGCGTTCGCCCTGCGCGGCGAGACCGACCGGACTGTCGTCGCCGTCATCGGTGACGGTGCGCTGACCGGCGGCATGGCCTGGGAGGCGCTGAACAACATCGCGGCCGGCCACGGCCGTCCCGTGGTGATCGTGCTGAACGACAACGGCCGGTCCTACGCGCCGACCGCAGGCGGCATGGCGCAGCGGATGGCGTCGCTGCGACTGCGACCGGGCTACGAGCGCCTGCTGGGCCAGGTCAAGGCCACCCTGCCCAAGGCGCCGGTGGTGGGGCGGCCGTTGTACTCGGCGCTGCACGCGGCGAAGACCGCGTTGAAGGACTGGCTGCTGCCGCAGACCATGTTCGCTGACCTGGGGCTGAAGTATCTCGGTCCGGTCGACGGGCACGACGTCGCCGAACTCGAGACCGCGCTGCGCCGCGCCCGGGACTTCCGCGGGCCCGTCCTGGTGCATTGCGTCACCCGCAAGGGGCAGGGCTACCCGCCCGCGGAATCGGACGACGCCGAGCAGATGCATTCGCCACCCGCCTTCGACCCGATGACCGGCCGGCCCCTGGCAGCCGCCACCACGACCTGGACCCACGTCTTCGGCCGTGAGATGGTGCTGGCCGGGGCCGAACGGACGGACGTGGTGGCGATCACCGCGGCGATGTGCGGTCCGACCGGGTTGATCCCGTTCGCGACGGCGTTTCCGGACCGCGTCTTCGACGTCGGGATCGCCGAACAGCACGCGCTGACGTCCGCCGCCGGGCTGGCCATGGGCGGCATGCATCCGGTGGTCGCGGTGTACGCGACGTTCCTGAACCGGGCGTTCGATCAGCTGTTGATGGACTGTGCCCTGCACCGGCTCGGCGTCACCGTGGTCCTCGACCGCGCCGGCGTCACCGGTGAGGACGGTCCGAGTCACCATGGCATGTGGGACATGTCGATGGCCGGGATGATCCCCGGGTTGCGGCTGGCCGCGCCGCGGGATGCGGCAAGCCTGGCCGAGGAGTTGACCGAGGCGCTGGACGTGACCGACGGTCCGACCGTGGTGCGTTTCCCCAAGGGCGCCGTCCCGGCCGCTCTGCCGGCGGTGCGCCGGTTCCGGCTGATCGATCCCGCGGACGGAACTGTTTCGTCAGCGGCCCTGTCGTCGACGCGCCCGTCGACCCACCGGTCGACCCCGACGGGGTTCGCCGGGGTGGACATCCTGGCCGAGCCGGCGCCCGGTGCGGACCGGGACGTGCTGCTGGTCGCGGTCGGGGCGTTCGGCTCACTGGCCGTCGATGCGGCGCAGCGGCTGGCGGCCCAGGGTATCGGCGTGACGGTGCTCGACCCGCGGTGGGCGCTGCCGGTGCCCGCGGAGGTGACCGCGCTCGCCTCGTTGCATCAGCTGGTGGTGACGGTGGAAGACGGTGGCCGCTCCGGTGGGGTCGGAGCCGCAGTCACCGATCGGCTCGCCGGGACCGGTGTGCCGGTCAAGGTTCTCGCGCTGCCGCAGGAATTCCTGGAGCCCGGCACCCGGGGTGACCTGCTGACCGACCTCGGCCTGAGCGCGCAGGCGGTGGCCAGGGGCATCACCGAGGAGGTCGCCCGGCTGACCCTGGAACCGGTGGCTGGACGCAGCACCAGCGGTTCGGCCAGCGGCCGGGACCCGGGCTCGGACGGCTGATCAGTCCGGCGGCCTGACGGCCCGATCGAGGTAGGGAGCTGCACGCATGCGGGTGCTGGTGGTCGAGGACGCCCGACGGCTGGCCGACGCCATCGCTCGCGGCCTGCGGGCCGAGGGGATGGCCGTCGACGTCGCCTACGACGGCCTCGAGGGCCAGCAGAAGGCCACCTTCACCCGGTACGACGTCGTCGTGCTCGATCGCGACCTTCCCGAGATGCACGGTGACGACGTGCTGGCCGAGATCCTCGCCGCCGGCGCGGTGACCCGGGTGCTGATGCTGACCGCGTCGGCCGGAATCGACGACCGGGTCGACGGGTTGTCCCTCGGCGCCGACGATTACCTGTCCAAACCGTTCGCGTTTCCCGAGCTGGTCGCCCGGGTGCGCGCATTGGGCCGGCGGGCCACCCCGGCCGCGCCCCCTGTGTTGCGGACCGGCGATCTCGAACTCGACCCGGCGCGCCGGACCGTGACCCGGGCCGGCCGGCCCGTCGAGTTGACCCGCAAGGAGTTCGGCGTCCTCGAGGTGCTGCTGAGCGCGGGCGGGTCGGTGGTCTCCAGCGAGTCGTTGCTGGAGCGGGTGTGGGACGAGAACGCCGACCCGTTCACCACCACCGTGCGGGTCACCATGATGACGTTGCGGCGCAAGCTGGGTGAGCCCGGACTGATCGACACCGTGGTGGGCGCGGGCTACCGGATCCCCGGGGAATGATCGCTCGGAATGAACCCCATCAGAATAGACCCCATCAGAATGAACCCCATCAGAATCAACCCCACCGGATTGAGCCGCAGCAGTGTTCCGGGCGGAACGACGGCGGAATGACAGCCGGGCAGGAGATCCTTCCCGCCGCGGACCTCAGTCGGAGCTCTGCCGCGTCCAGGACGCCGGTCTGGCGTGGGCTGCGGGCCCGGTTGACCCTGCTGTCCACCGCGCTCCTGGCGTTGATCGGCGCGCTGCTGCTGGCGCTGTCGTACCTGCTGGTGGGTCGGGTGGTGGCGGCGCTGCCGCAGTTCCCGGCGGGCACCCAGGTCCAGGTCGGCGGCGAGGTGATGGACGCCGGTCAGGCGGCCGCGCAGCTCGCTCAGCAGGGCCGCGACACGGTCCTGGTGGTCGGCCTGATCGCGTTCCCGCTGCAGGTGCTGGCCGGCGCGCTGCTGTCCTGGGTGCTGATCGGGCGGACCCTGCGTCCCCTGGCCACCCTGACCCGGGAGACCCGTGCGCTGTCGGAATCCTCCCTGGACCGGCGGATCCACCTCGCCGGACCGCGGGACGAGGTCGCCGAACTGGCCGACACCTTCGACGACATGCTCGCTCGGCTGCAGGCCGCGTTCGACGCCGAGCGCCGCTTCGTGGCCAATGCCTCGCATGAGCTGCGCACCCCGCTGGCGGTGATCCGCACCGAGGTGGACGTCACCCTCGCTGATCATCGCGCCGACGTGGAAGACCTGCGGCGGATGGGGCAGATCGTGCTCGAGGCGACGGACCGTGCCGACCGGCTGCTCACCTCGCTGCTGGTACTGGCCCGGACCCAGGCCCGAGGGGTGTCCTCGCAGCAGCCGGTGGATCTTCACGAGGTGGTCGGCCCCGCGCTGCGGGCGGTTGAGAACGAGCGTGCGGACAAGGGTCTCGCGGTGTCGGTGATCGGCGGGCCGGCGATCGTCCGCGGTGATCCGGCGCTGCTCGACCGGCTGGTGGCGAACCTGGTCGAGAATGCGGTGCGGCACAACGTCCCCGGGGGATGGGTGCGCATCAACACCGATGCCCGCGATGGGGTCGGCGTGGTCGAGGTGGCCTCGTCCGGAGCGGTGATCGACCCGGAAACCGTCGCCGAATTGTTCGAGCCGTTCCGCCAGGGACGACGGGCGCGCACCGGCCAGCGCGGGACCGGCCTTGGCCTGTCGATCGTCAGGGCGGTCGTCGCCGCCCACGGCGGTGAACTGACCGCAGCGCCGGTCGATGATGGTGGGCTGCGGGTGACGGTGCGGCTCGGCGCGCAACCCGTGCCCGCCCACTCCTCCGCGCAATAGCAACCCGGATGGGAGCAGGACCGGCCATGTTGCTCACCCGAGTCACCGCAGAAGGCATCCGCGACGGCTCGGTCACCGCGGTCTTCCGGCGATGGGACGCACCGCGGGTGCGGCCCGGCGGCACCCAGCGCACGATCGCCGGTGTCGTGCGGTTCGAGTCGATCGAACCGGTCAGCGAGGCGCAGCTGACCGACGCCGACGCCCGCGCGGCTGGGATGGCGTCGCTGGTCGAGCTGCAGGCGGCGAACCGCCGTGGCCGCGGGGCGCGGCTGTACCGGATCGGGGTCGCGTTCGATCGTCCCGACGAGCGGGTGACGCTCCGCGACACCCCGCCATCCGGCCCCGACATCGCCGGGATCGCGGCGGCTCTCGACCGGCTCGACCGGTCTCGCCGGACCGGGCCGTGGACCCGAGAGATCCTGGCCCTCATCGCCTCCCGTCCCGCCGAGCGCGCACCCGAGCTGGCCGCGTCACTGGGCCGGGACACCCGGCCGTTCAAGGCCGACGTTCGCAAGCTCAAGGAGCTCGGCCTGACCCACAGCCTGCCGGTGGGCTACGAGCTGTCGCCCCGCGGGCGCGCCTACCTCGACCGCGACTGACCGTGCCGACGGCGGGAGCGATCCGTGCGGCCCGCTCTTTCGAGGTTCGGCCGGGCCGCGCGGCACCCGGCCGTCGCAGACCGGCCGGCTCAGGTCGGCAGGGTCGCGACCCCCGGTGGTGCGAACCGACGGCCGACGGCCCGCTCGGACACCCCCTCCCGGTCCAGGTACGGCGTGATCCCACCCAGCCAGAACGGCCACCCGGCGCCGGTGATCAATCCGAGATCGAGGTCGGCCGCGTCCGCGACGACGCCCTCGTCCAGCATCAGCCTGGCCTCCTGCGCGAGTGCCCGGAGCACCCGCTCGCGCAGTTGCTCGGCGGTGGATGGCGTATCGCCCTGCACCAGCAGTGCGGTGATCTCCGGATCGATGACCTGGCGGCCCTGCTCGTCCCAGGTCAGTAGCGTCTGGTGACCGGCTTCCACGATCCGTCGCAGGTTGCGCGACACGGGGAAGCGATCGCCGAACGACGCGTACATGGTCTCCTGCACATGCAGCCCGACAGCCGGTCCGGTCAACTGGATCATCATGATCGGGCTCATCGGCATGCCCAAGGGGGCCAGGGCCGCATCGGCGACGTCGGCCGGGGTCCCCTCGTCGATCGCCGCCATCACCTCGCCCATGCTGCGCAGCAGCAGCCGGTTGACCACGAACCCGGTCGCGTCCGCGACCAGGATCGGTCCCTTCTTCAACGGTTTGGCCAGGGCCAGGGCCGTGGCAACGGTGACATCACCGGTCTGCGCGCCGCGCACGATCTCCAGCAACGGCATGATCGCGACCGGGTTGAAGAAGTGGAATCCCACCACCCGCTCCGGGTGCTCGAGATCCTCCGCCATGCTCGAGATGGACAGCGACGAGGTATTGGATGCCAGCACGGCCTCCGGGCCGACGTACTTCTCCAACTCGGCGAAGACCTGCTTCTTGACGTCGATCTGCTCGAACACCGCCTCGATCACGAATTCCGCGTCGGAGAACGCGGCGTAGTCGAGCGATCCGGTGATCAGCGCGGTCAGCCGGTTGGATTCGTCCGGGGTGATCCGCTTCTTGGCGGCCAGCGCGTCGATGGCGCGGCCGACGGCGGCCAGCCCCTTGTCCAGCCGGGTCTGGTCCACATCGGTCATGACGACCGGCAGATGCAGGTTCCGGGCGAACAGCAGGGCCAGCTGCCCGGCCATCAGCCCGGCGCCGACGACGCCCACCTTGCTGACCGTGCGGGCCAGCGCGAGGTCGGGGGCGCCGACCGGCTTGCGGGCACGCTTCTGCACCAGGTTGAACGAGTACACCCCGGCCCGGAACTGCTGGGTCATGATCAGGTCGACCAGCGCCTCGCGCTCGGCCGCCAGCCCGTCGGTCAGTTCGGTGGTCCTGGACAGTGCGATCATCTCCAACGCCCGGTACGGCGCGGGGGAGGCGCCGTGCGTACGCAGGTCGGCGATGATCTTGCCGCGTTCCAGGGCCGCGCTCCATTCATCGTCGGTCGCACCATGGAACTCGTTGCGCGCCACCGTGATCGAGCCGTCAAGTACGCCGGCTAACCAGGCCAGCGACTGCTCGAGGTAGTCGGCCGCGTCCAGCACCACATCGACCACGCCCAGCCGCAGCGCGTCCGCCGGCTTCATGGTGCGGTTCTGGTTCAGCGCGTTCTCGACGACGATCGTGACGGCGTTCTCCGGCCCGGCGATGCGGGGGAGCAGCTGGGTGCCGCCCCACCCGGGCAGGATGCCCAGGAAGACCTCCGGCTCGGACATCGCGGCGGCATTCGCGGCGAGCGTCCGGTAGCGGCAGTGCAGTGCCAGTTCCATGCCGCCGCCCATCGCTGCGCCGTTGACGAAGGCGAAAGTCGGAACGGGGGCCTCGCGCAGCCGACCGAACACCCGGTGACCGAGCGCGACGAACTCCTCGGCGCTCCGGCGATCGGCGACCGCGCCGACCTGCGACAGGTCGGCTCCGACGGCGAAGATGAACGGCTTACCGGTGACCGCGATCGCGTCGGGCGCGGCGTCCAGGGCACGGCCGATCGCCGCGTCCAGGCTGGCCAGTCCCAGCGGGCCAAGGGTGTTGGGCCGGGTGTGGTCCATGCCGTTGTCCAGCGTGATCAGCGCGACCCGGACGGTGCCCCCAGGGGTCCCGGCGGATGGCACCTCGATCAACCGGGTGAGGGCGTGGGTGACCACCTCGGCCCGGGCTGAGGCGCCGGTCGGCGCCGGGGTGCGGGTCTTGTCGATCGTGGTCACTGCTGGCTCCCGGTGGTGTCGTGGTGATCGGGCGCGCCGCCGGCGGCCTGATCGTGCTCGGATTCGCTGCCGAAGTACGGGTTCTCCCAGATCACCGTGCCGCCCATGCCGAGCCCGACGCACATCGTGGTCAGCCCGTACCGGACGTCGGGTCGCTCGGCGAACTGCCGGGCAAGTTGGGTCATCAAGCGGACACCGGACGAGGCCAGCGGATGCCCCATGGCGATCGCGCCACCGTACTGGTTGATCCGTTCGTCGTCGTCGGCCAGCTGAAAATGATCGGTGAACGCGAGCACCTGCACGGCGAAAGCCTCGTTGATCTCGATCAGGCCGATGTCCGCGATCGTCAGACCCGCTTTGGCCAGCGCCTTCTCGGTCGCCGGGATGGGCCCGGTGCCCATCGTCTCCGGCTCGACCCCGGCATAGGCGTACGCCACCATGCGCATCCGCACTGGCAGACCGAGTTCCTCGGCAACGTCAGAGGCCACCAGCAGGCATCCGGTCGCCCCGTCGGTCAGGCCCGACGCGTTACCCGCGGTCACCCGGCCGTGCGGCCGGAACGGCGTCCGCAGGGCGTCCAGCGTCTCGAGAGTCGTTCCCGGCCGGGGCATCTCGTCCGCGCCGGCCAGGCCCCAGCCCGATTCGACGGAACGGGTCGCCACCGGAACCAGGTCCGGGACGATCTTGCCGTTGACCAGCGCTTTCGCATACTTCTGCTGGCTGGCCACCGCGAAGGCGTCGGCGCGCTGCTTGGTCAGGTGCGGGTACCGGTCGTGCAGGTTCTCCGCGGTTGATCCCATCATCAGCGCGGACGGGTCGAGAAGTCGGTCGGCGATGAACCGGGGGTTGGGGTCGGCGCCCTGCGCCATCGGGTGATGACCCATGTGCTCGACGCCGCCGGCAATGGCCACGTCGTAGGCGCCGACGGCGATCCCGGAGGCGACCGTGGTGACCGCCGTCATCGCGCCCGCGCACATCCGGTCGATGGCGAAACCCGGGACCGACCGCGGCAACCCGGCCAGGATCGCGGACGTCCGGCCGATCGTCAGGCCCTGGTCACCGGTCTGGGTGGCGGCCGCGATGGCGACCTCGTCGATGCGCTCCGGGGGTAGCGTTGGGGCCCGCCGCAGCAACTCCCTGATGACCTTGACGACCATGTCGTCCGCGCGGGTCTGCGCGTACTGGCCCTTGTCGCCGGCCTTGCCGAACGGGGTACGGACGCCCTCGACGAACACCACATCCCGCAGGGTGCGGGCTGCTGCGATGTCGGCTGCTGCGATCGGCCGCGCGGGTGCTGCTGTGGCCACTGGTACTCCTTCTCTGCACCGACGCCCGGTGGGTGCAAGACCCGCCGGATGCGGTCGGGGCGTCGGTCTGTCGGTCGGGTCGTTTCTCGGACTGGAACAGCAGGCTGCCCGCAGCCGTCCGGCCGGGCCGGGCGCGAAAGCCCACGTCCCGGGCCGGCAAGAACCGATGCACGCTGGCCCGAGCCGTGGGCGTCATCCTACCGCCAAAGCTACTGGCCGGTAACTTACCGGTGATCCGACGCGCGGACGGCCAACGCGGCCCGCAGGAGGGGAGCGGTCAGCTCGATTTGCCAGGGCCGGGCCCCTCGTTCGGTCAAGGCGCTCCCGACATCGCCATCATCCGGCGGTTGCCACAGGATCCGCCGGACGACGTCGGGGGAAACCAGGTTCTCCACCGGGGTGCCCACCCGTTCACTGAGCTCCGCCAGTCCCGTTCTGGCAGCATGCAGCCGCGCCGCCGCGTCCGGGTCCTTGGCCGCCCACTTCGCCGGCGCCGGCGGGCCGTCGCTCGGCGGCCGGACCACCGGCAGCTCGTCGGTGGGCAGGGCCAGCGCGCGGGCGACCGCGGACAGCCACAGCGGGGAGTTGCGGCGCTGCATCCGCCCGGAGAACACCGGCAGCGCGGTCAACGCGGACGCGGTGGCCGGCCGAGCGGTGGCGGCGGCAACGATCGCGGAGTCGGGCAGGATCCGGTGAGGTGCGACATCCCGCCGCTGGGCGAGAGAATCCCTGGTCTCCCAGATCTCCCGCACGATGGCCAACGCGCGGCGATCGTTGATCCGGTGCATGCCCGAGGTCCGGCGCCACGGATCGATTCGCGGCGCCGGCGGCGGAGCCACCACGATCGCTTCGAATTCCTGCAGCGCCCAGTCCCACTTCCCCTGGCGGAGCAGCATCGCCTCCATCTCGTCGCGCAATTCGACGAGCACCTCGACATCCAACGCGGCATACACCAGCCAGTCGTGCGGCAGTGGTCGGGTCGACCAGTCGGCGGCGCCGTGGCCCTTGCGCAGGTGTAGTCCCAGTACCTGCTCGACCAGAGGTCCGAGGCCGACCCTCGGCAGGCCGGCGAGCCGACCCGCGAGCTCGGTGTCGAAGAGTCGCCTCGGCCGGATCCCGACGTCGGCCAGACACGGAAGATCCTGGTTCGCCGCATGCAGCACCCATTCCGATCGGGCCAGCGGGGCGTCGAGTGCGGACAGGTCGCCCAGCGCGATCGGGTCCAGCAAGACGGTGCCCACGTCGGCGCGGCGGAGCTGGACCAGGTAGGCCCGCGAGCCGTAGCGGAAGCCGGAGGCGCGCTCGGCGTCCAGCGCGACCGGGTCAGCCGAACCGGCGGCCAACCGACCCACCCATGAGCTCAACTCGACGTGATCGAGGATCGGCCCGGCGACCGAGCCGCTGGGTACCAGCAGCGGGATCGGCTCCC
>Ga0302322_100006609_pt1 | contig 10300 bp, 11 predicted proteins | sample Fen_T0_2_FD_203757 | JGI IMG/M metagenome (GOLD analysis project Ga0302322, IMG submission 203757) | Peat permafrost microbial communities from Stordalen Mire near Abisko, Sweden - Fen_T0_2 | ecosystem: Environmental > Terrestrial > Soil > Wetlands > Permafrost | place: Sweden: Abisko... | reverse complement strand
CGCGACAAACCAGCGGAAAAAGCCGCCGAAATTCGCCAGCACTACGGCGTAGCCCTGACCTGCGCCCACGAAGCGTACATCGGCCACCACTTACAGTTTTGCACCGCCAACCGCCACCCGAGCAAACTGCGCCGCCTCTTCGCGCACTCCGTGTTCTACGAAGGCTGGACCTTGTGGTGCGAACAAATGGCCGTCGACCAACGCGTCGTGACCGACCCCGCCGCGCGCCTGAACCAACTGAACGACGCCCTCTGGCGCGCCCATCGAATCTTGATCGACTGCGGCCTGCACACCGGCGAACTCAGCTACGAAGGCGCCGTCAAACACCTCATGAAACACATGGGCTTCACCCGCGGCCGCGCCGAAGGCGACGTCAATTGGTACACCATGAGCCCCACCGTCCCCATGAGCTACCTGCTCGGCAAACTCGAAGTGATGCGCCTCAAACAGCGCAAAGTGGACGAACAGGGCTGGCCCCTCAAACGCTTCAACGACTGGGCGCTCTCCCACGGCACCCTGCCCTGGCGCTGGATCGAACAAAGCGGACTCTGAGCCCAACCCAAAACACCCACAAACCGCCCAGAAACCCAACCCAACACGCGCCGCTTGCCCGATCCCCCCGAGCATGCGACAAACCCCCGACGAACGACAAGCGCCCCTAGCTCAGCTGGATAGAGCGACGGCCTCCGGAGCCGTAGGTCAGTGGTTCGAATCCACTGGGGCGCGCTGAAACTATACTGGATTCGCGATCGGAGATCCGGACGCGCGATCTGCTGCTACTCCTGCTGCTACTAGAAAGCTGTTTCCGGTCGGGCGTTGGTGCCCTTGGAAAAGGGGGTGAAGGCCGATGACTCGCGGCCGCAAGAGTCGTTGGGTAGACCGGGCATCAGGATCCTTCGAGATCCGAGGCGGGCGCGTCGTGCTAAGTTGTCGTCATGCGTCCCGTCGAAGCGCTGTACGAGAATGGGCTTCTCCGACCTGCAAAGCCGCTGAACCTTCGTCCGGGTGAACGCGTAGGCCTCATCGTCGTTCGACAGGCCGACCCTTCGCGCTGGGACCTCGCGCGCCTCGCCGCCGCCTCCGCCGAAGACGAGGAACTTGCTGCTGCTGGCCTTGATACCTGGACCGAAACCCTCGATCACGAGGACATCGGGTGAGACGCGGCGATCTTTGGTGGGCTGACCTTGGTGCTCACCGCCCGCAGGAACAGACTGGACGCCGACCGGTCGTCATTTGGCAAAGCGACGCGCTAAACCGCGTCCTTCAGTCGGTTCTCGTCGTGCCTCTGACAACCAATCTCGATCGGGCGCGTCTTGCCGGAACGGCGATCATCTCCGCAACGCCTGACGGCCTTCCGCAGGACTCGGTAGCTCTGGCGTTTCAACTTCGGGCCATTCCTAAATCGGCCTTGCATAGTCGAATTCGCGCTCTCGTCGAAACTGAACTCGCCGAACTTGAGCTCGCCACTGACGAGGCCTTGGGTCGCGCCGAGCCTGAGTAACGAGCTGCCCAACAACGGCTTGCGGCTGACAAAAAGTTCGCGACGCCCGGCTTCGCAGCTGAAGCCTGGTACGTGAGCGGGCGACGTCGCGCCAGGACCTGATACGCTCGAAGTACTGCCCGATGAAGTTCAATCGATTTGTCTGGTCCCTATATCGCGACTCCGAGCGAGGGCAGGCCGCTTTGGCGCAATACTCGCCGGTCACCATTGAGTTCGTTCCCGTCGACCTTCGTACGCTCGAACTCACCCTCAATGACGAAGGACGCGAGCGATTCGCTCGGCCGGATTTGTCGTTTGACGTTGCCGAGCTGGTTCGATCGCAAATCGCTACTCACCCAGTCGACTCGCTGGATGCGGCGTGCGCACGATGGGAGGCACTCTACGCTTCGGGAATGCCCGCGGCCCAGTCCTTCGCGGCGGTCGGCGTCCAGCGCTGCACGCGTGTGGCCCCGGCGTCACGGAGATCGCGCGCAACGGTTGAGACACTCCGTTCGCCCGCGGCATCGGCATCGAAGCCAATTCGGACAGTGCGCCCCTTCGCGAGCGCGGCCCATTCCTTGCGCCAGTTGCCCACCCCTGGGATCCCGAGCGGAAGGATCGAAAACCCGTCGCGTTGCGCGATCACGCGGAGCGCGAGCACGTCAAGCGCGCCCTCTACGAACGCTATCTCGGACTTCGCCGTGTAGGTTCGAAGCTGCTCCGCGCCGAACGGCAAGAACGGTCTCCGGCCGGGCGGAAGCACGTACTTTTTCTTGGGTTCGGCGTCGTCAACCCTTCGACGTTGCAGGACATCGACCGACCCATCGCGCCCACGCCATGGGATGATCAACCGGTGGAACGGGTGCACGAAGCGCTGCCCCTTTCTCACGAGTCCCGCAAGCTCGAGGGTCGCAGGCTCGAAATCGCGAAGCAACGCTTGGATGAGCGCGTCTTGGTTTCTTGGAGGTGGAAGCGCCGACACCCCTGCTTGACACGATACATCGTGCAGCTTTCGTCGTTCGAGGTACCGGAGCGCGTCGCGCTCCTTCTCGAGCGTGCAGAACTCGAGCAGTCGGGCAGCCACGGCGCTGTAAGACGCGGCATCCAGCGTCGGGCTTCGGGGGGCGGGCACGGGCTCGTAGTGCCCGGCGGGCTCGCTTCCAGCGATTCTGGCTGCCTCTGCGAGTACCTCCCGGAACTGTGTCTTGCCGTCGAGCTCGCGTACACGCGCGATGAGCGTGAGCGCGTCGCCGGATTCCAGGCAGGTGAAGCAGTGAACGCGCACCGTGCCATCCTGGCCGAGCGTCACGGAGCACGATGCGTGCTTCTCGGCGTGCCAGGGGCAGTGCACGAGAAGCCCACGGGCTTGCGGCTTCGCGCCACTCAAGAGGCCGAGGGCGGCGCAGAGCTTCCGCGGGTCGAAGAGCGCACGGCGGAGCCGGAGAGCGTCATCGCGACCTTGGAAGGTCATGCGTCGCTCCGTTGCCGGAGGAACTGGGCGAGCGATGTGCGCGGGATGCGGTGCAACGAGCCCTTACCGGCGCCGGCAGTACGCGCCGACTTGAGCGTCCCGTGGCTCAGGTACCTGTGAACCTGCCTCGATGAAATTTTCAGGAACTTGGCGACTTCGTCGATCGTGCTGAGGGCAGCGAGCTCGGAAGTCAGGTTGTCGGCCCAATCGGGGCCGATGCTTTTGGGGCTAGTCTTCTTTCGGTTTTTAGACACCACGACGGAACTCCACTTGTTGGGGAGCACCGCGCGCCGTGGGACAGTCCGAAACTACGTATGTGAGTGAGCAGGGCTTCGCGTCGTCCCTGCGCTCTTCGCGCCAGTTCTTTTACGCCTCTATGAGCGGGCTGGACGCCTCGTCACACTATCCGTGGCTATGTACTCGGGTTTGGCTTCTGGGCTTGATTTCCTTTGAACGCATTAACGAACGGGTCTGAAAAGTCGCTCGGCTGCGCGCACGCGGGCGCGGTGCGGAGCCGAGCGCCCAATGCATGAAGTCCCATTGGGCGCACCGCAGTCCGGGCACGCGATGTGGACGTGGAACCCAGCGTAGACGGCGGCGTCTGGCTTCCCGACGTCGCAGAGGTTGTGGCAGGTGATCGTGACTCGCATCTGACCAGTCTCGGTTGCCCACTGGTAGCCGCCAAAGCCGAAAACACCGCCGGAGCCCATGGCACGGAATTAGACGCCTCTTGCCAGCAACGTCAAGAGAATTGACGGGCTTGGACACCGGTCTTCCTCGACGGCTCCAACGCCGTGACCAGTTGGGGTGTCCGTCGCCCGCATCACCCGACTGCTTGGCGCGATCGGCGTTCACGCGGCGCCAGGCTGGAGACGGCTTCGATCACACGTTCGAGCTGCTTCGTGATCTGCATGGCGGCTTCGACGGTGCGCGCACTCTTCGGGATACCGCGGACCACGTTCACGTAGTAACGCTCTGCGATCTGCACGCTGTGGCCGAGCTGTTGAGCTGAGCGGTAAGCGCTCGCGCTACCGAAGATGCCAGGGGCGTTAGTGAGGTAACAGCCGCACGTTCTTCGGAATGCCTGCCAAGTGGAGCTGGGAGGCGCGCCATAGGTCAGCGTCTTGCCGTCGTCGTTCTTCTTGGTCGTCAGCCGCTTCAGGGCGGCCTTGCCCTCGGACTCAGTGAGCCGAAACACTTTGCCGCGCCCGCCGCTCTTGAGCTTCATCGCGGCGAGCAGTCGGCGTAGGCCCGGAGAGATCTCGAGGCCGATGAGCCCCGTGCGCTTCGTCGCACTCCCGCCCTGCGGAGTGATTTCACCAACGGCTTTGCCATTGTCGTCGAGTGCATCGAGGTCAATATCTGAGTAGTCGAGCGCGAGGAGGTGAGAGACGCGGAGGCCCGTGATCAGCGCCGTGGCCATCACGGGTGCGATCGGTTCGTACTTCCGTGTCGAACCCCTGGGGCGCTCGCCCACGTGTTCTGCGCGCGTCTCGTCGAAGGTTTCCGCGTCATGCTTCAACGCCGCGTCCAGCAGCTGCTGCAGTGCGTGCGGCTTCAGGTACTCGATGCGCGTCGGCGGAGCCTTGAGTTTCTGAAGGCCGTCTTTGATGTCGTCCGAGGAGAGCTTCGGCAGAAATCCAAGCCGGCGGAGGTACCTGAGCGCAGCCCCGATCGAACGGAGCTCTTTATTCACCGTGTACGCCGAGCGCATCGTCTTCGCAGTCGCGCGCTCGCCGCGACGTCCACCCGACTTGCAGACTCGCTTCGGCTCCTTCACGAGCACCGCGCTGAACGCTACGAGCTTCCCCTTGTCGAGATCGTCAACGCTCTCGATCCCATTTTTAGTAGCCCACGCGAGGAACTTGTTGGTGGCCGATCGGTAGAGCGTGAGCGTCTCCACGGAGAGCCGGGGATGGTCGTCGAAGTAGTGCTTCATCGCGCTGGCAAGGCCGGTCCCCGTTGCGCGGGGTGCGCCGCCCACCAGCTCAAGCCCACGCAGAGCGAGCGCTTTCGCTTTTCTCGCTGCCCAGTCCTCCCTGAGCTCGATGCTGTCGAGCGCAGCGTCCAGCGTCTCCCAGACCATCTTTTCGAGGTCGGGATCGACGTAACGCGCTCGCCACCCGGTCCGAGCCTTCTCATTCGGCCGGATCAGGGTGACGCCGCGATGCGCCTTCCCTTTTCGCCGCTTTCGGACGTGCCGCGCGGAGACTGCGCTCGACTCGTTGCTGCTACTGCTGCTGCTACTGGCCACCCGTCCTCTCGTGTCATACGTGGGCAGAAGCCGGCAATGCCTGTCAGAGCCAATTCAGCTTGCTTCATGCGGCCTCAATCATCGGCAGCCGAAAACTCGGTCGCCCGAAAAGTGTCGCGAACGGCCTCCGGAGCCGTAGGTCAGTGGTTCGAATCCACTGGGGCGCGCAACTAAATCGACGGGGATTTGTGGGAGTTCGCCACTCTCGACGTTGAGTGTGGCGGAGGGTTCGTCAGAGCTCTGCAGCACGGGTGCAGCAAACGGATCGGATTCGGCATTTGCAGCAAGGCGTTGCTCGGCGATCTCGTCCGCAGGGACGGCCTCGGGCATGGGCGTACCGAACTGGAGCCGGTCGACCTCCGACTGCAGGTAGCCGGGTGCCAGGTGCCCGTAGACCTCGGTCGTGATGCGCGGGTCGCGGTGGCGCAGGATGCGCTGCACGGCGGCGGGGTTCGCTCCGGCCATCATTAGCAGGCTGGCCGTCGTGTGGCGCAGGTCGTGGAAGCGGATGGGGCGGACGTCGGCCTTCGGCCAGAGCAGGTGGTTGTGTTGGGGGCAGCGACGCTGGACGGCATCGGCCGCGCGCTCCACGTGCCCGCAGCCCTTCTTGCGGCAAACGTGCTCGTAGCCCTTCACGATGCCGGCGCGGCCCAGGGCGCGACGTAGGACGCCTTCGAGCGCCACGTCCTGGCGCATCATCCGGCCGTCCTCCTTCGGAAACACAAGCTCGGACTCGGCTGGCGAGCGCGCGAGGGCCTGCTGGACGTACGGGACGAGCTCGCGAGCCATGGGGATCGCCTCAGCGCGGCCACCCTTGGTGGTTTCGCGGCCGTGCGAACGGGAGACGTTAATCAGACCCGAGCTCAGGTCCACGTCGCTCTTGCGGAGACCGAGCAACTCACCGCGACGCATGCCCGTGTAGATGGCGGTCGCGAACAGCGGGCGCCAACGGTCGGACAAGGCGCTGAGCACGCGCGGCACCTCGGGGGCGCGGAGGAAATCGGGCAGGCGCTTCTCGACCTTGCGGCGCGCTACCTCGGACGCGGGGTTCACGCCACTGAACCGGCCCGCGTGCTTCGCCAGGTTGAACGCGGTGAGAATGAAGCGACGCAAATGATTCAGCGTTTGCGGAGAGAGCCGTGCGGCGCGGGCCTGCAGGTAGACCTCGATGCTGCCGGCGGTCACTTCGACCAAACGGAGCTGGCCGAGCTCGGAACCGATCAGATTTTTCTCGACGGAGTACTTGCTCCGTTGGTGCGAAGGCGAGCCCTTCGAGTACGTCACCAGCCACCAACTCATCAGTTCATCGAACGTACCACCGCCGTCCTCGTCGGGGAGCGGCTCGAGCCCGTGGCGCTGGCGTTCGCACTTTCGTTCGATCTCGCCCGCAAGTCGCTTCGCTTCGGTTTTCGTGCGCGCGGTCGAGACCTTGTCGCGCCACTTTCCGTGAGCGTCCTTGTAGTGGATGTAGTGCTTGTCGCCTCTCTTGTAGACGGATGCCATTACTTGCCGGCCTTTCGCACCAGATCCGAGTAGTGGAGCATCTCTTCGCCGTCGAGTCTGACGCACCACCGAACGGCCGCCGCCCACGAATCCAAGGCCTGGTTGCGCTCGATTTTTCCTTTCGCGAGAAGGGCGTCGGGTTGCCCGTCCTTATCTCCGTCGTCTGAGTAAACCCAGACGTGGTCCCCTTCACGAAGATGCACTAGCGCGCCAGACGAATCGGTTTTCACGTCGTCCTTCGACAACAAGTACAGGCCGGGCTCAAGTATCTCGTTAAAGTCGACGTACAGCCTCGGACGATCCAGGGGCATGGGCTCAACACCAGCTGAAGGACGATCTGAAGTGTTCACGGTGCAGGCGCCTTTCGCCGCAAAGGTATCACGCGCGCGCTGTGCATCGAGTCCCCGCGTGCAAACGCGTGAATTGCTTTGGGATCGAAGCGCAGCAAGGCCCCAATACGCAGGCATGGAAGCTCGCCCGATTCCGCGCGGTGGTAGACCCAGGATCGGCTGACCTTCAGGTACTGTGCAACGTCCTGGGCGTCCCAAAGCGTTTGCTGGTCTGGTTCATTCGCCGACATGATCAAGTGCCTCCGCGGTGGATGGGTCCAAGGGAACAATTGTAACGAGCGGCTTTTTGCCTTTGCGCCTTTGCACACGCACCAGCGCGGCCACCTCGAGAGCTTGCAGGGCGCGATAGGAGGAATGCCGATCAACGCCGAACTCGGCCAAGAGCTTGGACGACAGCGTGACCGTTTGCCGGCGCGTAACACCGGCGGCGTAGTGAAGGAGCACCGCGACATGGAGACAGAAGTTGCTCCCCGGGGCCTTCGACGCACACGCGAGCCACCCGAGGGGAATGAAATGGACGAAGGGCTCCCGATGGCGCGGGTGTTCGCGTGGGCGTAGCGGTACAGCCAGCGTTGGCGTGTTAGAGCGAAAGTAATTCATGTTGATCAAGAGAGAAAGAGATTGGACGGGTGGCCCGTGGCGCTCAGGGGTTGGCGCTGTGGCGCACCACCTGCCCGCCAAGTGCACGTTCGACTAAGGACCAAATGTTCGCCGGGTCCTTGGCCGGGAACGGCCCCGGCCCGCGCATGATTTCGGCCTCGCTGCGGAGACGGATCCCGCCGAGAACTACCGAGCTCGCGTCGGCCATCGCCTCACGTGCGACAGTCACGGCGTCGTCGATCGTTTCAGCCTCGGCTTCGATCAAGAGGGCATCGTGGACCGGAGCGCAAATCACGACCCCCCGCTCGTGCGCGAACAAGATTGCAAGGCGCAGCATCTCGGCGGCATTGGCTTGCATCGGATAGTTGCGCAGGGTGCGATCGTTGGTCTCGTCCGTGACGATCAGCTGCCAGCCGAACGTCGTCACCATGCGACCGTTAATGCGCGCCGTGTACACGGCAGCATCCGACCACTCCCAGAAGATCGGGAACGCATTCTGATGCAAGCGCAACAACTGACGGGCCGCCTCGAGCGGCTGGCCAATCCTGGCTGCTAGTCCGTGCGCGGTCATGCCGTAGATCACGCCAAGCGCGCATTGCTTGAACAGCTCGCGCTGGGCGCCGTGACTTTGCTTCGTCGCGCGGGGCGGAACCGCCGCGGCCGCCTGTGCGAACGCCAGGTAAGCGTCCCCAGATTCATAGGCCGCGATCATGTCACGGTCCTCCGACAGCGCTGCGGCCATGCCGAACTCCTGTTGTTCCCAGTCAATGTACGCGAGCGCGCCGCCAGGCTGCGGACTCACTACGCGGCGAAGCCAAGAGGCCGCGCCGAAGATAAACCGTTTGCTGCTCGGCTGATTTCTCCCGGTCTTTGAGCGGAAGGGCGACAGCAAGGCCCGGTTTCGACCGTCTGCACCAACGGAGAGAGAGACGGGCTTCAACTGAGTTAGCAGCTGCCGACCCACACGGAACGGCGCAATCTGGCGGTGAATGAGCGCTTGCTCCTCGACGACTTCATCGTTGAGCAATAGCCGCCCTCCGTCGTCTTCAGGCCAACGGATGCCCTCGGCAACGAGGTACTGGCGAAACTTGCTGGAGCGGAAGCTCTGACCTTCAAACGCGCCATACCGGGCATGAAGCTCGCGGACAACCTCGGCGCGAATGTCGCCCCACCGATTCGTCAGCAGTTGCAGCAACGGAATGTTCAGCGGAATTCCGGTGCGTTCGATCTCGGCCACGGCAACCATGTATTGTCCGCGCAGCAGAGCTCGCTCGAGGTCGAGACCAGCGACCATTTGATCGAGCAGAAGTCGGAGGGCCTCGACGTCGCGTTGACAGTAGTCGAGAAGCTTGTGCCTCTCGGCTGCCGACCACGGGCCACCGCGAAGGGCGAGAGCCCGCATCTCCTCCTTCTGCGCGACGCCCATGAACGGAAGGCCGTAGAATCCGAGGGCTCCCAGCAGTCCGTTCCCCGCGGGCAAAGTCAGACCATTAGTTGCATTGCGGAATTCGACATATAGATCGAGCACGTTGGCGGGCGTGGGCCACCCGAGCTGGAGGAAGCACCCCATCTCGGCGGATGCGAAGAACGCCACAAACAAGTCATCGCGACCGACATCGATGGGCGCGGACGAAAATTCGCAGAGGCCAATAACCCACCAGCGTCGCAGCTCATTGCTGCTCAGCTCGATAGCGACCATGCAAATGGGAAGCGGCGTGCCACCCTCGGAAAGCGAGTACTCAAAGTCGACCAGCCACACGCGCTGAAAACGCGCGAGAGCGGTCATTGGGCCTCTCCGCGCAGTGCTCGCAGCACGGGGTGATCTACGTCTTCGATGAGTCGATCCTTGAAAGCCTCGCGAATTGTTTCTTCGAATGACGCCGCCGGCCAGATCGGGGCCTTCAAGTCGCCCAGCGCTGCGATGAAATCGTAGGCGCCAGCCCCCTGGTTTGCCGCCATGCGGACCCAATTCCCTTCCGACGCGAACGCGAGGTCGAGCGCGGACGTGTGCCAGCGGTTCGGGCGGAGCGGATCGGGGATTGCCAGCGGCCAGATCCCCACGACGCTTTCCCGGGTGACGTAGACGCGAAGGACGACCGCACGCAAGAGTGTGCCTATCGATTCGACGAGCCCCGCTGAAACCAAGTAAGCGTCCTTGCTCTCGCCGAATTCGAGGAGGCGCGTCGGAAATTGGAATTCCGGTCCCGGGCGCACTCGAAAAAAACTGTGTTTTGGTGGCTTTCCCAGACGGATAGCAGCTCGCTTTTGAACACCCGCTGTTTCGATGAAGTTCTGCGGCAGCCGCAATGCCGCCAGGTCGAACCCACGGTTTGGCCCGGCAACGGTTGCCGCAGCGGCTTCAACTGAGGCGACGGGAATTTTGGGCGCACCTGTAGCGTCCGCTTCTTTTCGAAGGGTCATGGGTCTCGTTCCTTTGGGCCGGAGCCCTGGCTGCTTATTTGATGTCGGGTTTCACGGCAGCGCTCGCCCCGGCCAAGAACCGTGCGAGAGCCTCACGGTGCGCCGTGCGACGAACGCCCCGCCCGGCTCGGGAGCACCCCCGCTTCGGGCCATTCTCCTTGGCCGCGCCCCGCGAAAGCGGGGGCCCGCGGTGAATAGACGGGGGCGCCGCGCCCCCCGTG
>Ga0302322_100006607_pt1 | contig 10301 bp, 8 predicted proteins | sample Fen_T0_2_FD_203757 | JGI IMG/M metagenome (GOLD analysis project Ga0302322, IMG submission 203757) | Peat permafrost microbial communities from Stordalen Mire near Abisko, Sweden - Fen_T0_2 | ecosystem: Environmental > Terrestrial > Soil > Wetlands > Permafrost | place: Sweden: Abisko... | reverse complement strand
AAATCCTGCAGGATCTTTTCAACTTTTAATCTCAGTTCAGCGGGATTAATATTTTTTTTATTGTCGTAAACGATACTATATGTTGATCCCTGCGCAAGGCCGGTGAAATTCGCAAATACCGGCTCTTGCTCCCTGCAGGCTGATGATAATAGGATAAGAAGAAATAAAAATGATAATAATCTGCTATTCATGACATTAGATGGTTATGATTTGAACATTCAAGATCAATACAATCTTACATAAAATTTAACTCCAATCAAAACTTAAGTCAAGGCTGAAAATGAAGAATACTTTGTGAGCCTTTGTGATTACCTTTGAGTTCCTTTGTGGTTAATTTTTTACCACAAAGTTTCACAAAGGTATGCACTAAGGAACACGAAGGAAACAATTGATAAGTATTCTTAATGAATAGCTTATCCTAGAATAAAATGAAACAACAATTCACTATTTTTAAAGTTTGTTAGGTACATACAATAACTATATGAGAATTTTATTATTCAGCTTCTTTATATTAAGTTTTCTTTCGGTTCAGGGGCAACAAAACTATCCCGACTCTATTCTTTACTCGAATCACACTTTTAATGAAAAAATCAAAACCGTTCAGCTATACAAGGAAGGCTGGAATCTGTCATATCCGATTATTAAATTAAACAGCAGCGATAAGTTAATACTTCATTTCGACCTTCTTGGTGATCATGCTGAAACTTACTATTACACATTTGTTCATTGCGATAAAGACTGGAAAAAATCTGACATATTTCCAACAGATTATCTCGACGGGTATGCAGAAAATCCTATTGAAGACTACCAGAACTCTTTCAATACAACTGTCGGATACATTCACTACAAACTAAGTTTCCCGAACGACAGGGTTAACATAAAACTCTCAGGCAATTATATTCTGCTCATATATCCGATAGAGAAGCCCGAAGAACCGGCTATAACCCAACGGTTCATTATAACTGAAGATGCAGTTAAATTTGATGTTAGTGCGCACCGTCCTCAGATGACAAAAGATAATAATACCCATCAGCAGGTTGATTTTACAGCAAATTATTCGGGACTTAGCATAGCAGATCCTTTCAGGAATGTATATGCTTTTATGCTGCAGAACGGAAGATGGGATAATGCGAAAAGAAACCTTAAACCTGATTTCCTTGGAGATAATGAACTGAAATACAATTCATTATCTGATAAGAATATTTTTCAGGGAGGTAATGAGTACAGGTATTTTGATATAAAAAGTATAAGATATCTTACTGAATACGTGAAGAGAATTGATTACGTAAGTCCAAACTATAATGTTTCTCTTGCTCCTTCCGAAAACCGGGAATCCAAACCATATTTTTACTGGCAGGACTTTAACGGGAAATACTTCATAGCATTCCAGGAAGGCAAGAAACCTGATATAGATGCAGATTATGTTAATGTGTATTTTACACTTCCTTACAGAGAGATTGTTTCAGGAGGAAATATGTATGTGTCGGGCAACCTGAATAACTGGGCTTTTGATAAAAATAATCTGATGACTTATAATTCCGAAAGTAAACAATATGAATGTACAATGTTATTGAAACAAGGCTGGTACAATTATGAATATGTATTTCTGAAAGATGGTTCAACAGATGGAACTGCCTCTTTATTTGAGGGAAGCCACTATGAAACCGAAAACGACTATATTGTCCTGATTTACTATCGCAATCCCCGTGACAGGTACGACAGAGTAATTGGATCTGTAACTACAAATACACTTAACAAGCTAACGAATTAGATCTTCCCGAAACTTAATTTTTAATGTTTCGAGATAGAAAGTTTTGCTGTATAATTTGACGGATTTATAGGAACGATTCCTTCAGGATATGGGTCAAGCCTGAGCAGACAAATTCTGTATCCTAAAGTATCCACTTTATAATATAAATTGTCGTTACAATTATATTCATCCTGACAACCGAGTATTGTTATAGGAATATTCAGATTAATTCTACTGTTTATCAATTGGATACTGATGCTGGCTAAACTTCCATAACAAAGATAACAAGCTGCCTTAGCGCATCTTGAATCATTTAGCACTTCATGAAAAGTAACAGTAAGACTACTATCTGATAATGAATTATCTGACAGAAAAGGGGAAAGCGAGATATCCTTGCCTGATTTAATTTGAAAGGGCTCACCCAGGTGGTAACCGGTATCTGAAGATTGTTCCTTTTTGCAGCTGAGATCAATAATTGCGATCATCAAAACAAGAAATAATATCCCTTTAAGTAGTTTCTTCATGTCAATCACTTCATGCCAAATTAAGTTCTTCTTATCATGTATAGGATTGTTGCTTTTATTAAAACCTGACTTTCTCCAGGAATATTCTTTAATTAATATTTGGATGTAAAAGAATCCAGGCACTATTTACTTATCATATCAACAGTTTCAAAAAATAATTTATTTTTTATATAGAATCGTCGTCCACCCATTGAGGACATTGGCCCACCTTCAACATATTTCTCAATATAAATGGTTTTGATACATTGTTTTGCGTTTTTGTCGAACATATAACATGACCCCTTTTCCAGATAATAGGCTAAGGTATAAATTGTATCTCCCTTTGTAGGCATATAATCAGAAACTACTAAAACATTTTTCTGGATACCATCATTTATTGCTTTTGTTTTCAAATTATTATAATAACCGGCTAAAATATTGAATGGATAGCCAAGAATAAAAGTGTCTAAAGGTGTTTTAATCAGATAATTGTTATCATCAAATAGAATTACAGATTTAATAAAGATAGATGAATTACCATCTGCAATAAGATTAATTGGATCACCCTTAATTAAGGTGGGGTCTTTTTTGCATCCATAAAAAGAAGCAGTAATTATCAAAAGGAATATAAACTTTCGCATCCTGAGGTTAGATTAATAAATCAATGTTATTTGTTAATAGCAAAAATTGTTCCAATTGCTATCCAATTTGACAAGCTATTGCTGATTCTGCAACAGGCTCTGGAATAAACCTCGACTTATCATTCAATTAATCCCGAAGGGATGAAATTATTATAGAAATTTGGTTAAAAACATCATTAAAATCCCGAAGGGATGAAATTATTATAGAAATTTAGTCAAAATTACATCAAAACCCCGAAGGGGTGAAATAATCAATCAATCCAGTCAAACAGATATTCCTCTTTGTATTCAATATTATATTTGTTTAGAATATCTGTGTATTCCTCACGAAATGTTTTCTTTCTGTGATGCTCTTCCTGGTTCAAAATGTAATTATACACTGTTTCAATCTGCGAATGTGAATATGAAAATACACCATATCCTTCATGCCATGAAAACCTGCCCTTCAACCATTTTTTCCCATTTATAAAATTGGATGAATTATTTTTGATATCTCTTACAAGATCAGATATCGCTATTGATGGACGTAAGCCAATAAAAAGATGAATATGATCGCTAACGCCATTTACGATTATTGGTTTTTGTTCTTTATTTTTTATGATACCTGCGATGTATTTATGCAATTCATCTTTCCATTTTGACGAGATGAGGTTTTCTCTTCCCTTAACTGCAAAAACAACTTGAATATAGATTTGTGAATATGTGCCTGGCATAATGTAAAATATTTATTTCATCCCTTCGGGATTATGGGGTTATTTGTGTGCTACTTTTTTTTACAATAATATCATCCCTACTGGATTCTGTCAGTAATTGTGTATAATTTCATCTGCTCTGTAATTTGAGATATTATGGTATCCTTGTGAGACAGTTGCAAAGCAAAGTTTATTTACTCATGCTTATAGATATTGCTTTTATTGTCAGGTGGTTTATAATCTTTAAGATACAATTGAATAGCTCGTCTGGATAGTGGATGGCCAATTGATTCGGCTTTTGTCAAATCTTCATAGGCTTCTTTAAGATTATTTAATTTAATATTAACTATTCCACGAGTATAAAGAGCAGTCATTTCATTATTATTAAGACTGATTGCGGACGATAAATCAGTTTTTGCATGTGCTAAATCTCCTTTGCAATAGTAGCATAATCCCCTGAAAATAAATGCGTCCACATGCTTTGAATTTAATTTAAGAACTTCACTAAAATCCATCTGTGCGGTATCATATTTCAAGTATGCAAGATTTATCGAACCGCGAAGAAAAAATCCATCCTCAGTAAGGAAGTGTAATTTATTATATTCTTGATTTAAAATAGTATATGCTCCGATAGTATCACCCGACGAATATTTACATTCTGCTAAATTACAAGCTGTCTCAAGATGGTATGGCCGATTTTTTAAAATGTGATCATAGTCTTTGATTGCCTCATTATACCATTGAAGATTCTTAAAACAAAATGCCCGGTCAAAATAAATATCCAGTTCCGTCGAATCATGTTTTATTAATTTGTCAAGCTGGATAATAGCGGAATCGTACTTTAAGACACCTATATATGAACCAGCAAGTGACCGATATGCTAATCGGGTACTATCATTATTTTTAATATACGAGTTCAACTGACTGATTGCTTCCTGATATCTACCAAGGAAATTTAAGACGATCCCGGTACGGAGGAATGCTTCCGGGGGGAAGATACTTTGCTTAACCGCTAGTGTATAACTTTCAAGTGACAAGTCAGCTTTATGGAGATACTCCAGATTAAAACCGCGCAGGTAGTTGACTAGTCCTGGTTGGGAAGTATTTCTTATCAAATCTGAATAAATCTCTTCAGCAACTTTAAATTTACCCAGGAAAAATGAACAAAGTGCATTGATTATATTTTCTTTGTCTTTGTCTGAGAGGCTTGCTGAGAATGAGTTAAAGGTAACGGCCTGACTTATAAAATCGTTTGTAATTTTCTCCCGTGGTGAATGCTCAAAATAGGTAATAAAGTTCTTAATCTTGAAATTAACAATGGCTTTGGTAATTTCATTAAAACCGATTGAGTAATTTTTATCAATAATATTTAAGATTCCGAGTGAGGAATGATACAGATTATTATCTTGATCAAGTTCAATTGCTTTATTCCAATCTTTATATGTCGCCGATATTTTATTCTGATTCCTTTCCAGATAACCTCTGACATAGTAGGCCTGTGCAAAATCAGGGCTGATTTCAATCGTTTTGTTAAGGTTATTCATTGCTTTATTCAGATCACTTTCAAGGTACATGATAGCAATGTTAAAATAGGCAATTGAAAAAGTCGGGTTTAGTTCAATTACCCTCTTGTATAAGTCTTCCGCCTCTTTAAACTTATAATTTAATGAATAAAGGTTTGCTAACCCAAAATATGCATCTGGAAAGCCTTTATCAATTTGAATAGCTTTATTGTAACAAAATTCAGCTTCATGAAAATTTCCAACTTTTGAATAGATCTCACCACGATAAAAATAGTTATAGATATTGGTGTCTTTAAGGGCAACAGATTTATTGAAATTATCAAGTGCAGATTTGATAGAATCAGATTTAAACAAGATATATCCTTTCAAGCTGTAAGTCTCTCCATTCGAAGAATCAATACTTATTGCTCTATTTACATCAAGCAGCGCTTCTTTTAAATATCCGGACTCCTGCTTCCTTGAAGCCCGGCTCATGTATCCGGCAGGATCATTGTTGTTTATATCCTTAGATTTTAGCCATATTTCCTTAAAATAGAAACTTGTTGTATCCCGTTGAAGGGTTTTGATTTGGTCAAGTTTGGGAAGGAAATCCTGAGAAAATGAATAATTGGCTATTAATAAAAAGAGCAAAAAGGTAAAGCCAAAGCGAATTCTTTTAAAATAAATCATAATAGCCGTTATATTGAATGCCCTAAATAATAACCTTTTAATAAATTAATAAAGAATAATGGCAGAATCATATTGCAAGGCATAAATTGCGTAAAAACAGTATTTGGCGTTAATATTACTCCTTCACTATCATTTTCCATCCAGTTTTTTATCTCCCCCCCACAATCCTTATTCCTCCTTGGTTAACACTAAATTTACTCTCAGATAAGCCTTATTGACAGATTTACGAAGGGTTAATGGACTAACTTGCATTCCATGATTGTATTTGACTCTTAAAAGTAGTAAATACCATGGGGAATGCAAAAAAATGTTACCGATCCGTACAGGAAACCAGCCCCATAGTTATGATACGCAATATGATCGGTTATTGCCAATACTCTGAACCGGCTGGCAAACTTAAAGTAAGTAAAACCTATTAAAGGTTTTCTCCATCCTAAAAAATATTAGGCGCTATTTTTCTCCTTACGTAATGTCTGTAATGAAAATTGATCGCAAGAGAAAATAGTAACATGCCCGGGTTTTTCCATAGCTGGGAATTAAAAAGAGTTCGATGAAAAATACTTTTCAATGAAAAGACTTTATTGTTAAGCCACCAATACATTTCGGTCAGCTTTTCAGGGCCAATCTGTTTTGGAATATGTACACAACGGGTACCATCAAACATTTTAAGGTCGTCGGTCAGCATGCGCCCCTGAAGCTTCAACTTTTTAAAAAGTGCTGTTCCGGGAATGGGAGTTAATATGTAAAAACGTGGAATTGGTATACGATTAGAATAAACAAACTGATAGGATTCCCGTATCGAATCTTCGGTATCATAATCGGTACCTACAATCATTTCGATGCTTACAGTTATTCCCGCCTGAGATAGTATTTTAATATTTTGTTCATGTTCGCTGGCTTTTAACCAGGGTTTGTCAAGGCTATCGATAGCATCCTGCGAAATACTTTCAACACCAAAACTCATTAAGTCGCACCCAGAATCTCGTACTATCTTTAACAGTCCGGAATTTCTGGCCAAATTAATGGCACACTGACTTGCCCATTTCATCTTCAGCGGGGCAATCTGTTCGCACAGTTCTTTTAAGTATTTGGGATTCGAAACAATATTGTCGTCGATTAAATAGAAGCGATTGAAGCCAAGTCGTTTTACTTCTTTAATATCCCTTATAACTTCATCCACCGGACGGAAAAAATACTTTCCTTCATAAAGACAGGCAATAGAGCAAAAGGAACAGGTAAACGTACATCCACGTCCTGCCTGAACAGGTAACATATTCCCAATCCGTTTTTGAGTGAGTAATTCGTATCTCGGAACAGGAAGATTTTTTAATTCAGTTATAGGATAGTTGTAAATTGGTTTAACAGAACCTGTTTCTTCAAAATCCTGAAGCATTTTTGGGTAGGATATTTCCGCATCTCCCACAATCACTGAATCAACATATTTCATGGCTTCCCCGAATGCAATTGAAACCATGTAACCTCCCATAATTACTATTTTATTCCTCTTTTTAAACTCAGCAGCAATTTCCAAACCCCGAAAAGTGGCATGCCCCATACTCCCTATACCTATTATATCAGCATCACTATTGAAATTTATTTCATCCACAACTTCTATGAGCAGTTCTACCTCCCAGTGAGAAGGTGTATAAGCTGCTAAAAGTGGAAATGCCAAACCCGGAAGATTAATTTTTCGTTGTTTGCACAATTTACCACTTTCTGCATACTGAGTGGGCTGTATAAATAGGATTTTAGGCATGTTGTATGGCTTCTTTAATTTTCTGCCGGTACTGCTTACTCACTCTAATACCGCCTGAAAGCATTTTAAAAAGCATAATTGGTTTATATGTGGTGAGGTATTTCCAAAGTACTATTGGGTTGTATAGGATCGAGTTGTAAGCCTTGAGTATTTCGTTGTAAAATTCGGGAACTGTTAATTTTGTTGGTTGCACTGTTATGTGTGCCAAATCCCACTTTTCATAATCAGCTCTGCCGATAATAATTTGACTTTCGGGATAGCTGATTCCGGTTTTTGGAAGAGGAGTTAAGGGTTGTAAATTAACAAAATGAATTCCAAGCTTTTTGATTATCTTAACCATATTCCTAAAATCCTGTTTATCCCATTCCGGAGGAATAATAATGGTTGCAAAACAATCGATTTTTTCACGGTTAAGAACCTTCATAGTCTCTTTATACATTTCAACTGAAGTGTTTTTGTTGTACAATTTCAACTCCATATCCGAGAAACTTTCGAAACCGACAATAACAGTGCTCAATCCGATTTCAGCCAGATCATGCATCAGTTCAGGATTTTTGGCAATAAAGTCGGCACGTCCATATACCAGAAAATGCTTTTGTATTTTCCGGAGTTTTATTTCCAGAATAAAAGTCTGCAACCATTTTGTATCAATCAGGAAATCGTCATCAACAATATAAACTTCTTTTTCTTGTATTTGCTCCATTTCCTGTATAACCTCAAATAAAGGCCTCCTGAAATACTGCCCATTGGTAATTATCCTGCAAAAGCAGAAGGAACAGTTGTAAGGGCATCCAAAAGATGTTTTAATAAGGGCAACCTTGTCTTGAAAAATGTAGAAATATTGATCCCTGTATTTTGTTACCGACTCACGGTCGGGAAAAGGAACTCTGAAATCGAATGCCGGAAGTTGAACATCTTTAAGAGAAGCTCCTTTTATTAATACACCACCTGGGAGGTCTGATTTTTTGTCGATGTGATTTAGCAAATCAGTAAATACCTGTGCTGCATTTCGTACAACCCTAAAATCAATGGCGTTGTGATCAAAATCTTCGGGGCAGATCTCGCAATGAACTCCTCCGACTATGGTAGTTAAATTTTTTGAAAGACGCTTAGCCGTTTCGCAATAGGAAATCATCGTGGAAACGTTAGTCAGATACCCGGTAACACATAATACATCGGGCGTATGCTCTATTATAAAAGATTCAAACGATCTTTTTTCCAGAATCATATCCACAATTACTGCTAAGTCTGTTTTTCGTTTTAAGGTGCACAAGATCTCTAACTCCAGCGGTTCAACAATCATCAGATGCTGCAATCCTATTGTTTCTGATGAAGGTTTTGGCCGCACCATCAATATCTTCATTCGTTTCCTTCTTTTAGTGGATGAGTGTTTTCAAGATTTCTTTTATATTCAAGAAAATTACTAAATAATCTTAAGATATTATTAAAAATAAAATTACTGTGGTGTGCCTCCATATAAAGGGGAACAGGCTTACCTCCCATTCGCAATTTAGGAATTTCTGCAGTTTGTCCTAATTCTATGAAATTGTTTTTTTTCTCAATACCATCCTTTACAATTATGGATAACAGGCGAAGGTAGGTATTGTATGTTTTATTCTGTTTATAGTCTATTCCTCCAAGAAAGAAGTAATACTTGTTTTTATTTGAAAGAGCAATATTCCAACCAATAACCTGATTGCTTCTATAGCATACAGTCAAAATAAACTCAGATGGAAGCCTTCTGAAAAAATCGAAAGTCAGCTTCTCCAGTTTTCCCCTGCTTCTTTTGTAAACCTCAAGGTATTGCTGATACATCTCTTTTGTAAAATCCGAACAGTTTATTTTTTCCAATCTTAAATCATTATAGGGTCGGCTGATTTGTTTCAATCTTCTCCGATAATCGGAACGAAGTGAAGATAAATAGTCGTCCCATGTATTAAATATATTTGACATAACAATCGTAGGCAAGGTGCTTCCTGAAGCATAAGTGCCTGTTTTTGGTTTCTCTTCGAGGTTTAAAAAGAGAACAAATCCCTTCTCAATTTCATAAATATATTTTTTCAAATCCTCTATCGCCTCCCGGGTTCCAAAAATCCCCGGGCTCGATACTGAGCAGGGAATACCTACGATATGCATCATGATCGGGCTTTTAACTTTGATAAAAGTAAGAATGTCAAGACGCAAGGAATATACTATTGCAGCGGAGGTTAGTTTTCCTTTCTCAACACAAGAATAATAGCGTTGTTGGCAGGGATTATATTTTTCGGTATGCAACAAAAAAATTGTTTGCTGAAAATAATTATCCGCAAGTACATCCCATTCGGGAGGAAGGTTTTCTGCCTTTTGTATGCACTTGAATTCCTTCATCGAAGTGTAGTTTCAAAAACGGCAAATTGTCTGTAGGGTTCTGGCTCTACGCCATGGCATCGTTGCAAGATGCGTTTTACAAAAGTTATTGAAGCATGGTTTTCTTCAAAAATAAATCCACCTTCGCAAAACTTATATCCTTTTTCCAACATGGCAGGCAAGGATTTGCTTATTAGCCCCAAAGCTACCGGACTCCGTTGGTATTCGGGTACAATCCCTATTTCAGTAAAACGGAATGTATCTATAGAATTTTTAATTCTGAATTTAACAACATCCAAAACATTCAAATCCCGTTGCGACGAAACCAACTGATTAAAATCGGGATACCATAAAAAGAAACCTATTGGTTTTCCATCAATCTCGGCAAAAATAAGATTCTCATTGTCTAACAAAAACCGAA
>Ga0302322_100006606_pt1 | contig 10302 bp, 11 predicted proteins | sample Fen_T0_2_FD_203757 | JGI IMG/M metagenome (GOLD analysis project Ga0302322, IMG submission 203757) | Peat permafrost microbial communities from Stordalen Mire near Abisko, Sweden - Fen_T0_2 | ecosystem: Environmental > Terrestrial > Soil > Wetlands > Permafrost | place: Sweden: Abisko... | reverse complement strand
TGGTTCGCAAGGCCTGATGCATAAAAAGCCAAGGCGGGGCCGCTTGCGCGACCCCGCCAGGTCCAGCTTCAACTAACAATTCCGGAGGTTTCACCTCCGGAAAGTCAAAAATTGCATCTTAAAAGAACCTAATTTCGTTACCCAGCGCCCGAGCGCCGATGGCGTTGCATAATATACACCGCAAACATCACCAGCGCCAGTACCAGACTCGAAATAGAAGCGATACAGCCCAACAGACTCGCTGTTTCACTTCCGGTTCCAACAAGAGAAAAAACAACCGCGACAATTGCAATTAAAATTAGCGAAATTGCCCAATTCAAAGCATTTGCATCATTAGCCTTCATAGAAATCCGGGGTCTTTTATTTATAAAAATCAAGTTCTGATTTTACCTATTTCACGGACAAATCCCGCATACATACACAGAATAAGTGCAGACAATTACATTCATATAGTGAGGGCGAAATGCGCGATGTGATGTGGTCCAATAGATTCCCTTTCGCCCATTCCATGCCAGCCAGGCCCGTTTGCCGAACAAGCTATTCAACTGTAGCTGTTTATTGATTATTAGGACCGGGCCAACTGACCCACGACGTGCAAGTTGCAGCGCGTTCGTAAACCTTACTCCCGCAAAATGCATGGATCGCCAAGTCCCGCGCTCTTTGACGCCCTTGTGATTTCTAGTGTCGAGTCCTGCCCCAGAACTGTTCACACGTCTTACCCTCGATTCATGAATGTTCCTGATCTCCCTTCCAGCAAAGCCCATCCCGTGAAACTCGCCAATGCACCCGCGGCTTCCGCCCGGTTGCCTGATCTCGAGATCAAGGACGCTCAACTGATTTTTGAATCCGCCTGGCTCGACCTCGAAGCTGCACATAAACGCAGCGATCTACGTTTCCCAAAGGAACTGCTTCTCCTCGGTGGTGCACCCGGTGCTGGTAAAGGCACCAACACCGCTTTCATCGCCAAAGCCCGCGGCCTCACCTGCCCGCCCATCGTGATGAGCTCGTTGCTCGATTCCCCAGAAGCCCGACGTATCAAAGACGCTGGCGGCATGGTCGGTGACCGCGAGGTCATCAGCATCTTGCTACGTCACCTCCTGCACCCTGAATATCGCGACGGCGCGATCCTCGATGGCTTTCCCCGAACCAAGGTACAGGTTGAATGTTTAAAACTCCTCGTCGACCGCGTGCAACAACTGCGCCGCGAATTTTATCGAACGCCCCTCAGTATCCATTTTCGGCAGCCCACCATTCACATCATGGTGCTCTTCGTCGACGAGCGTGAAAGCGTGGCCCGCCAATTAAAACGCGGCCGCGAGATTCAAGCTCACAACGACGAAGTGAAGCGCACCGGCATCGGCGAACTCCAGGAAATCCGCCCCACCGACTACGACGAAGCGCTCGCGCAACGCCGCTACCGCGTCTTCAAGGAACAGACTTGGGCCGCCCTCCAATCGTTGAAGGAGATTTTCTATTACCACTTCATCAACGCGGAAGGCTCGATCGCTGAGGTCGAGCAAAACATCCTGCAAGAGCTCCAGTACCAGAGCTCGCTGGAACTCGATCCGCGCACGCACGACATCCTGCGCAATCTACCCGTCGCCAGCGAAATCGTCATCCATGCACGCCAGGAACTGGTGCGCCGACTCGATAGCTATCAGTTCGAGCATCCCGAACTACTCGCCAAGGTAGCAGTTTTCATCGAGAAGAAGATCATGCCCATCGTGCTCCGGCACGCGATCTCTGGCGTCGCCCTCGTCAACACCGAGGACACCACGCTCGAAGACTCGCTCGCTCTGGCGATGTTGATCGACATTTTCTCCGAGCGCGGCTTTCACGCCGCCGTCGACCTGCACCGCATCGAAATACCCGAACGGGTCGACCTCACCACAGGTCTAATCAAATGCCGCGTGAAAAAAGTCTACCGCGTCCAGATCCGTTTCCACGGCTCGGAAATCCGCCGCGGATAATAAGACTTTTCATTAGAATAAATTCCCACCCCGATGAAAAGCCACGCAACCATCATTGTCATCGCTCTATTCCTTGTTGCTGGCTGCTCGTCAGGCGGTCGCAATCACCGTGATGACGGGCAATATTCGTCGCAGCCCAGCACCTCGTTTGAACAGGCACTCCATGATTCCCGCGTAAAGGCCGAGGCTGAACAACTACAGAAAGCGAACCCGGGCCTGTCGCGCGCCGACGCCTATAAAAAAGCGGAGAAGGCCAATCCCTACATCCCATCGTCAACCGAAACGCAGGCACAGACTGACGCACAAGCGCGGGCCAAAAAACAGGCCGCCGAAACGAAGCTCGTGAAGGAACTCGACAAGTTGAAGCAGTAACCAGCCGTTACTGTTCGCGAAAGGACGCCGCAAAAAAGCCCGCAACCGCTGCGGGCTTCGAAACTGACTCCAAGAGACAAAGCGCCGTCAGCGCCTCGCATCACTTCAGCGCCATGCTAATTTGCTTGTCCGTCAGCGACATGGGGTGGCCTTCCCAAATGATCTTGCCCGTTTTATCCACCAGCAAGGCGTGCGGGATGCCGGTCACACCAAAGCCTTTCCCCAGCACACCGGTCGCATCAATCGCGGGGAAATAATCCATCGGAGTGTTTTTCAGGAACGCGGTGACAACGTCTTTCTTTTCCTTGGTCACGCCGATCACGATTAGTCCTTTGTCTTTGTACTTGGCGTAAACCTCATTGAGGTGCGGGATGCTGGTTCGGCAAGGCGGGCACCACGTCGCCCAAAATTCCACAATCATGGGCTTGCCAGCGTAGTCGGGCGCGGTCGTGAGATATTCGAGTTTCAGCGACGGAAGCGTCTGGCCAACTGACGCTTTGTCAGCGCTGCCAAAGGCCAAGCTGGTCAAAGCCAGCGATGCGAGAAACATTAGTACACCTTGTGTGTTTTTCATGGAGGAATTCCGTTTATGGGTCGTGGGTTTTACTGCAAGAAACAGGTTCGTTATTTGATCAGCGCCTGGTAAGTGAGGACCTTAAAACGCTGGTTGAGGGTGCAGCCGTTTGCAGGCATCAGCTGCGTCATGAAGAGGCCGATGAGTTTTTCCTTTGGGTCGACAAAGTACTGCGGATAATACGCGCTGCCCCAGCCGTAGGAACCCTCGCTGCCAAGTTCACCGTAATGACCGAGGTTGCCGTTCACCCAGAAGCCGAGACCGAAGCCACTGGTGTCGCGCCAGTATTTATCACCGACGTGATTTTGGTGCATCAGCTCGACCGCCTTGGGGCTGAGAAGGCGCACGCCGTCGAGTTCACCGTCGTTGAGCAGCATTTGGAGCAGTCGTCCGTAATCATTGGCGGTTGATAGTAGTCCGGCACCGCCCGAAAAACATTTTCGCGGCCCTTGGATGTAATCGGTCTTGGTGGAAACTTCCTTAAGCACAAGTTTACCGGCCTCCATGCCGTAGACGTTGGCGAGCCGGTTCGCTTTTTCGGGTGGGAGAAAGAAACAGGTGTCGTTCATTTTCAGCGGACGGCAGATGCGTTTTTCAACAAAACGGTCGAGCGGCATACCCGAAACCACTTCAACGAGGTAACCGAGCACGTCGGTGGAAAAACCGTATTGCCACGATTCGCCCGGCTGACCGTGCAGCGGAAGTTTGGCGAGGCGATTAATAGCATCGCCGATGGTTTCGTCGTGGTTGGCGAAGTACCACCCGGTAAGGTTGGCCTTTTTATACTCCTCGTTCGCGAGGCCGTCGCCGTAGGTCAAGCCAGCGGTGTGGGTGAGCAGATCGCGAATCTGAATCGGGCGCTTCGCGGGCACGGTGACGTATTTCACATCGGGTGCCGACCCAGCAGGCGGCGGCACGGCAACGACTGAGTTGGCGAAAGCGGGAATAAATTTCGAAACAGGATCGTGCAGAAGGAAGTGACCTTCTTCGTAGAGCATCATGATCGCGACGGTGGTCACGGCCTTGCTCATGGAAGCGATGCGGAAAATCGTGTCGGGCTGCATGGGCTTACCTGCTTCGATGTCCTGCATGCCGTAGGGCTGAAGCTTTACGATCTTGCCGTTGCGTGCGACGAACATGATGCCACCGGCAATCTCGTGACGTGCAACACTCGCCTCCATTACGTTGTCGAGACGCTTGAGTCGCTCCGGCGAAAAGCCGAGTGCGGTGACGGTCGCTGCGTCCTGCGCGCGGACAAAACCCACGCCAAAAACCGCCAGCGAAATGAACAACGCAAAGAACCCACGATGGCAAAAGGGCGAACTCATTGGGAAAACAACCTAGTCGTCACCTCCGTGCCGACAAATTAAAAACACCCTAAAGTCTCTTCAAATCTCGCGGAACTTCGGCGGGGCACTTAGCGTCTCATCCATGGTGAAGCCTGTCTACGCTCTTCTTTGGCTTATCCGCAGTTTGGTCGTCGCGGTTTTTGCAGCGGCCATTGTTTCTGCTGCGGAGCCGGCGAGTTTCATCTCGACCCTTTCGACGGAAAACAAAACCGCGGCTGGCATCACGCGGCTGACGGAGCAACAAATCGCCGCGCTCGAAACACAGGTGCAACGCGAGATCGCCATCGCACACCAGGGCGACACGGTGGCGTTTTCCACGTCGTTCACCCATCGCCGTTCGCCGATGCAACGCAGCGAAGCAGGACTTGATCGGCTCATGACGCCTGAGCTCAATAAACTGGATTCACTGGTTGCCGCCGAACTTACGAACCGACCGAAACCGGCAGGTCCGCTGATCCTCGCGCCTGCGACGGCGGCAAGTGCAGCAACACCGGGAAACTACGTTGAACTGCTCCACAAGAAGATGGAAATCCACGGTGAAGTGACGCTCGCGTACGTCTCGGGCAGTGGCGGCGCCCACGGCTACGGCGCCTCGATGGTCACGACCGCAATTGATCCGTCGGGAAAATATGCCTTCACGGTCGGCCTTTCGCAATTTTACGGAAAAGGTTTAGGTTGCGGCTACGGTTATGGCTACCGCCGTTATCCGTACTCGCCGTATTATTACGACGGATACGACTACGGCCGATGGTAAAAACCATCCGCCTTGCCAAAAAACGGCCCGCGAAAGCGACATCCATCAATCGATCAGCAAAACAAAACCACCGTTCGGCTGCAGCGTGACTGACAGGATTTTTCCAGCATCGAGGGAAACCGATTCCTTTCGGAACGAGAGGTTCCCGCCATCACCGTCCGTGATCAACGTGGCGTGGCCCTTGCCGGCAAAAGGCGTCAGATCGAGCGTGAGTTCTTTCTTTTGGTTCTCGCTGTTGATTCCGGTAACGTACCAATGGTCGTTGCCCTGGCGCGCCAGCACGACGAACTTGCCCGGATAGCCTGAGATGAAACGCGTGTCGTCCCAGACCTCGGGGACATCTTTCAGAAACTCGCGCACGTAGTCAGGGACCTTGGCCATACCTTCGGGAATCTCGGCGTAGTGCTGGATGCCCGACGTGAACAACACCGACAACGCCAGCTCAAACGCACTCGTAGTGCGACGTTGGATACGGTTGATGCGATCGAGGACCATCGGCGTGAAATCCATCGGGTCAAAAACATTTCGGGTAAACGGCAGCATCGCGGCATGGGTCGGTTCCTCGTCGGCGTTCTTTTGTTCGAAGGTGATAAACTCGAGGCCCTTGATCGCCTCCATCGTCATGAGCAAAGGATAAGTGCGCTGCCATCCGCGCGGTAAAGTCGCTCCATGAAAATTCATCATGAATCCAAATGGAGCGGCGTCCTGCAAAATGTCGTGGTAGTACGCGATCACCGACTGGCCATCGCCACCGAAGAAATCGATCTTCAGACCGGCCACACCCATCGCCTTGAGTTTTGTGAACTCCTCCACGCGACTTTCGTGAGTGAGCATGCGGTGACGTGGCGTCTGCGGTGCATCGTTCCATTCGCCGTTGGAATTATACCAAAGCAGAATCCCGACGTTTTTGCCGCGCGCATAATCGATCAGCTCTTTCATCTTTTCAAAACCGATCTGCTGGTCCCACATCGAATCGATAAGGCAATAGCGCCATTTCATGTCGGCCGCATAATCGATAAACTTCTTCTGCACGTCGTAAGTCGTCATGTCGTCACCGAGCAACGGCCAACTCCACGAGGCCTTGCCCGGACGCGGTGCAACCACCGGGGCTTGCGCGGGTTTGTCGGCCAGATCAACACCCAGCGTGGATTCCGCGATCGTCTTCAAATCGCCAACCACCACCAAGCGCCAAGGCGTGAGCCACGGCAGCTTCGACTCGGGATTTACTCCGCCGCCTGGGAAATTTTCGCGCGCATCAGGAAAGCCAACAAAATACTCCCCGTCGGGCGATTCGTTTCGCAACCGCGTGCCGCAATAGTTGCGCGGTAACGAACCTTCGCTCACCAACAACCACGTGTCGCCAGATCGGAAAAGCGCCGGGTACACCCAACCCACGCCCAGCGGCGACGGCGTACCGGCCGGAATGCCCTTCTGGTAATACTCCTCGTAAGACGGATGAACACGCTTCCAGCCCGTTTTGGCGACAGACATTGGTTGCAACCAGGCTTTCGTTTCAGGCAGAAAATGAAACGACGAACGCTCTTCACTCAGCTTGCGCACGTCGGTCGATTTCGGATCTGCGGGGAAATAGTAACGAAACGCAAAACCGTCATCCGACACCTGAAAAATAATGTCGATTGGCTGGCCGGTCGCAGCGGTGAGATGAAACACCTCGCGATTGGCGAGGTAGGTGTTCACGCGGCGTTTTGCAGTAAGGATTTCGTACTCGTCCTTCACCGGCTCGATCTGGCCACAAGAGACAAGTTGCAGTCCCTGGGTGAAATCGGCGTCGTCGCGCACGAGACCAAGTTTCGAAGACTTTAGCACCGGTTTGCCATCGAGCTTAACCGAATAGTGGGGCTGACCAACGGTATTAAGCTCAAATATTACCTGAAGACGTTGGTTCGGGCTCCGAAGCCCACCCTGATTTTTTTCAACAGCAGGCACTCCGGCGGCCAGTTGCAATACCAGCAGCGGAAGAATCATCACGGCAATCCAGCGGCGACCGAAACAGGGCAAGGGTGAAGAAAGCATGAAAGTAAAATGCCGCGCGAGTGTCGCGCAGGCTATCGGAAATTCGCCGACCGTTACAGGACAGTCATAAAACAGCACCGCAAGGATCGCTGCTTGACCGTGGAAACCAACGACGCCTCGCTGTGTTCACTATGAAAACCCTCCTCCTTTGTTTTCTCGCCAGCCTGGCGGCCATCACTTCCTTCGCCGCTGAAACGTCGGCGACGCCAGAGCCCAAACCATCGGCAGCCTCCCTCGCCGCGCCGCAGGATTACGTATTGATGCACTTCATCCTGAAACACGACCAATCGCGCAACCTCGCCGAAATCCAGCAGGTGATGAAGGAGAATAAATTTTGGATAGAGTTTCCACCCGAGGGCATCGAAATCGATTCTTGGTATGTCGTCATCGGTGTTGGTCAGGTCGTCACTCTGCGCGTCCCGCCCGCGAGATTACGCGAAGTGAACCTCGCGATCGAACGTTCCGCCTGGAAAATCTTCCGCACCGAAGCCTACGCCGCCTATGATTTGAAAAAGGCCGCCCAATCCTTCCGCGAGAAAGCAAAAGCTGAAGCGGCCGCAACGACTTCAAAATAGTCAGCCCCAATCGAAGTATTCCCTCTGAGTCGGCGTGACATCGCTTTGTCGATAGCCCCTTGACTACACTCGCCCACTACAGTCTCGCGGAGTTTCAGGCGGCGCTCACCACGTGGGGCTTCAAGCCCTCGCACGCCGGGCGAATCCTGCGCGCCTATTACGCAGGAACCGAAATCGACTGGCCCGAACTGCGCGTGCCGCTGCCGCTGCAGGAAAAACTTCAACGCGAAGCATCAGCACTCACGAGCCCCGCGGCGCGCCAGCTCGCCGAAGACGGTACGACAAAATTGCTGCTGCGCATGAACGACGGACGAACCGTCGAGTCGGTGTTGATGCCGGATTTTCGCGCTGACCGCGCCGCAGGATGTATCTCCTCACAGGTGGGCTGCGCGATGGGCTGCGATTTTTGCGCAACCACTCGAACTGGTTTTGAACGCAACCTTACCGCTGGCGAAATGGTTGAGCAGTTTCTCGCGTTGCGCCGCGAAGCACTCGCAGTCGGCCGCCGGTTGCAGACCGTCGTTTTTATGGGCATGGGCGAACCGATGCTCAACCTTAACCACGTGCTCGAAGCCGTCCGTCGCATCGCCGATAACAACCTCGGCGCGCTCGGCTGGCGCCAGGTCACCGTTTCCACCGTTGGCATCGTGCCCGGCATCAACGCCCTGACCGCCGCAAACCTCAATGTGCATCTCGCCGTCTCCTTGCACGCACCGGACGACGCGACGCGCGAACGCCTTTTGCCGGTAGGAAAACGTTTTGGCGTGGAAGAAATTCTAACCGCCGCTGATCGTTACCAGGCGCAAACCGGCCGACCCGTAACGATTCAGTATTGCCTGCTCAAAGGCGTGAATGACTCGCCCGACCAGGCCCGGCAGCTCGGCGCCCTGCTCGCGACGCGTCGCATGCACGTAAACTTGCTGCGCTACAACCCCACCGGGCTCAGCCTGCGCGGTATTAACTACGAACCGGCAAGCGACGAAACCGCCGAAACCTTCATCACCACGTTGCGCAAAGAAGGGGTGGTTGCCCACTTCCGTCGTTCCCGAGGACGCGATATCGACGCTGCCTGCGGCCAGCTACGGCAGCGAAACAGCCCAGCCTGACCGGCAATCATGCGGACCCCAAAATAGGGCATAGTCCCTATGGTATGGTTTTCCACGAGTGGTACCCTTCCACTATGGAAATCTCATCAATATCGTCCGCCGCCCAGGCGACTGAGACCCAGCAGGCGTTGATGTTCAAAAAAACCATCAACGCCGAACAGAGTCAGGTTTTGAGATTGATCGAATCAATCATGCCAGGCCTCTCTGCGAGCGTGGATTCAGCCAAGGTCGGTAATTTGCTCGACGCGAAAGCGTAGGCAGACAGCGCAAGCAATTGCGTTGAAGTAAGCAGCCGCGACACCGCGACGGCGACGAGGAGGTTGTATCCTGAAAGGGTTTTCTTCTCACTCTTGGAAAACCGATGCCAAACGAGTGCGTTTTCTCCCCCGACCGCCACCACCGCTACACCCTGATCCACCGCTGGGACGAACTACTTAACCCCGGCCACGGCATCGCCTGGATCTGCCTCAACCCGAGCACGGCCGACGAAAACCAGCTCGACCCTACGTTGCGCCGCATCCAAGGCTTTTCCGCCACATGGGGCTACTCGTTTTTCGTCATGCTCAACCTCTTCGCCTGGCGTGCGACTCAGCCCGCCGACATGCGCGCCACCGCCGATCCAATCGGCCCCGACAACGACCGTTGGATCGCGCATTGGAGCTCTAAAGTTGATCGCGTGATGCTCGGCTGGGGCGAACACGGCGCCCACCTCGGACGCGACCAGCAAGTGCTTGCCTACCTCGATCGCAGCAAAACCTTCTGCCTCGAACGCAACGCCAGCGGCCAGCCCAAGCACCCGCTCTACGTGAGTAAAAAGAACAACCCCATGTTGTTCATGTAAACAGGGAAGCCTCGCCCCGCGTCGCTACTCCACTGCACCCGGCAACGGATGCTGCGCCACCACCCATTCCTGAACCACCCGTCCGCCCAAAAGGTGTTCTTGCACGATGCGTTCGCAACGCTCCGGCGTGACACCGCCGTACCAGACGCCTTCAGGATAAACCAACACCCACGGGCCACCGTGACAAATGCGAAGGCAAGCCGCTTTTGTACGCAACACCGGTATATCCAATTCTCGGATACGGCGTTTTAAAATTTCCCACGCGGCCAGCCCGTCTGCGCTCGCACAGCAATCGGGCCCAACGCAGAGGAACACGTGCCGTTGCGCTGAAGTGAGGGCCATCTTGGTGAAAGCCGCCCCTGCTGGATCCACGTGATTCACGGATAAATCCTACTGACGCTTGCGACGGGCCGGAGCCGTATCAGGAAGCACAATCGGCACGGGCGAAGCTGACGGCGGCACATAGACTGGCGCGGAAGCCGCCGGACGTTCCGTTCGACGAACGGGCACCGGTTCGTCCCCACCCAGCATCCATGATACAAGTGCGATGACCGCAACAAGCGCGACCACACCAAGGCCGACAGGAATAAACCGGCACCACGCGGGCCGCGAAAGCCAAAGCTCGATCGAGTCGATCATGCGCTTGGCCTCAGCGTGGCCGGGTTCGCGCTGCAAGAGCAACCGCCAGAGACGCTGGGCGCGATTGTAGTCGCCTTCGCCGGTAGCG
>Ga0302322_100006605_pt1 | contig 10302 bp, 6 predicted proteins | sample Fen_T0_2_FD_203757 | JGI IMG/M metagenome (GOLD analysis project Ga0302322, IMG submission 203757) | Peat permafrost microbial communities from Stordalen Mire near Abisko, Sweden - Fen_T0_2 | ecosystem: Environmental > Terrestrial > Soil > Wetlands > Permafrost | place: Sweden: Abisko... | reverse complement strand
GAAATAGTGCAGGGTCTCGCCGCCGAAGAACAGCATCGACAGCACCATCATCTGGGTCATGGCGTGGGTGATGACGGTCCGGCTCATGGTGGTGGTGATGGCGTTGTCGATGATCGCCGACACCTCGGCGGTGCGCATCTTGCGCAGGTTCTCGCGGATCCGGTCGAACACGACCACCGACTCGTTCACCGAGTAGCCGAGGATGGCGAGCACGCCGGCCAGCACGGTGAGGTTGAATTCCCACTGGAAGAAGGCGAAACAGCCCAGGATGATGACCACGTCGTGCATGTTGGCGATGATCGCCGACACCGCGAATTTCCACTGGAAGCGCAGTGCCAGGTAGCTCATGATGCCCAGGCACACCACCAGCAGCGCGAGTGCGCCGCTGTCGTACAGTTCCTTGCCGACCTGCGGGCCGATGAAGTCGACGCGCTTCAGCAGTACGCCGGGGGTCTCGACCTTGAGCGCGGCCATCACCTTTTCGCTGACCTGCGAGCCGGTCACGCCGGCCTTGTTGGGCAGGCGCAGCAGCACGGCGCTGGAGGAGCCGAAGTTCTGCGCGGTCACGTCGGTGAAGCCGGCGTGCTCGACCGCCGCCCGCGCCCTGGCGATGTCCGCCGCCTGCGGGTAGGTGACCTCGATCACCGTGCCACCGGTGAAGTCGACGCCCAGGTTGAGGCCCTTGACGGCCAGCGACCAGACCGCGAACACGAAGGTGATCAACGAGATGGCCGTGGTCACGCGCCCGTAGCGCATGAACGGGATGTCTTTCTTGAGATGGAAGAACTCGATCATGATCGTCTCCTCAGATCGCCAGCTTGGTCAGCCGCGTCTGGCGACCGTAGGTGAGATTGGCCAGCGCCCGCGAGACGGTCACGGCGCTGAACATGGAGGTGAGGATGCCCAGGCAGAGCACCACGGCGAAGCCGCGCACCGGGCCCGAGCCCAGCCAGAACAGGGCGACGCCGGCCACCAGGTTGGTGACGTTGGAGTCGAGGATGGTCGCCCAGGCGCGTTCGTAACCTTCGTCGATGGCTTTCTGCGGCGTGATGCCGGCGCGCAGTTCCTCGCGGATGCGCTCGTTGATCAGTACGTTGGCGTCGATGGCCATGCCGAGCGTGAGTGCGATGGCGGCCATGCCCGGCAGGGTCAGGGTGGCCTGCAGCATCGACAGGAGGGCCACCAGGAACAGGCCGTTGGCAGCCAGCGCCAGGGTCGAGAAGATGCCGAACACGCGGTAGTAGAAGACCATGAAGGAGGCCACCGCCAGGAAGCCCCAGAGGTTGGAGTGGAAGCCCTTGGTGATGTTCTCGGCGCCCAGCGACGGGCCCACGGTGCGTTCCTCGACGATCTCCATCGGCGCGGCCAGCGCCCCGGCGCGCAGCAGCAGTGACACGTCGCTGGCTTCGCGCGGTGAATCCATACCGGTGATCTGCACCCGGCCGCCACCGATCTCCTCGCGGATCACCGGCGCGGTGACGACCTCGGTCTTGCCCTTCTCGATCAGCAGGATGGCCATGCGCTTGCCGACGTTCTCGCGCGTGACGTTCTTGAAGATGCGCGCGCCACGGCCGTCGAGATTGACGTGCACCGCCGCCTGGTTGGTCTGGTTGTCGAAGCCCGGCTGCGCATCGGTGATGTATTCGCCGGTCAGCACCACGGCCTTCTTGACCAGCACCGGCGTACCCCGGCGCTCGAAATAAAGCTCGTCGCCGAACGGCGCCTGGCCGGAGGTGGCGGCGGCCTGCAGCTTGGCCGGGTCGGAATTGTCCTCGTCGACCATGCGGATCTCGAGGGTGGCGGTACGGCCGAGGATCTCCTTGGCCTTGGCGGTGTCCTGCACGCCCGGCAGTTGCACCACCACGCGGTCGACGCCCTGCTGCTGGATGACCGGTTCTGCCACGCCCAGTTCGTTGACGCGGTTGCGCAGGGTGGTCAGGTTCTGCTGCAGGGCGAATTCCTGGGTCTTGACCTGGGCCTGCTTGTTCAGGGTCGCCGTGATCACCTGTTCGTCGCCGCTCTGGCCATCGCCGAGCAGCAGTTCCGGGTAGGCGCTTTCGATCGCCTTGCGCGCGGCGTCGCGCTCGCCCGCCTCGCGGAACTTGACGCTGACGGTCTCGTGATCGCGCGACAGGCCCGTATAGCGCACCTTCTTCTCGCGCAGCAGGGTGCGCAGGTCGCCCTGGTAGCGTTCGGCAGCCTTGTCCAGCGCCTTGGGCATGTCGACCTGCAGGAGGAAGTGGACGCCGCCGCGCAGGTCCAGGCCCAGGTACATCGGCAGCGCGCCGATCGACGACAGCCACTGCGGCGAGGCCGGCAGCAGGTTCAGCGCCACCGTGTAGCCGGCGCCCAGGGATGTTTGAATCACGTCCTTGGCCCGGAGTTGCGTGTCGGTGTCGGCGAAACGGCCCTTGACGCCCTGCTGGTCGAGGCTCATGCCCTGATAGACGATGCCGGCCGCCCTGAGGCTCGCCTCGACACGCTGCATCAGGGCCGCGTCCGGTTTCTCGGTGGTGCGCACCGGTGTGATCTGGACCGCCGGCACCTCGCCGAAGAAGTTGGGCAGGGTATAGAGGAAGGCCAGCGCCAGGGCGACGCCGATGATGATGTATTTCCAGAGTGGGTAGCGGTTCATGATTTCCGTGAGGCGTTAGGCGTTAGGCGTTAGGCGAAAGGCGGGAATTTGCCGTGGGGTCTTCCGCCTCACGCCTCCCGCCCCCCGCCTCACAGGTCTTTAATGGTGCCTTTGGGCAGCACGGTCTGGACGGCGCCGCGCTGGAAGATGCTCTCGGTGCCGCCGCCGATATCGACGGTGACGTACTGGTCGTTGATCTTGACGATCCTGCCGAGTTGTCCGCCGCCGATGATGATCTCGTCGCCCTTCTGCAGCGCTTCCTGCATCTTCTTCTGGTCCTTGGCCTTCTTCATCTGCGGCCGGATGATCATGAAGTAGAACAGTCCGAACAGGACGATCAGCGGCAGAAAGGTCATGATCTGGTCGGGCTGGGACGGTGCATCGGCGGCAAAGGCGGGCGAAATCAGCATGGTGGCAACGCTAACAGGTTGAAAAGCGGCGCATTCTATCACTGACGCATGATCATTCCGGACCACTGGCTCGATGGGCCAGGAAGCTTTGCACCCAGTCGGGGTATCCACCCTGCTCCAGGGCCTGCCGCATCCGTGCCGTGAACGCCTGGTAGAAGTGCAGGTTGTGGATGGAGTTGAGTCGTGCGCCCAGCATCTCGCCGGCGCGCTGAAGGTGGTGCAGGTAGGCGCGGGTGTAGTGACGGCAGGTGTAGCAGTCGCAGAGCGGATCGACGGGGCCGGTGTCGGCCCTGAAGCGGGCATTCTTGATGCGCAGGTCACCAGCCCAGGTAAACAGCAGGCCGTGACGGGCATTGCGGGTGGGCATGACGCAGTCGAACATGTCGATGCCGTGGCTGACCGCGAAGACGATGTCTTCCGGCGTGCCGACACCCATCAGGTAGCGGGGCTTGTCGGCCGGAAGTTGCGGACCGATGCGGGACAGGATGCGCTCCATGTCCTCTTTCGGTTCGCCCACGCTCAGTCCGCCCAGCGCATAGCCGTCGAAGCCGATTTCGACCAGTATTTCAAGCGAGCGCTCGCGCAGGTCCTCGTGCATGCCGCCCTGGACGATGGCGAACAGCGCCTGCTGGGTTTCGTCGTGCAGCGACGCCGTATGCTCCCCTCTCCCGCCTTGCGGGAGAGGGGCTGGGGGTGAGGGGGTGTCCATGCGCTGGAGTGCATCAAATGCTGCTTTGGAGCGTTCCGCCCAGCGTAGCGACAATTCCATCGAGGTCTTCGCCGTCTGCCAGTCGGCCGGATAGGGCGTGCATTCGTCGAAGATCATGACGATGTCGGAATCGAGCACGCGCTGGATCTGCATACTTTTCTCCGGCGACAGCATCAGGCGCTCGCCGTCCAGCGGCGAGGCGAACCTGACGCCCTGTTCGGTGATCTTGCGCAGGTGGGTTAGGCTCCATACTTGGAAGCCGCCGGAGTCGGTGAGGATCGGCCGGTCCCAGGCCATGAAGCGGTGCAGGCCGCCGTGCGCGGCGATCACCTCCAGGCCCGGCCGCAGCCAGAGATGGAATGTGTTGCCGAGCACGATCTGCGCGCCCAGGTCAGCCAGTTCGTGCGGCGAGACGCCCTTGACCGTGCCGACCGTGCCGACCGGCATGAACACCGGCGTCTCGATCGTGCCGTGCGCGGTCTCAAGGCTGCCGCGGCGGGCATGGCCATCGCTGTGGGTAACGCTGAATTGCATGGAAGGGTGCGATGCGTGGATGGATCTGGGCCGCGATTCTAATGGCCGGTCAGGCGGCGGCCGAACCGGGTTGTCCATCCGGGACCGAAGCGCTGGTTGTCGCGGGTGACCAGGTCTTCCGGGTGGAGGTCGCCGCCGATGCGCCGACGCGACAACTTGGTCTCTCCGGCCGCGAGCGGCTGGCGCCGTCTACGGGCATGTGGTTCGTGTTGCCGGCGACGGGTTGGTACGGCTTCTGGATGAAGGACATGCGCTTTGCCATCGACCTCGTCTGGGTCGGCGACGACCGTCGGGTGCTCAAGGTCGAAGCGCTGGAGCCCTGCGGGCAGGGCGATTGCCCGTCCCGTTTTCCACCTGCGCCCGTCAGCCGGGTGCTGGAAGTGAACCGGGGCGAATTCCATGCCCCGGTCGGCAGCCCGATCGAGTTGGGCTGCCAGCTTTACCAGCCCTGACGGTCGCGACGCGGGGCAGGCTTGCGCGGCTCGCCCCAACTGCTGTGCTCCGGTTTGGCCAGGGTGTTGCCGTTCTTTTCCGGCGGGCGCGCGGCCGGTTTGACCCAGATGTTGCCGTTCGCTTCCGGCTTGCGCGGCGCGGGCTTGGACCAGGTATTGCCATTGGCCTCGCCGCGCCGCGGGTCGGGCTTGTTCCATCCGCCGTCGCTCCTGGCCGGGCGGGTGGTATCGCTGCGGCCTTTCCAGCCTTCGCTCTTGCCGGCCGTACCACGGCCGGGGCCGGCGGGTTTGCGATCCTGGCCTTGCCAGCCGCCGGAGCGCGGCTTGCCGGACCATTCCGGCTTGGCCGAATGCGAGCGCTCCCTGGGCTCGAGGCCGGGAATGACGATGATCTTCGCGCGATCGCCGGTATAGCGTTCGATTTCGCGCAGCAGGCCACGATCCTTGCCGCCGATCAGGGTCACCGCCACGCCGGAACGGCCGGCCCGGCCGGTGCGGCCGATGCGGTGAACGTAGTCCTCGGCCTGACGCGGCGAATCGAAGTTGATGACGTGGCTGATGCCGGCCACGTCGATGCCGCGCGCGGCCACGTCGGTCGCCACCAGCACGCGCATGTTGCCGTCGCGCAGGCGCTGCAGGGTGCGGTTGCGCTTGTGCTGGGGCATGTCGCCATGCAGGGCGCCGGCGGTGAAGCCCGCTTCCAGCAGGGATTCGGACAGTTCCTCGGCGCTCTTCTTGGTGGCGGTGAAGACCAGCGCCTGGGTGAGCGACTCGTCGCGCAGCAGCGAATCGAGCAGGCGCTGCTTGTGCGAGAAATCGTCGGCGAAAAGGAAACGCTGGTCGATGTCCGCGCGGTTCTCGGCCACGGCCACGATCTCGATGCGCTTGGCGTTACGCGTCATGCGTTGCGCCAGCTTGCCGACCACGCCGTCGAGGGTGGCGGAGAAGAGCATGGTCTGACGCGATGCCGGGAGACGCGCGACGATGCTCTCGATGTCGTCGATGAAACCCATGTCGAGCATGCGGTCGGCCTCGTCCAGCACCAGCGTCTGCAGGTCGGAGAAGTCGATGCGGCCGCGCTCCATGTGGTCCATCAGGCGGCCGGGGGTGGCGATCATCACTTCCGGATTGACCTTGAGGGCCTGAAACTGCGGGCCGAAGGGCGCGCCGCCGACCAGGCAGGCGGTGCGCATGCGGCGCAGGCCCTTGCCATAGGTCATGGCCTGCTTCTGCACCTGCAGGGCCAGTTCGCGCGTCGGGCACAGCACCAGCAGGCGCGGGCCGACCGGCTTGTGGTCGGGCGCGTTCTCGGCCATGCGCGACAGGGTCGGCAGCAGGAAGGCGGCGGTCTTGCCGCTGCCGGTGTGCGAAGAGACCAGCAGGTCCTGGCCTTCCAGCGCGGCGGGGATGGCCCCGGCCTGCACCGGCGTGGGCTCGGTGTAACCGGTGGCGATCAGCGAATCGAGTACGATGGGGTTCAACCCCAGTTCAGCGAAGTTCATGTAATACCCTTCCAAGGGCGGCCGGGGATGCGAATCCCGCGGCGACGCCAATCCGGCGCGCCGTTCGGCGGCGCGCAAACAAGCTCGCGAATGAAAACGGCGAGCGATCGAACATCGGCGCCAACCGGGTGCCTGATGCCGAACGCCGGACGCGCCGGGAAGGGATCTGCTGAGGTCGGGGACGATGGGGCTGTGAAGACAGTCCCGGAGAAAAGCGGTCAGGAGACCGAAAACTCACTACTGCATTGCACAACTGGGCGCGGAGTCTAACCGAAAGACTCGATAAGCGCTTGATTATTTTGCAAGGTCATTGCGCTCGACGAGCATCGCATCGCCGTAGCTGAAAAACCGGTAGCGGTCCTGCACGGCATGTTCATAAGCGCGGCGCATCAATGCCATGCCGCCGAAGGCCGAAACCAGCATCAACAGGGTCGAACGCGGCAGATGAAAGTTGGTCACGAGGCGCTCGACCACCCGGAAGCGGTAGCCCGGGGTAATGAACAGATCGGTCTCGGCCTCGCCCGCCCGCAGTGTATCGCCGGATGCCGCCGATTCCAGCGCGCGCAAACTGGTCGTGCCCACCGCGCAGATCCGTCCGCCCCGCAACCGGGCCGCGTCGATCGCCTCCGCTGTCGCGGCCGGGACTGCATAACGCTCGGTATGCATGCGGTGCTCGCCCAGGTCGTCCGTGCGCACCGGCAGGAAGGTGCCGGCGCCGACGTGCAGGGTGACGAAGGCCGTCTCCACACCGCGCAGGCGCAAGGCCGCCAGCATCGCCTCGTTGAAGTGAAGACCGGCAGTCGGCGCAGCGACGGCCCCCGGCTCGCGGGCATAGACGGTCTGGTAACGCGCATCGTCGGCCGCCTCCGCGGCACGTTCGAGGTAGGGCGGAAGCGGCACCTCGCCATGGTGTTCGAGCCATTCCAGGACACTGCGTGATGGATCGAACGCTAGCCGGTACAGATCGCCGGCCCGCTCGACCACCCTGGCCTCGAAGGCATCGGCGAGGCGCAGTGACATGCCGGGGCGGGAGGGCTTGCTGGCCCGCACAAAGGCCAGCGCCTCATGCTCCGACAACACCCGCTCGACCATCACCTCGACCCGTCCTCCGGTCTCTTTCTCGCCGAACAGCCGTGCCTTGATGACGCGCGTGTCGTTGAAAACCAGCAGGTCGCCGGGATCGAACAGGTCGGGCAGATCGATGAATCGCCGGTCCGTGCAGTGATCGTGCGCCCCGTCCACATGCAGCAAGCGGCTGGCATGGCGTTCGGTCAACGGATAGCGAGCGATCAGATCGTCCGGCAGGTCGTAATCGAAATCGCTGGTTTTCATGGCGACGATGATGTTGCCCGGTTTCGCCGGATTCCGCGATAATGCGCGCCCCACGCCGAGGTGGCGGAATCGGTAGACGCAGCGGACTCAAAATCCGCCGAGCTAATCACTCGTAAGGGTTCGAGTCCCTTTCTCGGCACCAGTGGACAGGATGGAGAGTTGGCCGTTTGTAACCGGGAGCCAGCCGTTTGGCCGGTTGCCCCGCAGGCGCGGAAAATTTTCCTTTACCGTTGATCGGGTTGTTGTACTATCGCGCCGCCGTTGATGTACTAGTTCATCAGGTTTGTCCGTACCCCTATTCAGATTGAATGGTTCGATAGCCGGTTTTCGGAATTGGGATGGTCGTCTTTCAGGAGGATGGAGAATGAAGCTCGCTCATAGGGAAAGTCGTGGGTCTGCAAACAGCATTGGCAATTTGCTGGTTGCAATATTCGTCGGGTTGATCCTGACCCTGGCAGGCATGACGCAGGCCATGGCCGCCAGGACCAACGATTTCAACGGGGATACCCAGACCGACGTCCTCTGGCGCAATGCCACCACTGGCCAGACCTATGTCTGGCTGATGGGCGGCGGGACCATCGCCAGCAGCGGCTTTCTCGGCACGGTTGCGGACCAGAACTGGCAGATCGCCGGCACCGGCGACCTGAACGGCGACGGCAAGGCCGACGTCGTCTGGCGCAACAGCAGCACCGGCGACAATTACCTGTGGACCATGAACGGGACCGCCGCGCAGGTCGGGTCGAGCCTGCCTTCGGTCCCCGATCTGAACTGGAAGATCGTCGGCGTCGGCGACCTCGACGGCGACGGCAAGGCCGACATTGTCTGGCGCAACATGAGCACTGGCGAGGACTATGTCTGGTTCATGAACGGCAGCACCGTTCTCGGCGGCAGCGGTTACCTGTCCCAGATCGCCGACCAGAACTGGCAGATCGCGGGCGTGACGGATATCAACGGCGATGGCAAGGCCGACATCCTCTGGCACAACAATGTCACGGGCGAGAATTACTACTGGCTTATGAACGGCGTCACGATTGCCGCACAGGCCTACCTGCCGACCGTGGCGGACACGAACTGGAAGATCGCCGGCGTGGGAGACCTGGATTTCAACGGCGTGGCCGATGTGGTCTGGCGCAATTCCGCCACCGGCGAGACCTATGCCTGGCTGATGAAGACGATCACCAGCGGCATCAGCATCCTGAGCCAGGGTTCTCTGCCGACGGTTGCGGACCTGAACTGGCAGATCGCCAGCGTCGGCGATGTGACCGGCGATAACAAGGCCGATGTGGTCTGGCGCAATGTCAGCACCGGCGACGACTATCTGTGGACCATGAACGGAATGACGGTATCCGTCGGCAGCAGCCTGCCTGCGGTCGCGGATAGCAGTTGGTTGATGTTCGGGACCAAGCCAAGCGCTGTGACGAAGCCCGCCATCACGCCTTCCTCGGTGACCGTCGAAGTGGGTGGAGCGGTTCAGGCCACGGCTACCAACGTCGTCGGCACCCCGGGCGTGTCGTCATCGAATACCTCCGTTGCCGTGGTCGGCATCTCCAGCCCCAGCAATGTCATCACCGTGCAGGGCGTTGCCGTCGGTACGGCCACCGTTACGCTGACTGCCAACAACGGTACCGCCACGCTGAACGTTACCGTGGTGCCTGGTCTGTCCATCAGTCCGAACCCGGTGACCGTGTCGGCGGGTGGGACGACCACGGCGACCGCGAGCAATGCGATCGGAGCGGTCAATGTGCTCTCCACCAACCCGACCGTTGCCACTGCCTCGGTCACCGGCAATACCATCACGATCAACGGCATCGCCGCAGGCAGTGTTTCCGTGCTTGTGTCCGATGACCAGAATTCCCTCCTGCTGCCGGTGACGGTAACGACGTCCGGCCCGGTTGCCCAGACCATTACCTTCGGTGCGCTCGCGGGCAAGACCTTCGGCAATGCACCGTTCACGGTCAGCGCTACAGCCTCCTCCGGTCTGGCGGTGACCTTCAGTTCGAACACCACCGGCGTCTGCACGGTGAGCGGCACGAACGGCAGCACAGTCACCCTCGTCGCGGCAGGTACCTGCACCATCGCCGCCAATCAGGCCGGCAACGCCAGCTACCTGGCCGCACCGACCGTGACCCAGAGCTTCACGGTTGCCCAGGCGACCCAGACCATCACCTTCGGCACCGCGCCGTCGGTCACGGTCGGCGGCACCGGCACGGTCACCGCCACCGGCGGCGCTTCCGGCAACGCAGTCACCTTCTCTTCCCTGACCACCGGTGTCTGCACGATCTCCGGCAGCACGGTAACGGGCGTCACGGCCGGCACCTGCACCATCGCCGCCAACCAGGCCGGCAATGCCAACTATGCGGCGGCCGCCCAGGTCACGCAGAACATCACGGTCAGCAACCTGCTGCCGCAGGCCATCACCTTCGGCGCAGCGCCGAGCATGACCTTCGGCGGTGCGACCGGCACGGTGACCGCCACCGGCGGCGCCTCCGGCAACCCGGTGACGTTCAGCTCGCTGACCACCGGCGTGTGCACCATCGCCGCCAGTACGGTCACCGCCGTCACGGCCGGCACCTGCACCATCGCCGCCAACCAGGCCGGCAACGCGACCTACGCCGCGGCCCCGCAGGTCACGCAGAACATCACCATCGCCCAGGCCAGCCAGACCATCACCTTCGGCGCCGCGCCGAGCATGACCTACGGCGGCGCGACCGGCACGGTCAGCGCCGCG
>Ga0302322_100006604_pt1 | contig 10302 bp, 6 predicted proteins | sample Fen_T0_2_FD_203757 | JGI IMG/M metagenome (GOLD analysis project Ga0302322, IMG submission 203757) | Peat permafrost microbial communities from Stordalen Mire near Abisko, Sweden - Fen_T0_2 | ecosystem: Environmental > Terrestrial > Soil > Wetlands > Permafrost | place: Sweden: Abisko... | reverse complement strand
TCGTGAATCTGCCCATCGGCACGTACACTCTCACCTACACGGCCGCCGGCTATGAAGCTCAGAAGACTCCGCACATCACGGTGCAAGCCAACCGCACCGCCACGGTGAATGCGGCGCTCAAGGTTGGCCAGGCCACGACCACGGTGGAAGTGGAAGCCTCGCCGCTGATGAACGCCGTAGACACGACAAACGGATACGTTCTCGACAAGGCTGAAATAGAATCCGTGCCCTTGGCGACCGGCAGTTTTACCGGCGTGGCTATCCTGTCTCCCGGCGTCAATGCCGAGCTGTCTGGAGGAACCGGCTCAAACAGCGGCCTTGGCAACGCGCCCATCTGGTCCAACGGCCAGCGCGATACCAGCAACAGCTTCTCTTTGAACGGCGTTGACGGAAGCAACCTGTTTAACGGCAAGAGCACCAGCCAGGTGCCCTCGGCGCGGATCATCAACAGCACCGGAGTCTCGACCAGTCAGGGCGCGGGCGGCGTAATTCCCTCGGCGGCCTCGGTCTATCTGTCGATCGGCGACGCCATCCCGACTCCAGCGCCGGAGACGATTGAGGAAGTCCGGGTGAACGCCTCAATGTACGACGCAGAACAGGGCTCCACCTCCGGCGCGCACATCGACATGAGTACCAAGTCCGGCACCAATGTCTATCACGGCACGGCCTATCTTCGGCGGGGCACCAACTGGCTGAATGCGGCTCCATTCTTCTTCAATCAGGACACCGACATTCCGCAGAACATGAAGAACCCCCAACTGCACCGTTACACCGCCGGCGGCGCTGTTGGCGGACCCATCATCAAGGACAAGCTGTTCGGGTTCCTCGCCTATCAGCACCTCCATGTGTCAGACCAGGAGATCGGCGCATCGTTCCTCGATGTCCCGGTCGGTCTCACAGACGATCGCTCCGCCGCCGCACTGGCGGCCATGACAAACAACTCATTCTGTACGCCTGACGACCAGGTGAACTACGGCTGCGTTCCGACCGGCCCCGGCCAAATCGACCACACCGCGCTGGTCTTGTTCAACTCGCCCGCGCTCCCCGGCGAACCGGGCAAGTGGCTGATCCCCAACGACGCACGCAATGGCGTGGCCCCCCAGGTGAACCACATCGACAACGCATTCCTACCAGGAACCGGCAGGTTCGTTGCCGATTTGGCCGTAGCCGACATCGACTACAACGCCAGCGCGAAAGACACCCTGGCGCTGAAGTACTACTACCAGCACGACCCAACCCTCTCGCCCTACTCGTACTCAAGCGTTCCCGGTTTCACCGAGCATCTCGACGCCGGCTCTCAAGTCTTCGCTGTCACCAACACCCTGGTGCTGAAGTCGAACCTGAGCACCACGCAAACATTGGGAGTACTCCGCGAGAAGATCTACGCCGACAATGTGCAGCCCTTCGGCCCCGATTCCATTCCGGGCGGCGCTGCGGGAACCGGCTCGATCAACGTCTTCGGCTCGAAATACTTTCCCGGTGTCTCGATCTACAACGTGCTGGGTGACAATCAGCCTTCCGGCCTTTCTTCGGCCATTTTGAACATCGGCCCCAACGCAGAAGGCCAGGCTCCGAACACCGGTGTTTTCCAGAATCGCCTTACCCCTTCAGGCAACGCGATCTGGACGCTGGGCAAGCATACCGTCAGCTTTGGCGCGAGCTACGGCTACACACAGCTGAACACCATCGACAAGCGCACCGGCATGGGCACAGTGGCTACCGACGACTTTTCCCAATTCATGCAGGGCTTTGTTACGCCAGGCAGTTCGGCCACGGGCTTTTACGTCACCTCATTCCTGCAGGGCGACGCCAGCCGGTATTTCCGGGCCAATCAACTCGGGACCTACTTTCAAGACAAGTATCAGATCACGCCATCGCTGTCGCTCACTGCGGGCGTTCGCTATGACTGGGATGGAGGCCTGACGGAAAAGTACGGCCGCATCTTCAACTTCGACGCCAAGAGCTACAAGTACAACACGGCTTCCGACATCATCGAGGACCCGGGCCTGATCATCGCGGGCAACAATGCCCATGGCACAAAAGGAGTGAGCAACACGACGCTCACTGGACGCCAATGGGGTATTGCTCCGCGTGTCGGCGCCGCATGGCAGCCTGGATTCCTGCACAACAAGGTGGTGGTTCGAGCGGGTGGTGGACTGTACTATGACCGCGGCGAACTGTTCACCTATTTCTCGCCCGGATATGCCATCGGGACTGTGACCGGCGGGCCTTTCGGCGTCAACCAGCAGCTTCCTTTCGTCAATGCCTCAAGCTGCCCGACGACCTCGCAGTCCCTGTATGAGTACTACATTCCCACCTGCGGTGGAAACGGAGGCTTTGAGCCTCCCACCGGACCACCCACAGATGTTACCGGCAACCTGTCGAACCCTTATGGCACCACACTGCAGCATGCCGCGCCCTCGAGCCCGAAGGCATCGGACCTGGCCAACTATTTGCCCAACGCCTACAGCATCGTGAATACGGGCTCGGGCGCCTCGGACCTGATCAACAACGGCCAGCCCATCTCTCTCGGCGTCTACGATCGCGCCAACAAGCTGCCTTACACGATGAACTACACCCTCGACGTGCAGTGGCAACCGCGCGCCGATTTGGCGGTTGAACTTGGATACGTGGGCAACCGCGGTCGTCACCAGGTAATTCCCGTGCCCTTCAATCAGCCGAACATCGCCTCACCGTCGAGCCCCACGCTTGCGGGAAGTCCCTACAAGCAGAACTACAGTTACGGCTACAACGTCGGCAATGCGGCTTTGCCCGACGGCAGCGGTTACCTTGCCAACTACGAGGGCGGCAACGTGGACCTGCGTGTTCCCTACATCGGATATGCGGCTGAGTCGATCACTTACGTGGCAGCCGGAGTGGATGCATACGATGCGCTTCAGGCGCACATCGAGAAGCGCATGAGCCATGGCGTCCAGGTCGGGGCATCCTACACTTGGTCCCATGCGCTCGACGAGCAAAGCGGCCTCGGACTCTTCTACAACGGCAACAACCCGCTCAACCTGCGCAGCAGCTATGGATCGGCCGACTTCGACCGCACCCACGTGGTCAACTTCAACTACGTCTTCCGCGTCCCGGAGCTAGCAAAGAAGAATACGCTGGCAGGGGACGTTGTGAACGGATGGTCGCTGGTTGGCCTCACTGTGCTGCAGAGCGGCCAGCCCTACAGCATCATCGATTTCTCGGGCGCTATCGGCAGCATCTACTACTCGACGGCCGATGGTATTACCAATCCCGTGGTGCCGCTGGCAAAGGGGTGCACCGCCAAGAGCGCCACGACCGGCGCTTCCGGAGCCTGGACGCCTCTGGGCGGCAAGAACGCATTGAATCCCGATTGCTTTACCTTGCCGCTTTTGCCGGCCGGCGGATTGAACGGAGCCATCCCCACTTCCGATCCCTACGAGACCGGCTTCACTACCGGCCAGCGCAACATCTTCCGCCAGGCCTTCCAGAAGCGCGCGGACGCGTCTCTGATCAAAGAGACTGCTTTCCACGAGCGCTACAATCTCAAGTTCACAGTGGATGTCTACAATCTCACCAACACTACCAGCTTCGACGTACCCGGCAATGAGGTATCTCAGAACGCCGGCTACAACGCGTTCCCCCAATTTCCGAACTCCAGCCCGAATGCCCCAACGCAGGTTCTGTCCACAGGCTGCGGCACGAACAATCAGGCTGACGGATTCTATAGTTGCCCATCGGGCCTCGGCATTGTGACGCACACGATCGGCAGCCCCAGGCAGGTCCAGATGTCGTTGCACCTCGATTTCTGAGATCGAATTACGGTGAGCAAGAGGGGTGACCCATTCGGCCACTCCTCTCTCAATTGCGCACAGCGCGAACAGCTCAGGCCGAAAGAGTCACGTTCATTGGCTCCAATGGGGCATCGTGAAACGCGGCTTCGAGCGCGCTATGAACCTGTTGAAATAGCTTCCGTTTCGCGACACTGTGCGGGTTTGGTTCGTCTGATAGCCATGCGCGGAAATGAGCAGATTCGGAATGGGATGTTCAGCTATTTTCGTTGAGCAGTGGGTACCGGAAGACCATCCGTTGCGCTCAGTCCGTAAGCTAACCGACATGGTGCTCGGGTCGCTGGACATTGAGTTCGATGCGCTTTATGCGGATTCGGGCCGTCCTTCGATTGCACAGGAGTACACTCTGCGCATGTCGGGAATTCAGTCTTCAAATAAGGCTTGCCTCCTTGTGAAAAGTCACCATCTTGCCAGGATTTAGAAGGCCTCGCGGATCGTACCTGAGTTTGGCTTGAAGCTGGATGTTATCTGGCCTGAAGCGGCCACTGTCTTCGAGATAGTTCACGTGCGGGTTGGCAATCGAAACCTCGATCGAGCGGCAATAGGCAATCATCTCGTTGAGCCGTTCCACAGTACTGAATCGCACCACGGGGATAGCCGCGGGGATTACGGTGTCTTGGCCGTTCTTCATGAACTCGATATGAAAAAGGATGTCTTCCCCATAGCGTTCGCGCAACAGACGGCACTGTTCTAAGCATCTTGAGGGCACAAATGCGCATTGCAGGTAGGTATAGGCTGGATCTGCCTTCATGGCCCACAGAGTTGTATGGTTCCAGGTGTAATCGCTGAGCAATGGCTGCGTTCGAGGTCCATCAAAATGCGCCGAAAAGGTGATCTCGCCCCCAGCCGCCTGGGCCAGCGAGGTGAGTTTGGGTGTCTGCTCGGCGGCAACCATGAGAAAGACCTGCGACTTGCCATCGCGCACGATTTGCTTGATCGGACCGAAGTAGGTGGGCAAGGGCCATTCGAATACGGCGACCAGGCGCTTGGTCCACGCCAGCACCTGAGCCACCATTTCAGCAAAGTGAAATGCCTGCTCATAAGTACCGAAAGCAACCGCGATCTGGTTCCATTCCACCGCCGGCGTCAGGGCAAACCAGATACGCGTAATGACTCCGTTGGTGCCCCATGCATGCAGAATTTCATGGACCGCAGCTCCCTCATGCAACACCACGCGTGGCTCTTCTTCCATGGTGACTACCTCAATGGCCCGAACCGTATCGAAGTCGCGCAGGCCGCCGTGTGTCACCGAACCGATGCCGCCTGAACCTCCGGCCAGGAAACCGCCGAGGGTAGCCTTAATCAGCGTGGATGGGTACATGCGCAATTCCCATCCGCGCTTGCGCGCTTCAGTTTCCAGGGTGGCCAAGCGCACGCCCGGCTGGCAGATTGCAACTCCACCGGGGGTTATCTCTTCAATCCGGTCCATCAACGAAAGGTCCAGAACGATTCCGCCCTCAAGCGGCACGCACTGCCCATAGTTTCCTGTGCCGGCGCCGCGAACTGTGACTGGGATTCGATGTTTGCCGGCAAAGCGCAGCACGGCCATCAACTCTTCGATTGAAACCGGCTGCACCGCGGCTTCAGCCGTCTTATCGGCCAGTTGTGAACGCAACACCGGGGAATACCAATAGAAATCATGCGACAAACGGTCAAGCACGGCAGGCGCGGTGAATACACGCGCTGGGTCGGCAACGAGTTGAGACAGTTCTGCAATAAGCCCTTCCTGCATCAGGAATGCCTTTCTGAGTCTGAGTTAACGAACCTTGCGAGTCCAACCTATTTGCCTTTACGGGTGGACCAGAGGCGGAACGCCTCGATCATCCGGGGATGAGTAAAGAGAGCATAACATTCCTCGCGCAGGATGGGCCCATTCACGGGGCACTTCATGTCGCTGCGCGCGCGACTCTTGTCATAGGAATTCGAATCTAGCTGCAATGGCGATTGGCATCCTCGATGGTTGCGCCATAGACGACGCGATCGATCCCGGCCCACACTGCGGCGCTCATGCACATGGGACACGGTTCGCACGTGGTGTATAGCGTGAATCCGGCCAGAGATAGACGCTTGAGCCGTCTGGTAGCCAGGCGAATGGCGCGAACCTCGGCGTGGGCGCTGGGGCCGAAATCCTGCGCCACGCGGTTCGACGCGCGCGGCTGCAACTTGCCCTATCGAGTTTGAACAACGGAGGCCCCGGAAGGCCGTGGTGCCACGTTCGTGAAAGTGCGAGCCGGGAATACCGCAAGTTCGGACATCCTCTTCAAGGGAATACTCGCATCTTGAGCGGCTGTACGCCTTCCGGCTCTGTGATGCGAAGAAGTGGCAATAACTCCCATGTTTGAAGAGTGCATCGCCGCCGCTCAAGAACTCATAGAGAAAGGCGAGGAAGGCGAGAACTGCTTTGGTGGCCTGCAAATTCGAGCCGGGGTGTGAACCTACAATATGGATCATGACGACGGGTTGTGGGAATATGCGCGGGTTGCGAGCAGCACTCGCCGCGGGAATTGCGCGGCCAGTCGATCTGGCTGAAGCGGCTCTGGCACGCGCCAAAGGGAGCACGAGCCGCAACACCTATCTATGGCAGGCCCAAGCATGGACGCTGGCGGAAGCGGAGCGCGTAGAGGAAATGGATCACGGACGGGGCGGCCCATTCGGCGACGGCCGCGGTGCGCTGTGGGGCCTGCCCATCTCAGTCAAGGATTGCTTCGATCTGGCCGGCGCCCCCACCAGTTGCGGCATTCGGTTCTACCGCGATCTGAACGGACCCGCCGCAAATGACTCGTGGCTTGTAGAGCGCCTGCGTGCGGCTGGGGCGGTGATCATCGGCAAGACGCATATGCATCCCCTTGCCTACGGCATCACCGGCGAGAACGCGGAGTTCGGCGACTGCGTGCAGCCGGGCAATGAAGCAGCGCTGACCGGAGGATCTTCGTCGGGAGCGGCAGCGAGCGTATTGGAGGGCTCGGCCGTCGCGGCGGTTGGGACCGACACGGGCGGCTCAATCCGCGTTCCAGCGGCGCTCTGCGGCTTGGCCGGCTATCGTGCGTCCCTGGGACGAGGCGACTGGCGCGGGGGAGCGCACCTGGCGCCTTCGTTCGACACCATGGGCTGGCTGTTTCGCGATCTTGAAGACGCACCGCTTCTGGCGGACTTCTTCTCTCCGGCACAGACGGCCGGGACGCGCACGTTCAAACGCTTCGCGGTGGTCAAAGAGGTCTTTCTCGCCGATTGCGACCGCGATGTGGCAGAGAGCTACAGGCAGACGATTGCTGAGCTGGAAGCGCTCGGTTTATGTTCAATCCAAATTGATACGGAGTGGTGGAGCGACTCATTCGATATCTTCGCGCCGATCCAGGCGTGGGAGGCGGCTCGCATTCACGCCGGACATTTCGAGCATTTCGAGGCCGGCATCCGAAGACGGCTCGATTGGGGAGCCCGCATCGGACCGGAGGAGATCGTATTATTGCATGATCGTCATATGCAATTCCAAGCGCGCATGGACGAGCTGCTTGCCGTTCATGAACTGCTGTTGATGCCTGCTGCACCCGTGGCGCTCTTAGCCTCCGGAGCCGATCATAGCAAGACACGAGGGCGGTTGTTGCGCTACACCACCCCAATAAGCCTGGCCGGCATGCCCGCAGTCACGCTCCCCTGTACCGCCGGCGGCATGCAACTGGCCGCCGCGCGCGAGTGCGACGAGGACCTGCTCGCGCTAGCGGCTCGCGTGGGTTCGCTCCGAAGGCGCGCAGCTTTGGAACACCGCTCATGACGATTTTCAAGAGAAGCGGCACGTCCCCTTCGAGGCCCACATTGAGAGAAAGCAACACGACTTGCACCGCCCTGCTCGCCGTAACAGTAGCGCTGGCTGGAAATTGTTCCATGAGACAGCAGTCAGCTCTCTGGCTCCCCGTCTGGCCTGGATCCCTTATCATTCAGTCCGCCGCTTCCTGAACCACACAACGTCGCCAAGGACCCCCTCCAGGCAAGTTGATCGATGACCCCTTATCACTGATCTCAGTCTTTGCTACTCTTCGCCAATATCCTCGTTCCACACCTCGGGATGAGCGGCAATGTAGTCCCCAAGCAGTTCGCGGCACTCGCGACTGTCCAGGTCGATAACCTCAACACCGTTCTCCTTGAGCCAGTCCACGCCTCCCTGGAAGGTGCGGCTCTCGCCCACGACCAATGTGCCAATACGGAATTGCCGAACCAGACCGCTGCAATACCAGCAAGGAGCTAGCGTTGTGACCATGACCAGATCGCGGTAGCTCTTCTGGCGGCCGGCGGCGCGAAAGGCATCGGTTTCACCATGGATGGAAGGGTCTCCCTGTTGCACGCGGCGGTTGTGCCCCCGGCTCACCAGTTCACCGGCCATGGTAAACAAGGCAGCTCCGATCGGGATGCCGCCTTCGGCCAACCCCTGCCGCGCTTCGGCCAGGGCCACGGCCAACATGCTTTCGTACAATTCCGCGTCTGCCATAAGGTCTCTCCCCCTGTGAAGGATAAGCCATGGACTAATGGTCCGCCCCACGCCTCGCCATTCAGTGCGCAAGGCGCTGGCCCTCGCCTTTCACGGTTCACCTTGACTCTTGGCGCACTCGAGGATGTACGTTTGAGGGGAAGGGGCGACAAAAGAATGAAGAAGCGCAGATTGGGAGCCAGCGGACCTGAAGTTTCCGCCATCGGCCTTGGGTGCATGGGCATGAGCGAGTTCTACGGCGGCCGCGACGACCTGGAGTCACTCGCCACTATCGACCGCGCACTCGAATTGGGCGTCGACTTCCTCGATACCTCCGACATTTACGGCCCGCACACCAACGAGCAATTGGTGGGCCGCGCGCTCAAAGGCCGCCGCGATCTGTTCTTTATCGCAACCAAGTTCGGCATCCTGCGCGACCCTGCCAATCCGGCACTGCGTGGCGTGGACGGTAGTCCGGCCTATGTGCGCAAGTCCGCCGAGGCCAGCTTACGCCGCCTGGAGATCGAAACGATCGACCTCTACTACCAGCACCGCGTGGACCCGAAGACTCCCATCGAGGAGACGGTGGGCGCGATGTCTCGGCTGGTGGAGGAGGGTAAGGTGCGTTTTCTTGGACTGTCGGAAGCCTCGGCAGCGACTCTGGAGCGGGCTTGTCAGGTCCATCCCATCGCGGCGCTTCAGACTGAGTATTCTCTCTGGTCGCGCGACCCGGAGCCGGAGATTCTTCCCGCTTGCCGTCGGCTCGGTGTGGCCTTTGTAGCCTACAGCCCGCTGGGCCGTGGCTTCCTGGCCGGCGCCATCAAGAGCCCCGACGACTTTGAACCCGACGACTATCGCCGCATGAGCCCCCGGTTCCAGGGCGAGAACTTCTCCCGAAACCTGGAGTTGGTGAAGAAGGTAAAGGAACTTGGCGCCGCAGTCGGCTTGACCGCCAGCCAGCTTGCCTTGGCCTGGGTGCTGGCGCAGGGAAAGGATATTGTGCCCATCCCCGGCACCAAGCGTCGCAAGTACCTGGTTGAGAACGCGGCAGCCGTGGATGCAGTTCTGTCTCCCGATCTCGTGCAGGAATTGCAGGAGACCTTCCCGCCGGACGTGGCGGCCGGCCAGCGCTATCCGTCCGCGGCAATGTCGCTGGTAAATGCCTGAGGCACGGCGAGCGAAAATGGAACCATGAACGACCTCGAGAGCATTCTGCCCGTGTGGCGCGAATTGGAGGACGCCGGGGCGGATTATGTCCTGGCGACCGTGGCGGCAGTTGAGGGCTCCAGCTATCGCAAGCCGGGGAGTTGCATGGTTCTCTCGCAGGAGGGCCGACGCGCCGGCACGGTGAGTGGCGGTTGCCTCGAGGCCGAGGTCGCGCGACGCGCCTGGTGGCTGACCTCCCAGGGTCCGGTGGTTGAGCCCTATTCGACCGTGGCCGACGATGGCGAACGGCCATATGGCTCAGGCTGCGGCGGCGTTGTGCACCTGCTGCTGGAGCGCCGACAGACGGTGGCGCCCCTGCTGGTCGCTCTGGAGGCGGCCTTCGCCGCGCGAGTTCCCCTCACCGTGGCCACAGTCCTCGAGGGCCCGCTCACCGGCTTGAGAGCCTTTGCCGGCCTGTCGCCGGGTGAAATGAATTTGCCACTCTCGAGGGTTGTAGCCGACCCGCTCCAGGAACTGCAGAAACTCGCAGAAGAGTCACTTGCTGCCAAGGAGTCGATGAAGCGCAACCTACCGCTCCAGGGCGCCAACGCCGCCGCCTGGGCCGACTATCGCCCGGCCCGCCCCGGCTTGTGGGTCTTTGGCGCGGGCGACGACGCTCGGCCGCTTGTCCACCTGGCCCGCGAACTAGGCTGGTTTGTGTCCCTGGCGGATGGCCGATTCAATCTGGCCACCGCCGAGCGTTTTCCCGAGGCGGACCGGGTGACGGTGCCGGCCATAGGCGCTTTGAGCATAGGCGGCGTCTCCAATGACCTCGCACCGGCGCTTTCCGGCATCAAGGCCAGCGAT
>Ga0302322_100006600_pt1 | contig 10305 bp, 9 predicted proteins | sample Fen_T0_2_FD_203757 | JGI IMG/M metagenome (GOLD analysis project Ga0302322, IMG submission 203757) | Peat permafrost microbial communities from Stordalen Mire near Abisko, Sweden - Fen_T0_2 | ecosystem: Environmental > Terrestrial > Soil > Wetlands > Permafrost | place: Sweden: Abisko... | reverse complement strand
TTCTGCCGGGACAAAGTCAATATAGCTGCCACCCGACACGCAGTTGTCACGGTTTTTGCACTCCACCTGGACAACTATATCATGACATGACAAATCTTTCCATTTTTCGGGACCACGCCATATGGGCAACTTAATCGTGACACCGAACGCTCATCCACCTGTCGGGGACTTTGCCCTCGCGCAAAAAATTTGAAATTCAAAGATGCAAATTCGCACATATGAAAACCCACACCGGCTAAACCTCAAAACTTAAGGTTTGCGAAAGAGTGCAATCTAACTATCCACATACAATTAAAAATAATATTGGATTAACTTGACTTTTTTAAAATATTATCTTAAATTTGTTAATTATTATAAGAGAATCATTATCATTAGATAATTACTAGTAATGAAAATAACCGAAATAAGAAATAAACTGATTGAGAAAGGACTAAAAGTTACTCCTCAAAGGATTGCTATTTTGGAGGCTATTATTAATCTCAATAATCATCCTACGGCCGATAACATTATTGACTATATCCGAAATAACCATCCAAACATTGCAACAGCAACAGTTTACAAAGTGCTTGATGCTTTAGCTGCTAATGAATTAATAAAAAAAGTAAAAACTGAAAAGGATATTATGAGATATGACGCTGTAATGGAAAGCCATCATCATCTATATTGCTCTGAATCCGATAGAATTGAGGATTTTATTGATACAGAACTTAATGAAATGATAGAGAAATATTTTGAAAAAAAGAAGATACCTGATTTTAAAATTGAAGATGTAAAGCTTCAAATAATAGGTAAATTTTTGAAAGACAATAAATAATTACATGTATAAACCAATAGTTGTTAAATATGGAAAATGACTCAAATAAAGTCAGCAAATGCCCTGTTACCGGAGCAACTCAAAAGCACTCTGTTGGCACCAGCGGTACTAAAAACCTCGACTGGTGGCCTAATCAGTTAAAATTGAACATACTGCGACAAAACTCATCTTTATCTAACCCTATGGGTGAAGATTTTAACTATGCTAAAGAATTTAAGAGCCTGGATTTGGGAGTTATAAAAGAAGACCTTCACAATCTTATGACTGACTCTCAGGATTGGTGGCCTGCAGATTTCGGCCACTACGGACCGTTTTTCATCCGTATGGCATGGCACAGTGCAGGCACATACCGCACAGGCGACGGTCGTGGAGGTGCGGGAAGTGGACAGCAACGCTTTGCTCCGCTCAACAGCTGGCCCGACAACGTCAACCTCGACAAGGCACGCAGATTGCTTTGGCCTATAAAACAAAAGTATGGACGAAAAATATCCTGGGCAGATCTTATGATCCTTACGGGTAATGTAGCCCTAGAATCAATGGGATTTAAAACCTTTGGATTTGGAGGTGGGCGTGAGGATGTTTGGGAGCCGGAAGAAGATATTTTCTGGGGTTCCGAATCCAAATGGTTGGAAAGTGACAAACGATACTCCGGCGACCGCGACCTAGACAATCCTCTTGCAGCCGTTCAAATGGGGTTAATCTATGTGAATCCGGAAGGACCAAACGGGAACCCTGATCCTATTGCAGCGGCTAAAGATATTCGTGAAACATTTGCCCGTATGGCCATGAATGATGAAGAAACCGTGGCACTTATAGCCGGGGGGCATACATTTGGCAAAACTCACGGTGCCGGAGATGTGATACATGTTGGGCCTGTACCTGAAGCTGCCGGCATTGAAGAGCAAGGTCTAGGCTGGATAAGCAGGTTTAACTCAGGAAAAGGAGGCGACACAATCTCCAGCGGGTTGGAAGTTACATGGACTCAGACTCCTTCAAAATGGAGTTTTTACTTCTTCGAAAACCTGTTTAAATGCGAATGGGAACTGACAAAAAGCCCAGCCGGGGCACATCAATGGGTAGCAAAAAATGGAGATAGCGTCATTCCTGATGCCCACGATCCGTCCAAAAAACATGCGCCAACGATGCTAACTACAGACCTTTCTTTGCGTTTCGATCCCGTATATGAGAAAATTTCAAGACGTTTCTATGAACATCCTCTTGAATTTGCCGATGCCTTTGCCCGTGCATGGTTTAAACTGACTCACAGGGATATGGGACCACGTTCGCGCTACTTAGGTGCTGAAGTGCCGGCAGAAGAACTGATCTGGCAAGATCCGGTACCTGCAGTGAATCATACGCTGATTGATGAGAATGATATTCCTGCACTAAAAGCTAACGTATTACATTCCGGACTTTCTGTTTCTCATTTGGTATCAACCGCATGGGCTTCTGCCTCTTCTTTTCGCGGATCTGATAAACGTGGTGGTGCCAACGGTGCCCGCATCCGTCTTGCTCCGCAAAAGGGCTGGGCTGTTAATAATCCTGTTCAGCTAACGAAAGTATTGGAAACGCTGGAAGGCATCCAAAAAGAATTCAACAGTACTAATTCCACCGGCAAAAAGGTTTCACTTGCAGACCTTATTGTATTGGCAGGTTGTGCCGGTGTTGAGAAAGCTGCAAAAAGCGCAGGTTTTGATGTAACTGTCCCTTTCACTCCAGGGCGTATGGATGCATCGCAAGATCAAACTGACGTGGCATCTTTTGCAGCACTGGAGCCGGCAGCCGATGGTTTCCGCAACTATCTAAAAACGAAATACACCATACCAACCGAGGAGATGTTGATTGACAAAGCCCAATTGATGACACTTTCCGCTCCGGAAATGACTGTTCTCATAGGCGGTATGCGTGTGTTAAACACAAATTTTGACAATTCTAAACATGGAGTATTCACCAATCGTCCTGAAGTTCTTACCAACGATTTCTTTGTAAACTTGCTCGACATGAGTACAGCCTGGATGCCAGAATCTGAGACCAAAGAGACATTTGATGGACGTGATCGCAAAACGGGTGTACTAAAATGGACAGGTACCCGGGTAGATCTTATCTTTGGTTCAAACTCAGAGCTTAGAGCCCTTGCCGAAGTGTACGGGAGCACCGATGCTAAGGATAAATTTGTTAAGGATTTTATTGCGGCTTGGAACAAAGTAATGAACCTTGATCGATTTGATTTGGCTTAATTAATTGTCTTCCCGCTTCGACTGTTAATCGAGACAAATTTGTTATAGCATGTCAAAGGCTTCACGGGACACGGTTGCAGGACTACTCTATGTGGACAATTTTATCGTGACACCTAATGCTTGTCCATTTATCGGTCCCGAAAGCTATCGGGACGGGATTTGCAAAAACGCATGCCAGCCCTGACACTCCTTGCTACCTCTTGGGGCAGGCGCACGTCACCTAATTAAACCACCAGGCAATTATATGTAAGGTTCTCAATCCCTGACAACTAGCCTGACAATTGAGATACCCTACATATAAGAGCTTAGATCAGTACTTTAAATTCATGAGAAGAAATTCCCAACCCGTAAGCAAGAGTTTGGAAGCCGCTACCACAACAGCCTGCGCTGCTACCGAACACATGCTTTTTTGCCTGCCTGGACTTAGCTGACTTGTCAATTGTTGATGTATTAGAGCAACAAAACCACTGATATTTATGCCATATAACCACCAAGGATTTCGATCAGATAAAAAGCCAGCCTGACACATAAGACCTTTGCCTATAACATTAAAATATTGGGATTTTTCTATATTTACTGCATGAACGAATTCAACGAAAATGGCGCCACGCACAAGTCAGAAATAAATACCACAATGGCGTATGCACAATCGTTGTGCGCAAAGCATGCAGCGACATTACAAAAATGAAACTTAGGATATGATTTTAAACTATATTCACTGGAACCATGACCCTGAGATAGTAAATATCTTTGGGATTTCGATTAGATACTATGGATTACTCTTTGTAGGTGGATTGATCTTGTGCATCTACATTTTGAGGTGGATTTTTAAGAGAGAAAAAATTCCATCCGAAAACTTGGAGAGATTATCAATCTACGGAATTATTGGTATACTTGTTGGAGCAAGGCTTGGACACTGTTTATTTTACGAGCCTTCTTACTATTTATCACATCCTCTGGAGATGATTCTTCCAATTACCTTTCTTCCTGATGGTGGAATAAAGTTTATCGGATATCAGGGATTGGCAAGTCATGGGGGTGTACTAGGATTACTGATTGCCTTATTCTTCTATTCTCGAAAGTCTAAACATTCAATGATTGACACCATTGATTTAATTGCGGTTGTTGCAGGATTGAGCTTTGGATTTATCAGACTTGGAAACTTCATGAATTCTGAAATTATCGGCATTCCGACAACAAAACCATGGGGTGTGATTTTTGAGCGAGTAGATAACGTACCGAGACACCCAGCTCAATTGTACGAAGCGATTTCTTATTTTATCATTTTTATGATTATGATGATTCTTTACAAAAAAATGAGAGACAGACTTAAAAACGGATTCTTCTTTGGGCTTGCAACTGTATTATTTTTTACAGCCAGATTTATTATTGAATTTGTTAAGGAAAATCAAGTAGGATTTGAAGATGGATTGACTTTTAATATGGGACAACTCTTGAGTCTTCCTTACATTTTTGTTGGGATTGGATTTATAATATTCGGAATACGGAAAACAATAAAGCTTAGCGCACAACACAAGGGTATTGACAAATATCCTGACTAGTCTTGTAATGAGACAAAGTTATGCCGAGACAGTTTATGGGCAGCAAGACAGTTTTGATCCTACCCGCTTAACGGGACTCTGCAAAAACACATGCCAACACTGCTGCTGACGGCAACTCATTATCCGCCAGGCCGTTATAAGGCATTGAGATCCTGTCTTTTTACGAAGTACTGGTTCACTTTTTGCAGCTAAAAATTCGACCAACTTCATCATGACACCAAACACTCGTACATTTCTCGTGACTTTGCAAAAACGCATGCCAACCCTGACATCCTTCGCTACCACTCAGGGCAGGCTCATGGCAACTCATTAAACCGCCGTGTCGTAAGTGGCAAGCCTATGCCCGAATCGGATTGAAGGAGTATTGAATCTACGATAAACAAAATCTGAATTGTAGTTTTCTCAAATGGCATATTTTTTGCAAGTAGAAACTTAAAACCAAATAATAAATAGTGATTAATTACTATGAAAAAAATAGTGGCTCTCTTATTTCTTAGCTGCTTAAATAGCACTATTGGTATTTGTCAACTATTAAGTAAACCTTCTTTGACAGTTGATGACTTTAAAATAGCTTTAACAAATACCGCTCACTTAAGAAAAATCTTAAAAAAGCATAATTTTGAATATTCTTCTAACGGTGAAACTAAGGTAACTGTACCTGGGACAATGCCAAATCCTTTACTTCCCGATCTTCGGGCTTTTAAGTCGGAACGTTGGGAACCAAAAAATCAGGGTGATCAAGCCATTGTGGAAGTAAGCATGTATGAGTGGGAGCCAAATTATGCACCACAACCAGAGGTCATTAAAACAATCAGAGTCATGATAAGACGAAATTCAACTTATGCTGACAAAACAAACGATTTCCTTGAAGAAATTAAAAATAAATATCCGAACAGAAGCAAAAGATATTTTCGCAATAGTGACCTATATAAATCATATGGAGAATCCTTTAATGTTTTTACCAATGATTCCAAAATTGAAGTAAGAACAGAAACAGAAGAACCAATTTATAGCCGATTTTACATTGTAAACTTTGATATAATCAAGTAATCTGTTAAAACGCCTGACCGCTAACTCGGACGGTTTGCTGAATTGCCTTTGCCAGCCAAGACTACTTCGTAATAATCCTTAATGGATATGAGAGGAAAATTTATTCTATTTATTAAGTTCTGTGCTACCAGGACTGTTCTATCTGCCGTGACAAAGTCACTGGGGGCTGCAAGCCGACGCACAGTTGTCATGGTTTTTGCGAGCCATCTTGACAGCTTTATCATGACTTGATAAATCCTGCCCAATTATCAGGACCAGTAACACAATCGTGTGATGGTGGAACTACGACGTTTACTGCATATTTTTATGATTCAGATACAGTAATAGTAAGATGATGGGAAAAAAAGATAATATATTGTTTTTAGGTGCGAGTATAACCCAAGGTAAGATTAGTGTAAGTTTTGTTAATACATTAAAACTTACATTTGGTTCCAGGCAGTATAGACTTATTAATCAGGGAATTGCCGGATTTGAATCTTATAATATTCTTAAAAAAATAGATAAAGCAATAAATACTAAACCTGACTTTGTGATACTCTTAGGAGGAACAAATGACATATTATCAGCTCTAGATCCTGAACTATCGAGATTATCTAGAAAACTAAAAAAAATACCTCATGAGCCTTCAGTTTCAAATTTCTGTCAAAACATCACTGAAATAGTCAAACGATTAAAGCATGAGACGAATGCTAAAATAGCAATAGCATCATTACCAGTACTTGGAGAAAATCTGGAATCAAAAGAGAATAAGCTTGTTAAAGAGTATAATTCCGGGTTAAAGCTAATTTCAGAAACTGAAAATGTATCTTATCTGCCGGTATTTGAAAAGCAAGAAAGTTTTCTTAATCAAGTAATACAAGGAAAAGGTAAGGATTGTATAAACCCCTCAAAAATGGCATTTAAATCATTAGCTCAACACTACTTACTTTTTAAAGGGCTAGATTCAATATCAAAAAAGAATGGATATATATTGCTTACTGATGGAATTCATTTAAACTCAATCGGATCAAAATTTGTGGCTGATGAAATTGAACTGTTTATAAGAAACTCTAAAAACAACACGAACAGCTAAGTCGGACTGTTCCTGCTTTCGGGCTTTGCAAAACGCATGCTAACCCTGATGCTGACGGCACTTAATTAAACCGTCGGGCCATTAGCTACCAATCAGCTCCTATAAAGTTATAATGGTATACCTTGACTAATTATTTAATTAATCCACACATCGTATATGAAGATTTCAATAGTAGTAAACGGGACAAGGGGAGATGTTCAACCAATGATTGCTCTGGCATTAGGACTTATCAAAAATGGACATGAAGTGATTTGTTGCGTACCTCCGGAGAACGAAAAAATCGTAAAAAAATACAATTGTCAATTTGTGGCCTTTGGTCCAAATTATCTGGAACTGTTTAAAAAGAACTCCCAATTTAAAGGTGGAGCTACAGCAGCACCCACTCCAAAAGAGATGCAAAAGGAAACTGAGAACCAGATAAATAAACTGCCTGGAATACTTATAGGTTCTGATTTAGTAATTGGTGTAGGATTTGTTTTAGGAGTTCATACTGTAGCAGATATATTAAAAATCCCATATCAATTTGTTATTTTCTATCCTTCACTTTTAGGGACTAGTAAGACAGATCCCATTTTATATCGCATATTATTTGGATTTGGACGTTTCATGACAAATAGAGTAATGAAAAGTTTTATCAATAATAAACGAGCAGAAGTTGGCTTACCACCAATTAGAGATGTATGGGAAAATTGGATGGGAGATAATGTCATAGTTGCTTGTGATAAAGAATTATGTGAAGTTAAAACAGGAGTTTTATTTAATTTTACCCAAACTGGATATATGCCTCTTTCCTCAAGAAATGGCTTGCCTGAAGAAGTTGAAAAATTTCTTATTTCAGGTAAAGCCCCGGTTTTCATTGGATTTGGTAGTAACCCTGTCTCTCGTCCTGAAAAATTCGATCATATTTTTAGTGAGGTATCTAGGACAACAAATCAAAGATTAATAATTTCCAAAGGATGGGCTAATTTGCCTGAGAATAATACTTCTGATATCCTATACGTCGATGAAATGCCTTTTGAGTTTCTTTTCCCAAGATTAGCTGCAATTGTATATCACGGAGGTACTGGTACTATGGCGGCAGCAACAAGAGCAGGGATTCCTCAAGTAGCATTTCCCTTTATGGCTGATCAGTTTGAGAATCGAAAACAGATCGTCAAACTAGGATTAGGACCAAATTCTTGTGATTTCAAAAAGCTATCATCAAATGATCTTTCTTCAGCGATTATAGAATGTGTTACTAACGGTAAGTATAAGAGCAAAGCCATGGAGATTTCGAGACAACTTCAAGATTCAAATGGAGTTGAAATGACTCTGGAACTTATTGAAGATGAGCTTAAAAATAATAAATCGATAGCTAACTCGGACTGATCCTGCTACCGGTACAAAATCAATGGGACTTTAGATGGATGCGAAGTTGTCATGGTTTTTGCACGCCACATTGACAACTTGAGTGTGACATGAAATATCCCGCCTGCATATCGGTCCCGATAGCTCCCGATAGCTATCGTGACGGGATTTGCAAAAATACATGCAAACTCTGACACCCCTCTTTAGTCGGGGCAGGCTCCAGGCAACTCATTAAACGGCCGGGCCGTTAGGTTTCACTTATTAGACCAAGTGAACAATAATATTATTAAAAATGTTAATGAAAACACTATATACTTTTACAAGTTTAAATTTGAACGTGTAAACTATTTAAACCCATAATGGATTTTTTATTAAATAAGGAGGATCACTATGTCAAATATTATTGATTTTGAAAATGTCTCTTTAGCTGGCTTAGAGTCATCGCCTGTTTCGAAATCACTTGCAGGTTTACGGGCTAACGAATCAAGATATTTTAAGAACAAATACAATCATGATTTTACTGTTATCTCTGCAACTAAAAGCAAAGATATACTGGACTATGTAAATAATATTCTTCTGGTTGAACGGGATATTAAAATTTCATCAAAGCCCCTAGAAACATCAAACTTCATAGTTGAAGGCATAAAATTTACGTACATATTATATGAGAGCGGACTTTCAGTCAACGTTATGTATTCAATCAATGACCCTAAAAAAAGGGCAGTAGGCTTTAAACTTTCAGAAGGTATGGAAATACCAAAAGAGCTGGAACAGAAATTCAAGTTTGCAAAACAAAAATCAAAACTAGCAGGAATAATTCGTGGTTCATTTTTTGTAATTAAAGGGGAATATTAGGACTCCTTTTAAAGAATCTGCAAAATCAAGACAAATTTGCAACCCGGACACCCCTCCTTCGTCGGGGCAGGCTTACGACCCGTCCCTTTCCCCTGTGAAATAATGCTTGCCGTAAACAGTGGAAATATTTTAAACTATTTCACAGGGTGAATCATTCCTTCGCTGCAAAACTCATACTTTTAACTTTCTGATCTGCACTGAGTTGTGGTTTTATATCTGCATTATCCATAGAATAGTCTCCTGGATGTAGTGTCTTAATTCCAACCTGAATGCTTCATACTTAGCTATACAAAGGGCTAGATTTACAAAAAATTCTTATCCAGAAATTCCTGAAATTTATCTTTGTACTGAACTCCTATTGGTATGTATTTCTTACCGAAAACAATCCTGCTGCGATCAATTGTCTCAATCTTCTCAAGATTCACGATAAAAGAGCGATGAACTCTCATAAATTTTTCAGCTGGCAGCTTTATTTCCAGAATTTTCAGTGAGGAAAGTGAAAGTATAGGCTTCTCTGAAAGCATGGTATATACTTTAACATATTCTTTCAATCCTTCAATATAAAGGATGTTCTGGAAATTAATACGTTTAATTTTATAGTCAGACTTCAGAAACAGGAATTCGTTGTTTGAGAGAACATCATCTGCTGGTCTCGCTATTGATCTTATCATCCTTCCAGCTTTGTGAACTGAAGTAAGGAATTCCTCATATGTGAAAGGTTTGAGCAGATAATCAGCAATATCAAGTTTAAAGCCTTCGATGGCATATTTAGAAAAAGCTGTGGTAAAAATCACAACAGGGCCATTAACCATCGACCTCGTGAATTCAATTCCATTCAAACCAGGCATCTGGATGTCAGTAAAAACAATATCGATAGGGTTTTTGCTTATATATTGTGCTGCTTCCAAAGGATTTTCGAATTGTCCGGCTAACATCAGATCTGGTGTCATCTGAATATAATCTACAATCAATTGAAGGGCCAATGGTTCATCATCTATTGCAATAACAGTTATCATTTTATAACTGAATAATTAAGTTTACCTCAAATTTATTTTTGGTTCTATTGATTTCCAGTTCATGTCTGTCGGGATAAAGTAAACTCAGGCGCTTTTTTAAATTCTCAAGACCGATTCCGGTAGATGCAAAGATGGGCCCATTATTACTTTCCGGCAAACCGTTTTCACATTTAAATGAAATGTTATTTTCTCCACACAAGAGACTAATATTTACATAAGACTCTTCCTGTACACTAATCCCATATTTGAAAGCATTTTCAATTAATGAAATAAAAAGCAAATGGGGGATCATCAGATCTTTGTATTCTGTGGGGAAATTAACATTAAGTTTGGTTTTAGCGCCTATCCTCAG
>Ga0302322_100006597_pt1 | contig 10308 bp, 9 predicted proteins | sample Fen_T0_2_FD_203757 | JGI IMG/M metagenome (GOLD analysis project Ga0302322, IMG submission 203757) | Peat permafrost microbial communities from Stordalen Mire near Abisko, Sweden - Fen_T0_2 | ecosystem: Environmental > Terrestrial > Soil > Wetlands > Permafrost | place: Sweden: Abisko... | reverse complement strand
AGATTCGCGTGATCCATAGACTGATTACCGATATCGTCCTTCTTACCGTATCAGTGTGGCAATTCTACTCCAGCGGATCGTTGAATATTTATCGGAGATACTTGACACTGGAATCTCTGGATCCCATGACCAGTAAATACAGAGTGCTTCACCAATGACATAGTCGCTCGGGACGAATCCCCAGTAGCGGCTATCCATGCTATTATCTCGATTGTCGCCAAGAACAAAATAATAATTCTTCTGCACGCGATAGCTGGACGTCACAGTTCCATCAATGAAAATTGTATCGGCGTTGAACTGCACCGAATGTCCTTCCCGTTCGATGAAAATATGCCATTGAGAAATCGTGGTAGGGTCAAGTTTCACAATATCATCGCGTTTCGGTACAAGAATTGGTCCATAATTCACATCGCTGAATAACGAACCTTCCGGAAACAGTTCTGCGTTTCGTCGAAATGAGTTCCCGGAGGGGTGAGTGGTGCTTCTGCCATGAGAGGGGAAGCGGGTTGCGATTCCATTAATAAATACTTCGCCCAATCGAATTTCTACCGTATCACCGGGCAATCCAATACATCGTTTAATGTAGTTCACCGATTCGGTGGGAATCACTTCATCTCTTGCTCCGGGAAATTCAAACACCATGACGTCACCCCGATGGACATTGCGAAAGAGGGGAAGCGTCCATGAAGTGAGTGTTGCCGATGTCCAGGGGATATGACGAGGTGTATGCACCCCGTAGGCGAGTTTGTTCACCAATAAAAAATCACCGACTTGGAGTGTCTGTTCCATTGACGTCGAGGGAATGCGGTATGCCTCGATCACAAATAATTTCAGAAACAATGCAACGAGCAGCGTCATGAGAATAATTTTGCAGTACTCAATCAATGTCGAGGCAATTGTTTTTTCTTTGAGCAGGGATGAATCTGCGCTATCCGAAACTTCGGTATGCTGTGGTTCTTCCTGCATCATCGAATCAGGGAAGCTATGCGCCCCCAGCGCACAGAAGCCAGCCTTCCGAATATATCGTAGAGTGGAAGGTCGGTGTTCCATGACCAATAGACGATCATGGGTGTACCGACAATGTTATCTTTTGGAATGAACCCCCAATAGCGTCCGTCAAGACTGTTGTCGCGATGATCACCCATGCCAAAAAGATAATCACGCTGCACGGTGTATGATGTCACCGGTTTACCGTCAACCCGTACAGTTCCAGCGACCGATTCCACTTTATGTCCCTCCCGTGTAATAAAGATTTGCCACGCAGATAGATTTTGTGCATTTAACGGAATGAGCATGCCTTGTTTTGGTACCACCAGAGGCCCGTAGTTGTCTTCGTTCCAACCGGAGCCTGCCGGGAAAATACGTTCGTCCTGCTCTGTGGCCGGAATAGTCCATCCACGATCATATCTTACATTCCGCGGCAGAGGTAACATTTGTCCGTTGACATATAAGACGCGCTCGCGAATTTGAATCGTGTCGCCGGAAACACCAACACATCGTTTGAGATAGAAAGTAAAATCCTGCGGTTCTACTTCGTCGCGCATACCGGGAAAAACAAATACAATGACATCCCCGCGTTTGACGTCTCTGAATGACGGAATACGGAACCACGGCAGGCGTACATTGGTAAATGGAATATTCCGGGGCGATGTCCCGCCATAGATAAATTTGTTGACGAAGAGTAATTCCCCCGTAAGGACCTCGTTTTCCATCGACCCGGTGGGGACGAGGAAGGAGGCAACCACAAAATTATTAATGAGAAGAAACAGACCGAGTACTATTCCGGTTTCTTTAAGGAACGCCACCGTTTTTTCTTTGAAGGTAGTCGGACCTGGTTGCACTTCTTTGATCTGCTTTTTTTCGTTGCTCATATTCATCCTTGTTTTGATAGTTACTATTCTTGTGATTTCCCGATCACAAAATCATTACATCACCGATTATTCCTATTCATCCATCGATAAAATGGCAAGGAATGCTTCCTGCGGCACTTCAACACTTCCTACACGTTTCATCCTCTTCTTACCTTCTTTTTGTTTTTCCAGAAGCTTACGCTTCCGTGAAATGTCGCCGCCATAACATTTTGCGATCACGTTTTTCCGGATAGCGCTGATCGTCTCGCGTGCAATGATCTTGCTGCCGATGGCGGCTTGTATTGCCACCTCAAACATTTGACGCGGAATGAGCCCTCGAAGTTTCGTGCAAAGCTTCCGCCCCCAGTCATACGACTTTGCACGATGGACAATTGTGGAAAGTGCATCCACCGGCTCGCCATTCAGCAAAATGTCCAATTTGACAAGGTCGGATTCGCGATATTCGAGGAAATCATAGTCAAATGAGGCATATCCGCGTGAAAGGGATTTCAGTTTATCGTAGAAATCGAAGATAATTTCCGATAACGGCAACTCAAAATGAATATCTGCCCGAGTCGGGCTGAGATAAGTGGTGTTCCGGTGAATGCCCCGGCGATCCATGCACAACTTCATAATATTGCCGATGTATTCCGTTGGCGCGATAATTTGCGCCTTCACAAATGGTTCTTCTACTTTTTCAATTTTACCGGCATCCGGCATGAACGCCGGATTGTCTATGAAGAGGACTTCCCTATCTGTTTTTGTGACGCGGTACTCGACGTTCGGTACCGTATTAATAAGATTCTGGCCGTATTCTCGCTCCAATCGTTCATGGATAATTTCCATGTGAAGAAGTCCGAGAAATCCGGCACGAAATCCGAATCCGAGCGCGACAGAACTTTCGGGCTCAAAGACGAGGGATGCATCATTCAACTTCAGTTTATCAAGTGCATCGCGTAATTCGCCAAAATTGTCGCTGTTGGATGGATAAAGTCCGCTGAAAACCATCGGTTTGGCTTCTTTATAACCGGGGAGCGGTTCTGTTGCAGGATTGTCCACGAGCGTGATTGTATCGCCGACTTTTGTGTCGTGCACGTCTTTCACATTTGCAATGATGTAGCCAACATCGCCTGCAGAAAGTGCACCGACTCGTTTGCGTTGCATTTCAAGTATGCCCACATCTTCCACCTGAAATTCCTGTCCCTTTGAAAAAAACCGAATCCTGTCTTTTTCGCGTACGGTTCCTTCCATCACGCGAACATAGGCAACTGCTCCGCGGTATTCATCAAATACAGAATCGAAGATCAATGCCTTGAGTGGTGCTTCCGGATTGCCTTTGGGCGCGGGGATGCGTGAGACGATCGCTTCCAGAATTTCCCGCGTCCCTAATCCGGATTTTGCACTGCCCAATAAAATTTCTTCCTCCCTGCATCCGAGGAGATCGATCACCTGCTTCTTCACCACATCGATCATTGTTTTCGCGCTCGGCAAATCAATCTTGTTGATGAAGGGAATGATTTCCAGCCCTGCATCGATCGCGAGATAAAGATTTGAGATGGTCTGAGCTTCCACACCCTGTGTTGCATCCACGACTAGAATGGCGCCTTCGCATGCGGCAAGCGAACGTGAGACTTCGTATGTGAAATCTACATGGCCCGGTGTATCGATGAGATTGAGTGTGTAATCTTTTTTATTGAGGGCTTGATATTTGATTTGAATGGCGTGCAGCTTGATGGTGATGCCGCGTTCCTGCTCAAGGTCCATATCATCAAGCATTTGCTTGGATAAATCACGAGCAGCGACCGTGCCGGTGTATTCCAGCAGACGATCGGCGAGCGTTGATTTGCCGTGATCAATGTGAGCGATGATGCAAAAATTGCGAAGATGTTCCATGAAGGTCGTATCACATCCGCCGTCCTATGGACAGCATGAAAAAGCTCAATGCATAAATGACAAAGAGTAAAAAGTGGTATGCTTGATGAAGAGCCACTCTTTACTCCTCTAACTAAATAAAAGATAGCGGAAAATGCGCAGAAGAGCAAGGTAGTGGCGGAGCCAGCCGGTATGCCCACCGAGAGTATCCTGACATTGGAAATATGGTTTCTCCAATATGAAATTCATACATTATTCTATGCGAAATAGTATGAAACCATGGATTGAAGCTGCGCGGCCGAAAACATTGCCGCTGGCTCTGGCAAGTACTCTGCTTGGAAGTTTTCTTGCTGCAGCGGAACATCAATTCCACTGGAATGTATTTTTCTTGGCTGCATTCACTACTGTTCTTTTACAAATTCTTTCCAATCTTGCCAACGATTACGGAGACTTCGCCAACGGAAAAGACAATGCCGGTCGTGTCGGCCCCCGTCGTATGGTGCAATCAGGTGAGATTCTTCCCTCCTCGATGGTCTCTGCGATTGTGCTGGTGACTGCATGTACTTTTATTGCCGGAATAGCGCTAATTGTTGCTGGGACGGAAGGGGGACCCCCTCTCGTAAAAGTATTTTTCGTTTTATTGGGCATTGCCTCTATTGCAGCGGCGTTGAAATATACCATTGGGAACAATCCTTACGGGTATCACGGATGGGGCGATCTGTCCGTTTTTATTTTTTTTGGAATTATTGGTACTGTCGGAACATACGTTCTCCATACTCATCATATAACCGCAAAGGTATTTCTCCCTGCCGCTTGCATCGGATTTTTAAGTGCCGGTGTATTAAACGTCAATAATCTACGTGATGAGACAACAGATAAACAAACGGGAAAGCGAACATTGGTAGTGCTGTTGGGAAAAGACAGGGCAAAGATGTATCAAGTGTTACTTCTCGTGTTCGCTGTGCTGTCCGGATGCCTCTCTACTATTCTAAATTATCGATCAGGGATACAGTTTCTGTTTCTTTGCGTCCTGCCGTTTCTTGTCAAACATATCCGATCTGTCATTCAAAATATTCATCCTGAGGAATTGAATATCGAATTGAAAAACCTCTCTCTTTCGACGTTGTTCTTTTCCGTCTCATTCGGAGTCGGACTGATATTTCGATAAACAAATCCATCATGCGATCTCTGCTGTTCAAGCCCATCACGGAATCTTCCATTGTCCATAGCACGGAATTCTATGAAAGGCACTTCTCATTTCTTTTTTCGATTCTTTATTTCTAATTGATTATATTTTTACAAGTGGTTATGTACGAATGCAACAGTGTCGCAGATCTCAACAGTGTCACAGATCTCAACAGGAGCTTTTATGAAATTATTTTTTTCCATCTTCCTCGTTTTCCTTTTCACTGCATTACCAGTCGCGTTCTCCGCTCAAGAGACAATTTCCTGGTCAGGCGGTCCTTTTCATATTGATATCGTCAATACTACATGGAAGATCCAGTATAACCATCAACCATTGTTAACGATTTCTTCCATGAACTTTAATTTTGAACGGCCGAAGTCTGTTACATTTCTCAAACAGTCGCCGGATACCATGGTATTGAGTTGCGTGTATCCTTCCAGCGCACAGTATCGCAGCGAAACAGGCGATGTGCAGGCCATCATTACCATTACATTCGAGAACAATGCGCTGAGATTTCAAAGCGCACCGGACTGGGCTTCGAACACCACCATCCAGCTGGAGGATAACGGCGAGCATTTTTTTGGCATCCTGGAACCATTGTATCCGAACAACCATAAAAGTCCGGACCTGCGCGGCGAAACAGTTGACATTGATATCCTCGGAGATGCCAATTACTATAAAGAAAATTATGCGACAGCATATTCGGCGTTCTTTATGACAAACCGAGGATACGCGTCATTTTTTGATACTTATGCCGCGGGAAAATACAAACTTGGTATCAATGGAATGACAGAACTCTATCACCATACCCATCATCTGGATTGGTACATTATTCGGGAATCGAACAGTGATGAGATATTGAAAACGTATTATTCGATTATCGGTAGACCGAAATTCGTACCGATGTGGGCATGCGGACCGGTTGGATGGAGGGATGAAAATAAAGGCGGGAAGGAGGAAATTCTTGATGATATTCAGAAAATGACCGATCTGAAAATCCCTTTTACTGCATGGTGGGTGGATAGGCCGTACAGTCACGGTGCGCATGAATGGTCCAAGATGGATTTCAATGAGAAATTTTCAAATCCCAAGGAATGGATTGGGACGATTCGGGAAAAGTATGGTTTGCATTTCATGACGTGGATAGCATCGCTCACTGCCGCTGATGATTTTCCGGGAAAGATTCCAAGTCAAGATGGATATTTCGATCTCACTGATCCAAGTGCCATCAAAGAATTCGGTGCTCGATTAAAGACTCATCAGTATTCTGCTGGCGTTCAGGGACATAAATTGGATCGCGCTGATGAACGTTTTCCACAGATGTATCCTTGGTACGATAAGACACCTATTGCAGAACGAAGAAATAAATATATATTTCTCTTCTCAAAAATTACCGACAGTTTGTTAAGAGATTCCTTTGGAGACGACCAGTTTAGTTTTGCGCGGGCGGCATTCCATCGATGTCAGCCGTATGTATCTGCGGTGTGGGGCGGTGACTCGCGATCGAGCTGGGATGGTCTGGCGAGTAATCTGGCAAATGCTATTCGCTGCGGATTTATGGGATTTCCTGTATGGGGCTCCGACGTTGGCGGTTATCTTGGCGGAAGAATTTCAGAAAAATTGTTTGCGCGCTGGCTCCAATTCGGTGCATGGAGCGGGTTGTATGAAATCAAATTGGATGATGCAGGCGGACAGCGAGAAGACCGGGTTCCCTGGAATTACTCCGATCGCCTCCAGCAAATATTCAGAAATTGCAACACGACAAGAATGGAGCTTCAGCCGTTCATTTATTCTTTAGCCAATACATCATATAAAAAAGGCGTGCTGATGAAACCGCTTGCCTTTGTGTATCCCGAAGACAGTACGACATACGGAATATGGAATGAATACCTATTGGGGGCAACATTTCTTATCGCTCCCATTCTTGATTCAACTGATTCAAGAACAGTATATTTTCCAAAAGGAACCTGGCTGGAGTACCCTCATCTCACAAAGTCGTACCAGGGCAGCTCTGAAATTTTCATATCATCTCCTCTCGAGCAATCACCTGTGTATATACGAGCCAACTCGCTCTATGTGAGCGGCATGGTGCTTGCCGGAAATGCCAGGCAGTGGATAAAAAGTTCAACCGAGTCAGAATTAACAATTCATGCCTTCCCGGGAGTCGCAGGCGAATCGTTCATCTTTGATTATGTCGATGACAAAGACGGCAATAAAGAAAAAAAGCTTTATCTGAGCCGAGATGAAAAGAGTATTTCATTCTCTTCACCAGCCCTCTCTCTGAAATCCGTACTTGTGGTGAAAGCAGAAAAAAAACCCTCCACGGTGACAATGAACGGACAAACGCATCCATACACCTGGAATCAAAAAGAAGGATTCATAACAATACCACTAAAGAAAACAACAGACATGAACATTATTGTTGTTCTGTAACCTTATTTAATATTTTCTAGTACGATAGATGGGAAAAGTAATGCGAGTCGTCTTAGTGGGCGGAAGCGGGTTCATCGGAAAAAAATTGATCGACAGACTTCTTCAGGCGCACTGTGAGCTCACAGTACTTTCGAGGACGCCGAATAAAGTTAAGAACTCTTTCAGAGCTGTGCATGCGGAGTTGTGGGATACAAAAACCAACAACGCTTTGCATGATGTCCTTGATGGTGCCGATGCGGTTATCAATCTTACCGGAGAATCCATTGCCTCAAAACGATGGACACGCATGCAAAAGCAGCGAATTCTTTCCAGCCGCATGGAATCAACACAAGCTCTCATCGGTGCAATGAAGCAGATGAAACGCAAGCCTGCGGTATTGCTGAATGCATCGGCTGTCGGTTACTATGGTCATGTGCCGGAAGGCGAAGTGACTGAAACCCGTGCAAAAGGTAATGGTTTTCTTGCCGACGTGTGTGCCGTATGGGAAGCGGAAGCATTGAAAGCGCAGGACTTCGGCATACGTGTCGTTTTGCTTCGTACAGGAATTGTGATAAACAAAACCGGCGGTGCGCTGCAAAAACTTCTTCTGCCATTCCGATTATTCCTTGGCGGACCGCTGGGATCCGGCGCGCAATGGTTTCCATGGATTCATCTCCAGGATGAAGTAAGCGGAATTCTCTTTGCTATGGAGAACGAGCATATGAGCGGCCCGGTAAATCTTGCCGCACCAGAATCTGTCCGAATGTCGGAATTTTGTAAGGTGCTTGGAGGAATTCTTCACAGACCATCGTGGATAAAAGTGCCTTCACGTGCCTTGCACCTTGTTCTGGGCGAGATGGCTGGACCGTTATTGCTCGAAGGTCAGAACATGATTCCGCAAAAATTAATTGCTTCGGGATTCAAATTTCAATTTCCGAAACTTGAAGATGCGTTGAAAGATTTGCTTAGCGAAGAGGTATACGAAACTGAATTTTAGCGCTGCCGCCCAGTTCGTCGGAGACATCAAAATCGTAGAGTGTGGCGCCGACGTACGCATCAATAATATTGAGAAAATAGGCCAGGCCAAGGTAGAGGATAAATTCATCCCGCTGATCGTGATAGAAGTCGCGGGCATTGAGCAAGTTCTGATTTCCTGAATGGTGGGCTGTATCCAGCCGAACCGATTCCGAAAATTGTCCACGATAATCCATGTACTGAGTGTTTGCATGAATTGCTATCGAACTAAAGTAAATACCAAATCCGTAAAAAAATGGAATCGTATAATACCGATGAGCATACACCTGTCCGGCGCCGGGCAGTAAAGCGGAGAAGAGCATCGCTAATGATCCGGATTTGGATTGGACATCAGAGGCAATTTTTATTTTGCCAGCTTGAATACCAAGGGAGTCGTACGTCGAGTATTGAGCGGCTGTTGTATCCGGTTTGATCAACGCAGAAGGAACCTTGGTTTGTGCAGCGGTATGATGGGAGGAAATAAAAAAAAAGAATAACGCGATAATCACCTGCACTGCCCATGGACTTTTCATCAGGCGTTTTCTCACCGCATTGGTCATTTCTCAACAACAGCAAGTACTTCAATTTCAACGCGCACATCGCGCGGCAGGCGGGCCACCTCCACGGTGCTGCGTGCTGGTGACGCTGCGCCTAGAAATTCGGCGTAGACATCGTTCATGGCAGCAAACTCATTCATATCTTTCAAGAATACCGTCGTTTTAATGACAGATGCAAAGGAAGCACCTCCGGCGATGAGAATAGCTTCAAGATTCTTCAGTGCCTGTCTCGTTTGTACCTTGATGTCACCTTCAATAAGTTTTCCAGTGACAGGGTCAAGTGGAATCTGTCCTGCCGTGTAGAGAAATGTTCCGTCAACCAGAATTGCCTGACTGTATGGTCCAATTGGTGCTGGTGCTTTTTCGGTAAGAATTTTTTTGATATTCATACGCACATCTGATTTTATTGTGGAGGAATATGAATCGGTTATGTGAGCACTTTTAGTTCCCGCTCACGACCTGCTATTTGCCGGCAAATAAATCCATGAGCCTGTCAAAATCATCGAGTGAATAATATTCCACGATAATCTCGCCGCGTCCCGAGCCCTTCGTTTTTACTTTGACCTTGGTGCCGAGCGCCTGCCGTAGACGTTCTTCGAGGCTTTGAATGCTTGCGGAAACACCGCCGGTTTCTCTGTGCGGCCCGGTCTTTTTCTTTGGTAGTTGTACAGTACGGACGATATCTTCCACTTTTCGTACAGACAATCCACCGTCAACGATTTTTTCATACAGCCGCACCTGTACCCGTTCATTCGGAAGTGCAATAAGTGCTCGTGCATGTCCCATAGAAATTTTATCTTTGCGCAATCCATCCTGAATTTTTGGCGGCAGTTTCAGGAGGCGGATAAAATTCGTGACTGTACTTCGATCCTTCCCGACACGTTTCGCGATGTCATCTTGTGACATATGACATTCATCGATGAGCCGCTGGTAGGCATTGGCAATTTCCATAGAATTCAAATATTCCCGCTGGATATTCTCAATAAGCGCAAGTTCCAGCATTTCCTCGTCGGTTTCGACGGCAATGATGTAGGCTGGAATTTGCCGCAGGTGCGCCGCTTGAGTTGCGCGCAGACGCCGTTCGCCGGAAATTATTTGATATCCCGTATCAATCCGCCGTACGGTAATTGGTTGAATAACTCCTTTTTCTTGTATTGAGTGCGTGAGTTCTGCAAGTGATTCTTGATCAAAGTCTGTGCGCGGTTGGAATGGATTGGGTTGAATTTTTGCGATATCGATACTGGCAATAATACCCATCTCGCCTGTGTCACGACCGACGGAGCCGTCCCGTACGTTTACTTCCATCCGGGGATTTTTGGGGATGAGTGCATTGAGTCCGCGCCCGAGAACTGATTTTTTCTGATCACTCATACGCTTATGGTCCAATAAAAGGTTTTTCATGTAACAGAGGTTCTAT
>Ga0302322_100006596_pt1 | contig 10308 bp, 8 predicted proteins | sample Fen_T0_2_FD_203757 | JGI IMG/M metagenome (GOLD analysis project Ga0302322, IMG submission 203757) | Peat permafrost microbial communities from Stordalen Mire near Abisko, Sweden - Fen_T0_2 | ecosystem: Environmental > Terrestrial > Soil > Wetlands > Permafrost | place: Sweden: Abisko... | reverse complement strand
GTGAGGTAGTTGCCGCCGCCGCCGTGGCCGCGCTGCTTGTCGTGATTATCGGTGAACGCGACGGCCTTGGTGCTCGGCATGAGGCCCCAGGTCTCGCCGAACGTGCGGAGATCGGCGAGCCGGCCGCCGATGAACTTGCCGAACAGCTGCGGGCCATACGCGAACTCGGTGACGGTGACCTGGCCGTCGCCGAGCCCGAAGTACTGGCTCGGCTGCACGGCCTCGCCGGCCGCGCCGATCACCTCGAGGAACCAGAACGGCCGGGTCGCGACCCGCGCGTTGACCGCGCTGATGATCGCGCCCAGATCGGTCGGGCTCATGTGCTTGGCCGCGTCGACCCGGAAGCCCTTGACGCCGATCGTCGCGAGATCGACGAGGTAGTCGGCGATCTTGCCGCGCACGTAGGCGCTGCCGGTATCGAGATCTTGCAGGCCGACGAGCTGGCAGGTCTGGACGTTGTTGGCGTCCTGGTAGTTGGTGACGGTGCACGTCGGGTGAAAGTCGCCGGCGCCGTAGGGCACGCGCGGGTAGCTCTCGACGCCCCACGGGTCGTTGCCGGCGCTCGACGTCGTCCCCGATCCGCCGGTCATGTGATTGAACACCACGTCGGCGTAGATCGCCACGCCCACGGCGTTGCATCGATTGACCATGTCGATGAACTGCGCGCGATTGCCGCTCCGGCTCCTGTCGAGGCTGTAGCTGACCGGCTGGTAGCGCATCCACCACGGGAACGGCGCGCCATCCCCGGTCGCGATCCAGGCGTGCTCGCTGGGCGGCGAGATCTGCGCCGCCGCGAACCCCTTGGGGCCGAGATAGCTCTCGCACTCGCGGGCGATATCGGTCCACTTCCACTCGAACAGCTGGACGAACGCCGTGCGGTCCTGGGTCACGAGGGTCACGGCTTGGCGCTGGCCATCGCGCGTTTCGCGCACGCCATCGCCGAGACAGCTGGCGGTCACCGCGGCGAGCCCACACAGGGCCACGCTAGCGAACCCGAATCTTGACATCAAGTGCTTCATGGAAATGACCTCATCGCGTGATCGTTCAGTGATGCTCCATCGGCGCCACGTGCGTGCCATATGTTGCCAAACACAACTTGACGCGCCGTGTGACGAAGAACCAAACACGCGTGGTCATTCGAGGATGTCGACTTGGATGTCGCTGCAATCGCCACGTTGGGCGGTGCGGCGAGCGGCGACGTCATGGCCACGTGCATGGATGCGCCACCGCACCTGCACCGTCTGCGCCGTTCGCCCGCCCGCGCGATGGGCCACCGCGTCAAGCCGGTTCAAAACTTCGAGGAGCTGCCCTGTCCGCCGAGGAAAATGATCGCTTCGGCGGCGCCAAACCCGAGGAGGGACTGCGCGCGCACGGTCGGATCTGGATACGGGTGCTTGGTCGCCGCCTCGGTCACCGCCATCGTGACCGACACCAGCTCGAAGTCGGCTCCCGGCGCCGGCTTGACCGTGGTGCCCTCCGGCAGGCGGTAGACGCCTGCGGCGAGTTGACGCTCGCCCCGGTCGAATGGCTGCGATGGGCTGTAGCACTCGAAGTTATGGTCGATCGCGAACGTCGCAGGGGAGTATACATACAGTGCCAGGATCGTGCTCACTTGAATCTCCTTGAGAGTAGGGCTGTCACTGCGATCCTCCGACCTGACTGCCGGTCATCGGATCGCGAGCGTGAACGCAACATCGGGGGTGGTGAACCGGCACGACGTCGCCGATCCGAGCGAGGCGCGGAACACGGTCCGCGGGTATGCGAGCGCGGCGCGCGCGACGGCGGCCAGCTGAAGGCTCGCGCCGCGCGCCAGGCGCGAGCCAGGGCGGCTCAGCGGGTCGAGCGCACCGGCGAGCGGTCGGGTCGTCAGCAGCGCGGCGAGCGGCGGAGCGTCGCGGCCTGGATCGGAGGCCCACACGTAGATATCGAATGGGGTACGGGCACGCCCGCTCCACGCGATCAGCTCGCCGGCGCCTGGCGCGGTCGTCGCCTGGTACGCCGCGCCGCCGTCCGGGCGCGCGACGACGAGGACATCGAGGCGCACCGGACGCACGGCCTCGATCTGGGACATCGTCACCGACGCGAGCCGAGCGTCGCCCGGCGGTTCGTCGCGCGGGCTCGCGTCGAGGTCGATCGCTCCGAGGTCGAGCGAGGCGTCGATCGGGTGAAGCAGGTAATCGCGCCACACGACCGCGAAGTCGGTGCGTGGCAGCGCGTCGCCGGCTCCGCGCGTTCGTGTTCGGGCGACCTCGGAGATCGTCTCCAGCGCCGAGAGATCGGTCGGGCGCGCGGTCACGAGGGTCATGATCGTATCTCGGCGCGGCAGATCGCGCGGCAGTCCGCCGGGCCAGCCGAGGGCGAAGCCGGACAAGCAGCCCGACGCGTGATCGCCGAGCTGGATCGTCTGGTGCGCCGGCAGCGGGACGCCGCTGCCACCGCCGTCGAGCCGGGCGATCGCGCCGCGCAGGCCGACGTTGAAGACATGGCCCCACAGCGCGCGCTGGGTGCAGTTCGCGATCCGGATCGCGATCCGGTCGCGCAGCCCCACCGCATGGCCGTCATCGATCGCGCGGAACGCGCCGCCGGTGTCCACGACGCCCACCGCGACCGTCACGTCGTCGCTGGCGATCCCCAGCGGCTCGAGGCTGCGCAGCCGCTGCACCGCGGCCAGGCGGGCGAGCTGGTCGATCGCGTCATCGAGCTGGTCGGGATACGGCGCCGGCGGCATCACCGGGCCGAGCTCATCGCTGAGCTCGAGCGTCCGCTGGTCGACCCGGAGCGTGCCGAGCGCGGGCTCGTCGGGCGTCTGCGCGGCGCGCAGGCTTCGCGTCGCTCGAAGCCGGGCCTCGATCGCCGGCCGCACCTCGTCGGTCGCCTCGACGCGCACCGCGTACGCCGGCGCCGCGGCGGACATCGCCAGCGCGATCGCGGCGGGCGGCAGGTCTGCATGACCGTTGCACCAGGCGATCTCGCGGGCGCGGCTCTCGACCGCCGTGACGTCGTCGATCGTCAGCGTGGCGATCAGCTCGTCGGGGGCGAGCTGCGTCGATCCCGGCGGCATCACGCCGTAGACGTCGCCGATCGCGACCCCGAGCAGCGCCCCGGCTTCGAGCAGCGCGCCGCGTTCGTCGCGCCGGACGGTGAAGCTCACGGCGTCGACCACCTCGAGCGAGAACGGCAGCCGCGACACCGGTCCTTCGATCTCCGGCCGCTGGACCAGCAGGCGGTCGCGCAACAGCTGTGCGATCGTCCGCCACGGCACGCGGAGACCCTGGAGCTCGGCGAGGATGGTCGCGAGCGCGAAGGTCATCGCGCTGACAGGCTCACCGCTGGTGAGGTCGCGCAGGCCGATCGCGGCGAGCGCCTGGGGCGCCGGCAGCCGCACGAATCTCGCCGCCTCGGTCTCGCCGGCCGCGGCGACGCGAACCGCGTCGGGATTGCCCCCGGCCGGCAGCGCCTGGAGCCGTTCGTGCAGCTGCCGCAGGTGGGCGGTCACGCCCACCCGGGTGACCTGGGGCGCGGTGGGGAGCGGGGCCGTCGCGTCGCCGCGGCTCATCTGCGCGGCGTAACAACACTCGAGGATCACCGTGGCGTTCCTGGTCTTCGCGGTGAGCGCGGCGAGTTGCAGCGAGAGCTCGTACGAGCTGATGCCGCGGAAGTCGCCATCGACAGTCTGGCCGAAATCGGTCGGGCAGATGTTGCGGAACGAGCTCGGGAGCTCGGCGTCGACGTTGTACTGGCTGTTGACGACGAGATTGCCGTGGCCGGTGTAATAGACCACCGCCGCGTCCTGCGGTCCGCTCGCCGTGATCAGCCGATCATAGGCTTCGAGGATGCCTTGACGGGTGGCGGCGTCTCCGGAGCAGCGCTCGACGTCGAAGCCCTGGCCACGCAGCATGTGCTCCGCGCAGGCAAGGGTGTTGCCTATCGCCGGCAGCGCATCCCAGCCCGAACCGATGACCAGGGCACGCTTGGCCGGCGCGTTGGGGTCCTTGGTCATCGCGAGGTCCCGTGGCACGCGTCGTGGCCGAACATCACGAAGTTCGGCCAGTCGGTGTTGCCGGTCTCGGCGAGCTGGGCCTGGACGAGCGCGAGCGCGCGGGCGGGCTCGGCGGCGCCGTTCGCCTGATAAAACGCGCTCGTGATCTGCTGTGCGCCGGCATCGTTGACCTGCCGCAAGGTGGCGATCACCTGCGACGAGCCGCTCGCCAGGAACGCCATCGCGAGCGAGGTCGCGAGCTCACCGTCCGCGGACGCCGCCGACTCGCAGCTCGACAGCACGACGAGCTTGGGCCCCGCGCGCTGCTTGCCGATCTCGATCGCCGAGACGCGATCGTCGTACAGGGCGAGCGTGCCGCCACCGAGGTCGACGCTCGAATGGACCGCCACGTGCAGCAGATCGGTGCTGGCGGCGCTGAACAGCGCGCGGCGCGTCGCCGCCGCTCGGGCGTGGGGCTCGACGCCGAACCGCCGCGCGACCTCGTCGGCTTCGCGCTCGGCCTCGTCGAGATCGCCGCTGGCGTTCGCGATGACGACGGCGTGGCGCGGTGCCTCCGCGGGCACGCACTCGAGCGCTGACAGGCGCGCGGCGCGGACGATCGGGCGGCTGGCGATGAGCGGAGCGCCACCACGGCGGAGCGCCGCGACCGGAAGTCCGGACAGCGGACTGTCGAGCAGGACGTGCAGCGTGCGGTCGGTGCTGCGGAACGCATCCTCGCCGAGCAAGCGCACGCCGAGCTTCTCGCCGTAGGCACGGTTCGTCGGCTGCGACTGGAAGTTGGTGATGTCGACCTGCAGCGTTGCCAGCGGGGCCAGGTGGGCGATGCTCGGCTCGCCGTGGCGCGAGGTGATGCGCCAGACCTCGCTCTCGGCGACGACGAGGGCCACGAGATCGACCTGGGCCAGCGCCGCCAGCAGCGCCGCAGGACTCGCAGGCTGCATGATCGGCGCGCTCGAGAGCACCGGGAACATGCGCTGCAGCAGCTCGGTCTGCAGCGCGCTGTCGCGGATGCCGTCGGGTGCCGCCGTGCGGCCGCGCGACATGGCGTCGAGCAGGCTGCGGCCCTGCCAGCCATCGAACGCCACGAGCGCCGCGGGGACATCCCCGGCGCGGGCCAGCGCGGTGAACAGGATCTCGTAGACGTCGCGGCGCGACGCGAGGACCCAGGATCGGGGCTCGATCGCCGACTGTCCTGACCGCAGGTTCTCGACGAGATGGACGCCCTTGTTCGCCCAGTCGATCGCGCGGTCGAGGTGCTGGGCGGCGAGCGCCATGCGACCCTCCATGGCACATGCGTCGATCCGATCCTCGTCGCTATCGAGCTGGTCATACACGCGTTCGATGATCGATGACGTGAGCCCGTGATCGCCGCGGCGATACGCGATGCGCGCTTGCAGGAAGGCGCGCTCGACCGCGTCGTCGTTCCGGGGGTCGAGGTCGCGAGCTCGCTCGAGGTGCGCGGTCGCCTCATCGAGCTGGCCGAGCGCGGCGTACGAGTACACGAGGTTCATCTCGATGGCGCCGGCCAGGCCGGTTCTGCCGGCGCGGCGAGCGTAGGCGAGCGCGCGGGTGGCCTCGAACACGGCTTGCGCGTTGGCGCTCTCGTGACCCGGCCGGCGGCCGCGGAGCTGATGGACATTGGTGCGCTCGAGCGCCAGCTGCGCCAGATCTTTGTCGAGCACGAGCAGCGACGCGGCGCGATCGAGCTCGAGGCTGGCACCGTCGAGGTAGCCGATCTCCGACAGGATCGTGCCGGCCGACATGTGGCAGTAGCCTTCGATCACCGGATCGCGACCTTCGCGGGCTTCGGCGATGCACGTGTCGAGCGCGCGGAGCGCGTCGACCAGGTTGCCTTGGCTCTCGAAGATCCTGGAGAGCAGCTGGTCGTCGGCGGCGAGCTTTCCGGGGCGGTGCTGCGCGGCGTGGAGCGAACGCGCGCGGTCGAGCAGCGCGCGCGCCTGCCCGCCACGATTCTCATCCATCGCGATCTTCGCGAGCACGGCGAGCCCGTCGGCGGCCGCGGGGGTGAGCAGGAGCTCGCCCGCGATCGCGCGTGCCCCGTCCGGGTTGCCGGTCCGCCGCAAGACCCCGGCGAGCCGCGCGCCGGTCTCGGGGTCGTGGAGGCGCGCGTACTCGCGCTGGCAAACCAGGGCCGCGACGGCCTCGGTCTCGCTGTCGAGCGCCTGCGCGCAGTCGGGATCGGGGACGCAGGCGACGAGCTTGACCCCGAGCGCCGCGATCAGCGCCGCGGTCCTCGCTGCGGTGGCCGCCGCCGGATGCCGGATCAACCGCACGTCCATGCCCCTCCAGGCGACGTCACGGTCCGAGATCCTACAACGATTCAGACGATCGATGATGTCGACGCACACCGGGCCGGGAGTGGTCCGGCCGGGGCGGGGGCCGGATCGCGCGGGTTACGCGCCGGGCCCGAACATCTCGGCGGCCTTGTGCATGTCCTGGCTGCGTTGCGCGAACAGCGTGCGCACCAGGCGCGGGCCGAGCGCGAGCCGGTCCGCCAGCACCTGCACCTCGGCCGCGCAGGTCCGGCTCCGGGGGCTGCGGCGCTGGATCGCGCCGATCGCCGAGATCAGCTGCGCGATCTGCGCGTCGATGGTCGGCGCGTCGGCGTCGGCGACGCACGCGGCGCGCAGCTCCTCGGGCAGGCCCATCGCGATGATGGTCTGACGGCTGATCGCCGGGGCGACCTCGTCGATCGCCGCGAGCACGACGGCCGGATCGAGTGCGGCCGGGGCGGCGCCATCGCGGACCAGCGCGCTGAGGATCCGCAGCGCGAGCGGGCGGCCGATATCGCTCAGCAGACCCGCGAGCAGGGCGCGCTCGGACCTGGCGTCGCGGATCTCGAGCGCGAGCCGGCCACAGGTGAACGCGTTGGCGATCGCGTCGTCGAACATCGGCGTCCACAGCTCCGGAAACAGCCTGAGCTCGTTGCGCGACGCGACCGCGTAGAACGACTTGCCGGCGGTGCCGAGCACGACCTCGACGACGCCGTCCAGGCCGAGCGCCTGGATCGCGCCGCGCACCGTGGTGATCGGACAGGCGGGCGCGAGCATCGCCGAGTTGGCGATCCGCAGCATCGCGGTGGCGATCGCCGCGTCGCGCTGGACGATGCCGACCAGCTCGTTGAGATCGAGCTCGGGCTGCTTGGCGAGCGAGAGCGCCTGGGTCACCACGTTGGGGAACGACGGCGGCGTGGGCGGATCGGCCGCGGCGCGCTCGCCGATCTGCGCCGCGAGGCCGGACCAGGCGTCGCGATCGACCTCGATCGTCGGGCCGCCCAGCGCGTCGATCGCTTCCTTCAGAATGTCTCCGAGCGTGGCCGGCGGCTTCGCGCCGGTGGGGGCGGCGGCCACACCCGCCGCCCTGGCGCGACGAGCGGGAGGTGGCCGGCGGAACAGATCGAGGAACCGACCGAGCACCGCAGATGAGTCGACCGGCCGGCGCGATCGTGTAGCGCGGGATGCTACCGCGCCGAGCCGAGCTCGCCGGGGCGAGCCCTTCACTTCGGGAGCAGCACGGTGTCGATCACGTGGATCACGCCGTTCGACGCCACGATGTCGGGCTTGGTCACGGTCGCGCCGTCGATCATCACGTTGCCGTTCGCGGCCTTGATCGTGAGGCTGTGGCCGTTGACCGTCTTGGCGGTCGTCAGCTTGGCGGCGTCCGCGGCCAGCACCTTGCCTGCGATGACGTGATAGGTGAGCACCTTGACGAGCTTCTTCTTGTCCTTGAGGAGCGCCTCGAGCGTGCCGCTCGGCAACTTCGCGAACGCCTCGTCGGTCGGCGCGAACAACGTGAACGGGCCCTTGCCTTTGAGGGTCTCAGCGAGGCCGGCCTCGCCTACCGCCTTCACGAGCGTCTTGAAGTTGCCCGCCGCGACCGCGGTATCGACGATGTCCTTGGGCGCATCGGCGCGCGACGCGGTCGGAACCAGGAGCGCGAGGCCGAGAGCGAAGATGGCGATGGAAGCTTTCATGGCAGCTTGGATGCGTGCCGAGGGCCTGCGTTACGCCGATCGCGCTGCATCCGATCGGGGCGCGCGCACGAAGTGCTCAGCAATCCATGGAGGACTTCGATGAAGCCGACCAGCCCGGCCAGCGCTGACCACCAGCTACGCTTCGACGAGCTCGAGCGTGGCTTCGTCTACGCGATCAGCCGTCGCTACGTACGCGACGACGATGACGCGCAGGATGTCGCGCAGGAGGCGATGCTGCTGGCGTATCGCAACCGCGCGTCGTTCCGCGGCGAGTCGCATCCGCGTACGTGGCTGCACCGGATCGCGGCGACCACCGCGCTCGGCCACCTGCGGCGCCAGAAGCGCCGCAGCGCCCACGTCGCTGACGCCGATCCGGAGCAGCTCCACGGCCTCCACGACGCGATCGCGCCGTCCGCCGAGGACGTGCTCGTCGACCGCGAGAGCGCCGATCAGCTCGCCGGTGAGCTGCTCCGGCTCGACGAGAAATATGCGTCGGTGCTGCGGCTGCGCAACGCCGATCTGCGAGAGGAAGAGATCGCGGAGCGGCTCGGGATCAGCGTCGCCGCGGTCCGGGTCCGCGCCCACCGAGCTCGCGGCATGTTGCGCGAGGCGCTGTCCGCCGAGCCACCTCGCGGGCGGCTGCCCTCACGGCCGGGCTGACGGGCCGGTGATGCGCCCCCGGTTTCGCGAGCTGCGAGGCGCGGCCGTCGCCGGTGCGTGGTAGTTTTGCACCGTGGTTGCATCCGATCCGGGCGGCCGGGCGAATACGGAGCGCGCCCGCATGCGTTCCGATCCAGCCACCCAGGACTCGCCAGAGCCCTTGCTCACGCGCGTCGCCGCCGGAAATTCGGAGGCGGTGCGCACGTGCCTCGCGCGCTACGGAGGCCTCGTCTACGCGCTGGCGCGGCGTTACGAGAGCGGGGGTGGCGACGTCGAAGATGCGGTTCAAGAAGTGTTCGTCGATCTGTGGAAGAGCGCCGCGCGATTCGACCCGGCGATCGCCGGCGAGGCGACGTTCGTCGCGATGATCGCGCGGCGGCGGCTGATCGATCGCCGGCGCGCGCGCGACCGGCGCCCGGCCGGCGAGCGCGGCCCCGAGCTCGCCGCGCAGGTCGACCCAGGCGCGCTGCCCGACGTGCACGCCGAGGCCGCGCAGGCCGCGCGCGCGCTCGACGCGTTGCAGCCCGATCAGCGGCGCGTGCTCGTGCTCGCGTGTCAAGGAATGTCGCACAGCGAGATCGCCGGCGAGACCGGTCTCGCGCTGGGCACGGTGAAGTCCCACGCCCGCCGCGGCCTCGCGGCGATCCGCGACGCGCTGTCGGACGTACCCAAGGAGACGCCATGAGCCGGCGCGACCCATCATCGTCACCCCAAAGGACCGAGCGGATCGCCGAGCTCCTCGCCGATCGCGCGACGGTGGGGCTCGACGAGGCAGAGCGCGCCGAGCTCGCGGCGCTCGGCGCCGATGACGATGATTCGTTCGATCTCGCGGCGAGCGCGGTCGATCTCGCGACGCTCGGACCGCTGCCGGCGCTGCCCGACGAGCTCGCGCGCAGCGTGCTCGCGCGAGCGACGTCGCCAGCGCCGTCGCGCGAGGTGGCGGCGCCCGTGATCCCGATCCGGCGGACGCCGCGCGTCACGGCCGCGTGGGTCGCCGCGGCCGCAGGCCTCGCGGCAGGCGCGATCGCGGTCGCGTGGGCGGCGACGCGCGAGCCCGAGCTCCGGACCGTGGTGCGCACCGTCGAGGTCGCGCCGGCGGTGCCGCCGACCGCCGAGGCGCGCGCCAAGCTGCGCGCGTCCGCGCGGGACGCGGTGACGGTCGCGTGGACCGCGACGGCGGATCCCGCCGCCGCGGGGGTCACCGGCGACGTGGTCTGGAGCGCGGCCGCCCAGCAGGGGTTCATGCGATTCGTCGGGCTCGCGCCCAACGATCGCACGGCGCTCCAGTACCAGCTGTGGATCTTCGACAAGGTGCGCGACGACCGGTACCCGATCGACGGTGGCGTGTTCGACGTGCCCTCGAGCGGCGAGGTCGTCGTGCGGATCGATCCGAAGCTTCACGTCAGCGAGGCGGCGCTGTTCGCGGTGACGATCGAGCGCCCGGGTGGCGTCGTCGTGTCCAAGCGCGAGCGGATCGTGGTCACGGCCGCCCCGAAGGGTTGACCCGCAACGTCAGGGCGTGGCGCCCAGCGAGAGCGGCGTCGAGTCGGTCGGGGTCTGCCAGACGATCAGCGGCCGCACGCGCTGGTCGGTGCCCGCCAGCAGCGCGCCGCGCTCGATCTGCGTCGTCGTGATCAGCAGCCCTCCGTCGGGG
>Ga0302322_100006593_pt1 | contig 10312 bp, 10 predicted proteins | sample Fen_T0_2_FD_203757 | JGI IMG/M metagenome (GOLD analysis project Ga0302322, IMG submission 203757) | Peat permafrost microbial communities from Stordalen Mire near Abisko, Sweden - Fen_T0_2 | ecosystem: Environmental > Terrestrial > Soil > Wetlands > Permafrost | place: Sweden: Abisko... | reverse complement strand
GTGCACGGCCACGACTCCACACCAGTCCCGCAGCCGGGCGCGTTCCCCTGCATCGAGGCCGAGCACTGCGGCGAGGGCGTCGAACCGGGCCCGCCGGCCCGGCCTGCCGTTGCCGTGCACCCAGTACGCGGCGTCGTAGAGCGGGTCGCCGGCGCACGGAAACGGGTCGATCGCGCACACCCCGCGCCGTGCGCAGGTGAGGAGGTTGCGCTCGTCGAAGTCGCCGTGCACGAGGGAGGGAGGAGGGGGCGCGTGCTCCAGCCGCCCAAGCGCAGTGCGTGCCCAGGCGAGGCGCTGCGGTGTCGCCCTCCCTTCGGCCTCGGCGGTCGCCAGCCTCCGCGCCACGATTGCCCCGAGCGGTGGCGCCCCCTCGAACGGCCGCACATGGAGCAGGCGAAGCAGTGAGGCCACGGCCTCCGCCTGGAGGGCGTCCGGATGCTCCCCGGGACGGATCCGCTCGAGAAGCAGCGCGCCCAATTCCGCGTCGTCGGCGAGCAGCACCGGCGCGCCGTGCCCCGCCCATGCCCGCAGCGCCCGCACCTCGTCGCCGCCGCAGGCCCAGGGAGAGGGGAGCTTGAGCACGGCCTCGCCCCCGTCGGCCGGCGGCGCCTCGACGACGCACGCCAGCAGGCCGCCGGGGAGCTCCGGCCCGAGCTCGAGCCGCCACCGCTCTGCAGCCGCCTGCAGCCGCGCGGGCACCGACGCGATCCAGGCGTGCCCCGCCTCGCCGCCGATCCGGGCCACGAACGCGCGGTAGCCGGGATGGACGACCTCGCCCACGGCGCTAGTCGAGCTGTTCGAAGTACAGGGCGGCCGCGCGCCCGTACCCGCGCAGGTCGGCGCTCTCGAGCGTGACCCGGCCGAGCGCCTGCATCGCGTCGCGCTCGCGCCCGCCGCTCCAGAGCGCGAGCGAGAGGAAGACGGCGAGGGCATGGTCGTCCGGGTACTCGTCCGCCGCGCCCCGCAGTAGCGCGATCGCGTCGGTGTGGCGGAGCACGCTCCGGTAGGAGGAGCCGAGGCCGAGCAGCGCCTGTTGCCGCAGGGGATCGGAGAGCCCGAGCTCGAGTGCCTCCTCGTAGCAGGGGATCGCCTCCTCCTCGCGGCCGGCGCGGTCGTGGGCGCATGCCTCGTCGTAGCGTTGCCGGGCGAGGTCCTTCACGAGCCGCCCGTCAGCTTCTCGAGCCCTCGCTCGGTCAGGGTCGCGCGCTCGGGGTCGAAGTGGCGCGCCACCGCCGCGCCGTACGGCCGGGCGACGCGGGACGCGTACGCCGCGAACCCCTCGTCTCGCAAAGGCTTGAGGTCCTCGCCGTACGGATCGAGCACATGCTGGCGTCCGACGTGGCGGGCCGAGTTGAAGAACGCGATCCCTACGCCGGTCGACACCTCCAGCAGGCTGCTGCGCTCGCGGACGGCCTCCGCCCGCAGTCCGTCGAACAGCGAGGCCATCTCCTTCGGCGAGGGCAGCCCACTCGCGTCGGCCCGGAGATCCGAGAGCGAGCGGCGCAGCGCGGCGAGCTCGAGCGGGGGAATGTCGATCAGCCGGGCCGTCGTTCCGGTACCACCCTCGAGGGCGCCCAGGAGCTCGTCGACCGTCTTCAGGTGCGCCTCTGCCGCCAGGACACCCGCCACCTTCAGCTCCCGCACGAAGGCATCGAGATACACCCGGGTGCCGTGGGTGGCGTCCGCGCCGGCGGCGAGCAGCCACAGCGGCGAGAAGCCGAACGCCGCGATCGAGCCCAGCTCGACCGCGTTCCCGGCAGTCTTGCGGATCGCGAGGCGCTTCGCGTCGGGCTCGTACTCGTCAGTGGCTCCCTGGGGCGCCTCGACGCCCCCGACCAGCTCGATCGAGACGCGGAGCAGGTTCCTGGCCGTCGCTTCGTAGAGCCGCGAGCGTCGCACGAGCCGGGGCAGGACGAGCTCCGCGGTCTCGTGCACGCCGCCGCCCGCGAGCGCGAAGACGGCCCGGGTCGCGCGCTCCGGAAGGGAGACCAGGAAGGCGAGACGGCCGGTCATCGTTAGCATCATTGCCGATGGCAGTGACCACGATCCGCGATCTCCTCGTCGATGCCTTCCCGGGAGGGGAGATCGACGTCGATGACCGCACAGGCGGCGGAGACCACTTCCAGGTCACCGTCGTCTCGGACGCGTTCAACGGGCTCTCGCTGATCCAGCAGCACAAGCTGGTCAACGCCGCCCTCGCCGGGCCGCTCGCCGACGGCACCATCCACGAGCTTCGCATCCGAACGAAGGGAACGGCATGAGCACGCTGCAGGATCAGATCAAGCAGGTCATCGACACGGAGCCCGTCGTGGTCTTCATGAAGGGGACGCCCGACGCGCCGGCGTGCGGCAACTCGATGCGCGCGCTGCAGGCGCTCTGGCAGGCGGGCGCGCCGATCACGGGGGTCGACGTGCTTCCCGACCCGCGCATCCGGCAGGAGCTGACGGCGCTGAGCGAGTGGCCGACGATCCCGCAGGTGTTCGTGAAGGGCGAGCTGATCGGAGGGGCCGACATCACCGAGGAGCTCTTCGCCTCCGGCGAGCTGAAGGACAAGATCGACGAGGCGCTCGGCGACGAGCACCCGCAGACGGTGCGCACGCTCGCGCTCGCGCTGGACTGAGCCAGGGGCCGAGCGGGTGAGGCTGAAGCCTCACCCAGCAAGCACGGACGTGAGGCTTCGGCCTCACCCGCACGCCTACCCGTCGCTACGCGGCGACCAGTGCCGCACCGCGTCGCCGACGTGCGCGGCCATCAGCTGCGCGGCCCGCTCGCCGTCGCCCGCCTCAAGCGCCGCGACGATCGCGCGGTGCTCCTCGATGTCGTGATCCTGCCAGTCGTCGGTGCGCCTGCGCTGGGCGAGGAGCTGCCGGCCGACGTCGGCGATCCAGAGCCCATCGAGCAGCTTCGTGAACGCATGGTTTCCGGTCGCCGCCGCCACCGCGAAGTGAAAGGCGCGACTCGCGTCGTGCACCTCGTCCGACGTCCGCGCGGCGACCTCGGCCGTGATCGTCGCGCGCATCGCCTCGAGGTCGGCCTCCGTGCGGCGTTCCGCGGCGAGACGTGCGATCCCCGGCTCGAGCACGAGGCGCGCCTCCAGCCGGTGGCGCACGTCGTCGAGATGCGCCTCGGCGACGAAGAAGCCTCGGTTGACCTCGAACTCGACGAGGCCGTCCCCGGCGAGTCGGCGCAGCGCCTCGCGCACCGAGCCCCGCGAGATGCCGAGGCGGTCTGCGAGCTCACCCTGACCGAGGCGTGAGCCCGGCGTGAGCTCGCCCGAGACGATCAGCGAGCGGATCTCGTCATAGGCGAGGCCGACGACGGAGCGGACTCGCAGCGGCCTCGCCGGGGAGGCCGCGACCGGGGGATCAGGGATAGTTGACATTCGATGTTCGAATGTTTTATCGTCCCGCGCACTCGGATGCAAGTGGGAACGCGTCGAACGACCACACGGGAGGATCGATGAGCCAGACGGCTGCCGCCGAGCCCGCCACGGGCGCCCTCGGCAAGAAGAACCTGACCACGATGCACGCGGTAGCCCAGGCCCTGGCGATCGGGCCCATGTTCTCCGTCGCGCTCATCCTCGGCGGTGTCTCCCGCCCCGACATCGGTGCCGGCTGGAATGCAACCCTCGCCGTTCTGCTGGCCGGGATCGGCGTGCTCTCGATCGCGTACACGATCTCGCTCTATGCCCGAAAGTACGCGGGCGCCGGCGCGGTCTACGAGTACCTCACCCACGGCGCGCACCCGTGGGTCGGCGTCTTCACGGCGGGCTTCTTCTTCGTCGGAGCGCTCTTCCTCGGCGGTGGCGGCATCTACCTCGGCCTCAGCGTGTTGGGCGACAACTTCTGGAAGGCCCACATCTCCTCGAGCGGGCCACCCTGGTGGGTGTGGGGCATGATCGGGCTCGCGATCGTCCTCGTCCTCAACTACGTGGGCGTCCGCCTCGCGATCGGGGCGATGCTGACCTTCGCCGGGATCTCGTTCGTGCCGATGCTGATCCTTGCGGTCGTGATCATCGCCAAGGGCGGCGAGAACGGGAACACGCTCTCCATGTTCAACTGGAACGAGACGTCGCTGTTCGGGATCACGGGTGGGGGCGTGCTCGGCGGCATCCTGCTCGGCATCCTCCTCTTCGTCGGCTTCGAGGCGGCGGCCTCGATCGGCGAGGAGGCCGAGGACCCACACAGGGCGATTCCGCGGGCGCTGATCGCCACCGTCGCCGCGGCCGGCGCGTTCTTCGTCGTCATGGCCTACGCGTTCTCGATCGGCTACGGTCAGGCCGCCGTCTCGAAGGGCGCGTGGGCGTTCTCGCCCTCCCCGGTGAGCGAGATGGCGACGAAGTACGTCGGCTCCTGGTACGCGACGATCCTGGAGATCGTCGTCATCCTCGATGCGATGGCGCTCGCCCTTGCGATCTGCGTCGTGATCGGCCGCGGCTTCTTCGCGCTCGGCCGCGACGGGCTGTTGCCGAGCGTCTTCGCGAAGACGTCGCGTCATGACACGCCGTGGGTCGGGAACCTGATGGTGGCCGTAGGCGGTATCGGCCTGACGCTGCTCGTGTTCGCCACGAGCTACGCGTCCCAGTTCGGGTTCACCGGCCCGGACGGGAAGTTCGTGCCGTTCTTCCCGAACGACCAGTTCGCCACCTTCATCCTCTCCGCAACGATCGGCTCCTTCGCGATCGAGCTCGTATATCTCGTCCTCGCGATCGCGGCGCTCGGCCTCGTCCGCAAGGTGGGCAACCACTGGTGGCAGTACCTGATCGTGCTCGTCGCGGTCGCGACGCCGCTCCTCGGGTTCTACGGGGCACTCAACCCGGACCCTCACGACAGCTCGAACTTCAACTGGGTCGCCGCCTACTGGACGATCGGCCTGATCGTGGTCGCCGCCGTCTGGTTCCTGATCGTCGTCCTCCTGCGCCGCGACAACGTGGACAACGCGGCCGCGCACGCAGCCGAGCACCACGGCGTGCCGCCGCTCGACGAGACGCTTGCGTTCGAGCCCGCCGGCGACACGACGCCGCTGTAGGGGACGGGAGATGAGCGAGCTCACCTGGCACGGCACCGGCTCGGCCGACGAGGGCGGAGTCGGCTTCCTGCGCAGGGTCGACGTGGAGGGCGCAGCCGTCTGCGTCGGCAGGACAGCCGACGGCTGGGTCGCCTTCCAGGACACGTGCACCCACGAGGACTGCTCCCTCTCCGACGGAGAGCTCGAGGGCAACGTGATCGTCTGTCCCTGCCACGCGTCGGAGTTCGACCTGCGCACGGGCGACGTACTCTGCCCGCCGGCTCTCGACCCGCTCCCGATCTACGAGGCGCGTGTGGAGGCGGGCGAGGTGCAGGTGCGGCTCGCGCCGCCGCCCGTCGCGGCGGAGGCGGTGCACGCGCGAGAGGACCACGTCCCGGAGGCCGTCGCGCGCGCCGCCACGACGGCCGGGCCCTCGGTCGAGGGCCTCGTCCTCGACGACGTCGACCTCGCCGACCTCGGAGCCTGGGAGCAGGGAGTCCCCTACGAATGGCTCACCCTGCTGCGCCGCGAGGCTCCGCTCTTCTGGCAGCGGGAGGAGAACGGCCGCGGCTTCTGGGTGTTCACGCGCTACGACGACATCGTCCAGATGTCGAAGGACTGGGAGACGTACTCGTCCGAGGTGGGCGGGACGTCGCTGCAGGACCTGACACCGGATGAGGTCGAGGCGCGGAAGTCGATGATCGACACCGATCCGCCCGCGCACACCCGGTTGCGTGCGCTCGTCAACAAGGGGTTCACGCCCAGGGTCGTCAACACCTACGAGGAGCGCATCCGCTCGCTCGCGCGCGGGATTCTCGCCACGGCGTTCGAGCAGGATGAGTTCGACTGGGTCGAGGACGTCGCCTCCGAGATCCCGATGTGGGTCTTCTCCGAGATCATGGGCCTGCCGGTCGAGGACCGCCGCCTGATCATCGAGCTGGGGGACAAGATCCTCGGCAACACGGACCCGGAGATCGTGGGCGAGGAGTTCGTCGAGGAGCGTGCGCTCCACGACCCCGAGCTGAGGCTGCTGCCGTTCTCGAGCCCGTTCTCGCTGGAGCTGATCGAGTACGGTTGCAAGCTGGGCGAGGCCCGGCGCTCCGAACCGCACGACGACATCACGACCAGGCTCGTCGAGGCGGAGGTCGACGGCTCGAGACTGTCCGAGCACGAGTTCGGGCTCTTCTTCATCCTCCTCACGACGGCCGGCAACGAGACGACGCGTCACACGATCAGCCTCGGCCTGCTCGACCTGCTCGCCCATCCCGAGGAACTGGCGCGCCTCGTGGCCGACCCGTCGCTCGCTCCGACCGCGGCCGACGAGCTCCTCCGGCGCGCGCACCCTGTGCACCATTTCCGCCGCACCGCCACCCGCGACGTCACCGTCCACGGTCGCCGGATCAAGGCCGGCGATAAGGTGACGATGTGGTACGCGTCGGGCAACTACGACGAGGAGAAGTTCGCCGACCCGTACCGGCTCGACCTCGGGCGGGAGCCGAACCGCCACCTCACGTTCGGCCTCGGTGGGCCCCACTTCTGCCTGGGCGCGCACCTCGCGAAGCTGGAGGTGCGGATCTGGCTCGAGGAGATGGTCCCGTACCTCGACCGGCTCGAGCTCGCAGGCACGCCGACGCGGCTGCGCTCGAACTTCTTCAACGGCATCAAGCGCCTGCCCGTGCGGGTGCGTTCCTGAACACCAAGGAGGCGAGGAGTTGACGCACCACGAGGAGGCCGAGGCCGCCGTCCGCACGATGAGCGGGCTCGGCGTGCGGGCGGTCAGGCTTCTCTTCACGGACCTGCACGGCGTCGCCCGCGGGAAGGACATCCCGATCGGCCACTTCGGCGGTATGTACGACGAGGGCGTCGCCTTCTGTGCCGCGGTGATGGGCACCGACCTGCGCCACACGCCGGTCGTCGGGGGCGAAGAGGGCTACGTCGACTTCTCCGTCCACCCCGACCTGAACACCCTTCGCGCGGTTCCCTGGAACCCGGAGGTGGCCTGGTGCCTCGGGGAGGCCTGGACGCTCGACGGCTCCGATCACTCTGCGTCGTGCCCCCGTGCGCTCCTGCAGCGAGTCGTCGACGCCTACGCCGAGCGGGGCCTGAGCCCGGTCGTCGCGCCGGAGCTCGAGTTCTTCCTCGCCGTGCGCGACCCGGCCGGGACGAACGGCCTACGCCGCTACGTGGACGAGTACTCGCGCGTCTACACGGTCGGTGCCGTCTCCGACCCGAAGGAGATCGTGCTGAGGATGCTGCTCTGGTGCGACGAGCTCGGCCTGCAGGCCTTCGCCGCGAACCACGAGTTCATGAACTCGCAGTACGAGATCAACGTCAAGCACTCCGGCGCGCTCGACGCGGCCGACCGCGCCTTCATGCTGAAAGCGGCGGTGAAGGAGATCGCAGCACGGGAAGGGCTGCTCGCCACGTTCATGGGCCGGCCGTTCGCCGACCAGGGCGGCTCGGGCTTCCACCTCCACCTCTCGCTCGGGGATGCAGACGGTCGCAACGCGTTCGCCGACGAGGGCGGCCCCGAGGGGCTGAGCCCGCTCGCGGCAAACTTCATCGCAGGCGTGATCGAGCACGCGCAGGGCCTGCAGGCGCTGCTCGGGCCGACGATCAACTCCTACAAGCGGATCCTGCCCGACAGCCTGGCGCCGACCCACGCGAACTGGGGCCACGACAACCGCACCGCCTTCGTGCGCGTCCCGAACGAGCGCGGCTCGAGGGCTCGCATCGAGGTGCGGACGGCGGACGGCGCCGCCTGCCCGCACCTGATCACGGCAGCTCTCCTGCTCGCCGGGCTGGACGGGATCGAGCGCAACCTGACGCCACCCGAGCCGGTGTTCGGCGACTCGTACCGCCTCGACGACGCGCATGCGGGCTCGACGCTGCCGTCAGACCTCGGGGCCGCGCTCGATGCGCTCGAGGCCGACACGGTGCTGACCGGGAAGCTCGGCGACCAGCTCGTGCGCACGTTCGTGGCCATGAAGCGGTTCGAGGTGGAGCGGTTCCAGGAGGCGGTCGGCGAGCTCGACGTCGAGGTCGTGAGCGAGTGGGAGATCGAGGAATATGCGTCCCATCTGTAGCCCGAGCGGCCGCTGCGTCCGGGTCGAGGTCGACGGCGAGGAGCGCTGGGGCGGGATCGCCGGTGACGAGATCGTGCTCTCCGACGGGAACCGGATCCCCGAGGCGACCGCGCACTACCTCGCGCCCGCGAGCCCGTCGAAGATCCTCGCCGTGCACCTGACCTACGGCAGCCGCGTGCGCGAGTACGACGCGAGGACACCGCCCGAGCCGTCCTACTTCATGAAGCCGCCCACGACCCTGAACGGCCACCGGCAGCCCGTGCTGATGGCGAAGGGTGCCCGCTTCCTCAACTACGAGGGCGAGCTCGCGGTCGTGATCGGCACCCGGATGAAGGGCGTGCCGATCGACGAGGTGCTCGACTACGTCGGCGGCTACACCTGCGCCAACGACGTCGGCATGCACGACTTCCGCCACGCCGACCGCGGCGCCATGCTGCGCGTGAAGGGCCACGACGGCTTCCTCCCGCTCGGGCCCGAGCTCGTGCCCGCGGAGCAGTTCGACCCCACCGACTACACCCTGCGCACGTACCTGAACGGCGAGGTCGTGCAGGAGGCGACGGCCGACGACCTCCTCTTCCCGGTCGCCTATCAGCTGGCCGATCTGTGCCGGCTGATCACGCTGGAGCCGGGCGACGTCGTCCTCACCGGCACGCCCGCGAACTCGCGGCCGATGCAGCCGGGTGACGTCGTCGAGGTGGAGATCTCCGGCATCGGCCGGCTCACGAACACGATCGAGGAGTGGGACGTCGACCTCGCCGGGCCGGGCGAGCAGATGCAGATCTCGGCGCAGACCCTGCACGTGGCGCTCGCGATCCCCGAGAACGAGGCCGAGCAGATGGTGGCCGAGGGCCGCGAGCCGTGATCAGGCTCCACCGCCTCGACCACGTCTGCCTGCGCGTCGCCGACCTCGACGAGGCCTCGGCCCGCTGGCAGATCCAGTTCGCGCTCGTCGAGCGCTCGCGCGCGAACGGACGGGCGCTGCTCGCCTGCAACGACGAGCCGTACTGCCTCGAGCTCGTCGAGGGGGGCGCCCCGGGCCACGACCACTTCGCCTTCGAGCTCGCCGTCGACTGCTCGCTGGACGACGCGCGGGCGCACCTCGAGTCGCTCGACGTGCGCTGGGAGGAGCGCAAAGGCTCGCTCTTCGTGGACGACCCCGACGGCCGTCCGGTGCAGCTGATGCCGTACCGCGCGCCGGAGACAGAGACCGACCGCTGGCCCCAACATGCCCGGCCGTCGACGACGGTGCACCTGGGTGGCGCCCGAAAGCTCGGTCACGTCAACTGCCTCACGGGCGACATCCAGGCCGGCTTCCGCTTCTACACCGAGGTGCTCGGCATGCGCCTCTCGGACTGGCTCGACGAGGCCGGCGTCTGGTTCCACATCAACTCCGACCACCACGTGATGGCGCTCGTCGACCTCGGTTACGCGCACTTCCACCACCTCGCGTTCGAGACGGTCGACATCGGGAAGATGCGCGACATGCTCGACCATCTCGCGCGTCACGGCCGCTGGCTCGGCTGGGGCCCGACGCGCCACGGGATCGCCGGCAACATCGCGAGCTACGTGCGGATCGTCGAGGAGGAGTGCTTCGTGGAGCTGTACTGCGACATGGAGCAGCTCCAGGAGGACCACGTCGCCCGCGTCTACCCGGACGACCGCTACTCCTCGAACACGTGGGGCCCGCTGCCGCCGCGCTCGTACTTCCGCTTCGACCCGGTCGCGATCGAGTACGAGCGGGAGAGCCTCGAGACCCGCGGGCACAACCTGCCGCCGGTGGAGCGCGCGTAGTGCCGCTGACCGGGTACACGATCCCGCGCTCGCCGTCCGGCCGGTCGTCCCTCGTCCCGTATCCGCCCTGGCACTACATCGGCGACTTCCTCGTCGTCGAGTACTGGGCCGACCCGGACAAGGCCAGCTCGGTCCTGCCGCAGGGGCTCGACCCGCATCCCGACGCCGGCCGCTGCGCGCTCGTGTTCGCCGACTGGCAGTCGTGCTCCGGGAGCGGCGGCGAGCTGGTCGACCCCTCGCGCTCCCAGTACAAGGAGTGCTTCATGGTCGTCAGCGCCCTCCTCGACGGCGAGGAGGTGACGACATGCCCGTTCATCTGGGTCGATCGCGACTTTGCGCTCACCCGTGGCTGGCTGCAGGGCTTCCCGAAGAAGCTCGGCTCGATCTGGGTCACGCGCACCTTCGGCCTCGACAGCCCCGCCGATCCC
>Ga0302322_100006592_pt1 | contig 10312 bp, 9 predicted proteins | sample Fen_T0_2_FD_203757 | JGI IMG/M metagenome (GOLD analysis project Ga0302322, IMG submission 203757) | Peat permafrost microbial communities from Stordalen Mire near Abisko, Sweden - Fen_T0_2 | ecosystem: Environmental > Terrestrial > Soil > Wetlands > Permafrost | place: Sweden: Abisko... | reverse complement strand
TCATCGCCGGACATACCAATCTTTTGGCGTTGGACGCCACCATCGAGGCGGCGCGGGCCGGCGAGGCGGGCCGCGGCTTTGCCGTGGTCGCATCCGAAGTCAAGGCGCTGGCCGAGCAGACCGCGAAGGCGACCGGCGAGATCAGCACGCAGATCAGCGGCATCCAGTCGGCGACCGGTCAATCGGTGGAGGCGATCAAGGAGATCGGCGACACCATCGGCAAGATCTCGGAAATCGCATCGACCATCGCCTCGGCCGTCGAGGAGCAGGGCGCCGCGACGCAGGAAATATCGCGCAGCGTGCAGCAGGCGTCGCGCGGCACCGGTCAGGTCTCGATCAACATCATCGACGTCCAGCGCGGCGCCAACGAGACCGGGACCGCCTCGTCGCAGGTGCTGACCGCGGCGCGGTCGCTCTCGGGCGAAAGCGACCGGCTCAAGCGCGAGGTCGCCAGATTCCTGGCATCGGTGCGCGCGGCCTGATTTCAGGCGATTTCGATTCGGGTGTACATGCTCGCCGCGTGGGAGCGTGACCCGACGTGGCGCGGCCCTCGCGAGCCGCAGCTCCTGGTCGTCGCCGGCTGCGCCTACTTCGCGGCCACCACCATGATCTCGACCGTATATTGCGGAGCGGCGAGTTTGGCCTCGACGGTGGCGCGGGCCGGCGTGTTGCCCGGCGACACCCAGCCATCCCAGACCGCGTTCATCTCGGCGAAGGTCGTCATGTCGGTGATGTAGATGGTGGCCGACAGCAGTTTCGACTTGTCGGTGCCGGCGGTCGCCAGATGCGCGTCGATCTGGGCCAGAATCTCCTCGGTCTGCCTGGTGACGCTTTCACCGGCGGCCTTTTTCGCGACGACGCCTGCCAGATAGACGGTGTGGTCATGTACGACCACCTGGCTCATGCGCGGGCCGGTTTCGAAACGCTCGATCGACATCAAAAGCTCCTCGGCTTCAATTGGGAACCCCTACCTAGCGCGTAGCGCGCCGCGGCGCCAGCCAGGAGCGCCACCAGAGATCCGACATGGTGCGGACTCCACAGCCTGCTCGCGCAAGGATGAGCGTCAAGGGGCAGAAGCCGCTGAGCGAGCAAGGGGCGCGGGCTCACGCTTGTTGCGTCGATGGCCAAGCAAGCCAATGCCGAAAAAGCCCAGCAGCATGGACACCCATGTCGCGGGTTCGGGGACCGCATCGGCAAGCGGAGAAATGGACACCTGCAATGTCAGCGGGACCAAATCGAAGTTGACGACGCCTCCGCCGAAGAAGAGATCGCCATAGTCATATTCCACCGAACCACCGCCGGTGAGACCGCTGGTGATCGTATAGGGCTGCAGAATCGCGCCTGGAATCTGCGGCGATGACACGTTCATGAAGACGTTCGCGCCGGCGGCAAATGATCCGAGGTGAATGCCATAGGCGCTCTGAATGGTCGAGCCGTCCGTATTGTCGGTCGATGCGGCGATATCCCCTGACGTGAACGAGAACAGGTCCGAGGTGAATATCGCGCTGCCCACGCTGGCGAATATGGGGACGGAGCCGAAATACGGATTGCCTAGATGCGAGGACGTAAAACTGTCGGGGTTCGCGAGAGTCGAATCGAACTTGAATGTGAGGTCGAATGGCCTTTGGCTATAGGTGCCTTCGGTAGGGCCGCCGTCGACGTCCTTTGGAAACTGGCCGAGCGGGTCATAGTTGCCCGACCACGACGCTGTATAAGTTCCTGTATATTGAACCGTAATCGTGGTCGCGGAAGACATGTTGTTACTGAAAAGGACGACTGCGAAACTGAAGGCAGCAAGAGTACTCGTACGCATCAACTGATCTCCCGGCTGTTTCTATTCCACCGGTATGCGTCGACCGAGTCAATCAAGAACTCAGGCCGGAACCGAAAACATCTCGGTTGCGGCCACGACACTTTCGTCAACGCGCTTCAGTCCCGTTGTCGCGTGTCTGTTGAGTCCGGAGCGAAGGCAAGCCCTTTGTCATATTGATCATAACGTGCTCTTGCGACGCCAATGACCCGGCAAGGCGTAACGAGCAACGCTTGCGTCGCCCGGTTTGGTGATGACTGCGCCAAATGCGAGCGGAATATAAAATAGCAACTTTAAATAACAGGATTTAATGCGATTGTTTTTGCCCGGCACTGATGATTCAAGCCGAGACTTGTCGCCGACACTCAATTGCAAGGGCTCAGATTTACCGCGAATGCATGGCATCGCTCAATTTTCCGAGTTTCAACGGGTCCGTATTCAAAACGTCGTCCCCTCGTCATAGAAGCGCGCGAAAAGTAAACGCGCATTAAGGATCCCAAAAGGGGGGTCCGGAACAAAGTTAATGGGGCGTTAAATGAAAATGTTTCTCCGGGCGGCTGTGATGCTTGCGGCTGCCGTGATCGCAGTCTCGCCTGCAAAGGCTGTCGTCGTGGGTACCGCGGACACAGCCAACAGCATTCCATTCGGCGGGCCATATGGCGGCTCCGTCTATCAGCAAGTCTACAGCTCCGGCAGCCTCGGCAGCGCGATCAATATCAACCAGATTACGTTCTACAACTCGATCGATCCGGGCGGCTCAGCCAAGAGCGGCAACTTTCAGATCTACCTCTCCTACGTGCCAACTAGCGTCGACATCGCGACGTTCGACACCAATACCAGCGTCAGCTGGCTCGATCCCACTGCTGTCCTGCTGTATTCGGGTGCGGCGGGTGCCGTTACCAACGGTCAGTTGAATTTCGATCTCACGGGCGCTTTCAGCTATGACCCCAGCAAGGGAAATCTGCTGCTGACGGTGAAGTCCGATCTCAGCTACGGCGATCTGTTCCTCGACGTGGACTCGACCACCTCGGCGACCAACTCGCGTTTCTCCGCCTATCCCTACGACTGGAACGAGGGCCTCGTCACCGGGTTCAACGTTTCGGCCGTGCCTGAGCCCTCGACCTGGGCCATGCTGATCCTTGGGTTTGCCGGCGTTGGCGTCCTTGCGTATCGTCGTCGCAGCCAGACCACGCTGACCATGGCCTGATCTGACGTCCTCGACACAGAGCGGCCGCCCTCGGGCGGTCGTCATTTTTTTTGTCGTTGAGCGGCGCGATGCGGATTAGGCCTCTGCGGGCAACGAGAGTGCCTCGATCCCCTCGGCATCGCCTTCCCGAGCAACCTCTTCGCCCACATCGTGAACCTGCGCTCGAAGATCGGCCGTGTCGGCATCAACTACAAGTTTGGTGGCCCGGCCGTCCCCAAGTCCTGATTTGGCCAAGTCCTGATTCCCCGGGCGTTCGGCCGGGGCTTTTTTCCGTGCTGCGACCCCCAAGCCAAATCGCGCGCCCCAATTGGTCCCGGCATGCTGCACTGCCACGAGACGGTCTGCGACAGGCTTGAGCTATTGCTCACCCCTTGAGCGTATGCTCTCATCCGCCGATGCGAACCCTGACGCCTGCGCCAGAGCTGATCATCTTCGACTGCGACGGAGTGCTCGTCGACAGCGAACTGCTGAGCTGCCAGTCGCTGGCCGATGTTCTGGCACTGTCGGGCATCGAGCTTGGTGTGGAGCAGGCGCTTGAGCTTTTTCTGGGCCGCAGCACCAAGGCGGTGCTGCAGCATTATCGCGATCTGGGGCGGGAACTGCCCGACACCTTCCTCGCTGACCTGAAGCAGAAGCTGCGCCAGACGTTTGCGTCCGCGCTGCAGCCGATCGCAGGCATCGCCACGGTGCTGGCAGAGCTGCAATTGCCGTTCTGCGTGGCGTCGTCGAGCGACCTCGATCGGGTCAGGTTCTCGCTCGAGATGACGGGCCTCGCGGCCTATTTCGGCGACCGGCTCTACAGCGCGGAGATGGTGGTGCGCGGCAAGCCGGCGCCGGATCTGTTTCTCTACGCAGCCGAGAAGATGGGCGTGCGGCCCGCTCGGGCGCTCGTCATCGAGGACAGCGTCAGCGGCGTCCAGGCGGCCAAGGCGGCCGGCATGACGGTCTGGGGATTTGCCGGCGGCAGCCATTATCAGGGCCGCGATGGCCGTGCCATATTGCAGTCTGCCGGCGCGGACCGCGTGTTCGAACGGATGCAGGATTTTGGCAAGGACCGATAGCGATCCGTCATGGCGGCCAACGACACCGAAAAATCCCGTCTCGACGAGGCCGCGCGCGCCGGCTGGCTGTATTTCATCGCCGGCCACACCCAGGACGAGATCGCCAGGATGCTGCAGGTGTCGCGCGCCTCGGCGCAGCGGCTGGTCTCGCTGTGCCTGGCCGAGCGTCTGATCACCTTCCGGCTCGAACATCCCATCGCCTCCTGCATGGAGCTTGCGGCGAAGCTGAAAAGCCGGTTCGATCTTGTGCATTGCGATGTGGTGCCGACCGATCCGGCGCAGGCTTCCGCCAACGCCGGCATCGCCGAACGCTGCGCCAATCTGCTCGAGATCACGCTGCGTGCGGAGACGCCCGTCATCATTGCGCTCGGCACCGGGCGCGCCGTGCGGGCCGCGGTCGAGCGGGTGTCGCCGATCGACCGTCCCGAGCATCAGATCGTGTCGCTGGTCGGCAACATCCTGGCCGACGGCTCAGCGAGTTTCTTCGACACCGTCGGCCGGCTCGCCGATCGCACCGGGGCGCGGCATTATCCGATGCCGCTGCCGTTTCTGATGGCCTCGGGACACGAGCGCGACCAGATGGTCCGCATCGATGCCATCACCAAGGTCCAGGCGGTGGCGGCCAAGGCCGATCTGCGGCTGGTCGGCCTCGGACAGATGGACCAGAAGGCGCAGATGCATGTCGACGGCTTCGTCACCCGCGAGGAACTGTACGAGATGATGCGCCTGGGCGCCGTCGGCGAGGTCACCGGCTGGGCGTTCGACGCCAAGGGGCGGCTGATCAAGGGCGGCACCAACCGCAGGCTGACCAGCATTCCGCCGGAGGTGCCAGTGAAGGCCGCCACCATCGCAGCCGCGCTTGGGCCGGCCAAGATCCCGGCGATCCGCGCCGCGCTCACCGGCCGCCTGATCAACGGGCTGATTACCGACGAGGCCACCGCGCAAGCGATCCTGGCGTGATGGCACTGTAAGCGCAGCGCACCCGCCGCAACCTCGCCCCGCTTGCGGGGAGAGGTCGCATCGCATCGAAGATGCGATGCGGGTGAGGGGGACTCACCGCATGCGAGTCTCGTAGAGACTCCCCCTCACCCCGACCCTCTCCCCGCAAGCGGGGCGAGGGGGCGCACTGCATTCCGCGCATGAGTTCACCCGTCAACTCCAGCTCTCTTGCAACGATTGGCGCCCGCGCTCCCGCAGCGCACAACGTCACGGCGCGGCGGCGTGCTTGACAAAGCCCGAACGCTGTAGTGAACATCAGCTCAACGCGTGGGCATATGTTCACACGCGAGGAGAGGGAGGACACCGTGAAGACAGTCTTCACTAAAAGAAACATGCTGGGCGCCCTGATGGGTGCGGCCGCGCTCTGCGTCTCGGCTCCGTCATTCGCCGAGACCACCCTGACCATCGCCACCGTCAACAATGGCGACATGATCCGGATGCAGGGGTTGACGGCCGAATTCACCAAGGCCAATCCCGACATCACCGTGAAATGGGTGACTCTGGAAGAGAACGTGCTGCGCCAGCGCGTCACCACCGATATCGCCACCAAGGGCGGCCAGTTCGACGTGCTGACCATCGGCACCTACGAGGTCCCGATCTGGGCCAAGAAGGACTGGCTAGTGCCGCTCGACAAGCTCGGTGCCGATTACGACGCTGCCGACCTGCTGCCCAAGATCAAGGACGCGGTCTCCGTCGACGGCAAGCTGTTCGCCGCGCCGTTCTATGGCGAGAGTTCGATGGTGATGTACCGCACCGACCTGTTCGACAAGGCCGGGCTGAAGATGCCGGACAGCCCGACCTGGGACTTCGTCGTCGACGCCGCCAAGAAACTGACCGACAAATCCGGTGGCGTGTACGGCATCTGCCTGCGCGGCAAGGCCGGTTGGGGCGAGAACATCGCGTTTTTGACCGCGATGGCCAATTCCTTCGGCGCGCGCTGGTTCGACGAGAAATGGCATCCGCAGTTCGACCAGCCGGAATGGAAGAAGACGCTCACGACCTATGTCAATCTGATGAAGGAAGCCGGACCTCCCGGCGCCAGCTCCAACGGCTTCAACGAGAATCTCGCGCTGTTCGATGCCGGCAAATGCGCGATGTGGATCGATGCGACCGTGGCGGCTTCGTTCGTGACCAATCCGAAGGACTCCAAGGTCGCCGACAAGGTTGGATTTGCGATGGCGCCCAACACCGGCCTCGGCAAGAACGCGAACTGGCTGTGGGCCTGGAATCTGGCGATCCCCGCCGGCTCCAAGAAGATCGATGCGGCCGAGAAGTTCATCGCCTGGGCCACCAGCAAGGACTACACCAAGCTGGTCGCCGCCAAGGAAGGCTGGGCCAACGTGCCGCCGGGCACCCGCACCTCGCTGTACAAGAACGAAGACTATTTGAAGGTGGCGCCGTTCGCGAAGCCGACCTTGGCCTCGATCGACGCGGCGGATCCGAACAAGCCGACGGTGAAGCCGGTGCCGTATGTCGGCGTGCAATATGCGGCGATTCCGGAATTCCAGGGCATCGGCACCACGGTCGGCCAACAGTTTTCGGCCGCACTTGCGGGCTCGATGACAGTGGACGCGGCGCTCGCCGCGGCGCAGGCCTCGACCGAACGTGAAATGAAGCGGGCCGGCTACATCAAGTAGGCGCGTGTCGAAATCAGCTCAGCGAAACTCCTCCCGAGCTGACACTTGCGGCCATCCCTTGCTTGGTTTTTGGTCTGGGATGGCCGCTTTTTCACACTCTCTCCCTCGTTGGAGCCCGTAGGGTGGGCAAAGGCGCAACGCGCCGTGCCCACCACTCGAAAGCTTTACAGATGATGGTGGGCACGCTTCGCTTTGCCCACCCTACAGTCTTCGTCATTGCGAGGAGCCGAAGGCGACGAAGCAATCCAGACTTCCGTCTCGCTTCTGGATTGCTTCGCTTCGCTCGCAATGACGGTTCCATCGACACGAGCGGGGAACGAACGCATGGCCACCAGACAGACGCAAGTGCTGGCGCGGGCGCTGCTGACACCGGCGGTCGCGCTGCTGTTCATCTGGATGATCGTTCCGCTTGCGCTGACGATCTACTTCTCGACCCTGCATTACAGCCTGCTCGACCCCGGCTCCGAGAGCTTCGTCGGGCTGGAGAATTTTCGCTACTTCCTCACCGATCCCGCTTTTCTCGCCTCGCTGCAGAACACTCTGGTGCTGGTCGGCTCGGTGCTTCTGCTCACCATCGGGCTCGGCATTCCCCTGGCGCTGTTGCTCGACCAGCCGGTGATCGGCCGCAGCCTGGTGCGGCTGATGGTGATCGCACCGTTCTTCGTGATGCCGACCGTAAGCGCACTGGTCTGGAAGAACCTGTTGATGCATCCGGTCTCCGGCCTGTTCGCCTGGATCGCCACGCTGTTCGGCGCCACGCCAATCGACTGGTTCACCGACGCGCCGCTGTTTTCGATCATCCTGATCGTGGCCTGGCAGTGGCTGCCATTCGCGACGCTGATTCTTCTGACCGCGATGCAATCGCTCGACGAGGAGCAGAAGGAGGCGGCCGAAATGGACGGCGCCGGCGCGGTGTCGCGCTTCATCTATCTGACGGTGCCGCATCTGGCGCGTCCGGTCACCGTGGTGATCCTGATCGAGACCATCTTCCTGCTCACGGTGTTCGCCGAGATCTTCGTCACCACCGGCGGCGGTCCCGGCATGCAGACCACCAACATCGCCTTCCTGGTCTATGCCCAGGCGCTGATCCAGTTCGACGTCGGCAACGCCTCGGCCGGCGGGCTGGTCGCGGTCGTCATCGCCAACATCGTCGCGTTCTTCCTGGTCCGCATCGTCGGCCGCAATCTGGAGTCCTGACCATGGCGCGCAAGGTCACCGGACGCAGCGTATTGATCTCGACACTCGCCGCCTGGCTGCTCGGCTTTCTGATCTTCTTCCCGATCCTGTGGATGGTGCTGACGAGTTTCAAGACCGAACTCGAGGCCTTTGCCAACCCGCCATCGTTCCTGTTGTTTCACTGGACCACCGAGAACTACGCCACCGTGCAGGAGCGCAGCGACTATCTGCACCACGCCTTCAATTCGATCGTGATCGCCGGCGGCTCGACGCTGGTTGCGCTGTTGATTGCAATCCCGGCGGCCTGGTCGATGGCGTTCTCGCCGACCAAGCGCACCAAGGACATCCTGCTCTGGATGCTGTCGACCAAGATGATGCCGCCGGTCGGCGTTCTCGTGCCGATCTACCTGATCTACCGGGATTTCGGCCTGCTCGACACCCGCATAGGCCTGGTCTTCCTGCTCTGTCTCGGCAACCTGCCGATCGTGATCTGGATGCTGTTCACCTATTTCAAGGAAATCCCCAAGGACATCCTGGAAGCAGCACGCATGGATGGCGCCACCATCGGGCGCGAACTGATCTATGTGCTGACGCCGATGGCGATCCCGGGCCTTGCCTCGACCATGCTGCTCAACCTGATCCTGGCCTGGAACGAGGCGTTCTGGACCCTGAACCTGACCACCCTGGATGCGGCGCCGCTGACCACATTCATCGCCTCCTATTCTTCCCCGGAAGGTCTGTTCTGGGCAAAACTGTCGGCGGCCTCGACGCTCGCGGTCGCGCCGATCCTGATCATCGGCTGGTTCAGTCAGAAACAGCTCGTCCGCGGCCTGACATTCGGCGCAGTGAAGTAACAAGAGGGGCCGACCATGGGACGGATCACGTTGCAAGGGGTGCAGAAATCGTTCGGCCCGGTGCACATCATCAAGGGCGCCGATCTCGAGGTCCCGGACGGCGCTTTCGTCGTGTTCGTCGGTCCCTCCGGATGCGGCAAGACCACCTTGCTGCGGCTGATCGCGGGGCTCGAAGACGTCAGCGGCGGCAAGATCCTGATCGACGGCAAGAACGTGGTCGACGTGCCGCCCGCCAAGCGCGGCCTGTCGATGGTGTTCCAGTCCTACGCGCTGTATCCGCATATGAGCGTGCGCGGCAACATCGCGTTCGGCCTGAAGATGGCGGGGCTGCCCAAGGACGAGATCAACCGCAAGGTCGAGGCGGCCGCCGCCACCTTGAACCTGACGCCATATCTGGATCGCAAGCCGCGGGAGCTGTCCGGCGGCCAGCGCCAGCGGGTCGCGATCGGGCGGGCCATCGTGCGCGAGCCGAAGGCGTTCCTGTTCGACGAACCCTTGTCCAATCTCGACGCCGCGCTGCGGGTGCAGATGCGGCTCGAGGTGACCCGGCTGCAGAAAGAGCTCGGCACCACAGCGATCTACGTCACCCACGACCAGGTCGAGGCCATGACCATGGCCGACAAGATCGTGGTGCTGAACGCCGGCAAGATCGAGCAATATGGCTCGCCGCTCGAACTCTACGAGCGGCCCACCAATCTGTTCGTCGCCGGCTTCATCGGTTCGCCGAAAATGAACTTCATCACCGGTGAGCCCGCCGCCCAACGCGGCGCCACCACCATCGGTGTGCGGCCGGAGCATTTTCGGGTCAATGCCGATGGCCAAAGCTCTTCGAATCAAGCCTGGCCGGGCAAGGTCATCATCGCCGAGCATCTCGGCAGCGACACGTTTCTCTATGTCGATGCCGGACCGCTCGGAACGCTCACGGTGCGGTGCGCGGGTGAGATCGGCGTCAAGATGGGGGACACCGTCCTGCTCTCGCCCGATCCCAACCGGGTGTACCGCTTCGACGCCAGCGGCAATGCGGTTCATGTGTGAAAGGTGACGCCCCCTCCGGGTGTCAACAGGGAAGACGGACGACGACCATGTATCTGGAAAAATTCAAGCTCACTGGTAAGACCGCGCTGATCACAGGCGCCGGACAGGGCATTGGCCTGGCCTGCGTCGAGGCGCTGGCGGAGGCCGGCGCCAAGGTCGTGATCGCCGACCGCGACGCCAAGATCGCGGCGTCGGCGCAGGCCGAGATGAAGGCGAAGGGCTACGACACCGAGATCGCGATCATGGACGTCACCGATTCGGCCCGCGTCACCGAGGTCGCCGACGAGATGGTGGCGCGGCTGGGCAAGGTCGACATCCTCGTCAACAATGCCGGCATCGCCCGCAGCGAGACCCCTGCGGAGACGGTTGCCGACGAGCATTGGCTGAACGTGCTCGACGTCAACCTCAACGGCACCTTCTGGTGCTGCCGCGCCTTCGGCAACCACATGCTGGCCGCCAAATCCGGCACCATCGTCAATATCGGCTCGATGTCCGGCTTCATCGTCAACAAGCCGCAGGAGCAGTGCTTCTAC
>Ga0302322_100006591_pt1 | contig 10312 bp, 8 predicted proteins | sample Fen_T0_2_FD_203757 | JGI IMG/M metagenome (GOLD analysis project Ga0302322, IMG submission 203757) | Peat permafrost microbial communities from Stordalen Mire near Abisko, Sweden - Fen_T0_2 | ecosystem: Environmental > Terrestrial > Soil > Wetlands > Permafrost | place: Sweden: Abisko... | reverse complement strand
AAGCCAAAGACACTCTACCCCAGAATTACTGGGCATCGAGATGAATGTCCCGTAATGCCCGGCGGCTTGACCATTTGCCGACAATAAGGCAATTGACGGGCGGCGAGGGTCCGTGAAACAACAAGCAATAACAAAGCCTTATAGAGCAATTCCGCGCGAGGGTCAAATTGCCGCGGTCTGGATTCGCGCGTCTTCCGGTAATCGGCGCCGCGGCTGGCTCACGCTCGCAGGGCTGGCAATTCCCGTGGCGCTCGGCCGGGGCGGGATCCTGGCCAACAAGCGGGAGGGCGACGGCGGCACCCCGCGGGGCACATTTTGCCCGCGCCTTCTGTGGTGGCGCGCCGACCGCCATCCCCGGCCGCGAACGTTCCTGCCGGTCCGTCGCATCGGGCCTGCCGACGCCTGGTGCGAGGATCCTACCGACCGGCGTTACAATCAGCCGGTCCATTTACGCAACGGCGAAAGCGACGACCGGCTTCGGCGCGACGATCATCTGTATGATTTCATCATCGAGATCGACCACAACACGCGCCCGCGCATTGCCGGTCGGGGCAGCGCCGTCTTCCTGCATCTGGCGCGGCCGCATTTCGGACCGACCGCAGGATGCGTGGCGATGACGCAACCGGCGATGCTGCGCCTGCTGCGGCGGCTCGGCCCGCGAACGAGGATCATCATCAGCTAGCCGCAGCCGAGGACTTGAAAAATCGCGATCAGCGATGGCCAAAGATCGCAGAACCCACGCGAATATGCGTGGCGCCGAACTGGATCGCGATGGCGAAGTCTGCGCTCATGCCCATCGACAGATTGATCAAGCCATTGCGCGCGGCGATCTTGGCGGTCAGCGCGAAGTGCGGCGCTGGCGCTTCGCTGACTGGCGGGATGCACATCAGGCCGGAAATCGCCAGGCCGTAATTATCGCGGCAATCCGCAATGAACGCGTCGGCATCGGCCGGCGCAATGCCGGCCTTCTGGGCTTCCTCGCCGGTATTGATCTGGACGAACAATTGCGGCTGCTTGTTCTGAGCGACGACTTCCTTGGCCAGGGCCTGGCACAGGCTTGGCCGGTCCACCGAATGGATTGCGTCGAACAGCGCTACCGCCTCCTTCGCCTTGTTGGATTGCAGCGGTCCGATCAGATGCAGCGCCAGACCGCGATGTGTCGACAGCAGTGCCGGCCACTTCGCCTTCGCTTCCTGCACACGATTTTCACCGAATACGCGCTGTCCGGCGAGAATGACCGGCTCGATCGCGTCAGCCTCGAACGTCTTCGACACCGCGATCAAGGTCACGGAGGCGCGCTCGCGCCGTGCCTCTGCACAGGCGCGCGCGATCTCTCGCTCGACAGCCGCCAGCGCGGGAGGTGAAGGCGAGGTTAAGTTTGCGGGATCTTGAGAAGCCATTGGGGTCCGGCGATGGGTAGATTTACGGGTTTGACAGCAATTTTACGGAGTTCGGGAAAGGCTTTTTCAACCCTCCGCTCTACCCTCGTTTTCGGGGGTAAGGGGGACGAAGATGCCAAGCATCCGCTTCAACCGCAATAGACTGAGACTCAAGCGGCTTCTCGGGATACGGGCCCGCTTGGCTCTGCTGGCGCTGATCCTGGTGGCGCCGCTGATGCTTGAACGCGTGCGCTCGCTGGAGAGTGCTCGGACCCGGCAGATTGCGCTTGCGAGCGAAGAATTCTCCGGCCTTGCCAAGCGCAGCGCCGACACCCAGCGCGAAGTGATCACGTCGGTCGAAACGCTGTTGAAATCCGCCGCCTATGTGCGCGCCTCGGCAGCCGGGGTCAGCCGTAGTTGCGACATTCTGCGGGCAAGCCTGCCGGTCAAGCTGCCCTGGATCCGCAACGTCATGATCGCCGGAAAGGACGGCCGGATCCAGTGTTCGACCACAAATGCCTATGTCGGGCTCGATCTCAGCGACCGCGGTTATCTTCAGAAAGCACAGACGACGCACGATTTCGTGTTCAGCGATTTCCTGCTCTCCAGGCCGGAGCAAATACCGGTCGTGATCGCCGCCTATCCGGTCTCGGCCATCACTGGCGAAGCTGATGCGGTGATCCTCGCGAGCGTCAATCTGGACTGGCTGTCCAAGCTCATGAGCAATCTGGGCGATCGCGCCGGCATCTCCGCAGTTCTGGTCGACAGCACCGGAATCGTACTGGCAGCGCCGACCGACCAGGCCAGCTTCGTCGGCCGTTCGCTCGACAGCGTACCGCTGCTGTCTGCGATTGCGGAAACAGCGATGGGCTCCGACAAGGACGCCGGTGCGATGTCTTTCGTCGCCGCCGACGGCTTCAGGCGAGCGATCAACTTCACCCGGATCGCCGGCACTGGATCCCGGCTGATCATCAGCATCGACGAGACTCAGGTCACGGCCGCGATCGACCGCGACATTCGTAACGCCTATCTACAGGCAGGATTCGTCTGTCTGTTCGTTCTGCTCGGCGCGCTGATCGCCGCGGAGAAACTCATCATCCAGCCGATCGACCTGCTGGTCACGACCGCGAGGGGTTTCGGCCATGGCGATTGGTCGGCGCGCGCCGCATGCACGAGGCTGCCGTCCGAGTTCATCCCGCTGGCCAAGGCCTTCAACGCGATGGCAGCGAAGCTCGGCCAGCGCGAGCGCGAATTGATGGCAGCCAACGAGCGGCTGACCGTCATGGCCTCGATGGACATGCTGTCGGGGCTCGCCAATCGCCGCGGCTTCCAGAACCAGCTCGACTTCGAATGGTTGAGGGCGCAGCAGACCGGCGGCGAGCTGTCGCTCCTGATGATCGATGTCGATCATTTCAAGCTCTACAACGACACCTATGGACATCCCGAGGGCGACGCCTGCCTCTCGCAGCTCGGCAAGATTTTTTCCGGGATTGCCGGATCGACCATGGGATTTGCTGGCCGCTATGGCGGCGAGGAGTTCTGCCTGCTGTTGCCGAACGCCGAAGCCGGCCGCGCGCTCGATATCGGGGAGATGGTGCGCACCGCGGTGCGCGATCTGGCGCTGCCGCACACGACCTCGAGCCACCAATGCGTCACCGTCAGCGTCGGCGTCGCGTGCACGCGGCCGAACGATTCCCTGACGCCAAGAGATCTGATCGAGGCCGCGGATGCTGCGCTTTATGCGGCGAAACATCGGGGACGCAACACGGTGGTCGCGCACGGCTTCATCGAGGTGGTCGGGAGCGACGGCCGCGTGACCCAGGCGCGCTAGCGCCTTCGGCGGCGAAGTTGCACCGTGTGGCGGCGGCCGCGATGTTGTCGAGTTCGTCAATACGATCGGCCGCCAGGCAAGTTGGTGGTGCTCCATGCGACCATTGCGGGAGCCGGCCGCGGCTCCGCGGTGGGGGCATCCTGAGTCGAGGCTCCCGCCGAACAGAGCGCGAAAGCGATCGGTGAGCTCCGCTGCAGATCACAGCTATCCAGATCGCAACATTGTCAGAGATTACAACAGGGTCCGGAATCCCGCTGACGGGCCTGCCGATCCTCGAGACCAAAACGACCCGTCAGGTCCTCCCCGCGGGAGGGCCTAACCGACAGCAAGCTTACGATCGAGCTCAAGCTCGGTCACCACCCGGTTGCGACCCAGCTTCTTGGCCAGGTAGAGCGCGCGGTCGCAGCGGTCGATCAGGTCTGCCATCGATTCGCCGAATTGGAACTGACCGACGCCGACCGACACGGTGATCTGCGGCAGCACCTCTCCGGTCGAGCGTCGGGTAAACTGACACTCGGCGATGGTGCGCCGGATCCGCTCCGCAATCGTCGTGCAGGTCTCAAGGTCCGTGCTTGGCAGCACAGCAATCAGTTCCTCGCCGCCGTAGCGCGCCGGCAGGTCATTGCCGCGCACGCGCTCGCGCAGGGCCTTGGCCACCAGTCGCAACACCTGATCGCCGACGCCGTGACCGTAATTGTCATTGAACTTCTTGAAGTGGTCGACGTCGATCAGGAGCACGCTGAGCGGTTCGTCCTGTTCCATCGCCGCGATCTGTACCTGGCGGAAGAACTCTTCGAGCGCGCGGCGGTTTGGCAGTCCGGTCAGCGTATCTGTTCGCGCCCGCTGTTCCGATTTGTTCAGGGAGTCCCGGATCGTGTCGAGCTCGCGCGACTTCTCGGCGAAACCTGCTTCCAGCTTGGCAGCGCGCGCGGTGGCCTTCGCGAGTTCGCTGACGAGATTTTCGATCAGCAGCTTCGGATCGACGCCGGTACCTTTGCGATCAGAGACGCCGTCGATCGCTTCCATCTGGGTCCGGTTGTCGGCAATCGCTGCCGTCAGATATCCTTTCGCCGAATCCATCACGCCGTGCAGTTGCTGGGACACTTTGTGGACCACGGCAGCTTCGGCGCCTTGTCCTCCGATATAGGTTTCGTACAGCGCCTGATTGGTCGTCTTGTCGAACTTGCGCTTGTTACTGACCAGGATGTCGATCGCACGCTTCAAGTCCGACGACGAACCCAACGAGTATTTGAACCAGAGATGGAAATTGTTCGGCGTCGGCGGCACGCGCTGCCGCGCCATTGCGCGCATGGCTTGGTCCGCGATCGTCGTCGCGTACTCGAAATCAATCTCGTCGAACGAGGCACCAGACACGATGTGGATTGATCCCGGGTGTGAACAGGGGGCTTGGCTGCGGGAACACTGTCCCATTCAAGTCTTAACCGCGCCTCAATCCGACCCTCGACAGTGCGGCCTAGACCTACAAAAAACCCGATGAATTACCGTCACGTCGCGGCCGCCCGGAATGGTATCATCATGAGCCAACCCATTGACCGCAGCGCAGTTTTTGTGGCCTAGTCCGCCTCCTCAGATCGGCGCAAATCCTCGAAAATTATAAGCGATTCCATGACATCCGAACGCTACAATGCACGTGAAGCCGAGCCGCGCTGGCAGCGCCAGTGGGACGAGATGGCGATCTTCGCCACCAAGAACGACGATCCACGTCCTAAATACTACGTCCTCGAGATGTTTCCCTATCCGTCGGGACGCATCCACATCGGCCACGTCCGTAATTATACGCTCGGAGATGTACTGGCTCGATTCATGCGGGCCAAGGGCTTCAACGTCTTGCACCCGATGGGCTGGGACGCGTTCGGGCTGCCGGCCGAAAACGCCGCGATCGAACGCAAGGTCGCGCCTAAGGCCTGGACCTACGACAATATTGCTTCGATGAAGAAGCAGCTGCGCTCGATCGGTCTGTCGCTGGACTGGTCGCGTGAGTTTGCGACCTGCGATCCGTCCTACTACAAACATCAGCAGAAGCTGTTCCTGGATTTTCTGCGCGCAGGACTGGCCGAGCGCGAACAGCGCAAGGTGAACTGGGATCCGGTCGACATGACCGTGCTCGCCAACGAGCAGGTGATCGACGGCCGCGGCTGGCGTTCGGGCGCCGTCGTCGAACAGCGCGAGATGAACCAGTGGGTCTTCAAGATCACGAACTACGCGCAGGAACTCCTGGACGCGCTCGATACGCTCGATCGCTGGCCGGACAAGGTGCGGCTGATGCAGCGCAATTGGATCGGCCGGTCGGAGGGCCTGCTGGTCCGGTTCGCGCTCGATACGGCAACAACACCGTCCGGCGAGACGGAACTGAAGATCTTCACGACCCGGCCCGACACGCTGTTCGGCGCCAAGTTCATGGCGATCTCGGCCGACCACCCGCTGGCGCAGGCGGCCGCTGCAAGAAACCCGAAGCTTGCCGAGTTCATCGCCGATATCAAGCGCATCGGCACCGCGCAGGAGGCCATCGATACCGCGGAGAAGCAGGGCCTCGATACCGGCATCCGGGCCGTGCATCCGTTCGACCCGGACTGGAAGCTGCCGGTCTACGTCGCCAACTTCGTGCTGATGGAATACGGGACCGGCGCGATCTTCGGATGCCCGGCGCACGACCAGCGCGACCTCGACTTCGTCAACAAATACGGGCTCGGTAACACCCCCGTAGTCTGTCCTGAAGGACAGGATCCGAGTACCTTCACCATCACCAACACGGCCTATGACGGCGACGGCCGCATGATCAATTCGCGCTTCCTCGACGGCATGACGATCGAGCAGGCCAAGAACGACGTCGCAAAGCGGCTGGAAAGCGAAATCCGCGGCAATGAGGCCGTGGCGCAACGACAGGTCAATTTCCGCCTGCGCGATTGGGGCATCTCGCGTCAGCGTTATTGGGGCTGCCCGATTCCAGTGATCCACTGCGCCAAATGCGACGTCGTGCCGGTGCCGGAGCAGGATCTTCCGGTGACGCTGCCGGAAGACGTGACCTTCGACAGACCGGGCAATGCGCTCGACCACCATCCGAGTTGGAAACACGTCACCTGCCCGAGATGCGGCGGCCAAGCGCTGCGCGAAACCGACACCATGGACACCTTCGTGGATTCGTCCTGGTATTTTGCGCGCTTCACCGATCCCTGGAACGAGCAATCGCCGATCACACGCTCCGTCGCCGATCGGCTGATGCCCGTCGACCAGTATATCGGCGGGGTCGAGCACGCGATTCTACACCTGCTCTACAGCCGCTTCTTCACACGCGCGATGAAGGCGACGGGTCACATCGCTATGGACGAGCCGTTTGCCGGCATGTTCACCCAGGGTATGGTGGTGCACGAGACCTACAGGAAGGCCGACGGCACCTATGTGACCCCTACCGACGTCAAGATCGAGATCGGCGGCAACGGCCGCCGCGCCATCCTGCTCACGACCGGCGAGGACATCACGATCGGTCCGATCGAGAAGATGTCTAAGACGAAGAAGAACACGATCGATCCCGACGACATCATCGCGACCTACGGCGCAGACGTCGCACGCTGGTTCATGCTGTCGGACTCTCCGCCTGATCGCGACGTGATCTGGAGCGACGAGCGTGTGCAGGGCGCCGCGCGTTTCGTTCAACGACTGTGGCGGCTGGTGAACGAATCGAGCGAGACCAGCCAAACAGCGCCTTCCGCACGACCGGCAGATTTCGGCGCCGATGCGCTGGCGTTGCGCAAGGCGGCGCATGGCGCGCTGGACAAAGTCTCCAGCGGTATAGAGCGGTTGCATTTCAATGTCTGCCTCGCCCATATCCGCGAATTCGCCAATGCGCTGGCGGACATCCTGGCCCGCGAGACCAAGCCTGCGCCGGATCTGGCCTGGGCGGTCCGTGAATCCACACTGATCCTGGTGCAACTGTTCGCGCCGATGATGCCTCATTTGGCCGAGCAATGCTGGCAGGTGCTGGGCCAGCCCGGTCTGGTTTCGGAAGCACGCTGGCCGCAAATTGAACGCGATTTGCTGGTCGAAGACAGCGTGACTTTGGTAGTCCAGGTGAACGGCAAGAAGCGCGGAGAAGTCACAGTCGCCAGCAACGCGCCGAATCCGGAAATTGAGACTGCCGTTTTGGCGCTCGATGCGGTAAAGCTGGCGCTGGATGGCAGGCCCGTCCGCAAGGTGATTGTTGTTCCCAAGAGGATCGTGAATGTCGTTGGGTAGGTTTCGCATCGCTGCCCGGCTTCTGGCGGTGGCCGCCCTGGCGGCGCTGACGGCGGGTTGCTTTCAGCCGATGTATGCCGAACATACCGACGGCACACCGGCGCTGCGCGACAAACTGATGGGCGTCGAGATCCCGCCGGTCGACAAGCCGAACGCATCGCCGGAGGCTCGCATCGGGGTAGCGATCCGCAACGCGTTGGCGTTCAAACTTTATGGCAACGCCACCGGATCGTCGCCAACCCACCGGCTGGAAATGAAATTCCAGACCAGCCGGTCGTCACTGATCGTCGATCCCAATACCGGACTGCCTGTCAGTGAGAATGTCGGCATCGATGTGCAGTTCAACCTGATCGACAATGCCACCAACAAGTCGGTCATGACCGGGACGACGTTCGCCCGAACCTCCTACGACATTCCCGGCTCCTATCAGCGCTTCGCGCGCCAGCGCGCGTTCCGCGACGCCGAGGATCGCGCCGCACAGCAGATCGCCGAGAATATCGGGACCCGGCTGGCGTCCTTCTTCACCGCCGGTTAGGTAGGCCGCGCCGTTGGTCGCGCTGCGCGGACGAGACGTCGACGCCTTCCTCGCCCGGCCGGATTCGGCCCGGCCGATCGTTTTGCTCTATGGTCCCGATGCCGGCCTGGTGCGGGAACGTGCCGACTCCCTGCTCGCCTCCGCCGTCGACAATCCCGACGATCCGTTTTCTCTGGTGAAGCTCGATGGCGATGAACTCGCAGCCGAACCGTCGCGCCTGGTCGATGAGGCCATGACCGTGCCGCTGTTCGGCGGCCGCCGCGCCATTCGCATCCGCGCCGGCTCGCGCAGTTTCGCCAGCGGCGTCGAGACCCTCGCCGAAATGACCGTGACGGATTGCCGGATCGTGATCGAGGCCGGCGACATCAGGCCGGAGTCGCCGCTGCGCAAGGCCTGCGAACGCGCCAAGACCGCGGTCGCGATCGGCTGCTATCCCGACACCGAGCGCGAACTGGCCAAACTGATTGACGAGGAATTACGGACCGCGAATCTGCGCATCGCACCCGAGGCGCGGGCATCGCTGATGTCGCTGCTCGGCGGCGACCGCCAGGCGTCGCGCAACGAACTCCGCAAGCTCACTCTGTTCGCTCATGGCGATGGCGAGGTCACGCTCGATCACGTGATGGCCGTCGTCGCCGACGCCTCGGAGATGAAGCTCGATCCGATCGTGGACGGTGCTTTCGGCGGCAGACCGGAGCTGGTCGAAACCGAGTTCGCCAAGGCACTGGTCGCCGGCACCTATCCGGGCGTCATCGTCTCGGCGGCGCAGCGCCATGCGGCCTGGCTGCACAAATCGGCGCTCGCGGTGGCGTCGGGCACGCCGGCCTCAGCGATCCTGGAAAGTGGATTTCCGCGGCTGCATTTTTCGCGCAAGCCGAGCGCCGAAGCGGCATTGCGCAATTTCTCGCCGGCCCGGCTGCTACCCATCATCGAGCAGCTTGCCACCGCCGCTCTCGACATGCGCAAGCAGCCGACGCTGGCAGCTGCGATCGCACAGCGAACGCTGTTGTCGATCGCGGTCAATGCACGCCGGCGGGGGTGATGGCTCGGTTCGTCTCCCCTCGAGGCGAAAGGTAAGAACTACCACTTTAGCGCAGTCTTAACGAATCGTTAACCATGCTCCAGCCGGCGCATCACCTCGTCGAGCTGTTCGAGGTTGCGGTAGCTGATCTGCACGGTGCCGCCGGGATCGCGATGACTGATCGCAACGGCGAGTCCGAGGGCGTCGCTGACCCGCTTCTCCAGCGCGACCGTGTCTGCGTCCTTCGTCTTTGCTGTGCTGCCGCGCGGCTTCTGCGGCTTGCGCTCGGGAACACCCTCCTCATGCGCCAGGGCTTCGGTCTGGCGGACATTGAGTCCTTCCTTGACGATGCGCTTGGCGGCCAGAAGCGGATCCGGCAGATTGATCAGAGCCCGGGCGTGACCGGCGGAGAGTTCGCCGGTCGCGATATAGCCCTGCACTTCAGCCGGCAGCTTGGTCAGCCGCATCATGTTGGCGACATGACTGCGGCTCTTACCGACGATCTTGGCGATGTCTTCCTGGCTGCGCTGAAACTCGTTGGCCAGCGCATGATAACCTTGCGCCTCTTCCATCGCGTTGAGATCTTCGCGCTGCACGTTCTCGATGATCGCGAGTTCGAGCGCATCGCTGTCACTGACGTCGACCAGGACGATCGGCACCTCGTGCAGACCTGCGGCCTGCGATGCCCGCCAGCGACGCTCGCCGGCGATGATCTCGTAGCGATCCTGCGCGCCCTTCAACGGCCGCACCACGATTGGCTGGATCACGCCATGCTGCCGGATCGAGGCGCCCAGTTCGGCGAGTTCGGCTTCGGAAAAGCTGCGGCGCGGGTTGCGCGGGTTGGGCTTCAGGAATTCGATCGGCACTTTGCGCTGGCCGCGCGGCCGCTCGGCCGGCGCAGCCGCCTCGCGGCCGACGTCGCCGATCAGACTTGCAAGACCGCGGCCCAATCGTGATGGGCGCGCTTCATCGGCCATCGCCAGCTCCCTTGGATTCAACTACCCTGCTCCCGATGATCGTCGATCCGGGACGCGGAAAACCCCGCCGATCCCGGACTGCTGTTGCAGGGAGCGATGTCGCCTGCGCCGAACCGATCAATGCGCCTTGAGATCGCGCTCGCGCTGGATCACCTCGGTCGCGAGCTTCAGATACGCGTCGCTACCGACGCATTTGAGATCGTAGACCAGCACCGGCTTGCCGTAGGACGGCGCTTCGGAGATGCGGACGTTGCGCGGGATCACCGTGTCGTAAACCTTCGGCCCCATGAACTGGCGCACGTCGGCGACGACCTGGTT
>Ga0302322_100006589_pt1 | contig 10313 bp, 8 predicted proteins | sample Fen_T0_2_FD_203757 | JGI IMG/M metagenome (GOLD analysis project Ga0302322, IMG submission 203757) | Peat permafrost microbial communities from Stordalen Mire near Abisko, Sweden - Fen_T0_2 | ecosystem: Environmental > Terrestrial > Soil > Wetlands > Permafrost | place: Sweden: Abisko... | reverse complement strand
AGGAACAGAAGACGATCTCGCTCAACCTCGAGCAGCGCCAGGCACTCAAACTGGCCGATGACGAGTTCAAAAAGAAAATGGATGAGGAACGTGATCTTCTGGCCAAGGCCAACTTCGCCACGCACGAGGTGAAACTCGACTCAGTGCTGAAGGCAGAGAGCAGCGGGCCCAAGGAAGCCCCTGCCACCAAGGATGATGGCGACACGGATGCGCCGCCTGATGCGGAAACGCAAAGCAAACTCGACGTGCATCTGCGCGAGACGCTCCGGGTGGTGACCGACGCGCTGCGGCTGAACCAGGATCCGCAGTATTGGGCGGATGGCCGGGCGCCCATCACCGCCACCACCCCGCTACACAAAGGCTAGGAAGAAGCGGTCGCGCCCGGTCAGGTCACGCAGCGACTCCGTCCGGGCATAGCCCGACTGCGCCGCCAGTTCCAGCAACTGCGCATGCTGGCTTATGCCGGTTTCGCAGGCAAGTAGGCCGGTCCCGGTCAAATAGCGCCGGGCCTCACTGATGATCAGTTTGAGCGCCGCCACGCTGTCCAACCCGGCCGAGAGGGCCAGCGTGGGCTCAAAGTCTTTCACCTCGGGCTGAGCCGCCAGCACTTCCTGATCCGACAAGTAAGGCGGGTTCGCGACAATCAATTCGAACTGTTCCCCGGCCGCAACGCCGGAGAACCAGTCCGCCCGCACGCAGCGCACGCGTGCGCTCAGTCCGTTGGCCTCCGCATTTTCCCGTGCCAGCACCAGGGCATCCTCGCTCTTATCCACCGCGGTGACCAGGGTGGCGGGATAAATCCGGGCCAAGGCCAGGGCGATGGCTCCGGTGCCGGTGCCAAGATCGAGAATCCTGGCCGGCGCCGCGGTCAATCGCTGCGTGACCAACTCGACCAGGTGCTCGGTTTCGGGCCGGGGAATGAGCGCCCGCTTGTCCACCTTGAGCTTCAGCCCGGAAAACTCCACCGCGCCCATGATGTATTGCAACGGTTCACGGTTGCCGCGCCGCTTCACCAAGGGACGGATCCTTTCCAATTCACCCTCGGACAACGGCCGCTCGAACTGCAGGTAGAGCTGCATCCGCTTCAGCCCGAGCGCGTGACCGATGAGCAGTTCCGCATTGAGCCGGGCTGATTCCACGCCGCGTTTGTCGAAGAACTCGGTCGTGCGCTTGATGATCTCGAGAACCGTGAGCATGATCACTCGTCGTCGCTGGCCGGACGCCGGGGCTGCGGCAGCGGTCCACCCGTCAACTCGGCCAATTTTTCCTCAAAGGCCGCCCGCTGCAGGGCCTGGATCAGGGGATCAATATTCCCTTCCATGACCGCCGGCAGGCTGTAGAGCGTGAGGCCGATGCGGTGGTCGGTGACGCGGTTCTGCGGAAAATTATAGGTGCGGATGCGCTCGCTGCGGTCACCCGTGCCGATCTGGTTGCGCCGCTGGGCCGCATACTTGGCGTGTTCCTCGTCTTCTTTCAGCTTGAGTAGGCGCGAGCGCAGCACCGCCATCGCCCGGGCCTTGTTCTTGATCTGGGAACGATCGTCGGCGCAATACACCGTCAGGCCGCTGGGCCGGTGGACGATGCGCACGGCCGAGTCGGTGGTATTCACCCCCTGCCCGCCCGGCCCGCTGGCCCGCTGGACGGTGATTTCCAAGTCCTGCGGATCGATCTGCACATCCACCTCCTCGGCCTCCGGCAGCACCGCCACGGTGACGGTGGAGGTGTGGATGCGCCCGTTCGCCTCGGTGACGGGAACGCGCTGCACCCGCTGGACACCGCTCTCGTATTTGAGCTGCTTGTAGACGTGCTCGCCGGTGATGAGGAAGATGACCTCCTTGAACCCGCCCCGGTCGGACCCACTCGAACTCATGGGCTGGATCTTCCAGCCGCGCCCCTCGGCATAACGGGTATACATCCGGTAGAGCTCGGCGGCAAACAGGCTCGCCTCGTCCCCGCCGGTGCCTGCGCGGATCTCGAACACCGTGTTGCGCGAATCGGCCGGTTCGGGCGGAATCATCGCCAGCAGCACCGCCTGCTGCAGGGTGACCCGCCGGGCCTGCAGTTCGGGCAGTTCCTGCTGGGCCAGGGCGCGCAGTTCGACATCCGCCGACGGGTCCTTGAGCAAGGCGGCATGTTCGGCCAATTCGCGGCTCAGGCGCGCGTAGGCCTGGTAATCCTCGAGCATGCGTCGCAAGCCCTGCTGCTCGCGGGAAATCTCCGTCGCCTTGCGCGCATTGGTGTAGAAGGAAGGCTCCGCCATCTGCGCATCGAGTTCGTCGAGGCGGCGCTGGAACGGGGTGATGTCTGGCAGTGTGTCCATGCTGGAAGGAAGCGGGAAATTGCGAATTGCCTCAGCCGCAGGGCGCGGCTTTATCAAAGGCCAAACCAACGGCGGCTAGCACCGTCTAGTAGAAAATATTCGCGATGGCCTCTACCCTCTTCACTCAGAACATCATCGCCTGTGTTTGGGATTTTGACAAGACATTGATCCCGGACTACATGCAGGCGCCGCTTTTCCGCCGTTACGGCGTGGACGAGGCCACCTTCTGGGCGGAAACCAATGCACTGGTGGAGAATTACCGCCGGCGCGGCTACCACATCGCCCCCGAGATCGGCTACCTGAACCACCTGTTGACCTATGTGCTGGCCGGCAAGATGGCGGGCCTGAGCAACAAGGTGCTGCGCGAGTGCGGGGCCGAGATAAAGTTCTACCCCGGGCTCCCCGGCTTCTTCGAAACCTCCCGCGCCTGGGTCAAGGCCAAGCCCGAATACGCCAAGCATGAGATCCTGCTGGAGCACTACATCGTGAGCACCGGCTTGGCCGAAATGATCCGGGGCAGCGCCTTGGCGCCTTACCTCGACGCCGTGTGGGGCTGCGAATTCATCGAGAATCCGCTTCAACCCGGCTTTCTCAAGCAAAACGAATTCCCGATCGAGGCGGCGGCGGAGATCGCCCAGATCGGCATCATGATCGACAACACGACGAAGACCCGGGCCATCTTCGAGATCAACAAGGGCACCAACCGCAATCCCGCCATCGATGTGAATGCGAAGGTCACCCCGGAGGACCGCCGTATTCCGCTGCAGAACATGATCTATATCGCCGACGGCCCGAGTGACGTGCCGAGCTTTTCCGTCATCAAGAAAGGCGGGGGTAAGGCCTATGCGGTCTACAATCCGGCAGTCCGGGCGGAGTTTGAGCAAAATGACCGCCTGCGGCAGAACGGACGCATCGACCATTACGGACCGGCGGATTATTCTGAAAGCAGTGCCACCGCCAACTGGCTGCATCTGCAGATTGAAAAAATCTGTGACCGGATCGTGGCTGATCGCGAAGCGGCCGTCGCTTCCCGCGTCGCCCGCCCCCCCCGCCATTTGAATCTTACTCCCGAGGAAGAGACCGCGCGCAAAACTGCCAAGCAGCCCAAGCAATCCACCTTCCTGGAGTGATTCTCCGTCCGGTCGCCTATCGATCGCGCAAAAAAACGCCGCCTGAGTAAGGCGGCGTTTTGCTGGAAGAATTGCGGACCGGTTTAGCCCGAGCGGCTGACCGTGGAAGGATCAATCGGCTGCGGCGTCGTGGTGGCCGGCGGCGGGGTCGTAGGCGGCGGGGTCGTCGTCTCGGTGGCCGGCGGGGTGGTGCTGGCCGGCGGCGTCGTGTTCAGCGAAGAGTTCACCTGGGTCGTGGTCGCCTGCTGCTGCGTGGCGGTGGTAGTCGCCTGGGTCGCAGTGGTCGCCGCCTGCGTGGCGGTAGTTGTCGCCTGCGTTGCGCTCTGGGCAGCGGTCGAAGAGGACTGGGTCGCGGCGGCTTGCACGGTGGTGGAACTGGCCGCAGTCGAGACCGCGGCTGCATTGCTACCGGTTGCAGTCGAGACTGCGGCGGCAACCGTTGATACGCTGGTGTTGGTAGCCTGGGCAACCGCCGCCGCGACCGTGGCCTGAGAGGTCGTGCTTGAGTTACCTGCGGTAGCCATGCTGGTCGCTACGGACGCGGCAACCTGGGTCGCCTGGCTCGGCACCGTGGCCGCCACCGCAGCGGCAATGGTCGCACCCGATTGGGTCGCCGCCTCACTGCCACCAGTGGAGGTGATGGCGGCCGTGGTTACGGACGCGGCGATCGAGGCCGCCTGGGTCGGAGCAACTGCCGCCGTGGCCGATGCAACCGCCGCCGCCTGCGACGGGGCAGCCGTCGTTGCAGCCGACGCAATGGCGGCCGCCTGGGTCGGGGCCACCGCGGTCGTGGCCGCTGAAATCGATGCCGCTGCGGCGGGCGCCGCGGTGGTTGCCGTGGAAGCGATGCTGGCAGCCTGGGTCGGAGCGCCGGTAGTGGCAGCGGCGGCGATGTTCGAGGCCGCGGCAGAAGTTGCGGCCGCAATTGAAGCCGTCGTGGCGCCCGTAGCATTGGTTGCGGTGGTCACTGCCGTCTGAACCGCGGTTTGCACAACTGCCGTGGTCTGGGCCGGTGCGGTGGCGGTGGCGGTCTGAACGACCGCGGCAGTCGCATTCGGGACTGCGGCCACGGTGGTCGCAACGACCGCGGAAAGCTCGGAGTTGGCCGTGGCGGCGTTGACGTTGAAGGACCCTGGATTGTTCGCCACGGTGGCGACGGCAGCGGTCGCGATGGTCACAGCGTTTTCCACCACGGCCTGCTGGGCGGGGGTGAGGGAGGAGACCGCCTGCGCATTACCACCATTGGCGGATAGCGAAACCTGGCCGGCGGTAATAGTGACGGGGAGTGAGCCGGGAACGGAAGATTGGATCGAAACCGAGCCCGTTCCGGTCACGACCGTGTAGTTAACGCCGGCAACATTGACGGTGAAGACCGTGCCGCGAGCGGCGGCAACGCCCTTCGGGGTGCGGACGCCATAATCGTTGATGCTCCGCTTGGTCGGGTCGAGGGACGAAACCAGGTTACCGGATTTCAGATTGAGCAGCGCGCTCTGCTTCGTGATGGTCGACGAGGCATCGGTCACATTGGACAGTTTTTCCAATTCGACATGGGAATTGGGCTTAATGGTGGCGACCGCGCCGCCCATGGGCTGGAGATACACCTCCGTGCCATCCCCCGTGATGACGGTGGCTCCCTGCGGCAGATCATCACCCACCGCGAGTGCCGTGGGCACGGCTGCTCCGGGCAGCTGCACTTGGGCGGCAGTCCCGCTTATCTTGAGAACTTTGGCGCTTGCTTGGTTTACAGCCGAAAAAGCCGAGGCTGCGGACATAACCGCCACGGCGGCGGCAAAGATAAGGGCGAGGGATTTTTTCATGATAAGAAGATGGATTGTGCAGGTAATATGCACTTATCAAACCCCCCATGCAGGGCAAGCAGTTATTCCCAAAAATCATTTACCACCTATGAAGCAGGCCCCGAGTGCGCAGTATTGATGCCGTTTGGTGCTAGTCTTGATCAGTCAGTTGATGGGCCAGCCAGCCTGCAGCCTATTTCTCCTTCATTTTATAGACGCCATCCCAGTTCTCGCTGGGGGGCTCTATTTTGTAATGCGCCGAGATTTCCGCGTAAACAATGGAGGGATTGCTGAGCACTCCAGGTGTTCGTCCCGGGACATTCGGCTCCAAGGCAGCACTGCGGCCAAAAAGTGCCATGGCCCCGTCCCAATCACGCGCGTAGTATTTTTCCAGGCCGCCACTGAATAGATCGATGCAGGCCCGTGTGTCCGCAGTGACCCATTCCTTCAAGCCGGTGATTTCAAAGATTTCCACGGCTTGGGCCCGCCCCTTGACCACGATGCGCCCGAGCGGACGGAAGACCACGCGATCGCCGCCATGCTGTTCGCACTGCCGTTTTGTTGCGGCGGTGCACATGGTATAGGCACCCCAACTCTTCGCTCCCGACTCCATGCGTGCGGCCAGATTAACATCGTCCCCCATCATGGTGTAGTTGAAGCGGGTGCGGCTGCCCATGTTGCCAATGACACAGGGGCCGCTGTTCAGGCCGATGCGCGATTGCATGCCCCAGACCAACTCGGGCCACTTGTCGCCTTCGCCGCGCCACTTTTCCCGCAATTCGCCCAACCGGCGGTGCACGCGCTGGGTGGCGACGCAAGCGCGGTAAGCGTGGTCACTGAGCGCGATCGGGGCCCCGAACATCGCCACCACGGCATCGCCGATGTATTTGTCGAGCGTGCCACCCTCTTCCTGCACGATGTCGGTGCAGACCGTGAGATATTCGTTCATCAACTCAACCAACCGGTCCGGAGGCAACACCTCGGAAAAGCCGGAGAATCCCTGGATGTCGCTGAAATACGCCGTGATTTCCTCGAGATGTCCGCCCAACCGGGGCGGCGTGCCTGCCTTGACGAGGCGGTCGACCAATTGGGGCGAGACGTAGGAGCCAAACATGCCCTTGATTTCCTGCCGGCCCCTGAATTCCACCAGTGCGCGCCGGCCAATGACGACAAACTGCAACCCGACGAACCCCAGCGAGGGCGCCACCATCGGCAGCCACCAGCTTTTCCAAATCCACATACCCATGGCCAATGCAGTATAACTCACCAGCCCAAGCACGGCTCCTCCGCAGAGCACCAAGACCGAACGATCAGCCACGAACACAATGCCCAGATAACCCAGAACAACCGCCGTCATCCAGATGAACCAAGCGGGCACCGGCCATGTATAATCGTGGGCGAGAACATTGTTGATCAAATTCGCGACCACGAAGGTCAGCGGAGTCAATTCGCTCAGCGGGCTCGGCCCAGCGTCAGCCTTGCCCCTCACGGTCTGCCCGATGAGCACGATCTTATCCTTCATGTCCGGCGGTGCGGTCTCAGGTTTCTTGTTCTCGAGATGCAGTTCGCTCAAGGCGACGAGCACCGAACCATAGTCATAAGCCGGCAGATCTGTGGTGCGCCCCGTTTTGTCGAAGCGGTAGTTGAGGAGAAAGCAGCCGCGTTCATCCACCGGCAGGCGGAAGGTGCGGCCCGCGGCTGAAAAGGCCACCGCGTCTCCCAGCGTCACATGCACGTCCTCGGTTTTGACATCATACAGCGAGAGGAGAATTTGCAGCGAGAGCGACGGGAAGGCCTGCTTGCCCACGCGCACCACGAGAGGAATTTCCCGCCTGATGCCATCCAACCCCGGTGGGGTATCGGCAAAGCCGTAAAGACTGGCGGCGCGCAACTGGGGAAAGGGGATGAACGCGTGCTCGTCTCCCTCCAGTTTTCTTATGTCCCCCACGATATGGCGCAGCGGCTTGGTCGGCCCCTCCAAACCCGGTTCGACCCCGGTGGGCTCGGGATTAGTGACCGCTGCCGACAGCACTTTGGTTCCGGCCTCATTGGCCGCAGCGGCGATCTGTCCCATGGCATTGTCACCCTCGCCTTCGCGGGAAGCATCCAAGATCACGTCCCATGCCACCATCTTGGCCCCGGCCAGAGCCAGGACTTGGGTCAACTGGGCATGGTATTGCCGGTCAACGGGCCATGGCTGGCCCAGGCGCGCCTCGGTGTCGTCGCTAAAAAGCACTACAACCACACGCGGATCGGGTCCGGCTTGAAATCTTGTGCGGAACTCCGTGCGCAGGTCGAGCGAGTGTAACTCAAACTGCCTGAGCGCTGCCGTATGGCTGAGCGCATAGGCCAGTCCGAAGCACGCCAAAGGGGCCCACCAAATCTGCCTGAGGGTCTTGCGATACTGGCGGCTCATGAATGTCCGCCAGCTTGACGGCTGTGCCGCCCACAACCAAGCGCTTTCTATCTGATTTGACGGAGCTTACCCGGCCGCCAGAACGAAGCGCGGCGCATCTTTCATGACCCGAAATCGCAGTTCTGCACTGCTGTCATTCAGGTTGAGTTCAAGGCTGCGGCTAGCCGGCACACCTTTCTCTTCAACCGCCACCGGACGCGCATTCTGCTTGAAGACCTGGACCAGATTGTTCACGCGCTCGGCGTAGTTGTAACTGGCACTTGGTGCCCGCCCTGTGAGCACGGCATCCACGCCACAGTTCCAAGCCAAGGCGATGTTGAAGGCACTGGGGGCAACCCCAGCCTGTTCGAATGTGCGCCGGATCCACTCATAGTGTTTGACGGCCACTTCATCGGCAGCCGCCCGCTGCACCGCCAGGCTGAAGGGCTTGGTTGTATGCATGCGCCAGGTAGTCGGCCGGAATTGATAGGGCCCCAGCTCACCATAACGACCCACTTGGGTCTGGTTGGTCGGGTTTTCAACCCAGTTGATCGCGCGCAATGTTTCCCAACGGTCGGCTGCCGCCGCGCCAATTGTAAAAACAAGCGAACTGACCACCAGCAGGAATTTTTTAAACTGAATTTTCATATCCTAGTTGGCCGCGACAAAGGCTAGTTCTACGACCCGGACAAGCAGGATTTTATCCCGAAAATCTTGCGCGCGACGGGCTGTCGCGGCTTTTACTAAATCGCTGTTCCTAGTTGTAAAAAACAATGTTTTTACGCGCCGTTCTTGCTCAAAAATCTTTGCCCCAACTTATCGCATTTCGATGCAAAATCAGTAGATGAGCCGGGCGGCCAATGCCGTCCCGCAAGTCTGATGGCTGGCCCCCAACCCCTGTCCGGTCTCCCCGTGGAAGGATTCATGGAATAGAACCATATCCTTCAATCGCCCGTTCTAACTGCCCGCAGGTCACTTCCATGGCACGCTCTGGTGCCATCGTCCCCCGGTAGGAGCAGTTTTACATGCCGATGAGCGAGTTCCCGGGCCGCTTCCTGCTGGTTCATCCGTCGGCCGCTGCCGGTCGGAAACACCACGGTAAAGCCGTCCCCGAAGCCGGCATTCGCGAGTCAGCGAACCCGAGCAGTCCATCCTCACCCCGGCGGTAGGCCCGCCGGTGGGCGAAACCGTTTTCTTCACAGGGCGGAGGCTACAGGCCGCACCGGACATGGCACGGCAAAACTGGGTGCAAACCGTCCGCCGCTCAGAGCAGCTTCTCCAATTCCGAGTGCCCTTTCTTGCTTACCACGACGAACAGATGGGCGGCATCAGCCCACGAGGCGAGGCTGATGCCGTTCCGGTCCACGAGGGTCGGGGTGGCAGCCGCCGCCAGTGCCGGGAAATCCTCGCGCTGGGCAATGTAGCAGTGGAACCACACCCCGTTGCGCTTGAAGCAGACCTCCAGCACCTCGTGCCCTTCGAAGCCCACCGCCCGGCACCCCGCCTTCTGCAAGGCCGCAAAGTCCAGCGGCAGGCTTCCGCCCAGCCGTGTCGTCGGTTCGGCGAGCAAGGTCTGCAGCGCGCCGGCTTCCTTGCCGTGCCCGCCGTGGGTCTCGCTATGCAGGGCATCGACCAGCGCAAAGTTGAGCAGCGGCGCATTCGCCGCGGCCTGCCTGGGCCACAGGGCCATCGTCAGTGCAAAGATCACCGCGATGCTGGCGGCCGCGGCCAGCATGACGGGATACTGCCACCAGTTGCGCCGGGGTGCCTCCGCCGCAGTCACGCGACCGCCGGCGAGAATGGCCTCACGCAATCCCGCCGGAGCCTGGATCTGGCTGAACTTGGCACTGATGGCGGCATCGAAGGCCTGCTCGCGGGCAAACCAGTCGTGCAAGGCGGGATCGTGCCGGGCCTGCTCCAAAGCGGGGCCGAACATCGCGTCGGCGGCATCCGACCCGTTGGGCCGGTAGCCTTGGAGAATGAATTTTGCCTCCACGTTGTTCATGAGAGTTTCCTTGTCGTCTGTGTGTTAAGGGGGATGACCTTGCCCGGCGCGCCGGACTCGCGATGGGCGAGGGCCGCGCGCAACTGCTGCTTCCCGCGCGACAGCCGCGACATCACCGTGCCGATCGGGACCTCCAGCAGCTCGGCAATTTCCTTGTAGGACATTTCCTGCATGTAGAACAGGGTTAGCGGCGCGCGGTAGGCCTCGTCCACTTCCTGCAACGCATCGACCACGAGATCCGCGTCCATGCTGGTGACGACGTCGACCGCGGGCGCCGGCGGATCCGACTCAACCGGACCCAGATCCTCCAACGCCGTCATACGACCTGCCCGCCGGCGGCCGCGCAAAAACTCCCGGTAGAGCGTGGTGAAGAGCCATGACTTCGCCTTCCCCTCCTCCCGCAACGCATGCCCCTGCTTCGCCCAGATAAAGAAGGTTTGCTGGGTCAAGTCACCCGCGTCTGACGCGTTTTTCGTCAGGCTCAGGGCAAAGCGGAACAGCGGCGTGTAGTGCGCGTCCACCAATTGCGTGAATATGTCACTGGGCATGTACCTGATGGGAGATGCCAGCCGGACGAATATTCCAAGCTTTTGAGGCCATTTTGGCTCACCCGCCTGACAGCATCCGGACCCGGCGGTGCTTCTGGGGAAACTGGAGCGTCACGACC
>Ga0302322_100006587_pt1 | contig 10313 bp, 9 predicted proteins | sample Fen_T0_2_FD_203757 | JGI IMG/M metagenome (GOLD analysis project Ga0302322, IMG submission 203757) | Peat permafrost microbial communities from Stordalen Mire near Abisko, Sweden - Fen_T0_2 | ecosystem: Environmental > Terrestrial > Soil > Wetlands > Permafrost | place: Sweden: Abisko... | reverse complement strand
ATCATCTTCGTGTTCTTCGTCGGCGACATACTGATGAGCGCCCGTCTCGTGCTCGTTGGAGCGTTGGCCATCTTCGACCGCTTTCACCGGCGGAACTTCATTGCTGACCCGAATTACCGGCCGCGGGTGGCCGTGCTCATTCCCGCCTATAACGAGGAAAAGGTCATCGAGCGGACGGTTCGCTCGGTGCTGGACTCTGATTATCCCAACCTGCGCGCCATTGTCATTGACGACGGTTCGGCAGACCGCACCGTCGAAGTCACCCGCAACGCGTTCAAAGAAGAAATCGCCGACGGACGCGTCACCGTCCTGACCAAGCCAAATTCGGGTAAAGCCGCAGCCCTCAACTTCGCGCTCGAGCAAGTGAGCGAGGAGTTGTTTGTCGGCATAGACGCCGATACCATCATCGCGGCCGACGCGATCTCTTATCTGGTGCCGCACTTTGCCGATTCGCGGATAGCTGCGATGGCAGGCAATGCCAAAGTCGGCAACCGCGTCAACCTTTGGACCCGCTGGCAGGCGCTGGAATACATCACCAGTCAGAACTTTGAGCGCCGTGCCTTGAACACGTTGAACGCGGTCAGCGTCGTTCCGGGAGCGATCGGCGCCTGGCGCACCGCCGAAGTGCGCGCTGCGGGAGGCTATCACCACGACACCGTTGCCGAAGACGCCGACCTCACTATGGCCCTGCTGGAAGCCGGCTACCGGGTGAACTACGAAGACCGCTCCCTCGCTTACACCGAAGCCCCGACGACTGCGAACGGCCTGATGCGGCAGCGTTTCCGCTGGTCGTTTGGCATCATGCAGGCAGTATGGAAGCACAAGGGCGCAATCAGGAAAGGCGGGGCGCTAGGCTGGGCCGCACTTCCCAATGTCATCATTTTCCAAGTTCTACTGCCGCTGGTGTCTCCGTTCATCGACATCATGTTCGTCATCGGAGCCATCACGTACTTCGTGAACAAGTACTTCCATCCCGAATCGACCGATCCTGCCGACTTCCAGCGCCTGGTCACCTACTTCGCGCTGTTCATGATTATTGATTTCATCGCTTCGACGCTTGCCTTTGCGCTGGAGCGCCGGCAACCCGGTCGCAAACGCGACTTCCTGCTGCTGGGGCATGTGTGGCTCCAGCGTTTCGCCTACCGGCAGTTGTTCTCGATCGTGTTATTCAAGACGTTCAAGCGTGCGATTCAAGGCGGCACTTTCGCCTGGGACAAACTCGAACGCTCTGGCACGGTCAAGCAGCCTGTGGCCGCGGCGCGTCACACAAGTTAGGCTTCGCAATCTGCACCCATGCACGAGTTGGTACACTTATTGCCGACATGTCCCGCACAAAGTTGGCAGCTCTTCTGGCACTGCTTTTGGCAGCGTCCGCGGCTTTCGGCTCGGCCTATCAGGCCTCACCCAAGCTGGTGGTCATCCTTGTCATTGATCAGTTTCGCGGTGATTACCTCGAACGCTACCACGACGAGTTCGGGCCCGCCGGATTTCGCCTCTTCACCGACAAGAGCGCCTATTTCCCCGCGTGCTACTACGATTACGCCAACACCCGTACCGCTCCCGGACACGCTTCCATCGGCACTGGAACCTACACCTCGGGCCACGGAATTCTCGCCAACGAGTGGTGGGTGCCTTCCGCGAAGAAGTTCCTGAGCAGCGTTGACGACCCCAACACCAAAATCGTCGGTGTCGAGGGCGACGAAATGGGGGCGTCTCCCCACAACCTTCTCGCTGACACCCTCGGAGACGAGCTCCGGCTCGCCACCCAGGGCAACTCGCGCGTCTTCGGTATCGCGCTTAAAGACCGCGCTTCGATTCTTCCCACGGGATTCAGCGCCAACGGCGCTTATTGGATCGACCATGCCAGCGGAGCATGGGTGACTTCTACCTACTACGTGACAGAGGCTCCACGCTGGGTTACAAACTTCAACAGCCAGAAGCATGCCCAGAAGTACCTGAATCTCGACTGGAAAGACGCCGACGGACAAATTCTCGGCTCCACTGCCCCGCGCGATGGAGCCAATGGTAAGCCGATCGAGTTCTACGAGCTGGTGGGCAGCACTCCTTTCGCCAACGACTATCAGATCGAATTCGCGCGCGAACTCATCGAGCAGGAGAAACTCGGGCAAGGCACAGTTACCGATCTCCTGGTGCTCAGCCTTTCCGCCAACGATCTCGCTGGCCACGCCTACGGGCCTGACTCTCCGCAGCTTCACGCTATGGCCCTCGCACTCGACCGCCAGATCTCCGAATTCGCTGCGTACCTTCAGCAGCAGTACGGAAACAAGTTCTGGATCGTGCTGACTGCCGACCACGGGATAGCGCCAACCAACGCCGCCAGCCTGAAATTGCGGATCCCAGCGGCGGTCATTACCAACGGCGAGCTTAAGACCGCATTGAACAATGCCGTCAGCACCAGGCTCCACAAGCCCGGCGATTACGTGCGTTCTGCCTCTTTCCCGCTTGTTTTCCTCAACAACGAGGCATTCGGAGACAAAGTCGGCGAGGCTGATGCCGAACTGCACGTTGCCGAAGCGATGCGTGCCATGGGCTTCGTATCCACGTACACCAAGGAGCAGTTGGCCAACGGAGAAATCGCGCCCAACCCCATCGGCCGCATGTTTGCCAACAGCTACTCGCCCTACGGTGGATGGTGGGTCATGGGCTATCCGCCTCCGTTCACGCTTTCCAGGAAAGAAGGCACTGATCACGGCCTCGCCTACAGCTACGATCAGCATGTGCCTCTCGCGTTTTACGGACCCGCCTTCAAACCCGGTATCTATCGCGATCAGGTGGAACCCATCGACCTCGCGCCGACGCTGGCGGTTGGGCTCGGCATCAGCAAACCGACCAGCTCGACCGGTCGCGTGTTGACGCAAGCCTTCAGCACGAAAGGTGATGTAGCTCCTCCTCCGGCGGTCTCACGTCCTCGCGGCACACCCGAGGCACGGCCTTGACGCCTGCACCAAAATCTCCGCTCGACATGAGCGTGTCGGTGGCCGGAATCGAGCTGAAGAACCCGGTTCTCGCCGCCAGCGGCACCTTCGGCTATGGCGTCGAGTTCGAAGACGTCGTGACTCTCGATCGCCTCGGCGGATTTGTGACGAAGGGCCTGTCCCGCGATCCGATGCCGGGTAATCCGCCTCCGCGTTTGTTTGAGACAGCCGCCGGAATGCTCAATGCAATAGGGTTGCAAAACATTGGGGCCGCTGCGTTCCTGAGCGAGAAGCTTCCCCTGTTGCGCAAGATCAAAGACATCGTTTTCTTCTGCAACGTCTTTGGGCATTCTCAGGACGAATACGTGGAAGTAGCGCGAATCCTGAACGATGGCGAGGGAATCGCCGCCTACGAGCTGAACGTCTCGTGCCCCAACACCAGTTGTGGAGGCATCGCCTTCGGCACTGATCCTAAAATGCTCTTCGATGTCGTCAGCGCCGTGAAGAAGATCGCCAGCCGCCCGGTCATCGTGAAGCTGTCGCCGAACGTCACCAGCATTCCGCAGATGGCCCGCGTCGCCGAGGAAGCAGGAGCCGACGCGATTTCGCTGGTCAACACCTTCGTCGGCATGGCCATCGACGCCGAGACCCGCAAGCCCCGAATCTCCAACGTGACCGCCGGACTCTCCGGCCCCGCCATCAAACCCATTGCGCTGCGCATGGTGTGGGAAGCGGCCAAGACCGTGAAGATTCCGGTGATCGGCATCGGCGGCATCAGCACCGCCGAAGACATCATCGAGTTCATGTTGGCCGGAGCGACGGCAATTGAGGTCGGGACTGTGAACTACTGGGACCCCTGCGCCTGCGAGACGTTAGTGGATTCCCTCACCAAGTGGTGCCTGGAGCACCGCATCGAAAAGCTCAGCGATCTCACCGGTGGGCTGCAGCTCAAGTAGCGCCCCAAACTTCGCCATCAGCCAGGCCAGCGCGATTACTGCGGGAACAGCCTGTTCCCGTACGGCCCATCTCTTCACAAACTCCACGAGCGCCAAATTTCGTCGCAGATTCTCTTTCGACGTTTGTGGCTAATTCTTATTGCTATTCATTTTGACCGGCCTAAGCAGATGCGAGAACGTGAGTTGGGCGAGCTTCCACTTGCCGTTTACCTTGATATAAACCTCAGTCACCATAAAAGGATTGGTGACTTCGTGCTCACCGACTGCTGCCTGCAAATCGATGTCCTCTAGCAGGATGGCTGTGTTACCAAATATGCGAGCGTCAACTGCGTAAACTACGGCTTTTTTGTACCAGATCCCGCCGCTCTTAATGGTGGCTAGTTCCTGGGTTTTTCCCCAGGTCCCTCCCATGTGAGTGAACATGGCTCTGTCATCAAAAAGTGTCTCTAATAAATCGACCTTCTTGTCTGCCATCCAATCCCATTTCATGTTGGAGAGGTTGATGACTTCCTGTTGCTCGGGTGTGGGATTTGCGGCAGTCTTAATCGTTTCCGTTGGTGGCGCCGGCGGTTGCTGGGCGTAGGATGATGCCGCAATCAGTGTTGATAGAAACAGACCTAACATTAAGGTTTTCATGGCTCTCCTTCGATATGTGTGGTTGACTCGCGGTGGAACTTGAAGCAGCGTGGCTGCCCGTTCACGCTACGCGGACGCAAGGGTTTATACCTACTCGTTTCGCTCATCCAACACTAGGAGTGAATGCCCAGGGAGCGGTAGCACGATTCTGCCTACTTGTTGCCTATTCCTCTTGTCAGGCAAGAAATCAGTGGCATCACGGCCACCAGCCAGCTATCTTCATTACAGGCAGACTGTGGTTCTTATCGTGAAAAACACTGAAGAAAACGCCACCCATATGACCCGTGAGCCGCCCGCCGAACTCGCGCGCAAGATTGCCTCGTTATTGGGCAAAGAAGAGAATTGGACAACAGTCATTCCCGGCGTCAGCCTCCACCAGCGGACCTCCCCTACGCCGCCCTGCCGGATGACCTACTATCCCGGCATTATCGTGGTCGCCCAAGGCAGCAAACGGGTGAATCTCGGTCCAACGAGCTTCGTTTACGACGAGTCGCATTTCTTGGTTACGGCAGTCGACTTGCCGATTGTGAGCTGGGTAGCCGAAGCAACTGGCGAGGCTCCGTGCCTTGCGCTATCGCTCAAGTTGGACATGTCCATGGTGCGGGAGTTGCTCAGTCGTGAAGAGTTGCATGTCGCGGAGTCGCCGTCCGACAGTCCCGCAATGTCGCTCGGCGAGGCTACACCGGAATTTCTGAACGCATGCTGCCGCCTGCTCGATCTGCTGCAAAGCCCGCACGACATTCCTTTTCTGAGTGGGCTGATTCAGCGCGAGATTATCTATCGTGTTCTGCGCGGACCCGAAGGAGCGCGCCTGCGCGCAGTAGCAACTCTCGGCGATCAAAGTCACCGGACGGCAAAAGCGATCGCATGGATCACAGCGAACTATGCTAAGCCTCTACGCGTCGAAGAACTCGCACAGCTTGCGAGCATGGGCGTGTCCACGCTGCACCATCATTTCAAAATGCTGACTTCGATGAGTCCGCTTCAATACCAAAAACAACTCCGGCTCCAGTCGGCGCGCACCCTGATGTTGAACAATGGTCTCGATGCCGCCAGCGCAGCCTTTGAGGTCGGCTACGAAAGCGCCACGCAATTCAATCGCGAATACAGCCGCTTCTTCGGCCAGCCCCCGATGCGTGACGTCAAAGCCCTGACACAGTGTAAAGTTGAAGTGAGCGCCGCTTGATCAGGAACCGCGGAGCTTACGTCAGTTATGGCATTCGACCCCCTAATAGAGTTTTCTTTAGCTCCAAGCCCCGTCCCCGATATTGTGCTCAGCCGATACGACCCTGTCTCCTGGCCCAGCTTTGCAGTCATTTTCGAACCGCCCTCGCCAGATAATCCGTTGCAATTTCTGGCACAGCCTGCCGAAGAAGAAGACCGTTCCGCAGTGATGGAAAACCGCGGCGAGCGCGATATTACCGCGTTGTGTTACTGCTGGGTAAGGACGACCGAGAATGGCGAGGCGCTACGCCACGCGTGTTCGTCCGACAGCTATGCGACTTCTGTGTACCATCCGATATTGAAGGCAAATGACCGCAAATTGATTACCGGCAGCATGACTGTGGATGAGAGTCTCATCGTCCACGTGCTTCACGGGGGCGGGTGCATGAGTGGAAGTGTAGGTTCCACACGGCGTATGGACGGCGTGGTCTCACTCCGGCTCGAAATCGACATGCTGCTCTTTGCTGACGGAGAAATCGCCGGCCCCGACGTTGATCGCCATGTTGCGCAACTCCAATTCCGAAAGAGGGCGGGCGACTTCATCGCTAAGCAAGTGCGGTTGGCGCAGTCGGAGCAACGCGATGTAACTCCCGTACTTTCTGCGTTGGCCGAAATGCCTCGTTTGCGAGATAACAGCTCAGCGAGATGGGCGTCCGACTACACTTGCGAATACGCCGAGGCCTATCTGCGGCATTCTGCAATGGGGCAGCAAGAGGCCCTGGTTCAAGGTCTGGAGAATCGTCCGCCATTGCCGAAGTTCTACCGCCGGGAGGCGAGTTTTACGTAATCGAGTGGGTGGAACAAGATATCGAAATGCGAGTGCCAGCGGCACGTCATAATCTAGCTGGGATGAGTCGGAAGTTACCTCGGAGTGCGGTAGGCACGGTAGCCCTTGCGCAACAACCTTTGAGATCATTCGTAAACTTCGCGGCGGTGGGCGATGCGCGTAACGCTTACTAATCTGGCCGTGTCGTTAATGATATACACGAACCGCCAGTCGCCAACCCGAATTCGCCATTGGTCTTTAAAGCCTTTTAACTTTTTGCATCCAGCGGGCCGCGGATTATCGGCGAGAGCTTCTATCTTGGCGATTACGCGCGCCAATATTTGGTTGGGAAGAGCTTCAAGTTCCTTCCTTGCAGAAGGCTTGATCTCAACGGTGTAACTATCCACGCAACCGTCCGCTCTTGATAAGCTCCGCCTTCACCTTCGCCAGCGGTATGCCCTTTTCCTTCCGGCGCGATTCCGAGACCAAGCCGTCCCAGAAGTCTTCCAGCCGGGCACCGTGCTTCTTGAGGTCAATTTGGACGGCGACCTTGCGTCCCTTCGCATTCGTGACGAACTGTATTCCGGTCATGCAACCATTATCCCTCAGAAGTTCCCCTGCCGCCGCGATCTCCTTTTAGCGTTTTTCTTAACTTTGGCTCGGAACCACTGTCGTGCCCGCCGCTTGCCTAGCGACTACAATGGCAAGGGCCGAAAGTCGTAACGACCCGCATACCCATGAAAACTTCCTCTGTGCTCCTACTTGTCATCCTCTCGCTTCTCACCGTCGCCAACGCTTCCCAGCCGCCCACCATGCGCCTGGACTATTACCACACCGGCAACGCAACCACCGAGACCTTCAGCTTTGACCGTGTGGTGATCGAACCCCTGCCGTGGCCGGGCAATATGGCAAAGACCCTCGACGACACCAACCTGGGGAACTACTTGTTTGAGGTGCACGACGCCGCCAGCGACAAGCTGCTGTACTCGCGCGGATTCGGCTCCATCTTCAGCGAGTGGGCCGACACGGAAGAGGCGAAGAAGCTGAACCGCACGTTTTCCGAGTCGATGCGGTTTCCTGCGCCCAGCACTCCCGTAAAGATCGTGTTGAAAGAACGGCGAGAGGGCAAGGATATGGACTTCCATGAAGTCTGGACGACGACCATCGATCCCAAAGACAAGTTCATCGACCGAGCCAAACCGCCGTCACCGGGCCCGCTGCTGACGCTGCAGAAAATGGGCGAGCCACAAACCAAGGTCAATTTGCTGATGCTGGGTGATGGATACACCGCAGCCGAGCGCGGCAAGTTCGAGAAAGACGCCAAACGCGCCCTCGAAATCCTGTTCTCGCGCTCGCCGTTTAAGGAACATCGCAAGGACTTCAATGTTTGGGGGCTGTGTCCAGCGGCCACGGAGTCGGGGATTGCCCGCCCGTCCACCGGCATCTATCGCGACTCGCCAATCGGCGCCTCGTACGACACCTTCGGCAGCGAGCGCTACCTGATGACCACCAACAATCATGCGCTGCGTGAAGTCGCGTCGTTCGCACCCTATGAGTTCATCGAGATCCTGGCGAATTCCGGCACCTATGGCGGAGGCGGTATCTTCAACCTCTACGCCACGGTCGCCATCGACAATCAATGGGCGCCCTACCTCTTCGTTCACGAGTTCGGCCATCACTTCGCCGGACTGGCCGACGAGTACTACACCTCCGACGTGGCTTATGAGTCGCAAGCGCAGCGCGTTGAGCCGTGGGAGCCGAATGTTACGGCCTTGCTCGATCCACAGATGCTGAAGTGGAAAGACCTGGTCGTCGCCGGCACGCCCGTGCCCACACCGTGGCAGAAGGCGGCGTTCGAAGCCTACGAGCACGATATACAGGCTGAGCGGCGCAAGCTCCGGGCCGAAAACCGGCCGGAGTCAGAGATGAATGCCCTGTTCGAGAAAGAGAAGAAACACGTGGACGAGCTGCTGGGGACGGATCAATATTCCGATCGCGTTGGCGCTTTCGAAGGAGCGAACTACGAGGCCCGCGGATACTACCGTTCGCAGGAGAACTGCATGATGTTCACCCGGTACGAGAAGTTCTGCGCGGTGTGTCAGCGCGGCATCGAGCGCATCATTAAGCTGTATGCGGCGGAGTAGATGGCGGAAGCAAAGCGGACCATAAATACTATATTCTTGAGCAGGGAACATGCTCGCACGACGCTGCGTTAGATTCGCAATCATCACCGTATTTTTGTTGCCTTCAACCCTGTGGTCTGCGGACAAGCCAACTTGGGCGAACGCTGCAGTGCCTTTCAGCTTCAACTGCATTAAGAATCCGTCGGCGATGCAACGAATAACCTCGCCTGATGGCAGAATCAAGGTCGACGTGAAATGTCATCAAGTCACCTCACTTGACGATCCAACGCTTTACCTGCATGTCATCGGCTCTGACAATCCAAGGCAAGACATTGACCTACAACCGGGCGCTCTGGAGCTACTGTGGTCACCAGATTCACGGGCTTTCCTTGTGAACGGCGCGGAGAGTGCTTACGCTAGTTTTTGGGTCACCGTGTACCAGATTGAAGCAAGAGATGTGCGCAAAATAGCAGTAACGAGCGCCGCACAGCGCGATATGGTTGCCAGTTTCCCTCCGTGCAAGGCGAAATATCGCGACGCACGAACGTGTCAGCAGATCGAGGCCAACCCCCAATTCAATATGTCGGGAATTGCTTGGGTTAACGGTCACTTTGCGATTCTCGTCGTTGCAGAGGTACCGTGCTCCTCGCTTTATGGTGGCATCATGTGCCAAGTGAAGGGATACAAGGTTAATGCAGAGAACGGACAGATACTTGAGCAAATGACTGCATCTCAGCTCAGTTCCCGGTGGCAGAAAAGTATGGCTTGGCACTTTCGAGTTCCCGAGCCGCCGGAGTATGAGCGCTCGTTCGTGCAATCCGCGAAGCCCTAACTTACGCAAGCTCCTCCTCACACTCGAATACCCCTAGCCACCTCGCCATCCGGCTAGTCGTCGCCCCCCTGGGAATCTGAACCGTCCTGAGTCTTTTCTCGCCCCATCCGTATATCCGGTAGCGGCGCTTCAGCAGTCAGCGAAAGGGGTTCTCTACCTTGAGCTGGCCGAATTGCTGTCCATCCTGCAAGTCTTCGCTGTAGAGGACTCCGCAGCCGCCTTCGATGGCGGCAGCCACAATCAGCGAGTCGTACCATGGCAACCGGTGTCGATCAGCCACGCGGAGCGCCTCGGAGATGAGCGCCGCCGAAGATTGGACAGCCAGCAACGGCCGCAAAACGGTACCGAGATACTGTTCGGCTTCCGGCACGCTCATGGGGGTCGCGAAGCGCCGCAGCGCGACATTAAAGAATTCCTGCACAACCTGATAGCTGACAATGCCCTTGCGAGTGGACACGGCCTCGCGAATGAGTTGGGTCGCGCGCTGTTGTTTGGCGGGGGAACTCGGGTCGAAGGAATAGACGAAAATGTTGGTGTCGAGAAAAAACCTAGCGCTCATTCATTTCGTCCCGGGTGAAACGGCGACCCGCGTTGACGTGACCAAGGCGGCGCATCAGGGCGTCCACTTCCTCGCTGCTGCCCGCCTGCGCGGTGAATTGCACGAGCCATTCGCGAAATGCGGCGTTCAAGGTCTTGCGCTGTGCCCGCGCCACCAGGCGTGCCTGCTCGATGAGGTCTTCGTCGGCACTGAGAGTTATATTTTTCACTGAAACAGTGTACACGAGTTTCGTGGTGTCATGCCGCGTCTGCTCACCTGTCAATCCCTCAAAAACGCAACAG